>WNFY01003842.1_pt1 | contig 17840 bp, 17 predicted proteins | sample 5400091 | NCBI WGS metagenome assembly WNFY01 (sample SAMN13153364, study PRJNA577476) | soil metagenome | isolation source: 60 cm soil or saprolite under grassland replicate 1 | place: USA:California | collected 2016-06-15
TGCGACAGCCCGGCAATTGCGAGGCTTTCTGGCCCATCTCGCGTCCGCCCTGTCCATTGCCCTGCCCGGTCAGGGTACCGTAACCAGCGCCAGGGCGCCCGAAATTGCCTGTTGCCAGCGCCAGGTTGATCGCTGTGACCCCGTTATCGACGCCCTTGCTCTGGTGTTCCAGTCCACGCGCAGTGTAAATCAAAGCGGCGTTGGCGCGACCAAACATGCGCGCGGCCTCGACGATGGCTTCCGGACGCAAACCACAGACTCTGGCCACCCGCTCAGGTGGATATTGTTCAACAAGCGCCCTGGTCTCTTCCCAACCAGTGGTACGCTCGCGAATAAAATCCTCGTCCACCAGGCCCTCTTCGATGATCACATGGAGCATCCCATTGAGCAGCGCGGAATCGGTGCCAGGACGTAAAGGGAGGAAAACATCCGCTGTGCGCGCAATAGGGGTCTGGCGTGGATCGGCGACGATCAGCTTACAGCCGCGATCACGCGCCTGCCAGAGGTAGCTGGTGATGATGGGGAAGCACTCGCCAACATTCGCGCCTATGACAAAGATACAGTCGGCATGTAACATATCGCTGACCGGGTTAGCCGCGCGATCGATGCCGAGCGAACGCTCATTGGCACCTGTAGCCGAGGACATGCACAGGCGACCATTGTAATCCGTATGGCGAGTACCAAGGGCGACGCGGGCAAACTTGCCCATGAGGTAGCATTTCTCGTTGGTCATTGACGAGCCGCTGTAGATCGCCACAGCATCCTTACCGTGCTCTGCCTGAATAGCACGAAAGCGCTGCACGATGGTATCGAGCACTTCGTCCCAGCTGGCACGCTCCAGCGGGCTATTTTTCCCGCCGCGCCGCATTAATGGGTAGGTCAGGCGATCGGGGTGATTCACCGTCTGATAGGCCGTAGCTCCTTTGGGACAGAGCATTCCATGGTTCAAAGGAAAATCTTCGCGTGGCTCAACGCCGACAACGCGGCCATTCGCCACTTTGAGATACATGCCACACTGCACTCCGCAGTAGCAGCAATGCGTTGGGACATAGCGATCTATCTGCTCGTCGGACTTCCAGCGCGCTAACGACTGCTTACCGCCATGAAAATCAAATGTCTCTGCCTGATTTCCTCGTTGACGGCGAAATATGCCTTTGTCTACACTCATAAAACTCCTCCGAATGGGCGACGCTGCCTTCATCATCCCCCGGATGCGGCTGCGTCCCTACATTGGGCGGGCAAGGGCGGGGCAAGCCCCGCCCCTACGAAATATTATAAGAACTGATTGCCTCCTCGACCGAGCGCCGCAAGATTGGCCTGCGCACGCATCACGCGCTTACAGGTCGGACAAAGGTCTTGCCACCAGAGCGACCCGGTACTCGCAGGGGACTGATCACCAGCCCCCGCAGTCTCTTCGACAACGCCTGCTCGCGGCTGGACATGCTCCCCTGCCAGGACAGGTGCAGCAGTTCCCTGCAGGCTATAGTTTTCACCGACATCTTGAAGCGTTTTCTTCAGATCCTGAATGAAGCGCACAGGCGCAAACAAATGGTAATGAGATCAACCAGAGAACTACCAAGGTTTCATGGGTCAGCGAGATATACCAATAGTAAGCTCCCCCTAACCAGGCACTGTCAGCAGTGAGAGCAAGGCCTGTCACGGCGATAGCCATCAGCAGCGCCAGGGGAACGATGTCGAAGCCGAAACGCTGCACCGAGATCAGCGCGAGGTCATGGAAGCGCCTTTGGAAGGCCAGTACTAGCCCGACAAGCAGGATCAGCGCTGTAAAATCCAGGGCGTGAAAGAGCATGAATGCGGCGAATGAATCTACCGGAGTTATAAAAAAGGGGAAACCAAAAATCCAAATTTGATAGAGTCCCGTTGAAGTCTGGGTAAAGCGGAGCCACCCGAAAGTGAGCGGAAAGGTAATCGCGCACGAAAGTATGACGCCCCAGAAGATACACTGGTGGGTTATCCAGCGGTAAAGCCCACGCCTGCGAATAAACTGCTGCGCAAACAGGTCGCCGATTGCTTTTGGAATCAGTAATGTATAGTGACGAAAGTTTTCGTAGGAGAAGAACAGTTGCCAGCTTCGTCGCCAATAGCGGCCCGTAGGTGGACGAGCAAGCCAGAACGAGTACTTGTAGGTCACAGCGGCAATGGCGAAAATAGTGGCTACGGCATAGCCAATGAGGGCGGCATCAAACCAATGGAAGCCCCGTGAACCCAGGGCAATCAACATTGTAAGTATGGCAGCGGCCAGAATACCAGCCAGGATGCAACGTGTTCGTAGCCCAAGGGAAGAGAAACCTGCAGGCTTTTTGCGAGGGCTACGGGAGTGCATTTCATCGACCGGAGCTTCGTTTGTGGGTGCAACGAATTGTCCCATGCCAATTGCTCCTTACACTGCATAGTAATAGAGACAAAACGCAGTTAGCCTAAAAAGATAGGAAGGAAAGCAACATATCGTATAACGACTTATCCTAAGCATAGCACATGAAATAGCTGAAAACAAGGCTCCGACACGGCTATCCTGAGGTCAGCATGCGCAGGCGGTCCTTGTTCAAGATAACAGCATGTCCCTGGCGCATCTCGATGGCCCCGGCGGCCTCCAGTTCTTTGAGCGCTCTTCCGACGACCTCGCGCGCGCTGCCAACCAGCGCGGCCATCTCCTGCTGGGTCAGGCGATAGGCCTGCTGGCCCTGTTGGGATGATGCCTCTTGATCGAGCAAAATCTTCGCCACGCGAGCAGTGACATGGCGCAAGGAGAGATCTTCCACAAGGGCCACGAGGTGACGCAGCGATTTTGCCAGGGTCAAGACTACCGCTTCAGCTACTTCTGGCCGCGTCATGACCAACTTGTGCAGCTCGGCGCGGTGCATCACGTAGACGGTGCTTGTTTCCATAGCTGCCGCACTGGCAGGATTGGGGCCGCCATCAAGGGCCGGCACATCGTTGAAGGTTTGACCTGGAGCGATGAGGCGAAGCACCTGTTCCTTGCCTTCGGTGGATGTTTTGAAGACTTTGACCAGCCCGCTGCGGACGTAGTGTAAGGCTCCGCCCATCTCACCTTCGACTTGAATGATATCCCCGCGATTAAAGTGGCGTTCTACTGCTACTTTGGCGATACGTGACAGTTCATCCGGGCTGAGAATACTGAAGTATGGTATTTTGCGGAGCTCTTCGATATCGATGGGCATGATTACCTCCTTTGCGAGGATCTGATGCCTCTGCAATGATGCAACGCCTCTCTATGTGCATCAGTATGAGTATACACTTTATGCGCCAGACATGCATGAATTTACAACATTAGTGAAGATTGCGACAATTATCGCTGCATACGCCGCGCAAATACCGCATACTCAGAATGGGTGCGTGGATCACATCCAATTCTAAAGGATAGCAAATTAGCAAGATTAGCAAGGATAGAAACAATGGTAACCCTGACCCAGCCTTTGCGCGAAGAGCATACGGAGTTGATGCCACACATCGAAATGTTGCGATCGGTGGCGGATGCCATTGGCACAATGCCAATGGATACATTAAGGCAGCGTGTCTATGATGCATATATGTTCCTGGAGTACCACCTGATTCCTCATGCTCAGGCAGAAGAATGGGCATTGTACCCAACGGTAGGAAGACTCATGAGCGCTCCGGCAGTCACTGCTACGATGAGTCGCGATCATGTCGAGATTGGCCGGCTCACCGAGGAACTGGCGTCACTGAAGATGCAGATCTCAGGGAAAAGCGTCAGAGAGACTCAGGAGAAGGCCCTACGCCGCGTTCTCTATAGCCTCTATGCCATTGTCAAGCTCCATCTCGCCAAAGAGGAGGAAATCTATCTCCCTCTTCTCGATGCTCGATTGACGCCAGATGAGGCACAGGAGATGTTTGAGGCGATGGAAACGGCAGCCAAAGAAGCGAAAATCAAGCTCAGTTCATTTTAAGTACATTGTCAATCACCAGCTATTCCGTCTTTTTCCCAGCAGAGGAGAACACTTATGAGTCAATCAACGACAGAACCATCACAGGATCCGAAAAAGGGCGTAGAGGAACAGCAGCCAGCTCTTAGCGACAACGGCAACGTGAAGGTTGAAAGCAAAGTTGAAGTCAATGGCCGGCGCGCTTACTTGAAGCCCGCAGCACCGAAACCGAAACCAAACAGGACAAGAATGTGGGGTCTGATGGCGTTGACCGGGGCAGTGATGCTTATTCTACTCATAGGCTCGATCATCGTCGGGCAGTCCCGACCAACAACGTCCACAACGAATACAACAACCAGCAGCAACACTTCGTCAGTGCCAACAGTCGTTGTTCCAGCGCACAACACCTACAACGCGCAGATTCCCCCGGTGTCCCCGGGCAACACTGTCAATATCAATCTCACGATGAAAGAGCTTCTCATCTCGATTGCTCCAAATGTGGCATATCACGCGTGGAGCTTCAACGGCACGGTGCCAGGGCCGATCCTGCATGTTCGCCAGGGTCAATTGGTGCATACGACACTCGTCAATGAAGGCAGCATGGCTCACTCGATTGACTTCCACGCGGCGCAGGTACCCTGGAACGTGGACTATCAGTCCATTGAACCAGGAAAAAGCTTCACGTTTACGTGGCGCGCGAACTATCCCGGCGTGTTTATGTACCACTGCGGCACCCCGACCGTAATTTATCACATGGCTAATGGCATGTACGGAACGATTATTGTCGACCCCGCAAATGGCTGGGCGCCTGCTACAGAGTACGCGCTGGTACAGAGTGAGTTTTACACCCACCAGATTCCCGATGGTTCGTATTCGGTAGACGTCACAAAAATGATGAGTAACATTCCGGACTACATCGTGTTCAATGGGTATGCCAACCAGCAATGACATTCAATCTTATCAGTACATCATACCTCTTGAATGAACTCAAGTCTATTCTCTGCTAAGCCGTTCACACCACGCCTCTATCTCTTCAGGTAGGGGCTTTTCTTTTTTTGTCTTGTTTCAATAGATGAGTTTATCTATTTGGGTATGTGTTCGGCTAACGGGTATTAGATGCATAACGGGTGTTAGATACCAATGTAAGCTCTACAGGAGAAAATTCGTTCTAAAAAGTTGACAAAGTAGGGGCAGTTGTGGTATAATGTAAGTGGCTAACAAAAGGTTAGTTACTAAGGGGCTACGTGGTGTGGGATTTTCCTTCAGTGCCTTTTCACTCTTCTCTGCATAGCCTCTACCCCTCAAATAACAAGGAGAAATATGAATACCCTTAACTCAATCGGTCGATACATCACCCTCAACCAAGCTTCACAAGAACTAGGTCTAACTTATCATCAAACTATCTACCGTCTCAAGAAGGCTGGTATTGAATGCTCCAAGATGGGAACAGCCACTATATTAAAAACCTCCGACATGAACAAACTTAAGAAAGAAATGAATAAAAACTAATGCCTCTAACTACAAGAACAAATGGAAGTTCAGGTTCAAATCAAATCACTGCTGCATGGTTTAACGACTTCAAAGACTTACTCACTGGAGTGATGAAAGATCAAGAAGTCACTATTGCTTCTAATCTATCAGTTAATGCAATCGGTACCGCTCCGACGTCAGCCCCTACTGGTGTCCTTGCTACAGGCTCTACATTAGGAGTAGGCACATATAAGTACTGGTATACATGGGTAAATGGAGACGGTGAAACTACTGCCAGTCCTCTGTTGTCCAAGACTACTACTACTGGTAACACCAATGTTAACCTGAGTGCTATTGCTGTTGGCCCTACTGGAACGCTTTCAAGGAATATCTACCGCTCATTGGTTGGTGGGTCTACCTCACACTTGCTGCATACGATTGCTGACAACACCACTACTACCTATAATGACTCAACAGCAGACTCTTCTATCAACAGTAACGCATCTTACCCTCTATGGAACACGTTAGGGGGGACTGTTGTTGCTAAGGATAGTAACGGTGTGATACAAGCTTCCCTCTTAGGAGACGCGCAAGGTTCAGCAGTGTTTTCTGGGACATGGATAGGCCAATCTAACTCTGCTGGTGGGGGAATTGGTGTCAAGGATGTTAATAACAAAAAACTGATGGAGATACACAATAACGGAAACCTCACTATCTTGGGTTCTCAGTATCAGACTAATGCGGGAAGTGTATCTACTGTCTCCGGTCAGCCATTTTCTAACTTTGACATAGCAGAGATATTCGAGTGTGATCGAGCATATCCCCAGGGTACTGTCGTCTGTCCAGGGGAAAATAACAAGATGGTGAGGTGTGTTCACGATAATTGTCATGCCGCTTCAGTTATCAGTCACAACCCAGGTTTGAAGTTAGGTACAGAGAATGATGAAAAGGGTTATCAATCTGTAGCATTAGCTGGTAGGGTTAATGTGAGTACTAGCGTTCAGGATATTGACTACCGCTCGTTTGTTGTATCAGATGGTCACGGTGGTGTTAGGCCCGTCTACCCAGATGAACCCTCTTATACCCTTGGTTTTACTCTTAACTCCCCTGTAGATGGTCAGGTGGGTATTCTCCTTAGACCACTGTATGTAGGGGGAAAAGAGGATGTGTATGTCAACAAATCTCACTAGCCACGAACAGTTTACCCTTGTCCCCCTGTCCGATATAGCGTCTTCTCTTCATATCCCCATGCGTACTATAGAGGCTTCGTTGTTTGCCGCTATAGGTGCTTACTCCGCTAAGAAGATTGATGGGAAACTTTATGTACATCAAAGCCTGGTACCGCAACTAACAGAATATCTAAAAGCCCACGACAAGAAACGCGCCAAGAATAACCAGCAACGCAAAGAATTAGAAGAGACAGGTATAACCGTTGGGAACGTATCAGAGTACCTACACGTCAGCCATAAAGAGGCCATTGATCTTGTCCAACGTTCTAAAATAGCCATAGTAGACTTGGACGGTGATGTGTACCTTAAGCAGCCTGACCTCGAAAAGCTACGTAGGTACAAACAGCAACACGACAGCGGTATCCCCTTGTCACAACTAAAACTAGCAAGGGACACATTTCATAAGGGGAAAGAGCCTTGGATAGATTTTTACATGGCCTGTGACATTCTAGATATAACAGACGAGAGATTGACTGGCCTAATCAGACGTGGAGATGGGATGTTTGAACTAGAAAGACATGACAATAGGACAGTGGTTAGCAGAAAAAGCATTGAATACGCAATCAAGTATTATGAGCTTAACGGGCATTTCTAAAGGAGACATGAATGAGTGTAGTAAACGAGAAGACGGGTGTTAGGACTGAAGTAGGGTACGGAGTAGTAATCACACTGGAAGAATTAGCTGAACAACTAGGGATTGATGAAACGGTGATCGATAGGACACTTAGAGAACATCGGCTAAGAAGGATATGTTCAGTAGAGGGTGATATGCTGCAAAAGGCCGTAGCTGAAAAGGTGATTGCCTACCTGTCTGAACACAACGAAGTACAACCAAAGGTCAATATGGCTGTACTAACCCCTGAGATAGAAAAGTTCAGGGAAGGTACTGAGGAATGGATTAGCTTAGATGTAGCGGCTTCGGTACTTGGCTTGTCAAGCGAACAACTTAAAGGCCGTCTAAAGGGCATATGGAAATTTAACACTAGAAATGATATGACTGAGATAGCTAGGGAAGATGTGGACTACATATTGACTTATAGATCAAATCTAGAACCGCATGGGTATGTTGAGCAACCGTGGCAAGGGTTTAACCGCTAGTCCTATAACTTGCAGGTTATACGACTTTATGCTATAATCAATACATACGGATTAGGTGAAGAGGATTAGTCTAAAATGACTAGTCCCTCTTTAAGCCCAACAATTCAGAATGAAGGGAGGTGAAATAGAATGAACATCGTCAAGGTTGAGAGAATGTACGAATATGTGACCGTAAATGAAGCGGCTAGGGTACTGGGTTACTCTAAGGCGAATACTCTGTATAAGAAGCTGATAGATACAAATGTGACCGTGTTGCAAGTAGGTAGAGTGCTAATGGTTAGACTGTCTGATCTGAGGTAAATAGCTTTCTAAACGTTGTTTCCGTAGAATGAAACGAGACTCACCAACAGCCATTGATGAGCCTCTAGACGAAGTAAGGATTAGAATTGACACAAGTAGATTATATGACAACGAAAGACAAAGAGCAAGTAACACCTGTGTGGAGTAGGATAGTAACCGCATACCTCATCTCGCAAGGGGTAGACTTCTTAGGAATTGATGAGCATGGGTATTATCTTCTAACAGATCACGGTACTGGTAGGATTGACGTTCTGATGAGGGAATATAACCTCGATCCTGTGATACACCTCAAAGATTTTACTGACTCATTCCGTAGACTCAAAAGGTGCTACAATCGATGGGTACAAGAAAGAGGAGGGGTGTAGGGAATGGCAAGAATATCTTATGAAGAACTTGACTTTACTGTATATCAACCATCTGAGGAGGAGTTAGCAGAGTTAGCACAAGAACGGGCAAGGCCACTACGGTATCAAATTGAGGAAGAGTTGGTACCTGAGATGGTTACTCCCCCGTCTCGTTTCAAAAGAGCATCGGATATTCAAGAGGAGGAGGTGACATGGTTATGGGATGGAAGAGTACCTAATGGGAAACTATCTTTATTAGCGGGTATACCAGGACTGGGAAAGAGCCTAGTTACTGTAGATATGATTGCAAAACAGACAAGGTTAGAAAAAGCGGTGTTATTGATTGCACCTGAAGACGGGGCAGGGGACACAATTGTACCCAGGTTGAAAGCAGCAATGGCAAATGCAGCAATGGCAAATATGGAAAAGGTGTTTATTATCGATTGCTCTTGTGAAGCCTTAATAACTTTTCCTGAAGAGTTGTCTGTTTTAGAGGACGCTATCAATGAGTTTGAGCCTAGCCTGGTAGTGATCGACCCTATAATGGCTACACTCTCAGGAAAGATCGACACACACAAAGATCACGAAGTAAAGAGGGCATTAGCTCCAATTGCTTCACTTGCTGAAAGAAAACGAATTGCTATTGTTGGGGTTATGCACTTTAACAAGTCCCAGGCTTCCACTGCATTAAATAGACTGTCCGGTTCCACTGCATTTGGTGGACAAGCGCGTTCTGTTATGGCTGTTGTGGAAAACCCTAATGATGCTGATAGACGAGTGTTAGTGCATATTAAGAGTAACCTGAGTAAACTAGCAAGCAGTATGAACTTCTCGTTAGAACCGCGTGGTACAAGTGTTTATGTCAGGTGGGAAGGGATAAGTGAGCATTCACGGGATGAATTGCTTTCTCCTAATCGTGTAAACATGGGAAGACGTTCTATAGATGTTGTAGAGGTGCTTAAGGAAGACGGGGGGGAGATGTCTATAGGTCAGATATCAAACATTCTTTATCCCAACTCTGAGGAACCAGATAAAGACTATGATGCTACCAGGAAGACGTTACAGAGACGTGCGGATAAGGGGGAGATAAATAAGACTGCAAGGGGGATGTACGAATACAAAAGATGATTAGGACGAGCGGGGGATGTCATTTTACTCTTGCCGTTCACATGGGGTAGGGACGGGGGACGTTATCCTTTAACAATATATATCCTATGTGTCCTATATGTCCTAAATTAGAATAGGACACATAGGACATTTAGGATACGTTATTAACGTCCCCTTACCTCCCGTCCCCTTAATGGTGTGAGCGGCAAAAAGCACCTCTACAACATCTATAGAACGTCTTCCCAAGAACGATATCCCCGCACGTCCTATGTGGGATAAGCTCATCTATTGATGGGGTAGGGGGAATTATTTATAGCTATCCGTCCCCCATGTGTTCGGCTTATTAGCTAAATAAAATCGAAAGTAGTATCTCATCCCCTCATGTTCACTCCTCGTACATCCTTTATGGAAATCCGATTTCACAAGTTCTTTACCCAGTACTCAGAACACACATTGACACCTCAGTACCCAGTGTCGTCTCCTTATCCTGATTATCCTTATCTCTGTGACCTTTGCCACGAACCCAGTAAGACAATCATAGAGGTCGATGGAAGAGCTTATCACTCATCACCTGAACAAAGAGCCAATGATAAACAGAGACAGCAATTCATAGAAGCGCAAGGTTACAAAGTCGTTAGATTTTCAGGTAAAGAGATTTATCATTCACCAGTCTCATCTGTGTATAAGGCAAATAACCTCATCAATAAGCGGATATCTAATCTGGTATCTCTTCCACTAGCTCATCCAATGACACCTGTAGCACCGTCTTGATCTTCCAAAGCGTCTCCAATGTTGGGCTATAATTCCTGTCGTCAAACATCCTTTTGATAGTCGTATAATCCACGTCGGCTAGTCTAGATAGTTTCCCCATGCTCAAACCTCGTTCCTTAGCCAGTTCTTTCACCCTGAGTCGTAGCATCCCTTTGTCCCTAGTCTTTTCCGTAGATACTAACAACTCCTTAACGTTTGCTGTACTCAGGCATCTGTGTTATAGTTATTATAACCCAGTAGTAAAAATCACTGACAAGGAGAAATCATTCATGGCACGTTGGGCGGTAGAAACAACATATGAAAGCGGTTGCATCGGTCTGGTTATCTTTTCAGCAGAAGACAGAGAAGCGGCAAACGAATATCTAGACGACATGTGCATCCATCACGGCCATAACCATTTAGCAAACCTGAAGCAATTGACAGACGGTGCTAGCGTTGAAGAACTCAAGAGGCTGTTTCCCTGGTATATGAGAGCATCCACCTGAACGGAAACCCTAGTCAATATCTCTAAATTTTGAGAGGTGAGTACCTTCTGCTTTCTTGTGTAACTCTCCGCAAAGTCGCATGCATTGTTACACAAGAGTATGGTTGAGCTTATCTGTTACACAAGAGCATTCAGGATGTTACACGTTCCTTGGATGCAAGAGAGTCAAGACATCCCCTCCCCCATGTGACCGGCTTGTTATCTATCACCTCCTACTGTCACTAATCACGCTACAATCCATTTCTGGCTGTTCTATTGTCTAGACCTAGCTCTCTCATCAACTATCTCATTTACTCTGTCAGATTGTCTTCTCATCGCTTATTCTCGCTATTGTGCCTATCCTTCATTGTTGCTTGTCAGATCATTGAACGCATCCATGTCAACCTGTTGTCCTCCCCTCTTGACATCTTGACTCGACGTGCTATAATCCATTCAAATGGGTTTGTTAAATGCTTCTTTCTGAAAGCTACATGGAGGATTAAATGAATAAATATGAGCTAGCTTCACTGGTATCTCGTGAGGGACTGAACAACGGTAAACTGACTGCAAGCAAACAACGTGAGTTATTTGGGTTTGTGATTGCAGGGCAGAAAGATATCCGGTTTGACTCACGAGATCAAGGAACGGTCACTATCGGTAAGGCAGTCAATGGACATGATTATGTATCTCGTGACTATTCTTATGAAGAGTTTGCACGGTGTGTCAGCAACCAGCAGAAAGTAGAGGCGTGGTAAAATGCAAGAACTAATAACCACTCAGTCAATCGGCTTCACATCTTCAATCCTGTCAGGCAGAATAGCACCGTCTTCAATCGCTATGTACCAGCGAGATTTCTTAGCTTATCTAGACTTCTCAGGTGGGCAGGAGGATGCACTCAAAGCAACGACACTAGCACGATGGATAACTCACTTAGCAAGCGATACAAAGATGTCACCGAACACAATTAACCGTATGGTGTCAGCAGTAAAGCGAATAATGAAAGAAGCCGCTCAACAGGGGTTTATTTCTTTTGAACTAGCATTGACGTTTAAGCATGTGGACGGCGTGAAGGTCTCTGCCTTGAAAGAGCGAACTAAAACCACAAACAGAACACGGATAACCCCTGAACAGATGAGGGAATTGGTAGACATGCCCGACACAAGCACACTCGTCGGTATTCGTGACTATGCTCTCCTTTTGACGTTGGCTAGTAGTGGTCTGAGGGTGTCAGAACTAGCCTCACTGACTCAGGCTCAAATCATCACCACTACCAGCAATAAGACCTACAACCGGAAAGCCTACCTACTGAGGGTTATGGGGAAGAATGACACTGAGTACCGTGAGGCTCATCTTTCAGCTAAGGCACATGACGCTATTGAGACGTGGTTAGAAGAACGTCAAACCATCTCCCCCTACATCTTCACTGGCTTCTCTGGACGTGGGGATAGCCGTGCTACTCATGAGCCAATGAGCGAACAGGCTATAGGTCAGCTTCTAACTAAGTATGCACACCAAGCAGGAATGTCAGATGTGAAGCCTCATGATTTCCGTAGGTTTGTTGGCACACAGCTAGCAAAGGATGACATCAGGAAAGCACAGAAAGCATTGGGGCATAAAGACATTCGTACTACCGCTAAGCATTATGTACTAGATGAGATTGAAGCCGGATTGACAGATGACCTCTTCTAGAAGCCGAACACAGAACGATAAAGCCCCTCTTCCATTTGGAGGTGGGGTTCTCTTTATTGCTTAGTTTATTCCCTTGCCCAGGTTAACTATATGCATTTTGCACATAGTTCTTTAGTGATGCGAGTGGTATGCTAGTCTTCTTAAGTCTCGTTTGGCTTCTCAGGCTGTTCTATCCCATGTGAACGGCAAGCAATCAAGCAGAATTAAATAGTGTTATGTAAAGTAGATTAGCGATGAAATAACAAGGCAATATGACAGAAATACCTACTTGACAGCACATGATATGCTATGACTGACTAGGTTAAATCAAGCCTGAGTCAAGAATAATTCAATAAGGAGATGTTCACATGAAACGCTACAACAAACCAGAAGACACAACACAGGTTAACCCCTATGCTATCGTCCCCCTCCCCACTAACTACCCTATTGCTATCTATGCTCGTCAATCTACCGCTCGTCAGGTTGAAATCAATGTCGAGTCTAGTGCTATGCAAACCGACGAATTGACTAAGAAAGCTATTTCCCTAGGTTGGAAAGAAGGTCAGATAATCCTCTACATAGAGAACACGGCAAGAGATGGTACTGTTCGTTCAGCATCTGGTACTCTCAGGATAGATCAACGTGAGGGGCTTTCTGCTTTGATGGAACGTGTTTATAGGGATGAGATCAAGGCAATCATTGTTTACTCAGAGTCTAGGCTGTTCAGAGATGAAACGCTTATCCAGGTGTACACTTTTATCCAAGTGTGCAAGGAGCATGATGTCAGAGTTATCACCTCTACCTACCAGTATGATTTCCTGAGAAGACCGTATGATAAAGATCAATTCCACATGCAAGCAAAGATATCTGCTGACTACATCACAAACCATGTCAAAGGATTGCTACACCCTGCAAGAAGACGTTTATCAATGCGTGGGCTTGCGGTAACCGGTTCGACACCTGTAGGCTTCATTATCGATCAGGATAAGACTAGTGATACCTACAGAAAGTATATCCCTTATGAACCCCATGCTACGGTTATTCGTTGGCTGTTCAGGAGGTATCACGAGTTAGGGGGAAACTTGTACCGACTAGGCAAAGAAGCCGCTCAATTGCCGTTTTTGTTTCCTGACTTTGTTGACGTTCCACCTCCCCCTAGATTTAACCTGACTCATGTCTCAGGGGGATACATTATCAGAAAGACTACACTAGCGGGTATTCTCACGAATGTTGCTTACATCGGACACTTCACATTTAACGGTACAATCACAAGCAAGGACAATCATGAGGCTATAGTTGATGATGCTGAATTCTTCTACGCCTTTAACCGTCTGTCAGCTACAACCATAGAGGGGGAAGATCAAGAAAAAGCAGACACACCACGCACAAGATACACACACCTCACTACCCCCCCTTCTAGTGTTCAGGCCTTGCTAGTTGATGTGATTGAAGCTAATAATAACAAGAAAGTCTATGTCAATGCCAAGACAGCCACATATCGTATTTATGACACCTCAACTTCGGTCATTCAATCACTACGGTCTATATCAATCAAGTCACTAGATCAGGCTTTCATTGACAGGTTGATATGGATGCTGAAAAAAGAAGAGAAAAAAGGCGTAGCTAATGAGGATACTGCTATGTACTCTAGACTCAGAGAGGTACAAGCCGGTCAAGAAACACAGACAAGCAGTGTTGATAGCCAACTAGTTCAGATAGCAGAAAGAATGAAGAGGTTAAGGCGTGCTTTACTGTTAGACCTGGACGATGAAACAATGCTAGCCTACTCAAAAGAATTAAAACAACTAGTCAGCCTCAAAACATCACTAGAAACAAAAGTAAAATCAGTAGAGGAAGAGAAGAAGGAAGCCTCAGAACTTGCTACACTACTTGAGCGGGTAACTAATGACTGGCAAGCCTTGACGTTTGCTCAACAAGCAAGGTTCGTTCGTCTAGTGGTTAAAAGAGTCGTCTTGACTGAAGTTACCCCTAGGCTCTTCAAAGTAGAGATCACTTGGAAACAGCCCTACAACAGCATTGACGTTGGCTATATCTTTGATGCTAGGGGAGGGCATTATTCATGGAGTGATGAAGAGGAAAGTAGCCTAGCAGAGATGTACCCCAACTCTCCAAGAAATGATGTCTTGAACACTCTGAGTAACCGTTCTTGGAAGGGGATACTGGGACATGCCAACGAACACGGAATACAGAGATTTACCAGGAAGCAAGGCAGTGTTGTTATACCCGATGCGATGTCAATGACAGATGTTCAGGTGTGTAAGGATGCTGGTATTGATCTATCCCCTAGTTTCCTCTCAGGTGCTTGTCAATGGGTACAATCATCGGGTATTGACAAGTTAGAAAGCCTGTCAGTATAAAGATGCCCCATTGACGGCAAAGGTCGGCCAGCGCGTCCGGCTGTTCATATTGAACGCAGGCCCGTCGCAGTTCTCGGCCTTCCATGTCATCGGAGCGCTTTTCAGCGATGTGTATATCGATGGCAATCCCGCCAATCACATGGTGGGGAACCAGACGATCACCATCCCACCGGGAGGTGGCGCAGTAGTGGAACTGGTGATTCCGGCAGCAGGGCTGTATCCCTTCGTCACTCACTCATTTTCTGACGCCAGCAAAGGCGCCATTGGGGTCCTGAAAGTTACCCCGTAGCTTATAACATTGTAGGGGCGCGGGAAAGAGGAGAGAGAAGAAACCCGCGCCCCATTGCGAAAGACAAGGAATACCGATGAAAAAAGTTATCGTATTATTTGCATTATTCAGCTCAGAGGCCCATTACTGCTACCTTGATCCCTTCTCCGCTGGCGGCTTTGTCCAGTGCTGCATGAGCAGACCGGATGAGATTAGACTCGATCTCCGCCCACCCTTTGCCGGCAAGGCCAGCAAAGATATTGACACAACCTCCCTGTCGAGCCATATTGAGAGCATTATTCACTAGCATGGGTAGGCCAATGCAGATAATGACCGAATCCACCCCAAGCCCTCCTGTAACCTCGGACACTATTGAAGAAAGGTCTTCAGCGGTAGGGTCAACAGTGATATGTGCCCCAAAGTTGGAGGCGACAGCCCGACGAGGAGCTGAGGGATCGCTCACGATGACGGCGCGCGCTCCCGCCAGGAGAGAAAGCTGGAGGTGAAACAGGCCAATGGGACCTGACCCCATAATGAGCACAGTGGAGTTCAGGTGTATCCGAGAGCGGTGGTGGCCGTTGACGCAACAGGCCAGTGGCTCGGCGAGTGCCAGATATTCCGAAGGTACATCCTTTTGAGCAACAAAGAGATTCCCAGCTGCTACTGCGTCGGCAGGGATCCGCACATATTCACTTAAGCCCCCATTCACGTCATAGCCTACTATTTTCTGGTTGGGGCAAACATTCTCCATGCCATTTTGACAATAGAAACAGTGGTGACACGCGATTACTGGGGCCATCGCTACCGCTGCTCCCACCTCATATCCTCTTACATGCTGACCTACCTTATGCACATAGCCTGCCATTTCGTGGCCCAGGATGGTGGGCAGGGAGATGCCTTTTGTCTTTTCTCCACGGAAGATACGCACATCAGTTCCACATATCGTGTTGGCGCCTACCTTGACGAGGATTTCGTCCGGTCCGATGTCGGGCGTATCAACCTCCGTTACTTCCATCTGGCCGGGACGTTGAAACACAGCTGCAAGCATTTTATTCCTCCAGGCATTGTTTCCTGTCATCCCTTACGTCTTGCAACGTGTTGGGCAACATCATGCATCAAGTCTCGCATCTGGGGATAAGTGGCTATATACTTATCCACGTAGAACTGATATTCTTTGTGCCGTTGCTGATCTGGCTCAATACGATGGCTCGTATGCACCATATGGCGTGCTGCTTCCTGTAGATTCGGATATATTCCTGCTCCCACCGCCGCTAGTATTGCCGAACCAAGCACCGAAGCGTCGACAACTTTTGTGAAGGTGATCGGAAGATTGCTGACGTCTGCATGAATCTGCATCCACAACTGACTCTTCAGAGAACCTCCGCAAGCAACGATCTGCTGCGGCTGGAAGCCATAATTGCGTAGTGTCCGAAAGATAAGTTCCGTCCCATAGCAGATGCCCTCCACAATCGCACGGTAGACATGCGTCGTGTTGTGCTTAAGTGTAAGTCCCCAAATCATCCCACGTGCTTCTGGATCGGCATAGGGAGTGCGGTTTCCTTGCCAGTGATCCACCACCATCAGTCCATCAGAACCTACAGGCAAGTTCTCAGCGCGCTTATTGAGCAGATCGTAAAGGTCGAGTCCAAGCGTACTAGCCTCCTCAACGAGTCCCCCACAGAAATTATCCCGGAACCATTTGACGATGGAGCCAGTGGAAACTTGACCACCTTCCACCACGTACTGGCCAGGAATCACAGCGTCAGTGAAGGCACCAAAGAACCCCGGGCCATAAATGGCCTCTGCTGACACACAAAAAATGGCATGCGATGATCCCGTGATAAGGGCGACCTTGCCTGGGGCTAGCACATCCATGCCCACTGTCCCCACCATAGAATCCGCCCCACCTTCGGCAACTGGAATACCAGGGGGCAGACCAAGCTCCTCTGCCGCTTTCTTGCTGAGACCACCGACCACAGTACCCATGTCCAGTACCTTCTGGGGGAACTTCTCGAGAAGATCGTCTAGTCCAACAGCCTGATAGAGACTGGCTGGAAAACCGTCGTTGTTGCGGTCATAGTACCAGCGAAGGCTGGCGGTGTTGATACTCGCCGTCCATTCGCCAGTGAGACGGTGGGTCATCCAATCAATGTATTCACAAATATGTGTAGCAGCACTATAAATGTCCGGTTCATTCTCTTTCAACCAGAGGGCCTTGCAGGGCATCCACTCCGCAGAGACTTTGGCGAAGCCATTGTATTTGAGTGCCGCATCTCCAGTCTCGGCGACTCGGCGTGCTTGATCGGCGGCACGAATATCCATCCAGATGATGGCTGGTCGCAGTACTCGGTCGTACTTATCCAACGCGACAACCGTGCAGGTCGTACCGTCTAAAGAGATGCCAGCGATCTCATTGGGCTCAATGCCGCTTTTGCTCATTACATCCCTGACCGCCGCTACCAGGGACGCCCACCACTCATCGGGGTCCTGCTCTGCCCAGCCGGGGCGCGGGTGCTTGAGTGTATACGTGTGGCTCGCGAAGCCTACTGGTGTACCTTCCTGGTCGAAGACGCCGACGCGCACGCTCTCCGTTCCACCATCAATTCCCATGAAGTAAAGGCTGCTCACCTTTTCTTGTCCCTTCTCTATGCATTCGGGAGTATGTGGGTCTTGACACCCTTACCATATCGTACCATATCGAGTGCTTCGAGAAAATCCTGCAAGGGAAGTGCTGTTGTCAGCATGGCCTGAGTATTGATCACGCCACTACTGATGAGATCGAGAGCTGCTTGAAACGAGAAGAGAACCGCCATCGAACCCA
>WNFY01002784.1_pt1 | contig 17837 bp, 14 predicted proteins | sample 5400091 | NCBI WGS metagenome assembly WNFY01 (sample SAMN13153364, study PRJNA577476) | soil metagenome | isolation source: 60 cm soil or saprolite under grassland replicate 1 | place: USA:California | collected 2016-06-15
CAATTCTAGCCTACGGTGGTAGACGGCGGAACAGCTGAAGTCGTTTCTTGAGAACGGAACCATGATCCAGGTTTCCAAGGCAACCCTAACGCAGGCAGCAACCAGCGATCAAAGCCAATCCATCCGCAGACTCTCCACGAGATGCACAGGAATAATCCAAGCACCCCCAGAACAGGATTAATACTCACCGTACCAGCCAGGAGGTAATTCAGGTTCATCAACACCCCAAAACCTGCTGCGATACCCGTCAGTATGCCTAAGAGGATACCTACTCCAACCGTAAATTCTCCCCATGTCACCAGGAAAGAGAACAATCCAGCATTAGGAAGAACCATATGCTGTAAAAATCACGCATACCATCCCTGGACCGCTGGATTGGCACCAGAACTTTTTGCTAAAGCACCGGCGGCAAAGCCTGCAAGTGCTTTGCCGCTGGCTCCCCAGACAGGAGAGGTAATCTTTTCCCACCCGGCAAGAAGCCACTCGGAGCCAACGTACATGCGGACGACAAACCACATCTGAGAAGATCCCTCTGAACCGAGGAAAAACTTCGAGATCGCAGGTTCAGGAAACCGCTCGGTCGAAGAAACAGCCTTTAATGCAGACCGCTCTTGTGAAAACTGAATGAAAGCCACAATCAGCGCGAGGAGAAACAGGATGAGCAAAGCCACATCCCAATAGTCATTCGCTGTGGCACCAGCCACAATCAAGATGAGATGCACAATCGTCCAGAGTCCTGCTACGACAACAATGAGCATCCCCAACCTGAAAGTCGCTTTCCGTTGATTGAACATAGACCTTTTTCTCCTTTCCGGAATTATTCTCGTGGCAGATCTCACATCGAGAAACTGCATATACTACTCGGCCCTGAACTACTTCAGCTGCTATGAAGCGCTCAAACTCTTCGTCGTTACAGACGCGAAATCGTGATCGCCTTCATTTCTCCTCCATTGGGTTGAATCGTACTCATGTCTTCCTTCCTTTCTGCGTGTCATCACGCACTATGCACGAGGGTAGAGGCCATCAGCGGACCCCTTTATTGGTTGAATGGACAGGGTAGACAGCCTAGCCTGTGTGTCTTGCTTCTCGTCTTATCACCAATTATCGCGACACCAGGGGTAGTCGGCATGGTCGCCCCTTTTCTATATCAAGGGACATATGGATATCTGTCCCGAGGTGAAAGAGTCCGCCGTTTCAAGATGACGCTAGCCAGTGGAGGTAATGTCAGGAGGAGAGAATGTGGACAGGATTGCCAGAGGATCGGACCACTGGGCATAGGCTGTGGATTCTCTACGCCGCCCCCTCCATAACGAGTAGCATCGCTGTTGATGACTTCATAGTATTCGCCTGCGTATGGTACGCCCAGCCGGTATCCAAATCGCGTCGTGGGAGTGAAATTGCACACAAACACGAGCGTCTCTTGCTTATTGTTGCTCTTGCGCATAAATAACACAACGCTGTTATCCGAGTCGTGAACATCAATCCACAAGAACCCCCCCGAATCATAGTCCAGTGCGCTCAATGCAGGTTCTTGCAGGTAGAGTTGATTCAGGTCGCGTACAAAGTCAAGCAAACGGGTATGGTGAGCATCATCCGGATGGCCCCACATGAAACCGAACAAAACGCGCAGGTTGGCGAACTTTTGCCACGCATCCCCAGGCATCTTCGAGAGCAGCGAGCTTTTGCCATAGACGACTTCATCGTGCGAGAGCGGCAGCACAAAGTTTTCGGTATACGCATATATCAACGTAAAGGTGATGTCGTTCTGATGATAGCGCCGGTAGATCGGATCCAGGTTCATGTAATCCAGTACGTCATGCATCCAGCCCATGTTCCACTTCAAGCTGAAGCCTAGTCCACCCATATAGGTGGGACGGGTCACCATTGGCCAGGCCGTTGATTCCTCGGCAAAAGTGAGCGTTCCAGGCTGTTCCGCGTAGACCGCCTCGTTGAGTTGTCGCAAAAAATCAATCGCTTCCAGGTGCTCTCTTCCTCCGTAGCGGTTAGGCAGTGATTCACCCGCTTTGCGCGAATAGTCGAGGTAGAGCATAGAGGCGACGGCGTCAACCCGCAGGCCATCGATATGGTATTCGCGCAACCAGAACAAGGCGCTTGCGATCAAGAAATTGCGCACCTCGGGCCGTCCATAGTCAAAAACGTAGGTGCCCCATTCCTTATGCTCGCCTTTGCGGGGATCTGCATATTCATAAAGGTGAGTACCATCAAAGTAGCTCAAGGCATACTCATCCTTGGGAAAGTGTGAAGGCACCCAGTCGAGCAAGATGCCAATGCCCCGCTGGTGGAGATACTCCACAAAGGACTGAAAATCCTCCGGGGAGCCGTAACGACAGGTAGGCGCAAAGTAGTCCACGACCTGGTAGCCCCAGGAGCCATCGTAGGGATATTCAGTAATCGGCATCAGTTCAACATGGGTAAAGCCCAGTTTTTTCACGTAAGGAGCCAGGGAATACGCCAGTTCGTGATAGGTCATCAAACGATTTTCGCCAGATGGTTCAATGACACGCCGCCACGATCCCAGGTGTATCTCATAGATCGAGATAGGTGAGGACAACTGCTGGCGCTGAGCACGCTCCTGCATCCATATCTTATCTTCCCACTGGTGTCGATTAGTGTCAGAGACGACAGAGGCTGTCTTCGGGCGCAGTTCAGCGGCGAACCTGTAAGGATCGGCTTTTTCAACCACAGAGTTGTTATATCTTGAGGAGATGGCGTACTTGTAGAGTTCTCCACTGCGCAACCATGGTATAAAACACTCCCAGACACCCAGGTCGATATGGCGTAGGTGCAGGTGATTTGCATCATGACGCCAGCCATTGAAATTGCCTATCACAGAGACTGCGCGTGCGTTGGGAGCCCAGACCGCGAAATTGACGCCCTCTACGCCGTTGACTGTGCGGGGATGCGTTCCCATTTTTTCATAGAGATGATAATGCTTTCCCTGGCCGAACAAATACAGGTCGAAATCGCTGAATAGCGATGGAACATCCTGCTCTCGCGGCGGCATTTGTCCTGGCGGGTTATCATGTCGCTGTGGTACTGCCATTCTGCTCTAGACCTCGTTCTCTCTACCTGAGATTCGTTCACAGTTTTGTAAAAGGGTTTGCTCGCTAACGAGCAGTGTGAGCTTTTTGAGCTTTCTTCGAACGTTTATGCTCATGATTTCCGGGCCTCGTATGTCCTAGCTGCTCCAGAAGCGCAAGCTCACGCGCTCCACGCTCCACTAACTGGGCCTGCCATTCATCCTTATACAGGCCTAGAGCGTCGGTCAAGTAATGCCAATTTGGAGATTCAAGAGCTCTTCAACGATGCTCATTGAGCTTATGAATACTAGAGCTTATCGGGCTGCTTGCGATTACTTGACCGATGTCCTAGCGTGCGAACGAGGGTCCGTGCCACCAGCAAATTTCGATACCACGTATGGTTTGCAGGCACGATATACCAGGGAGCTTCATCCGTACTGCACTTAGCTAATGCCTCCTCATAGGCTGCTTGATACTCGTTCCAGTACTTCCGCTCAGCCCAATCGGCAGTGGAGAGCTTCCATGCGTCCGTTTGATTCTTCTGCTCGGCCAGCAGGCGTCTTTCCTGCTCGTCGTCGCTCATATGCAAGAAGAACTTGAGAATAATCATGTCATGCTGAGCCAGCAAGCGTTCAAAGTCGTGAATAGTGGCGTACCGTTGTCGCCACACCTTTTCTGGCACCAGGTTATGCACGCGCACCACCAGCACATCCTCATAGTGGGAGCGATTGAAAATGGTGATCATGCCTCTACCTGGTACGACCCGATGGATGCGCCAGAGGAAATCATAGGCCAATTCCCTGTCGGTAGGCCCTTTAAACGAACGTACCTCGCATACCAGCGGATTGACGTGCGCCATGACATGGCGAATCGTGCCATCTTTGCCGCTCGTATCCATCCCCTGCAGGACGATGAGCAGGCTGTGATGCTGCGCCGCTGCCAGCAACTGCTGTAACTCGCTGAGTTCTTCGCTGAGCTTTTCTAACTCTGCTGAGGCCAAAGCGCGATCTGTATACGTATCAAGAAAGTCTGGATCGTACTCCATTAGCTTGACTTTGCTGCCTTCAGCAACCTTCCATGCAAGTTGCATAGTATCTCTCCTTTCGCATTGCCGTCTTCGCTTGCTCAAGTGATTGGCATATGGTAAACAGAACCTCTCTGGATCAGCTCTTCGTCTGATTACGTTGATGGTGAGCAAGAACATGGGCAACCACAGTTGGCAGCAACTCAGGGTCGTCCACGATATGCTGAGGGGGAAGCAGTCCACTCTCGTGCAGGCGCTGGCGTGTCAATGGAGTGCTGACCGCTATCACGTTCATCCCTGCCGCCAGCGCCGCCTTCACACCGGCAGGCGAATCTTCGATGACCAAACACTCTTCCGGTTGCACCTCTAATTCACGGGCCAGCAGGAAATAGATCTCAGGATCAGGCTTGCCATTTTCGACATCGTCTCGCGAGGCAATACAGTCGAATGCATTGGACAAGCCCAACGCCTTGAGGACCCGTTGTACCTGGTCACAATAGGACATTGTTGCCAGGGCGATCCGCACACCTGAATGGCGAACTTCTTGTAGGTAGGCAATGTTATGCGGGTACCTTTGACTCCGCAACAACTCTGGATCGTCCAGCATAGCCTCGTAGATGCGTTGTCGCACCTGGACAAAGGCTTGCCAGGGAGTGCTCACACCAAACTCCGGCATGCGTGTCCTGGCTGCCGCTTCCAATCCGAAGCGCTGCATTACTCCCTTTGCCACCTCCTGACGCGACAAGCCGACAAAGTCCTTAAAGGCATCCATCACGTCCGCTTCATGCAGTTCGGGACGCAGTTCAACGGCGGCTCGTGCATAGGAGCGCGCTTTCAGTTCCTCCGTTTCTACTAAGGTCCCGTCCAGATCGAAGATGACAGCACGAATCATGTGAATACCTCCATCAGCCTGGCTGAAGCACCTGTTACTCCCGAATAAACGTCACCACCTCATCGCGCTTCTGCTCCATCAAAGTCCGTGTTTTGGCCTCGACATTCAGACGCAGAAGTGGCTCTGTATTGGATGGGCGTACATTGAACCACCAGTCGCCATAGTCAATCGTCACGCCATCCAGGTGATCGACCGAGAGCGCATGCTTGCCGAAATGTTCCTCAATCGCTTTCACCTTGCCCGCGACGTCGTTGACACGGGTGTTGATCTCGCCACTACGTACCCATGTATCCAGCGGTTTGATCAACTCTGAGAGTGGCTTGTTCTCAATTGAGATGAGTTCCAGGATCAGGAGAAAGGCGATCAGCCCCGAATCAGCAAACCAGTTATCACGGAAGTAAAAATGACCGGAATGTTCACCGACGAAGATGGCATTATCCTTGCGCATCTCTGCTTTGATATAGGAATGCCCGACACGCGTACGAATGGCTTTGCCTCCATCCCTCTCTATCAGCGCAGGGACGCTCTTAGAGAGGATCAGGTTGTACAGGATCGTCGAGCCGGGATGCAGCTTGCTTAGCAAGCGAACAGGATTGTGAATGACTTGTTCCCACAGGTCGGCGTCAAGGGTACTGTAGAGCGCACGAGCCTCTGGATGCCAACTCCACCACAAGTTATATGCCAGCTCTTGGAGCCGGCTGATGCGGGAAGGCAATGTGCGGAAGACTGTTACGAGGCCAAATGCTTTCTTCATCATATCGTTTTGGTCCTCCTGTAGCGCCTGATGAGTGTGTTGGTTGAGCTATCACGCGCTAGCTCTGGATCACTGGCGCTCTCGAGTTCAGGAATGATGCGGTTGGCCAGCACTTTGCCGAGCTCGACGCCCCACTGGTCGAATGAGTTGATATTCCAGATGGTGCCCTGAACAAAGACCTTGTGTTCGTAGAGGGCGATGAGCTTACCAAGAGTCTCTGGTGTGAGCCTCTCGGCAAGGATGGTGTTCGTTGGACGGTTGCCCTCGAAGGTGCGGTGTGGCACTTGAAATGTCTGGACTCCGTCAGCAGCAACTTCCCCGGCAGTTTTGCCGAACGCAAGCGCCTCGGTCTGAGCAAAGAAGTTTGCCATCAAGAGATCATGATGACGCCCCAGTGGATTTAGAGCCTGATTGAAGCCAATGAAGTCACAAGGAATGAGTTTGGTGCCTTGATGGATGAGCTGGTAGAATGCGTGCTGTCCATTTGTGCCGGGCTGTCCCCAGATGATGGGTCCGGTCTGGTAGTCCACTTGCCTGCCCTGGAGATCTACATGCTTTCCGTCGCTCTCCATATCAAGCTGCTGAAAGTAGGCGCTGAGACGCCCAAGATAATGGTCATAGGGCAAGATCGCTACAGTCTCAGCCCCAAAGAAATTGTTGTACCAGATACCAATCAATCCGAGGAGCACCGGCAAGTTGCGTTCAAAAGGAGCAGTGCGGAAGTGCTCATCCATCTCGTGGAAGCCGGCCAGCATTTCGCGAAAGTGTTCAGGGCCAATAGCGATCATCAAAGAAAGTCCAATTGCTGAGTCGTAGGAGTAGCGACCACCAACCCAGTCCCAGAATTCGAACATATTGGCAGTGTCGATACCAAACTTCTCTACTTCAGCCGTGTTGGTCGAGACTGCAACGAAATGTCTGGCTACTGCCTGCTCGCTGCCCTGGGCTTTCACACACCATTCGCGGGCAGAATGCGCATTGGTCAGAGTCTCCAGTGTCGTGAATGTTTTGGATGAGACGACGAAGAGTGTCTCAGCCGGGTCAAGATCTCGTGTAGCTTCCACGAACTCGTTTCCATCGATGTTGGAGACAAAGCGCATGGTCAGGTTGCGGTCGCTATAGTATTGCAAGGCGTCGTATGCCATCGATGGACCGAGGTCTGAGCCACCGATGCCGATGTTGATGATAGTGCGCATGCGCTTGCCTGTGTAGCCCGTCCAGGCACCGCTGCGGACACGGTTGGAGAAGTCCGCCATCTTGTCCAGCACCGCGTGGACCTCTGGTACTACATTCTCTCCATCAACGAAAATTGACTGATCTCGTGGAGCGCGTAAGGCTACGTGGAGCACAGCACGCTTCTCTGTGACATTGATCTTCTCACCCTTGAACATGGCATCGACGCGCTCGCGCAGACCCGAAGACTCTGCCAGTTCCAGGAGCAGTTGGATTGTCTCTCTGGTCACATGGTTCTTTGAATAGTCCAGGTAGATTCCAATGGCTTCGAGCGCAAACCGCTCTCCTCGATTGGGATCGTCTGCGAAGAGCGTGCGCAGGTGCTGATCCCGTATGTTCTGATAATGCGCCTCAAGCGTCTTCCAGTCAGGGCGCTGTGTCAGCGGTGTTGGATTGCTAGAAATCATTGTTGCTCCTCATCATGTGCATACTCTCTCTCATGAACCTCAGCTGGCCTTTGTGAGCAGTTCGCTCTTTGAAGCGATACAGCCCATCAAGTCATTCCAGGATGCATCGAATGATTCCGCGCCTTGACTCTGGAGTTTTGCAGCGAGCGCATCGTAGTCGACGCCAGCTTCTGCGAACCGGGCGAGCAGTTCTTCAGCATTCCCACCATCTGCTGCAAGCATAGCTCCGACCTCGCCATGCTCAGCGAATGCAAGGAGGGTCTGCTCGGGCATCGTATTCACTGTATGAGGCGCTGCAAGCGCCTTGATGTAGAGGACATCGGATGCTTCAGGGTCCTTGGTGCCAGTGCTGGCCCACAAGACTCTCTGCGGCCTGGCTCCCGCATTTTCGAGCTGTAGCCAGCGATCTGTGTCAAGCAGAGCACGGTACGCTTTGTACGTACGACTGGCGACCGCGATCCCCAACAGTTCACGGAGCGCCTTCGGCACCTTCCCCTCGACTGCTTTATCCCAGCGACTCACGAAGACCGAGGCAACGGAATGCACAGCAGGGTTGAGCTTTGCCTCTATGCGCCGTTCGATACCCCTCATATATGCCTCTGCGGCTGCGAGGTAATGATCGTGAGAGAACAAGAGTGTCACATTGATTGGGATGCCAGCAAAGATGGATTCTTCGATGGCAGGTAGTCCTTCCCTGGTTCCTGGAATTTTGATAAAAAGATTGGGTCGTGCCGCTCTGTCATGGAGTTGTTTGGCTGCAGTGCTGGTGCTTTTGGCATCATAGGCCAGCAATGGCGATACCTCCAGCGATACCCAGCCATCAACTCCGTCTGTCCCATCGTGAATCGGGCGGAAGAGATCAGCAGCCTGGGTAATATCCTCCAGTGCGAGTTCGAAAAAGAGTGCTTCACCTGACTTCCCCTCAGCTACCTTCTGGCGAATGGCATCGTCGTAGTCCTGGCTGTTCTTAATAGCGTGATCGAAGATCGTAGGATTTGATGTGAGCCCGGTAATCGAGAGTTCAGCCACATATCGCCTGAGTGTGCCGCTTGTAAGCAGACGTCGGGTGATGTTGTCGAGCCAGAGGCTCTGACCTGCATCATGGAGTTGTTGCGTTGCTTTCATGATTTCTCCTTTGCCATGGACACGCCCGTGTGAACGGTTCAATGGGGGACACTGCCCTGCGTACGGGCGATCTGTTCTTTGGCTACAGCGACGACATGCTCGGGTGTAAACTTGAAGTAGCGCTGTACCATTTGAAGCGGAGCAGATTGCCCGAACGTGTGCATGCCAATGACCGTACCATCAAGACCAACATACTGTGCCCAGCCGAGAGTGGATGCCTCTTCTACTGCGACGCGTGCGCGTACATCTGGCGGAATGACACTCTCGCGGTATTCCTGGCTCTGGTGCTCGAACAACTCCCAGGAAGGCATACTCACCACGCGCGCATTCATACCCTCAGCTTTGAGTTGTTCATACGCTGCAATACAGAGGGAAACCTCGCTGCCGGTTGCAAGGAGCAAGACATCAGGTTTGCCATCAACAGCGTCAGCCATGACATAGGCGCCACGCGCAACGCCAGATGCTGAGCCATACCTTGTTCGATCGAATGTAGGCAGCGCCTGCCGGGAGAGCACCATCACGACCGGCTCGTGCTGTAGTTGTATAATCACTCTCCAGGCCTGGGCGACCTCGTTCGCATCAGCAGGTCGCATGACTATCAGCCCGGGTATAGCTCGCAGTGAAATGAGTTGCTCAATCGGCTGGTGAGTCGGTCCATCTTCTCCCTGGCTGATCGAATCGTGCGTCCAGATGTAGATCACCGGGATTTCCATTAACGCGCTGAGCCGGATTGGCATGCGCGCGTAATCACTGAAGATCAAGAACCCGGATCCGAAGGGCCGGATCTTTGAAAGTGCCATACCATTGAGGAGTGCGCTCATGGCATGCTCTCGGACGCCAAAGTGGAGGTTCCGTCCGGCGTAGTTTTCTGCTTGAAAATCGCCACTTCCTTCGAAGGTCAGGCGAGTTTTGGTCGAGGGCGCCAGATCGGCTGAACCGCCGATCAGCCAGGGGATATTTTTGGCGATGGCATTGAGTGCCTTGCCGGAGGATTCGCGGCTGGCGACCCCCTTTGGATCAGGCTCAAATGTTGGCAGGTCACGATCCCAGCCATCTGGAAGCTGACGACGCTGCATTCGGTTGAGATGATCGGCCAGTTCGGGGTAGCGCTGTTTATAGGCATCAAACAGGTGGTACCACGCGCCGCGAAGTTCAGCGCCGCGCTTTCCGATCTCAGCCTGGAAATGCTCACGCACTCCGTTTGGCACCAGGAAACTGGCGTCTGGAGGCCAACCATAGCGCTGCTTTGTTAAGCGGACCTCCTCTTCACCAAGCGGCTCACCGTGGGCTGCGCTGGTATCTTGCTTATGTGGAGCGCCATAGCCGATATGGCTATCGACGATGATGAGCGTAGGTCGATCTGGGGTGGCCTTGAACGTCTGAAAAGCTCGTGTCAGCATGTCCAGATCATTCGCGTCACCAACGCGCGTCACGTTCCAACCATAGGCGATGAAGCGTGTTGCCACATCATCGGAAAAGGCCAGGGCGGCATTTCCTTCGATGGTGATGTGGTTGTTGTCATAGATCCAGCACAGGTTCGAGAGCTTCAGATGACCGGCCACCGAGGCTGCTTCGTTGCTGATACCTTCCATCATGCAGCCATCGCCACACATGGCATAGGTATCGTAGTTGAACATCTCAAAATTGGGGCGGTTGAAGTACTCAGCCATCCAGCGTCCGGCGATGGCCATACCAACGCTTGTCGCCACGCCCTGACCGAGAGGACCGGTGGTTGTCTCAACTCCAGAGGTCCAGCGGTATTCCGGATGTCCGGGGCATTTGCTGTCTAACTGGCGAAAGTGCTTGATATCGTCAAGGGTCACGGAAAGCTTCCCAACGTGCTCGTATTTCGCGTTGACCGCCTTGACACCGGCAAGGTGTAGCAGGCTATACAGCAACATTGAAGCGTGACCATTCGAGAGGACAAAGCGATCGCGATTGGGCCAGATCGGGTCTTCGGGATCGAACCGCAAAAAACGTTGCCATAAACAATATGCGACCGGGGCCAGTGCCATTGGCGTGCCAGGATGACCAGAATTGGCTTGCTGTATTGCATCCATGGAGAGTGTTCGGATGGTAGAAATGCAGAGCTGGTCGAGGGGCACATGATCATTCATGATTTTCCTCCTCCATCATGTTCAATGATCCGGTCTGCCTCGGCTGCCTGATCGTCAGTGACACCAAAAAAACGAGCGCGTCCGAATGGGGAGCTGTGTCTGTCATGAGGCGTTTCCTCCCGTTGGGTCATCTTTTTCCAGGTGGCCGCCGAACTCAAAACGCATGGCAGACAGCAGCTTGTCGGCATAATCGGCCTCACCACGTGAACTGAACCGCTCAAAGAGTGCCGAGCTGAGTACAGGGACTGGAACGGACTCGTCGATGGCGGCGGAGATGGTCCAGCGTCCTTCTCCAGAATCTGAGACTCGACCATGGAAGGTGGTCAGGTCTGGACTCGTGAGGAGCGCGTCGGCAGTAAGGTCCAGCAACCATGAACCAATCACGCTGCCACGACGCCACAGCTCTGTCACATCGCTGAGGTTGAGATCATACTGGTAGTACTCCGGATTGCGCAGCGGCGATGTCTCGGCATCGATCTCTTGTTGATGTTTGCCAACATTTGCATGATGCAGGATGTTCAAGCCCTCAGCGTAAGCGGCCATGATGCCGTACTCAATACCATTGTGGACCATTTTGACGAAGTGACCCGCACCATTGGGTCCACAGCGAAGGTACCCTTGTTCGGCAGTTCCCCCCATCTTTTCTCGCCCAGGAGTGCGTGTTGCTGCATTGACACCAGGAGCCAGGGCAGAGAAGATCGGGTCGAGATGCTGGACAATGTCCTCCTCACCGCCAATCATCAAGCAGTACCCGCGATCGAGGCCCCAGACGCCTCCACTCGTTCCAGCGTCGACGTAGTGAATACCCTTAGGTTTCAGCTCGGAAGCGCGCCGAATATCATCATGGTAGTAAGAATTACCGCCGTCGATGACGATATCGCCAGGTGAGAGATGGGGAACGATGGTTTCCAATGTCGCATCTACCGAGGCCGCCGGTACCATCAGCCAGATAGCGCGAGGCGTGGAAAGCTTACCCACGAGGTCTTCCAGCGAGGAAGCTCCCCGTGAAATCGATCCCTCCTTCAGAAGTTCCTGAACTTTTTCGGCATGACGTACATAGCCAACGATCGTATGTCCTGAGCGAATCAGCCGCTGCGACATGAATGCGCCCATGCGTCCCAGTCCTACTATTCCGAGTTCCATTCCGTTCTCCTTTCTTGGCAACTATGTGCAGTACGTTCCTGCATGTTCAGCTTCATCAGGACCTGATAGGCCGTTATGGGCTATTTGGGAAGGATCCTGGTCTTCCCTCGAGGAGTGCCTGGTACAGCTTTTGCTGCCGCTCTGCCGCTTTCCTGTACACTGCATGCTTCTCAGCATCCGGCTGGACTTCCGGCTCCAGATGAGGAGGCACCTGAGCAACATCGGGCAGAATGCCCATGGCTTCCAGGGCAAGAAGTGCAGCGCCTCGTGCCGAGGCCTCGTGGTCACGTGAGGGATAGACTGGTACACCGAGTGTGTCCGCAACGATATGCCTCAAAGTCATTGAGCCCAGGAGCGCACCCCCACTACCGATCATCCTCGGCGCTTTCTTGTCTATCTGTAAGGCCTGGCATATTTGCTCACAGACCGCATCGAGTTGATAGGCCAGCGCTTCCATACCCGCGCGTAGGAGGTCAGCAGGGGAGATATGTGCCTGAATGCCGCTGATGGTCATGCGTGCGTTCGCATGCCAGCCGAGGCTCCGCTCACCTGCTATGAAAGGAAGGATGGTTAAACCATGCCCATCGGGTTGCAGCGCTGCCACAAGGCTCTCGGCGTCATTGAATGATGGCAATATGAGGACGCTATCCAGCCAGGAGAGCAGGTTCCCACCTTCACTTAGTGCGCCACCAAGCACAGCTCGTTTGGCATCAATCAAGTAGAGCCAGAGACCCACCGGAGGTATCACCTGTTCAGGAGGTAAAACAACACGCATTGCGCTGGAGGTACCAATCGTGACCGACCAGTTCTCCAGACTGGCACACCCTGAACCGACACAGGCCGCTGCACCATCTCCTGTGGCAGGATACCAAGGAACGTTGCGTAAAGCAGGCCATGCAGAAGCATATTCGGGTGTCAACCCTTGCACACTCTCATGCAGATCTCCAAGGAGCGGTAACTGCTCTGGTTGCACGTCGAGCACTTCCATCAGTTCAGTATCCCAGACGCGAGCGCGTGTCTGCAACATGCCCGTGCCGGAGGCCATCGAGAGGCTACAGATGGAACGGCCCAGGAAGTGACGATACAGGTATTCGCCAAAGGACAGCCACTGGAAAACGCGCGCACAGGTATCTGGTACTTGCGTTGCCAGCCAGCGCAACTTCGCAGGCCAATAACTGGCATGCAATCGTGCTCCCGTTCGTGTGTGGATAGCTGCTTCATCGAGCTGCTGGCGTAGCTCCACCGCTGCACCATGAGGACGTGTATCTTCCCAGAGAATCATTGGTGTAAGCGGACGATTGTCGGCATCGACTCCCATGAGGCCATGCCAGAAGGTATCTATGGCCACTGCTCCGATATGTTTTGCCAATGGGCCAGCCATTTCCAGGACATCATCGATGGTCTGGTCAACGACCGCCACCAGGGCATCAGGATCAACCGAAACCTCGCCTTCATTCGAAATCGTGAGTTTGTAAGGACGCTGGGCCAGGACATTCGGCAAAGTGTTACCCGTTGCATCAAACAGTAATGCACGCGTCGATGAGGTACCTACATCGAGTGCAAGGATATAAGGCGGTTCCGGGTTTGGGTTGGCAGAAGAGGCCTTTTGCGTCATATGCTTTCTCCTTGTCGTTCCTCATGCATGGTGAAGATACTCCTCCACGTGAGCAAAGAAGGTTGAAAGTGGCTCAATCGCGTCGTCGAGGGAACTATCTATGACGAGTAAAAAGCAAGGACGACCGGATTCCATCATCGCTTGCCAGGTACTCACCGCCTGGGCGTGGAGAAATACGTTGGTATAGCTGCCAAGCAGACATGTTTCTGTGTTCCGCGCAACCAGGCGTAGACTGACCAGGGATGGTGGCCCGTCCATCTCGCTTTGTTCTGTTGAATGATAGGCGGCGGGTGCCTGCCGCAGCTTCACGGGAATGCCTAAAAGCCTGTTCCCAATGGTATGCACATGCCCGTCAAGCACTGAGAGCAAGCTTGCTTGCGCCTCTCCGTTGACGGTCACGTCAAGATAGCTCAGGGGATGCCTGTGTGCATCGTCAGCCGAAGCAAATTCTTGCAATGCCTTTGCAAACGTTGATGCAGCGGAGTCGCGTCCCTGCGGGTCGTGGCTCATGGCCCCCTGGGGAGCAAGGAGCGTCAGGATGCCCTGTTGCAGTGCTGGACGCCAATTAGACGCGACCTGCAAGGGATTGGGTTGTGTCCGTAACGCACGTGCTCGCGCCTTGTAATTCTCGACCGCAGGCTGACCGGCGAACGTAATATGTTGCAGATAGCCATAGAGGGCCATGCTCAACTGCCAGCCAAGAAAACTTGCGGCCAGCGCTGCTAAGCGGTTCTGCGGTTCTTTGCTTGTAAGGTAGGATTGAGAGAGAATGAATTGATGATCTTGCGACGATTGGGTAGCTTCAGTCACCACACGGACATGCAACATGCCGCCCTGCTGATAGCTGGAAGCCGTGTGGTTCAGTGTTTGCTCGTCAAAGACCACGACGCCCTTGCCTCCTTTGCCCAGGCTCTCCTCCATCAATTGTTCGAGCCAGGAGACAAAGGCTTGCCAGCCTTCAGGCATTCCTAGGAGCAAGCGGCATGCTCCATCGCGACTTTCGGCGCTCAAAGCGGCGGCCAGTTGCACAAAGGGATGTTCTGCCGGGCGAGACGTGGCCAGTGCAAGGTCATACTCGTCCCAGGCGCGTTGCAGCACCGACCGGAGTTGACCGGATGCACCGGGGGAATGGATCGTCAAATAGAGAGCCGCGGGCAGCAGAAACACCCGTGTGGCTGGGGCGCTCATGCGTCCCCCGGTCCCTGTCCCCCCGTCCGGCTGCAAGGGACGACTGGGTGCCTGCTGAGCGTTCGCAAAGCGGTCCAGATAGGAGCCGGGAAGGGTCATCACCAGCAAGTGCTCTGCCGGGCGCAACCCTGCCTGGTTCAACAGATCGGTGAACCATTCCAGGTGCGTGATCGGCTCTTCGGAGGTCATCCCCATTGAGACCCCAACCATCATCACGTCACTGAGCAGTGCTCGCAAGAAGGTTGGATTGAATGCTTCTTCCCCAGTCGGGAACGCCAGATGCTTGGCTGTTGCTATCTTCCGCACAATGCCATTGAGCGCAGCAGGATCGGTGCTGTCAAGCGGGTAGATAGTCACCTGTCCTTCGTCGTGCCCGTTACAGTAGCCAAGATCGCAGAAGACGCGCACCGCAATGACCGAGCCGCCCATACCAGCCCAGATCATGTGGCGGACCCCGCGTTGTATGATGTCTTGTGCTTCTGTTTCCACATCCTCCAGCTGTGTTGGATTGGCAAGCAGGCGTGCTATCCCCTCGACCCAATCGAGTTTGAGCACACCATCTTCACGGCCGAGTGTAGCCATCAGGCCATCGCGTCGTCGCAACTGGCCAACGGCATCATCCTCGATCAGGTGTTGGAGGGCGGCTTGTCTGGCGTTGTCATTGCTCATTGGTGAAAACTCCTTCCTGCCATCTCTTGTGGCTTCCTCTCAGATACCGCGAGCGCGGTACAGCATCTCCCCGGCATGTGGCACGTAGAGGATGCCCTCCTGTTCGCGTTCCTTCCATGCTGCGGGGTCTATCGCTCGATAATCGGCATAGCCCAGGTTGATGCGCCGACAGCGTTCTTCGGGAATGCCGGTGGCCAGGGTGACAGTGATGCGGGGCGTTTCGATGCCGGTTGTGGCATCGTAAGTCCCCGTTCCCTTGACGTGCGTGCTATGCGCCAGAATGCTGCCAGGCACGTGTTGAAAGCGATCCCACTGCTTGACGAAATAATCCCTGACATGGTAGCCGACCTCGTCAATCAGTTTGCCATGCGTGTAGGAGACCTCGGTGATGTGCGGAGCGTAGATAATGACTTCGCCTCCATCGGCAATAGCCGGTTCGGTTTTGTACATGGCCTTGGCTCCCGTCCAAAGGTCGTCGTACATCTCGGCTGGGGCAGAAAGGACCCTGCGAAACGGTTGGTCCACATAGGTGATGTCGAGCTGCGCCGAGAGATCTGCCGCATGGCTCCAGGCTTCCGTGTGGGAGCCAATGTAGAGGCCGTGGAGCTCCTGGCCCTGCATCACCATCGCCAGGCAGAGCAGTGGAAGTGGCACAAATCCTGCCGCCTGGGTGATGACGCGCCGAACAGGGGTGTCTTTTATGCCGATGGTGCGCAGACTGGTGGTTAGCGCTCCTAGCCAGTGGGTGAAATTGATAATACCTGGCCCGGCGATACCGGGAAAGAGATATTTGGCTCCCCCGGAAAAGCCAGCGACCTCGTGAGGAAAGACCGGCCCACAGATCAGCACGAGGTCATAGTCGAAGATCAAGCGATTGAGCCTGACCGGGACCTCATCGGTGAGCAGCCCATCGGTCAGCTTGCCTGCCTCCGTGCCCTTGATGACCCCAATGGTCTGAAGTACCTGTGGATTATGCCAGTCGTGGTTGAAGATGCGCACGTTGGGATAGCGCTCCGCTCGTTCGACCGCTGTTGCGCCAACCAGCGAGTCAATGGAGGGCGTCTTAATGATATAGCCTGGCTCATCCTTGACACGTTGGGTGACTGTGACCCCGACCAGATGATCAATCGCCTCGTGCAGCATAGGTGGATGAGTTCCCAGCGCAATTAAGTAATCCAGTTGAGTGGCACGGTGTCCAAATTGCTCGTAGAGCAGGCGAAACATCAGGGGTATCGGAGCCGTGCGTGTCCCGTCAGGAATGATCACCAGCACGCGCTTGTTGGTCGGGTCCAGGCCGGCTCCTACGAGTAACTGCTCATCAGCTCTCGCGAGCAGTTGTTGGATATCCTCGGTGGTCAACGTTGCCGTCGTTGAACCTTTTCCTAGCACCATGATGCGTTTCCTCCATTTTTTAGACCCCGCTATAGGCTGAGAAACCACCATCTACGGGAACCACAATACCGGTCACGAACGATGAAGCAGGACTGACCAACCACAGCAGCGTGCCATCGAGATCATCTGGCTCGCCTAAGCGATCCATTGGTGTATGATGGAGGATGGCTGCGCCGCGCGGCGTCGGCTCGCCGCTCGCGGCATCAGTCATGAGAAAGCGATTCTGTTCGGTCAGAAAGAAGCCGGGAGCAATAGCATTCACGCGAATGGATGGGCTATACTCTTGCGCCATATGGACAGCGAGCCACTGCGTGAAGTTGGCGACGGCGGCTTTGGCGGCGCTATATGCCGGGATGCGGGTCAAAGGGCGTAGCGCATTCATCGAGACGATGTTGACAATGATGCCCTGTTTGCGCTCGGCCATAGCGCGCCCGAAGACCTGGCAACTCTGAAACGTCCCGGTAAAATTCAAACCAAGGACAGCGTCAACGGCGTGAACATCCAGGTCAAAAAATGAGGTAGTGGCTGAGGTTGTAGCGTGGGGCGAGTTTCCGCCAGCCGCGTTGATCAGCATATCAATATGGCCGAAGTTGTCCAGAACTTCAGTACACGCACGTTCAAGGTCAGCCTTGTCCATAATGTCACAGGCAATACCAAGAGCTTCCCCGCCTTCCGCTCGTATGCTTTCGACCACGTTCGCCGATGAAGCGGCATGCAAACTGAGAATGGCAACACGCACACCGGCCTTCGACAGGGTGTGTGTCATGGCACTGCCCAAGACACCGCTGCCGCCCGTGATAACGGCTGTGCGGCCTCGCACATCGAAGAGTACTTCCACATCAAAGCTCTTCTCGGGCATATCTCCTCCTCTTGACGGCTCGTGTACCGATCGGCACTTATGGTTTGTAGCCAAAGTCTGGAATCGCCATCCAGCGTTGCCTGAGATAGTGCGCTGCCATTTTCGGTTTGCGTTCTCTGGTAAACACCCCCTTTTTGTTGCCCTGGACGCGCATAACGCCTTGACTGGTTTGGAAATCTGTGAAGTGCCACACCTGCTCACCGATAAAGGTGGGAAACTCGTCAATCACTTCATGATTGGCTTGCAGGCATGCCACTTGATATTCTTCGGAAAACATTACAGGCGTTGTATCATGGAAACCTGCGATGGTGTCAGCGCCAAACTCGGTGAACATCACAGGTTTGCCCGGCTGCACCCGATTCCAGCCCGCCAACTCGG
>WNFY01002399.1_pt1 | contig 17833 bp, 16 predicted proteins | sample 5400091 | NCBI WGS metagenome assembly WNFY01 (sample SAMN13153364, study PRJNA577476) | soil metagenome | isolation source: 60 cm soil or saprolite under grassland replicate 1 | place: USA:California | collected 2016-06-15
TGGTCAGCCACCAGAACGGCCCCAGCCAGGCCAGGAGGATGCCACTGATGGTCAGGTAGATGAACATCAAGAAGGTGATGCCGCCCATGCAGTACCAGTAGGACTCGGCGTAGAACGGCGACGTCTTCTTGAACATCGCACCGAACGGCGGCAGGTAGGCGAACGACTCCATCACCGCCCGGAACCGGCCGTGCTCGGCCACCCGGGCCCGATAGCTGTGCACCTCGGAGGGCGTCTCAGTTGTGTCGGGTTGCGCCATCGCACTGCCTCCACCGGCCCCGGCCCGCAGGCTCCCACGCCGCAGTCCCAGCGGCCCACAGAAAAGGCGCGAGCAGAACAAGGTCTCAACTGTTTCTTCTATACCGGAATACCGCTTTCGGCAAGAGGCTGGGCGGCACATTTCGTGGAAGCCCATACCCGGTAGGGCATATAGCAGATCCCGGACGATTGCTTCCTAATTTGGTTCGCCAGACCCGGCGAGGGGTTGGGATCCGCACGGCGGCCGGGATAAGCTTGTTCAGGCTCGGCCGATTCCGGTGAACAGATCCCAGACGGTAACCGTCAGGACGCACCACGTCGTGCTCGGTCATCTCAGCCGCAAGGTCCATTGCGAGCGCTTCCTCTGCCGCCGGACACCGCAGACCGCCTGATGCCGCCCTTCGGGATCAAACCGTGAAACGTCTTGCAAGGAAACGCGAGCATGCGTTGGTATCCATGAATGAGCTGCGGCTCCGTCCTCGCCCGGGACCGACCTGGTCAGCGCGTGTGGCGCAGCCACCACAGGCCGACGAACGGCAGCACGAGGGGTACGAACCCGTAGCCGCTGCCAAACCCGGTCCACACCGTGGCGTCCGGGAACGCGTTCGAGGCGAGCTCGCTCGCCGCCCCGACCGTGATCACGCCGACCAGTTCGATGCTGATCGCCACGGTGGCAACTCGCCGCGAGGCGGCGTCTCCCCGGGCTAGCGACACCGTGGCGACGATGTACACGACCGCCGCGAACGCGGACAGCAGGTACGCCAGCGGCGCTTCGTGGAACTTGGTTGCGATCTGAACTGCCGAGCGGGCGGTCGCTGCGAGGGCGAACAGGCCGTAGACGGCGACCAGCACCCGGCCGAACCCGCGGCCGGTCGGCTGAGCCGGTGCGCCGCCGCCGGCCTCAGCCAACGGGGCCAGCCCAGACCTGCTGCACCCGGATCACCATCACCGGCATGATCAGGAACCCGACGGCAAGAACGGCCGTGCCCGCCCGGCTCCGCTCCCCCCACCCCCACCCGGCGGCGGCCGGCGGGATCGCCACGCACGCCAGCAGGTAGATCACGAACTCGGCCCGGGCGAACTCCCGGTGGCTGCCGATCATCTGCACGATACCGCCGATGAGGAAGCCGATAAGCAGCGCCTCGAGCACCGCGCCGCCCGCCAGCAGGGGGGCGCCGGGCGGCCGGTTGGCCAGGACGAGTCCGAAGGCCCACGCCGCGAGCACAAGCGCGACGGCCATGATCGCCATCGCATATGGACCAGTCACGACCCCAATTCTTGCATCGGTTCGATGATCCGCCACAAAACGCGGCCGAATTTATCGGGCCGGCGGGCGTACACAGTGCGGGGCGTAGCCGGCCGTCGAGCTCAATGCCCTTCTGTTATCGAAACATTCGGTTGCGAAGCTTTGGTCCCCGCGCAGCCGCTCGGCGCGTCCGCGCCACCCGATCGTGGCCGGTGGCTTTCGGCCTGCCGGCGGCGCAGCCAGCCCCTGTCGCCGACGGCATCGCCCCAATCCATTCTGCCAGCCCGCACATGCCGCCCAACTCGGCCAGCCATGGTGCTTCCGCGCCAGCCGGGACACGATTGACTTGCTCGCCGACCGCAGCCGGAAAGCTACCGAGCAGCGCCGCCGCCTCCCGGCTGAGCTCGAAGGTCTGGCCGTCAGTGGAATCGATCAGCCCGGCGGCGGCCTGGCAGCGCAGCCACTCCAGCAGCCATCGCGGGTGCAGCCGGTGCGGACGGCCAACTCCTCGGCCGTCACCGGGCCAGCCTCGTCGAGCGCCTGGTAAATCCCGAGCCGGTCGCCCAGGTGGATCATCAGCGACACGACCTCGCCCTGCTTATAGCCCAGACCCGCAGGGCCATCGCCACGATCTTGCCGAGGTCAGGCGCCGTTTCCGCCCCGGGAGCGCCCTGCCGCGCCGGGCGCTCCCGGGGCGGCCCTGGCGCTCGCATCATCTGCGGCCGCTGCGGTGGTCACCGCGCGCCCGTCCCGGCTGCCGGGCGGGCCTGGCCATCGGTGGCCTGGCCAGCGCCCTGCAGGGTCGCCAGGCGCTGCCGGTACTCCTCTTCGTCGATCTCGCCGCGGGCGCACCGCTCGGCCAGCAGCCGCTCCGGACCCTGCGACGACGACGGGGCTGTCGTCTGCTCGCCGCCACGGCGGACGTAGCGGACCAGCATCACAATCCCGAAGATCACCACGCCCCAGAACACGCAGACGGCAGTGACGGTGCCGAAGCTCGCGTACGGGTAGGGCAGTTGTTCGATGTCGGCGACCTGCAGGTTGGCTTTCAGTCCCATCCTGTGCGCGCGCCGCCGGGCACGGGCGAGCATGCGGGGTGAGATGTCGATCCCGGTCAGCTCGGCGCCAGGCGGGTAGGACGGCAGGCTGAGCCCGGTGCCGATGCCGAGCTCGAGGACACGGCCGCGGGCGCGGCCGAACAGCCGCTGGCGGGCGCGCCGGCCGCCGAGCGCCTCCATCGGGGCCGTGTACAGGTCGTAGACCGGGGCGACCCGGTCATAGACGACCGCCACGGCGCGGCGGGTGTCACTCATCCGATTCTCCTCATCGGCCGCTCAGGTAATGGCGCACCGGCCGGAATCTCGGTGCGCCGCTGCAGGAAGTGGGTCGGCGATGCCGCGAATTCCTCGCGGCATGCGGTGGAGCAGAAGAAGTACGTCTGCCCGTCATGCCGGTAGTGGGATGTTTCTTCGCGCTCCACGGCCATGCCGCACACCGGATCGGTGGCCATCTCGCTCATCGAGCGGAACTGGCCGTCTTCCAGCCACAGCACACGGTCGGCTATCTCTTTCAGCCGCGTGTCGTGGCTGACGATGACAACGCTTCTGCCCTCCTCGGAGGCGATGCGCCGCAGCAGCCTGGCGATCTCGCGGCCGATCTTGGAGTCGAGGTTGGCTGTGGGCTCGTCGGCGAGGATCACCGTCGGTGCGTTTGCGAGGGCGCGGGCGATGGCGACGCGCTGTTTCTCCCCGCCAGAGAGCTTATCCGGCCGGAACCGCCGCCGGTGGGCCAGGCCGAACTCGTCGAGCAGCGGCCGGGCGCGGTCACGGGCGCGGTGGCCGGTCACGCCGGACAGGTTCAGGGCGAATTCGACGTTTTCTTCTGCGGACAGCGCCGAGAGCAGGTTGAAGTCCTGGAACACGAAGCCGAACCGCCTGGCCCGGAACTCGGGCAATTTGCGTTCAGGCAGCGCGGCGAGGTCCATTCCGTCGACCTCGATGCGGCCTGAGGTGGGCCGGAGCATGGCGCCCAGCATTGAAAGCAGCGTGGTCTTCCCGCTCCCCGACGGGCCCATTATGAGGACCACCTCGCCGGCGCCGACCTCGAGGCCGACGTCGCGGACCGCCCGCACCTGCACCTCACCTTCGCCAAAGGTCTTCGTCAGCCCCTCGGCGCGCAGTGCGTATCCGCCCATATCGCTACCTCCTGAACACTGTTGCGGGGTCGACCCGCCACACCTTGATGAGCGGGGCCACGGCGCCGAGCCCGGCCAGGACCATCGCACCGGCCGCCACCTGGGCGACCGGGCCCAGCCCCAGGACCACTGGCACGTTCCCGCCTATGCGGCCCAGGACGGCGGCGAGGGCGAGCGCGAGCACTACCGCCACCGCGACCGCTGCGCCCACCGTCCACAGCGCCTGGGAAACCACGACCTGCGCCAGCTGCCACGGCCGAGCTCCGAGCGCCTTCATCACCCCTACCTCCCGGAGCCTGGACAGCGTGGCCGCATACAGCGTCAGGCCGATGACGGCCAGCCCGATCAGGTATCCGGCGAGGTTCATGATCTGCAGGAGCTGCGCGCTCATGTCCCGCACCAGCGCCCGCTCTTGCGCCGAGAACTCCGCTTTCCCCAGGGCGCTGAGCCCGGTGGCGGCCTCGATCCGCCGAGCCAGCAGGGCTGGATCGCCCTGCCCCCCGACCAGCACGTAGCTCGCGATACCCGTCAGACCCCGCGCCCCCGCCAGGTCGGAGAACCGGACGAATGCCACGGCGCTGGCGAGGTTGGTGAGCCCCGTAGTCAGCCCGGAGATCCGCCAGTCACGCCCGAGCAGCCGGACGGGATCCCCCAGTTTGAGGCCCAGGTTTCCCGCGGCCCGCTGGTCGATCACGACCTGGCCGGCCCCTGGCGGCCGTCCCTGCACCAGGCTGGCCGGGCCTCCCCGTCCGCCCGGGACGTACCCCACCGCGTAGGCGATCTGGCGCCCGGTGGGCGTGGCGAGCGCGTCGGGGAGATACAGGATCGGGTCGGCCCAGGTCACCCCGGGCAGCGCGCGGATCTGCCCGACGTCCGCCAAGGGCACGGCTGAGGAGGCCATATGCATGTTGGTGACGCCCCGCTGGGCCACGAAGACATCGGCCGGGGCGGTGTCGATGTAGCGGGTGACCTGGCGCATGGCACCGTCGACGATCGCGCCGAGCAGCAGGACCAGCAGCAGCGCCACCCCCACCCCCGCGATCCCCAGGACTGCCCTGCGGCGATCGGAGAACAGGTTCCTCCGCCCGATGGGTACGCCGTTCACGTCCTCACCCCCTATATACGGACGCGGGATCGAGCCGACGTCGCTGTGGTGGCCGCCGATTCCGGGCCGTCCAGCCTGCGGATGATGTGGGTCGTGGCCCGTGCTCGGCGCCTGTGGGGTGCCAGAAGTCTGCCTGGCCTGTGAGCTGCAGCGATGACTAGGCCAGCTGTGGGGAATCATGATCATCTGTGTCCCTGCGCCTGCTCTACCTCATCTTCGTCCGGCTCTGCGGCTGGCTGGTCCTGCTCGGCCGGTCATCGGCCTCCAAGGACGCCGAACTGCTCGTGCTGCGGCACGAGGCAGCCGTGCTGCGCCGGACCCATCCGCGGCCCCGGCTCGACTGGGCCGACCGCGCAGTCCTTGCCACGCTGATCCGGCTCCTGCCAGCAAGGCTGCGGAGGCACCGGCTCGTCACCCCCGGCACCGTCCTGCGCTGGCACCGCCGCCTGATCGGCCGGAAGTGGACCTATCCCAACCGGACAGGACGGCCGCCAGTCAGCGCCGAGATCGCAGCGCTGATCGCGCGGCTCGCCACCGAGAACAACGGCTGGGGATACAAGAGGATCCAAGGCGAGCTGCTCAAGCTCGGCCATGGGGTCGGCGCATCCACCATCCGCCGTGTCCTCAGGGCCCTGAGGATCCCCCCGGCACCGCAACGGCGCACCGGCACCACGTGGCGGCAGTTCCTGCACACCCAGGCATCGACGATGCTCGCCACCGACTTCTTCCACGTCGACTGCGCGGTAACCCTGCAGCGCCTGTTCGTCATGGAGATAGGCAGCCGCTTCGTGCACATCCTCGGAATCACCGCCAACCCGGACGGGCCCTGGACCGCACAGCAGATCCGCAACCTCCTGATGAACCTGGGTGATCGCGCCGCGGACTTCAGGTTCCTGGTCCGCGACCGCGCCGGGCAGTTCACCGCATCATTTGACGCAGTCCTAGCCGGGGCCGGTATCGAGGCCGTGAAGATCCCGCCCCGAAGCCCAAGAGCGAACGCATACGCGGAAAGGTTCGTGCTCACCGCCCGGACCGAGGTCACCGACCGGATGCTGATCTTCGGCCAGCGGCAGCTACAGCTAGTCCTGGCCCAGTACGAGGCCCACTACAACGGACGCCGCCCCCACCGCAGCCGGCATCTCCACCCGCCCCGCCCCGACCACCCTGTCGCGGACCTCACCCAGAAGCAGATCAAGCGCCGTCCCGTCCTCGGCGGCCTCATCAACGAATACGAGCGGGCCGCATAGAAGCCGAGGTCAGGAACGGTGGCCGAGTTCTGGAACCCCACAGGTGCATGAGGGTGACCGAACCCGGCGCGACTGCGGTGACCAGGTAGTCGGCGGTCTGCACGATGCCCTTGGCCGCGGCCCGGACGCACCAGTTCTCCATGTCGAGGGTGATGCCGAGATCCTGACCGACGACCATTCCCGGCGTGACCACCTCGACCTTCGCGCCGCGGTCGGCGAGCAGTTCGGCCACGCTGGTCGCGTGGTGGAAGCCGACCTCATCGACGACGAGGACCCGGCCGCCAGGCGCAGTCGAGCCAGCGGTTCAGGCCCATCCGGCCAACGCATTCCTGGTTGCACGACAGGCACAGGGGGATGTCGTCGGGATCGTCATGGCCGGAGGGATGCCAGCTGACCGACAAGGATACGAAAGACTGCGCGCCTCGATGGCGACGACTGCTCTTGACCGGCGGCGAACCCGTCAGCTCAGTCGGAGGTACTGGCGGTGAAGCCGGTCGCGCCGAACGCGTCCCCCAGACTGGTGAGGTCCACGGGGAGCCGTACCTGCACGGGCACATGGTCTAGGAGCGGACGCATCGCCTCGAGGGCGGCCAGGATTTCGCGCCCGACCTGGTGCGCGGAACGCATTGCATCCACCGAGACCAGGATCCCGCGATCGCGGTACCAGGAGATAATGGGGGATGTCACTTCATGATAGAGGGCTAGCCGCTGGGCAATGACGTCTGCAGTATCGTCGGATCGATGCTCGATCGCGGCTCGCGCGAGCAATCGACGCATAAGTTCCGCATCGTCGGCCTGCAGGTGCAGCGCCACATCCGCGATCATCCCGAGCTCGCGACCCATCAGATAGGCCGCGCGGGCCTGTTGCATGTTTCGGGGGATTCCGTCTAGGACAAACTCGCCTCCGGCCGCCTTTGCGGCGACCATCGCCTCCCGCAGCATGTCGAGTACGATCTGGTCAGGCACGAGTTCGCCGCGGTCGAGATACTCCTGAACGACCTGGCCGAGAGTGGTCTGCCGTGCTACGTGATCGCGCAGCAGCGCACCGGTCGCGATGTAAGGCATGTCGAAGTGCGCGGCGATCAATGTGCCCTGAGTCCCCTTGCCCGCGCCCGGGGGCGCGATCATCAGTACCCGCATGCTCAGCTCCTCACGTCATCATCCCGCGCACCGGCCGCCCAGTCGATACCTCCGCTCACTCCCCCCGGTGAACCTTCCCCGGCCCAAAGCAGCTGTACAGGGGTCCGCCGGGGATGCGCTTCTGAGCAACATGCTGGATGGCCGGGTCGCTATGGAGTCCGGTCGGCACCTTTGAGTCGCGCCGGCTTTTCGCCTAGCCGCTACGAGCGCGCTCCCTGCGTGCCTCGATCTCGCTGTAGGCGGCCGCCTGGTTCACCCAGGTAGCCGTCTCCACTTCCTTGCCGGGCTCCAGCGCCTTGTAAACCTCGAAGAAGTGGTGGATCTCCAGGCGGTCGAACTCCGAGACGTCCTCGATGTCGCGCAGATGGGCCACCCGCGGATCCGTCGCTGCCACACACAAGACCTTGTCGTCGTTGCCCATCTCGTCCCGCATCCGGAACATTCCGATCGCTCGGCAGGAGATCAGGCAACCAGGGAAGGTCGGCTCGTCGAGCAGGACAAGCGCGTCGAGCGGGTCGCCGTCGTCGGCGAGCGTGTGTTCGATGAAGCCATAGTCGGCCGGATAGCGGGTAGAGGTGAACAGCATCCGGTCCAGCCGGATCCGTCCTGTCTCATGGTCCATCTCGTACTTGTTGCGCTGGCCCTTCGGGATCTCGATGACTACGTCGAACTCCACGATTCCGCTCCTTCGGCGCTCAGATGATAGACCGCGTTGCCCGGATGTGTACCGGGCCGACAGTTGCCGCACACATTCGCTCGAAGATCGCGGCGATGCCCTTGGCCGCCGTTGACCGCCCAGATCTGCCCCTGATACGGTCAGGCGCCCTGAACGACCGGGCGGGTGACGTTGAGGCCGCGGGATTCACGCTGTCGGCTACTCGCCGCCGAACTTCTGGATCTCTTCGAACTCGGCCTCGGTCAGGTCACGCGGCACGTCGTCCCTGGCGACCTTGGCGCTCTGCACGTGGTGCCGGATGTCGTCGACGATCTCGGGGTTGGCCAGGGTGGTGACATCCCCGACGTCGGCGAAGTTGGAGATCGACGCGATCACCCGGCGCATGATCTTGCCCGATCTGGTTTTCGGCATGTCCGGCACGATCCACACGTTCTTCGGCCGGGCGATCTTACCGATCTCGGTCTCGATCGCCTTGCTGACCTTGCCCTCCATCTCTTTGTCCGGCGCGAAACCAGGCTTGAGCGAGACATAAACCTCCACGACGCGGCCCCGGATGTCGTCGATCACCGGCACCGCGGCCGCCTCGGCGACCTCCGGCACGGTCAGGGCAGCCGACTCGATCTCCTTGGTGCCCAGCCGGTGCCCGGCCACGTTGATCACGTCGTCCACGCGGCCAAGGATCCGGAAGTACCCGTCGGCAGCCCGGACCGCGCCGTCACCGGCGAAGTACGGCCAGTCGCGCCAGTCCATGCTGTCCGGGTCCTTGTTGTACTTGCTGTAGTAGGTGTCCACGAACCGATCTGGCTGGCCCCAGATGGTCTGGAAGATGCCCGGCCAGGGGTTGCGGATGCAGATGTTGCCGGCCCTGCCGTCCGGTATCTCGTTGCGGTTCTCGTCGTAGATCACCGGGTAGACGCCGAGGACGCCCGGCCCGCAGCTGCCGGGCTTCATCGGCTGCAGCGCGGGCAGCGTGCTGCCGAGGAAGCCGCCGTTCTCGGTCTGCCACCAGGTGTCGACGATGGCCGCCTCGCCCTTGCCGACCTCGGAGTGATACCAGCGCCAGACCTCCGGCTCGATCGGCTCACCCACCGTGGTCATGTGCTTGAAGTGGTAGTCGTACTTCTTCGGTTCCTCCGGCCCTACCTTGCGCAGCATCCGGATCGCCGTGGGCGAGGTGTGGAAGATGTTCACCCCCAGCTTCTCGGCGATCCGCCACGGCCGCCCGCCGTCGGGATAGTTGGGGACGCCCTCGTAAATCACCGTCGTCGTGCCGAGTGCCAGCGGGCCGTAGACAATGTAGGAATGGCCGGTGATCCAGCCGATGTCGGCCATGCACCAGTACACGTCGTCCGGGTGAATGTCCTGGTAGTACTTCGACGTGCCGGCCACGTAGGCCATGTAGCCGCCGGTGCTGTGCACGCAGCCCTTGGGCCGTCCGGTAGTGCCGCTGGTGTACATCAGGAACAGCGGCGCCTCGGCCGGCATTGACACCGGCTCGATGGTTTTACCCGAATGCCCGCTGAGCAGCTCATCGACGAAGAAATCCCGGCCGTCGACCATGGGGGCCTGCGAGGCATACTGCCCGGCCCGGCGCCGCCAGACAAGCACCTTGTCGACCTCCTGGCCCTCCTGGCGGGCCGCCGCGACCGCCTCGTCGGCCTTGACCTTGTGGTCGGCAAGCTGGCCGGCGCGGTAGTAGCCGTCCATCGTGATCAGGATGCGGCTGCCGGAGTCGGCGATCCGGTGGCCGCAGGCAGTGCCGCTGAACCCGCCGAAAACCTCCGAGTGAACGACGCCCAGCCTCGCGCAGGCCAGCATGGTGACCGGCAGTTCCGGCACCATCGGCATGTGCAGTGTCACCCGGTCGCCGGTCTTCAGGCCGAGCGAGTCGCGCAGCACTACGGCGAACTCGTTCACCTGGCGGAGCAGTTCGGTGTAGCTGATCTTGACGTTGTCGTCGGACTCCAGCTCCGGCACGAAGATGATCGCGGTCTTGTCCGGGCTGGCCTGCGCGTGCCGGTCCACGCAGTTGTACGACGCATTCAGCTTGCCGCCGACGAACCACTTCCAGAACGGCGGATTGCTGGAGTCCAGCGTCGTGTGCCATGGCTGATCCCAGGTCAGCAGGTCCGCGTACTCCTTGAAGCAGTCGGGGAATTTGTCCTCGGTGAATCGCTCGAAGATGGCCGGGTCGTTGGCGTTGGCCTGCTCGACGAACTTCGGCGGCGGCGGATAGTACTCCTCCTCGCGCCAGTGCACCGCGATCTGCGCCTCGGAGACCTGCGCCTCAGGACCCTGCGGCTCCTGGCTTTCTGCCATTGTCTTGCCTCTCGTTCCTTTCGCCGGAAGATTATCTATCGGATCCCGGCACTCAGGCCTGCCTGAGTGCCGGGATCGGTTCCTGAGTCGGCCGTGTTACAGCAGGGTGGTGACGGCCTTGACCTCCGTGTAGGCCTCGAGCACCTCGTGGCCCATCTCACGTCCCCAGCCGGACTGCTTGTACCCGCCGAACGGAAGCGCCGCGTCGAACACGTTGTAGCAGTTGATGTAGATGGAGCCGGCTTTGATCTTCTTTGCCAGCGCGTGGGCCTTGGAGATGTCCTTGGTCCAGATGCCCGCTCCGAGGCCGTACGGGGTGTCGTTGGCGACGGCAGCGACCTCGTCGAGGTCACTGAAGGGAGCCGCGACCACGACCGGGCCGAAGATCTCCTCGCGCACGACCTGCATGTCCGGGCGGGTGTTGGTGAGCACGGTGGGCTCGACGAAGTAGCCGCGGTCGCCGTACCGGCCGCCGCCGGACAGGGCCGTGGCCCCTTCCGCCTGGCCGGATTCGACGTAGCCGGTCACGCGACGCATCTGCTCATCGGAGACCATCGGGCCCATCTGCGTGTCTGGCTCAATGCCCGGGCCGAGCTTGATGGACTTGGCGATCTCGGCGACGCCTTCGACCACCTCGTTGAAACGGTCTTCCTGGACGAACAGGCGCGACCCGGCGACGCAGCACTGCCCGTGGTTGAAGAAGATCGCGCTCGCCGCGCCCTCGATCGCGCTGGGGTCGGCATCGTCGAAGACGATGTTGGGGCTCTTGCCGCCGAGCTCCAGGCTCACCTTCTTCAGGTTCCCCGTTGCAGCCTTGGCGATCAGCTTGCCTACCTCCGTGGAACCGGTGAAGGCCACCTTGTCAACGTCGTTGTGGGCGGCCAGGGCCGCGCCTGCGGTCTCGCCGAAGCCCGACACCACGTTCACCACTCCGTCGGGCACGCCGGCCTCGGCGATGAGCTCGGCCAGCCGGAGCGCGGTCAGCGGGGTCTGCTCGGCGGGCTTGAGCACGACGGTGTTGCCGCAGGCCAGCGCCGGGGCGAGCTTCCACGCGGCCATCAGCAGCGGGAAGTTCCACGGGATGATCTGCCCGACCACGCCGACCGGCTCGCGCAGCGTATAGGAGTGGAAGTTGGCGCCCGGAATGTAGGGCACCGAGAGGCTGATCGTGTTGCCCTCGATCTTGGTGGCCCAGCCGGCCATGTACCAGAACATGTCGGCGGACAGCGGCACGTCAGCCGCCCGCGCCACGGTGAAGGGCTTCCCGTTGTCGAGCGACTCGAGCTGGGCAAGCTCGTCCAGGTGTTCGTTGATCAGATCGCCGATCCGCCAGATGATGCGGCCTCGCTCGGAGGTCGTCATCTTGGTCCACGGGCCTTCGTCGAAGGCTCTGCGCGCGGCCTTCACGGCCCGGTCGATGTCCTCGGCCTCCCCCTCGGCAACCTGGGCGAGGGTCTCGCCCGTCGCCGGGTTAGGGGTCTCGAACGTCTTGCCCGACGCCGCGCTGGCCCACTGCCCGTCGATGAACAACTGACGCGGAGCTCCGATGAACTCCTCGACGCTCCGGTCCAGGGTCACTGTCATGAATGCTCATCTCCCACTGCTGCCGGCAGCCACGCGGTCGCGGCAGCCTGCCGTGCCCCGGCCGGCCGGCCGAGGCGCATCCGATAGTGCCCATGGTCCAGCATGTGGGGCGTCACGACAGCTACCCAATCGGACAGGCCGGAGCGCCCGGGAGGACGGTGTCGTGACTACCCAGTCGTCCCTCGGCTGCTTTGCCGGAAGTGCCCATGTAACAGACTCTTGACAGCGGCGTAATCTGGGTCTTAGCTCGCGTAACAGGCCTGGAGCTCTTATGTCCGTTCCACTAGAGAACCTCGCGATGGTCGAGAGCGCTTGGCCCGGTGCGGACTGGACTCACGAAAAGAGCATCCAGCTGGCCGGCCCGCGACGGGGCGAGGATCTCCGTGCCCACACCCCCGGCCGGCTCGCGAAATTTCATGTTCCGGAGATCGTCTTCGGGCCGGGTGCGCTGGCCGAACTCGGTCACTGTGCGGCGCGGCTCGGTGCGCGTCGGCCGTTCCTTGTCACCGACCCTGGGCTGATCGAGGCGGGCTGGGTGGATGAGGCCGTCGCCTACCTGCGGCAGAGTGAGCTGCACCCGGCACTGTGGCATGACATTACCCCCAATCCCAAGGACCACGAGATCGAAGCCGCCTTCCAGAGGTACGCCGAGGGCGGCAGCGATGTGATCATCGGACTGGGCGGCGGCTCGTGCATCGACGCGGCGAAGGGCGTGGCGATCCTGTCCGGCAACGGCGGCCGGATCCTCGGCTACGAGGGCGTGGACAAGGTCGTACGCCCCATCCCGCCGACCGTGATGGTGCCGTCCACCTCCGGCACGGGCGCGGATGTGTCGCAGTTCGCTGTCGTCACCGACACGGCGGCCCGCATCAAGATCACCATCATCAGCCGGACGCTGGTGCCGGAGATCTCCGTGATCGACCCGCGCCTCCTCACCACCATGCCGGACTGGCTCAACGGCTCCGCCGGGCTGGATGCGCTAACGCATGCGATCGAGGCGTTCGTGTCCCGCGCGCACAATCTGCTGACCGACCGCCATGCGCTGCATGCCGTCGCGCTGATCACCCGCTACCTGCTGCGCACCCAGCTCAGGCCGACCGAGACTGCCCCGCGCCTGGCCATGGCGCAGGGGTCGCTGGAGGCGGGCATGGCATTCACCAATGCCATCCTGGGCGCCACGCACGCGATGAGCCACCAGGTCGGCGGGCTGCTTGACGCTCCGCACGGCGTGGTGAACGCCGTGCTGCTGCCCCACGTCATCAGGTTCAATGCCGAGGTCTCGCCGGAGCGGTTCGTGCCGCTGGCCGCGGCAGGCGGCATCCGCACCGAGGGCGTGCCGGCCGCCGAGGTGGCCCTGCTGCTCGCCGAGGCGGTACGCAAGCTGGCCGATGAAACGGGCGTGCCGAGGAGACTGGCCGATCTCGGCGTCACCGACGCCATGGTGCCCCGGCTGGCCAGGACTACGCTGAAGGACGCCTGCCTGGCCACCAATCCCCGGGCAGCGGACGCGCGGGACATCGAGGCGCTGTTCCGGGCGGCCTTGTGACGGGGCCGCCGATGACCGGATCAGGACGCGATGATCGTCCAGACGGCGATCTGGAGATCCTGACCGGCCTGCGCTCCGGCAAGCGCTCGTACTACCCCGAGTACGTTCGCTCCGCCGAGCGCCTCGAGCACGCCGTGCAGGCGCTGGACGGCATCTCCGGTGCCCTGGTGCGCACCGCGGCCAGTCCCCGCGCGCTGGTCGAGTGGGTGGTGCGGACGGCGACGGCGCACCTGCAGGCCGACTGGCTGCTGTTCGTCGTGGCCGACGGGGCACTGCCCGCCGCCCGCCCCCGGTTTCTGGCGGTGGCTGGCGGCGAGCTGATCGACGACGAGAGCAGGCTGCCGGCCGACGTACGCGAGCACCTGGCCGTACTGCGCGGCCGTCCGTGGGAGGTCGAGTCGCCGGACAGCGGCCAGGGCTGGGTCCGCGTATCGATGACCCTAGATGACGAACCGGTCGGCGGGATCGCAGCGCGGCCGGGCGCCGGGCTGGAGGTGGCCGCCACCGATCGCGCCATACTGAGAGTGCTGGCCAACCAGGCCGCCGTGGCGCTGCACAACTCATTCCTGTTCCACGCAACTGCCCAGTTGCGTGGCCGCAGCGACCAGCTCTACGACGCGACGACAAGGCACGCCAGGGACCTGGCCGTCCGCAGCGCCGAGCTGGCCGAGACGCAGCGGCAGCTCGTTGCGGCGATGCAGCGACAGGTGCTGGACGACGAGCGGCACCGTATCGCGCGCGAACTGCATGACAGCGTGACTCAGTCCGTGCTGTCCATCGGCATGACCATCGAGGTGTGCCGGGCTGAACTGGCGAGCATGGGCGGCCCGGCCAACCAGATCGCCGAGCGCCTGGTCCCGGCCAAGGACCTCGCGCGGCACGCGGCCGAGCAGTTGCGGGCCGCGATCTACGCGCTGCACCGCGCGGCCGACGAGCCGGCCGGTCCGCTGCCCGTCATGCTGCAGCGGCTGTCCACGGTGCACCGACCCGCCAACCTGCACGTGAAGGTGATGCTGGAAGGGAACCCAATCCCGCTGCCGCCCGAAGTCGAGCAGTCGATGCTGCGGTGGACCGGGGAAGCACTGTTCAACGCGGCGGCGCACGGCAAGGCCACGCGCGCGCTGGTCCGGCTCCGTTACCGGGCCGATGTGCTCGCTCTCAGCGTCTCCGACAACGGAACCGGCGACCCGGCCCAGTTGCGTCGCGCCCTGCGGCTGTCATGCGCATCTGACCTGTCCGGACAGCACCGCGGGCTGGCGAACATGCTGGCCTTGGCGGAGGAACTGGGCGGCGTGCTATCCATCCGCCGGTCCCGGTCAGGCGGTGTCTTTCTCCGCCTGGACATCCCGCTGCCCTTGTTCGGCCCCAGGGCGGCCGATAGCCGACGGCCGGCGGAGGGCGGCGGTGGCGATGCCTGAGGCACAGCCGACTCGGGCGGAGCCTGCCGGCGAGGTCCCGGTCACGATCGTGCTCGTGGACGATCATGCGATCCTCCGGCAGGGCCTGCGCTCGCTGCTGGAACGCGAGCACGACTTGCAGGTCATGGGGGAGGCCGGCTCGGCTGGTGAGGCACTGGCCGTGGTTGAGCGGACCCGGCCGGCGATCGTGCTGCTGGACATGAAGCTGTCTCCCGCATCGGACCACGACGGGCTGAGCCTGTGCGCTCAGCTGATCAAGCAGTATCCCGGGCTCAGGGTACTCGTGCTCTCCACCTTCGCGGACGACGCGCTGGTGGTCAGCGCCATTCAGCACGGGGCATGCGGCTACGTGGTCAAGGACGTCGACGCCGTGGAACTGGTGCGGGCAATCCGCCTGGTCGCCAGGAACGGGAGCGCGTTCGACTCCCGCTCGGCCGCCGCTATGATGCGGTCGATCCACGCCCCTCAGGCACGATCAGCGCTAACCGGCCGCGAGCTGAGCGTGCTGCAGCTGGTGGCACGTGGCCTCAGCAACCGGGGCATCGGCTCGCGCCTGTACCTGTCGGAAACCACAGTGAAATTTCATGTCCGCAACATCATGCGCAAGCTCGACGCGACCAGTCGCGCCGAGGCGGTCTACAAGGCCACCAAGACCGGCGTGGACCTGACGTCTACCTGAGCACATGTGCCGCTGCCTAGCCCGAAGTTACTGTAACTCTGCGTAGATATTTCTACCCTGACCTGCAAGAACACTGATCAGGGCAAGGTTTTTCTGTACAGAAAATCCGCGACCATGACCAGATACCATGATCACGTTTGCGCTGGTCAGCCATGTAGCCAGAAGTCTTGGCCACCGAACTCGCGAAGGCCCAGGTCAGCGCCTTAGGTGACATGCCACCGCCAAGTAACTTCGGCCTAGCCGACGGTGAGCACCAGCCAGCCTCCGTGATGTTCGTGCACCGAACAGGGATGGCCGGCGCGCTCGCCCAGCTCACCGAGCTGGCGTAGATCAAAGGTGCGGATATGGCCGTAGGCGGCGGTGGGTTCGTCCTCGACCGGGACGGCGACCACTACCCGGTGGCGGGCGACACGGAGCGCCTCGCGGATCACGGCGCGGCCATGATCAGGGCTCACGTGCTCCAGAAGGTGGATGACGCTGACAGTATCGGCCCAGCCGTCTGGCATGGGAATCCGCGCGGCATCGCACACCAGGGTGCTCAGTTGCAGCCCGCGGGCGGCCGCCACGGCCGTCAGCAGGCGCATAGTGCCACCGGACAGGTCGGAGGCGGTCACCGTATTTGCCGGCCGCTCGGCCAGCAGCAACGGGAGGAAGCCGAAGCAGGAGCCAAGGTCGAGCACCTGGCCCGCCGGGATGAGCTGCAGTGCGTGCGCGTATACGGGGGCCAACTCGCTGATCGTGGTGCGTTCGTGGCCTTTCGCCGCGGCCGGCGTCTGCCAGCACTGGCGGACTCGGGCCAGGGTATTGCCATAGAACGTGCACCAGGCCAGCAGCGGGTCATCAATGCAGGACCGCACGATGCCAGTGAGCACGCGCTCGAAGATTTCCGCCCCGGACAGCCAGCCCGGCGCGAACAGCTCTTCGGCTAGCAGCCCGGCCACGTCGTTATCGAGCTGGTCGGGGGACAGCCAGTGGGTCAGCTCGATCCGGCGGCCGCGCTCGGTCAGGCAGAAGTGGTCGGTGCGAACCACGGGACCGGGGTCCGCGGCGCGGCCGCTAGGCGGCTCGGCGCAGAGGACGGTGACGAGATAGTCGTCGTAGCGGCCGTGCGGGCACGGAGCGAGCGGGTCGATGGTCTGCGGAAGCGAGGGGATGAGGTTCTGCTCGCTCATCGTCCGGTCGCCTCCGCCGATATCTGCTGGGCTGCGCGCTGCAGCCCGGTGAGATCGGCGACCACCTGAACTCGGTCGCAGAACTCCGCGTAGCGTGGCAGGTCGCACGCCCCGAGCCCCCAGGAGTACCGGGATTCCGGAGTCAGCCAGATCGTCTCGCGAACCCTCCGGGTGATTTCCTGGAAGGTGTCCAGCCGGGCGTCGTTGCCGTTGCCCCGCCCGTCCCCGAGCACGATCAGCGTGGTGCGGCGATCGAGCGCGGCTGAGTGCTCCGACAGCAACTGGGTGAACGTTGCTCCGTAGTCGGAGCTGGCGTCGACGTCAAGCAGCCCGCCGGCGGGCAGCCCGTCGAACACCAGCCCGAGCGCCCGTTCCAGCGGGTGCTCGGCAAACAGCTCGGTGATCTCGACCGGCGTGTCGACGAAAGCGAACGAGCGGGTCTGCGTGAACAGCGACTGCATGCCGTAGACCAGGTGCAGCGTGAACCGCGCGGTCGCGCGCACCGACAGGGAAACATCGGTCAGCAGCAGCAGCCGGGGCTTGTCAGCGGTGCGGCTGGTAGTGATCGGCTGGAACGGGATGCCTTCATAGCGCATGTTTTTGCGCATCGTCCGGCCCGGGTTGACGCGGCCGCGCGGTGTGTTGCGCTGCCTGCTGGTCGGGGCGCCCCGGAGCTGGTGGGCCAGCCGACGCAGCGCCTCCTCCAGCTCGGCCCGCTCCTGCTCGTCGACGGTCTCGGTCCGCCCGCCTTTGGCGACTCTGGCCTCCACCACAGCGCCGCCGATCTTGTCCAGGTAGCGTCGCAGCAGCTCGGGCAGGTCCGCGATGATGCCTGCCAGCTGCCGTCGCAGCATCGCCAGGGCGCGGGCGTCCAGATCCGCGTCGGCTGTCCCTAGCCAGCCGAGAAGCACCTCCTGCTGTGCCACCGTCAGTGCGGTGTCGACCCGGTGCCCGGTGGCCGGAGCGAGCTGGCCCGGCAGGCCGGGGTTGTGCAGCCGGTCGGTTTCCAGCTGCACCGACGCCCCCGCGTCCCTCGCGCTGTCGGCGCCCTCCTTGGACAGCACGATCTCGTCCGTCACCGACGCCAGGTCGATCTTGTTCGCTTCCTGGTGCAGGTTGTATTGCTGGGCGAGATCCTCCTGGCGGAAGTAATCCCTGATGTCCGCCGGCTTGCCGTGGCTGTGCCCCTGCTGCGGGAGTTCCGATGGCTCTCCGGAAACCGTGACCGACTCCAGCTCGCCGGTGTCGG
>WNFY01002508.1_pt1 | contig 17833 bp, 17 predicted proteins | sample 5400091 | NCBI WGS metagenome assembly WNFY01 (sample SAMN13153364, study PRJNA577476) | soil metagenome | isolation source: 60 cm soil or saprolite under grassland replicate 1 | place: USA:California | collected 2016-06-15
TCGTCGACCGCATCCGCCTGCGCTCCCGCCGAGTCCTGGGGCTGCGGGGTCTGGATCGTCGTCTCCGTCATGTGGTGTCTCCTCCGGTGTGCCGTCGGCACACTCTGTCATGGAGTTACACCGTTGTATTTACAGTCCCTCTTGGCCCAACCTGGTTCTCTGCTGTGTGCGCGCCCGCGGGAGTGCAGGAGCGCAGGTGATGGCGTGCTCGTACGATCGGGGCAGGGTGGAGTCTATGGAGATGCAGAGCGGGCTGCCCGTTGGGGTCGCAGCGTTCATCGGCCGCGAGCATGAACGTGCGAAGGTGGCCGACCTGGTCACGGACGCCCGGGTGGTGACGTTGACCGGTTCGGGTGGCTGCGGCAAGACGCGGCTGGCGGTGGAGGTCGCCGGGGACGTGGCGTCGGGGTTCTCCGACGGGGCCTGTTGGGTGGACCTGCAAGGGGTGAGCAACCCCGGGCTCGTCGCACCGGCCCTTGGCGGGGCGGTGGGCGTCCACGAGCGGCCCGGACAGGCGCTGACCGACACGCTCGCCGAGCAGCTTCATGGACGGCATCTGCTGGTCGTGCTCGACAATTGCGAGCATCTGGTGGAGGCGTGCGCGGAGCTGGTCGGCGCGTTGTGACATTCGAGGTCGCCGGGTTGCCGGTGCCGCGCCCCGATGCTTCCTCCGCCAGCATGGTCGCGGCAGCGGACGCGGCGCGGCTGTTCGAGGTGCGGGCCCGGCAGGTGGCTGTGGACTTTCGGATCGGTGACGACAACGCTTCGGCGGTGGCCGAGATCTGCCGGCGTCTGGATGGGATCCCGTTGGCGATCGAGCTGGCGGCGGCGCGGGTGCGGGTGCTGGCGCCGGGCCAGGTCGCGGCCGGGTTGTCGGACCGGTTCGGGTTGTTGACCGGCGGGGTGCGGGGGGCGCCGGCACGTCAGCGAAGGCTGGAGGCGTCGCTGGACTGGAGCTACGACCTGCTCGACGACGTGCAGCGGTTGGCGTTGGCGAGGCTGTCGGTGTTTGCCGGGTCGTTCGAGCTGGATGCTGCCGAGGCGGTGGTGGGCGGGGAGGGGATCGACGGCGACGGCGTGCTTGGCCTGGTCGCTGGGCTGGTCGAGCAGTCGTTGGTGCAGGTCGCCCAGCGTCAGGGCAGGGCCCGCTACCGGCTGTTGGAGACGATCCGGGTGTATGCCCGGCAGCGAGTGTCCGAGCTGGACGATCCCGATCGGGTGCGTGGCCGCCATCTGGAGTTTCATGTCGGGCTGGCGGGGCGTGCGCAGGGGGGTCTCACTGGTGGACAGCCTGAGCCCTGGGTGGCGAGGCTCGCGGCCGATCTGGATGATCTGCGTGCCGCGATGGACTGGGCGGTGCAGGCGAGCGATCTGCGGGCGCTCGTGGACATCATCGAGCCGATCGTCCGCTTCTGGTTCGACTGCGGCCTGTCCGGGGAGGTGCACCGGCGGCTGCACGACGCGGCCGATGCCCCGGGTGTCCCCGATGAGGAGCGCGTGCGGGGGTTGATGACCGCGGCGGCCCTGGCCCTTGCCAGCTGCGAGCCGGCCAGCGCCTATCGGTCGGCGAGCCAGGCGGTCGACGTGGCACGCGCCGCTGATGTGGGCGGTGCGCTCGCGGTCGGGTTGGGCCAACGAGCCTTGTCGGGGGTGCTGTCGGGGTTGTCGACCAGCGAGCAGGTGGACGCTGACGTCGAGCAGGCGGTCCAACGCGCCCAGCGGTGCGGGGATCCGTCGACCCACGCCTACGTCCTGGCGTTCGCTGGAGGGGCGCTGTTTCACAGCCGCTCGATCGACGCCGGGTACCGCCTGTTCGAGCAGGCCGTGGAGGTGTGCGAGGCCAACGCCCTCGCCTTCCAGTTGCCGGCCGCCCACGCGAGCCCTGCGGTGTGGTCGGTGGGGTCCGGGAAGCTTGACCGGTCACGTGGGCACGCTCGACGCGCCATCGAGCTCAGTCGGCAGGTTGGACGTCCGGCGTGGGAGGCGGTCGGGCTCACCGGGCTTGCAGCGGCTGCCCTCCTACAAGGCGATCACGGCCGAGCGCAGGAGTGGCTGTCCGAGGCACAGGCGGTGTTGCGGCCACGAGCCCTGGAGGGATCTCTATACGGGATGTGGGTACGTCACTGGCTGGCCCTGTCCGCCTACGCATCCGGCGATCTGGAAACTGCTCGGGCCACGGCTTCGGAGATCGTGCGGATCGGCCGTGGTGGCGGCAGCCGCTGGGACGAGTCCATCGGCGAGTGGCTGCTGGGCGTGCTCGCACACGATCAGGGGCGCTACGGCGACGCGCGAGCACATCTTCAGGCCAGCCGCGCACTGTCGACCGACCCAAGGCTCCCCCATACGCTGGGTCGGTCGTTGCTCGGCCTCGCGGAGCTGGCCAGGGAGGACGGGGACCTCGACGAGGCGTGGGAGCTGGCCCACGACAGCCTGGGGGTCCTGGAGGACTACGGCGACCGGGTCGGCGCCGCTGCGGCGCTGGAGGCGATCGCGGACCTGGCCGTGGCCCTCGGCGAGCCCGAGCGGGCGCTTCGCCTGCTCGCCGCGTCGCAACGGTTCCACGCCGACACCGGCATCGCCCGCTTCCTCATTCAGGCCGACCGCTTCGATCGTGCCCGCGACACCGCACAAGCCGCACTGGACCCCACCAATGCGACCGCATGCTGGGACGCGGGCAGCGAGCTGTCGCTGGCCGACGCGGTCGCTTATGCCCGCCGCAGGCGCGGCGAGCGCCAACGCCCGCAGATCGGCTGGGCATCACTGACTCCCGTCGAACGCGACGTCGTGCGGCTGGTCGCCGAAGGCCACACCAACGCCGAGATCGGTCAACGCCTGTTCATCTCCGTCAACACGGTCAAGAAGTACCTGTCCCGCGTCTACGCCAAGGTGGACGTCGACGGACGCGCGGAACTCGCCGCACAGGTCGCTCGTCGCGACCTGTAGTACCTACCCCTGACCGCCGAAACGTAGCCGGTCGGGTGACATTCTCCGACGTCTTCTGCGTCATCGTTGCAGGCATGACCGCACGAAACGCAGGGAGGCAGCAATGAGCAACCAACGCACCCACTACGTGACCACCACCGACGGCGTCACCATCGGTGGGACAGTGCATGGCCAGGGACCGGCGCTCGTGTTCCTGCAGGGGGCCGTTGGCGATGGCGACCTCGACTGGCAGCGAGTGCTGGCGCACCTGACCGACCAGTACACCTGCCATCTGCCGAGCCTCCGCGGCCGCGGGCTCAGCGGTGACCACCCCGACCTCAGCCCCAGTCGGATCGTCGAGGACTTCGCCACGTACACCGACAGCATCGGCGAGCCCGTCGGACTGGTGGGCTGGTCCGGCGGCGGCTACTTCGCGCTCGGCGTGGCAGCGTCACGACCGGAGGCCGTGGCCGCGGTGGCCCCATGGGAGCCGGGGATTCTGAGCCTGATGGACGAGGCGGAGAAGGCGGTCGTCGGCGCCGCTGTCACCCGTACAGCCGAGCTCGCAGCAGAAGGCAACCTGGCGGCCGCGACTCGCGCGTTCCTCGGCTTTCCCTTCAACGACCAGGAGATCGCCGTGGCCGCAGACGCCGGCTACATCGAGGCGGCCGCCCGTTACGTCCCGAATCTGCTCAACCTGCTCCAGCAGGGGATGGAGGACGGCGATGCCGCCGCCGTTGAGGATCCGGCGGTGCTCGGAACCATCTCGGCTCCGGTGATGGTGCTGCTCGGATCGGACACCAAGCCCTTCTTCATCGCCAGCGCGCGGTACGTGGCCGAGCATGTCCCCAACGCACGGGTGCACGAGATCCCTGGCGCCGGGCACGCCGCGCCTCTGACCCATCCCGAGGCGCTCGCCCAGGCACTCATCGAGTTCTTCACGCCAGCGCACCAGTCGGCCTGACCGCCGATCGACACCAGCATGCACCTGTACCCGATCGACGGAGCGGTCGTCCTCGAACCTGAGCCGGCCGACCGCGTCGTCTACTGATGATCCTCGTCGACAGTTGCGGTTCTTCTCCGGGCTCCTTCCCTCAGTGCGAGTCCTGCTTGGTCCGGGTTCGCCGGGTCTTGCGGGCGGTGGTCTTGCTGGTGCGGAGCCGGTAGGACTGGCTGCCGGTCTCGAGAATGTGGGCGTTGAAGGTGACCCGGTCCACGATCGCGGCGACGAGCCGGGGGTCGGGGAAGACGGTTCCCCATTCGCTGAAGGGGAGGTTGGTGGCGATCGCGACCGAGGCGCGTTCTTCGCGTTCGGTGATGATCTGGAACAGCAGTTCGGCGCCGCGCGGGTCGACCTGGACGTAGCCAAGCTCATCGAGTAGCAGGAGGTCGAGCCGTCCGTAGCGGCCGACCACGCGGGAGAGGATCCGGTCGTCGGCGGCCTCGACGAGCTCGTTCACGAGCTGGGCTGTGGTGACGTAGCGGACGCGGCGGCCTTGTTCGCAGGCGGCCAGGCCGAAGGCGATGAGCAGGTGGGACTTGCCGGTGCCGGAGTCGCCGAGCAGCACGATGGGCTCGCCAGCGTCCATGTAGGCGCCGGTGGCCAGTGCGGCGATGGTGGCCGGCTGGATGCTGGGCACGGCGTCGAGGTTGAACTCGCTGAGTCGCTTCAGACGGGGGAACTTGGCCTCGGCGATGCGGCGGGTGCGGCGCCGTTCGGAGCGGTCGTCGACCTCGGCGGCGAGGACCTCGGCCAGGAACGCGAGGTGGGTTTGGCGTTCGCGCACGGCGATCTCGGCCAGGCGGGCGGCTTCGGTGCGGACGGTGGGCAGGTGCAGTTCCCGGGCGGCCGCGCCGATTGCGGCCTGCGCGTCGTCGTCGCTGCGGGTGCTCATGTGCCGGTCCCGGTGAGCAGGTCGTCGTAGCCGGTCAGGGTCGGCACTGGACGGTCGTAGCGTGCGAGCGCGCCAATCGGGAGGATCGGGGCGACGTGCCCGTTCGCCTCGCGGCGGGCGTCGATGAGCACCACCTGCGGGTCGAGCACTCCGACCTCGACGGCCTTGCGCATCGCGGTGGTCAGCGCGTCGGCGGGCAGGGTGCGGTGGGCCAGCAGCACCTCGATCAGCGCCCGGGTGCCGGCGGCATCGCCACGTGCGTTGCGGGCGGCGTCCCAGTAGGCCTGGTGTGTCGCGGTGAACGCCCCGCATGCCTTGGCCTGGGCCAGCGCGGTCGCGCCGGGCAGTGCGCCGGGCTTGGTCTTGAGCACCTCGAGGTAGTGGTCGAGGGTGAGGACTTCGACGTAGCGGCCGGCGGCCCGCTCATGCTGGGCGACGATCCTGTTCGCGTCCAGGACCTCCACGGTGGTGGCCGAGAGGCGGACCGCGAGGCGGCGTCCGGCGTAGCGGGCCGGGACGGAGTAGTAGCACTGCCGCACCGCGACCCGGGCCCGGTTGTCCACCCGGGCCTCCAGCAGCCGGGCCGGGTCGAATGGCTCGCCGGTCAGCGGCAGCAACGCAGGCAGTTCGGCGGCAAACGCCGCCGCGACCGTCATGGGCCGTCCGGTGATCACCCGAGTGTCGGCGAGCACGTCACCCGCGGCGATCAGCGTGTTCAGCTCGGCCAGCGACTCCACGCGGCACCGGCACCAGGTGGTGGCGGCGGAACCGGCCGATCTCGCTCTCGACCCCGCCCTTCTCGTGTGCGCCGTCCTTGCCCGGACGGCAGAAGAACGAGTCGAACCCGTAGTGGCTGCGCAACGCGATGAACCGCTCGGACTCGGTGCGGTCCCGTCCGCGCAGCACCCGCACCACGGCGGGCTTGAGGTTGTCGTAGCGGATCCGTGCCGGCACCGCCCCGAAGTGCGCGAACGCCAGCACGTGCCCTTCCAGGAACGCCTCTTGGGCCTGGGTGGCGAACGCGACGTGGAAGGCCCGCCCGGAGTGCGAGAGCCGCATCACGAACATCCACAACTTCATCCAGGTCCCGGCGATCGTCGCGTAGAACTCGCCGAAGTCGACCTCGGCCTCCGCCCCCGGCGGATGCGTCTGCGGCACCGCCACCTCGACCCGGTCCAGACCCAGCTCCACCCTGCGACGGGCGACATAGCGCGACACGGTCACCTCGGCGATCGTCGCGCCGTGCTCCGCGACGAGCCGCTGCCAGACCCGCCGCGCGGTATGCCGCTGCTTCCTGGGCACGTCCCGATCGGAGAGCAGCCAGCCGTCGACGATCTCGACATACGGGTCGATCGCGGGACGCGCCCGCGGTGGATACGCCTTGCGCGGGGGCGGGGCCGCACTGGCCAACGCTTGCCGCACCGTGCGCCGGTGCACCCGATGCCGATCCGCCAACTCCCGGATCGACAGCTCCTCGACCCTCCGGTCCCGCCTGATCTGCTCGAACAGTTCCACTCTCGACCGCGCCATTCCCGACCTCCACGCCAGCGACATCGACGTGAAGATCGCAACCGGGGTGGGGCCAATATTCGTGACGACACGCTGCACCCACCGCCAGCGCGATCACCACCCAGGTGGAGCCGAAATTCGTGAAGACAACGCGGCTAACCGGGGCCAAGTCAGGTGATCACACGCAGCAACGCCCATGGCGAGGTCCTGGAGCCCGGCCAGGTGCCGGGCTGCTACCTCGGCCTGCGCCTGGACCAACCCCGCGACACGCACGCCGGCCGGGTGCTGGTGGTCGCGCCGGTCGCACTGCTGCACCCCTGCGTCCCGCAGCCGGACGGCACCGTGCTGTATGAGCTTGTGACCGGCCACCCCGACCGGGCGCCCCACGAGCTGGTGTTCCTGCCCGACCTGACCGTGGAGCTGCGCGCTTGGCCGACTGACACCTGGAGCAAGGTCGGGATCGACCCGCAGGCGGCCGCCCACGCGGTGGTGGCTGGCTGGCAGCGCGGCGACCTGCTGGGCCTGCGGCTGGGCGGCCTGACCGCCGAGGAGGCGCTGGCCTTGGAGCGGCCGGCCATGACCTACGTGCGCGCCCAGCTCGGCGACCGGCTCCAGCGCCAGCTCGCCCGCGCCTACCGGCGGTGGCGGTACCCGTCCAGCGGCCGCCGGCCAGGCGACCGGTTCCTCTAGCGGCGGACATCGCAGGCTGCTGCGGACGTGTCCGCGGCGGACACCAACCGTCCGGACATCGACCGCGGTTCCGGACGCAGCAGCCGGACAGCCACGACGTCCGCGATGTCCGGTTCCGCAGCCACCCCGGACACCGGCCGCGCGGTGTCCGGCTGCCCGGCCCGTGGCGGCAGGACTGCAGCGGACCCGCGGCCGCCGTTCCGGCGCGACGGCAGCGCCGCGGACGTTGGACTTGCTCGTCTGCGCTGGTCAAGTGGTCCAGGTGGATGCAGCCGGCGGATACCGGCTGTCCGGACGCGCGCGGACACCGGACGCGGCCTGCCGGACACCCGGGAGCCCGCACGCCCTGGCACTGCGGACCCCTGCGACCGCGGCAGGGTTATGCGAACCTGCGGCAGCGTCCACGCTGGACAGTCGGCAGCAGAACCGTCCAGTACCGCAGCCATGTCCGACCGGAAGGGACCGCCATGTGCGGCACCGGCCAGCACCCCGCCTGACCGCCAGATCCGTAGGCTGGTGCTCAGCGTCCATGGCGTGATCCTGAGTGCTGTTTGTGCAGCTTAGGTCAGGGGTCGAGTCCAGCCAGTACCAGATAGTCCATCCGGTGACGATGGCAAGGCGAGCAGGACATCGAGAGCACACGCTGTGCGGTGTGGCCGCTACGCTGAGCTGCTCGCGTTCGAGGCCGGCTGATGCTTTCTATTTCGCGTCAACTGCTGGCTGGCGACTATGCGCCGCGGAGGTTGCGTCGGACCTGCGCATACTGAGTGGTCTCGACGACGATCAGGGCGGCCAGGATGACCACCAAGCCGGCCAGCCCAGCAAGCGGTGGGAGGACGGCGGTGGCTGGCAGGGCGGCCAAGAGCACGCCGGCCGTCACCAGCCGTGGGAGGCTCAGCGCGCTATGCATGCGGCGCTTGAACAGCAACTGCCCGACCAGGTACAGCGCGACGCCGCCGAAGAGCGGGAGCGCGTAGAAGGCGCCCAACGGCTCGCGCTCACCGGCGTGCGCCAGCACGCCCTCGACACCCAGGGCGGCCAGCACGATGCCAGCCACGAGCGGGAAGTGGCCATAGGTGTAGGCCTCCACGGCCAGGTCGACCTTGCCGTCGGTCTACTACGGCGCGCCGGCCATGCCAATATCGCCGGGGCGCTGCGTTGGGTCGGCCGGGACACCACCCGTGCGCTTGCGCTGCTGGGGATCTCGTCAACACCGTAGAGCCAACCTGCGCGCTGGTTTGCCGATCCCTGTGGACGATCAGGTCACCTGTGGGGAGTTCAATCACCTGGACGCCGTGACGGACGCGGCCTTCAACGGCTCCCCACAGGGCTCCGGTACAAGCTGGCGGCAACGGGACTGCCGCCGTTGGCCGACTCGAGACCGGGCTGGCGCTGGCGGTCGTCTCAGCGAGCGCCTTGGTCGCCCGTGCGCCCGGGACCAAGGCCCTCAAGGAAGTCCACGATGATCGGGTTGACTAGGTCCGGTCGGGTCATCGGCGCCATGTGACCAGCCTCGGGGATCTCGACCAGCCGCCAGCCAGGCGCCGCGTTGAGCAGCAGCTCACTGAGCTCGCGGATGGGACGGCGCGTGTGCGCCGCCCGCAGCAGCAGCGTCTGTGCGCGGATCTCGCGCCATACCTCCAGTGGCGTCGTGTCGTTCATGACCCCATCCCACTCGTGAACGTTGGGTGGCAGCGCCGCCAGGAACGCGGCGCGGCGGGACTCGGGCATGGCCGCCCACGTCCCGGCCCCGTTCCAGTAGTCGGCGAAGCGTTCGGCGACGACCTCCCAGCGACCTTCGGCTCCGTACCGCTTGACGTGGTCTCGTAACCCGGCCGCCTCGGCGTAGGCCGCGGCCCGGCCATACATGGCAAGCAGGTAGAAGGGGTTGGGGTCAAGTAGCACCAACCCGGCAAGGTCTGTCCCCAGGCGCAGGGCGGCCTTCATCGCGACCGCGCCGCCAAAGGAGTGGCCCACCAGGGCCAGGGGACGACGACCAAGGTGCTGGAAGAGTCCGAGCACCAGCTCGGCCTGGTCGGTCAGGGTCTGCGGTCGCCTGGGCGGCCAGCTTGAGCTCTCCCCGTACCCGAACAGGTCGACGGCCACGACCTGGAAGCGGGACGCCAGCTCCCCGGTCAGGGAACGCCACTGCTGCCTGCCGCTGACCGAGCTATGCACCAGGATGACCGGCTCGCCTGCACCCGATGCCTCAAACCCGACGCGCCAGCGACCGGACTGGATCGCGGACACAGACATCCCCCCGATCGGCGGTCCCGTCCTGCCGGTGCTGCTGATGCCGGCAGCCTACTCCGGCGCGGTGGTCGCCTGGCGGATCCCAGACGACGGGCCAGCTGGGTGCCCTTGCTTGGGCCCTGCTCCCGGTTGCTCTTCCGTCGCCTGCCGATGCCGCCACCGCGCTCATGATCGTGCGTGCCCGAGCGCGACGGTGGTCGGTGTGCGATGCGGCAAGAGCGGCTCGGGCTGCTGCCGTGCTTGTCTTGTCCGTCTGGGTGTGGTGGTGCAGCATGCAACCGGCAGCGAGGAGCGGCCGGCAGCGGCAGCGGCCGCCGGGGAGGGTGGGGCCATGCGGATCGCGGTCTACGGCGCCGGCGGGGTCGGCGGCTATTTCGGGGGACGGCTGGCCCAGGCCGGCGCCGACGTCCACCTCATCGCCCGCGGCGCCCACCTGCAGGTGCTGCGCACCCACGGCCTGCGGGTGCGCAGCGTCAAGGGCGACTTCGCGGTGCGGCTGCCGGCCACCGACGACCCGGCCGACGTCGGCCCGTGCGACTACGTGTTGTTTTGCGTCAAGGCATTCGACACCGAGCCGGCCGCGGTCCGGCTGGGGCCGCTGCTGGGCGAGGACACCGCGGTGGTGTCGCTGCAAAACGGGGTCGACAACGAGGAGAAGCTCGCCCGCGTCGTCGGCCCGGCCCACGTGATGGGCGGGGCCGCGTTCATCTTCGCCGGGATCAGCGAGCCGGGCGTGATCGTGCACACCGGCGGGCCGACCACCATCACCTTCGGGGAGCTGGACGGCCGGCGCACCGAGCGGGCACAACGGCTGCTCGCCTGCTACCAGCAGGCCGGCGTCGCCGCCGAACTGTCACCGGCCATCAAGACGGTGCTGTGGGCCAAGCTCGCCTTCATTTGCGCGCAGGCCGGCATGACCGCGGCGGTGCGGCTGCCGATCGGGGAAATCCGCACGGTGGATGCCGCCTGGGCGGCGTTCCAGCGCCTGGTCGCGGAGGTCGCTGCGGTGGCCGAGGCGGACGGCACCCCGGTGCCGCCGGCCGCCCTGGAGCGGGCCCTGACCCTGGCGCAGGGCGTGGAGCCGGGCAGCTTCTCCTCTCTGCACGACGATCTGGTGGCCGGGCGGCGCATGGAGCTGGAGGCCCTGCACGGCTTCGTGGTGCGGCGGGCTGCCGAGCACGGGGTGCCCGTGCCGACGTCGCAGGCGATCTATGCGATCCTCAAGCCGTGGGCGGTCCGCAACGAGCGAACCGAGCGGTGAGCCTCCCGGCCGACCCGGTCCGGCTGCGCCGGGCCACGGCCCGTCCAGGGCTGGCCGCCAACGCCGGCGCGGCCACGGCGGCGGTGTTGTTCGGCGCCTCGGTGGTGGCGGTGCGGGTCGCGGTCCAAGAGATCCCCCCACTCAGCCTGGCCGTGGTGCGCTTTGGCCAGGCCGCCCTGCTGCTGGTCGGCGCCTTGCTGCTGGCCGCGCCGGCGCGCCTGCGGGTCCAGCGCGGCAGGCTACCGCTGCTGGTTCTGCTCGGCGCGGTGCTGTTTACCCTGTTCCCGGTCACGTTCAACGCCGGCCTGCGCTGGACCGAGGCCTCCCGTGGGGCGCTGATGCTGGCGACCATGCCGCTGTGGAGCGTGTGGCTGGCCCGCGGCGTCGCCGGTGAGCGCCTGGCCGGCCGCCAGCTCGCCGGGGTCGTCGTCACCGTCCTTGGGGTCGCGCTGGCCTTCGTCGAGCCACGCGCCCTCCACGGCGGCGCCGAGCAGCAGGACGACGAGTTTGTTGCAGACCGGGCAGCCGATCGCCAGGGCGGACAACACTCCGCCGCCGGCGGTCTCGGTCAGGCTGCTGGGCTGGGCGGGTGAGCGCACGTAGGTCGCCATGACCAGGCCGCCGAGCAGCGCGGTGGCGGCCAGGATGGGGTAGCTCCACCACTGCACCGGGGTCATCCGGTCGAACAGCGGGTTGGGGATGACGTCGGTCGGCGCGCCGGCGGCGATGGCGAACACGGCCGCGCCGCTGGCGGCGGCGAGCCAGCGGCGAGCCGGCCAGACAATGAGGGTGGCGAGCTGTTGACGGTAGCCGCTGCTCATGTGAGGTCCCGCCGGGCTGTGGCCGCGATGCCGGCAACGGCGAGGGCAGGGCTGTAGCCGGCGCCGTTGGGGCCGGGGGAGCCCGGTGACCACGCCTGGCTGGACGGTGAAGCTCAGGTGGTCCTCCGCTTGGATGTGCCCGAAGGTCTTGGTCAGGTCGGTCGCCACGATCCGACCCGAAGCGTGCGTCATTGGGCCCAGCTCCTGCTGCTGGCGCTGGCCGGCATGGCAACGCTGCCGCTGGTGGTCCTGCCCTGTTTTGCCGTGGTGCGTCCTAGCGACCTTGCGGCGCTGGCCAGTCCGAGCCTGATCCGGGTCGCGCAGGCGGCCAGCCACGGGCTGACTGTGGTCTACCTGCTGCGTCTAGGGTGGGTGGCGGTATCCACCGCGCGGGCGAGGCCGCGGCTGGCCGAGGCGCTACGCGCGGCCGAGCGGCTTACGATCGCCGGGGCCCCAGCCAGGTCCGGCTACGTGCTGCCGGTGCCGCAACCGGTCGCCTACGCGCTTGGCGGTCGGGCCGGCGGCGTGGTCATGTCGCGCGGGCTGCTGGCGGTGCTCGACGACGACGAGCGCGACGCCGTGCTGGCCCACGAGCTCGCGCACCTGCGCCTTGGCCACCACCGGCTGCTGTTGTTCGCGCTGGTGATCCGCACCACCTTCGGGACAGCGGTACCAGCGGTCTGCCAGGCGGCGGGGTCGTTGGCGCGAGAGCTGGAGGTGATCGCCGACGAGGCGGCCGCACGGGCGGTCGGTGATCGCCGGGTGGTCGCCCGCGCGCTCGCCAAGGCAGCGCTGGCGACCATCGGGCCGGTGCCGGTGCTAGCGTTCGGCGGGGATGGTGAGCTGTCGTACCGGCTGGATCGGCTGACAGGTGACCGGCCCTGCGAGGACCGGCGCGGGCTCGCGGTCGCAGCCACTTGGCTGCTGGTCGCAGAGCTGGGGACAGTCGTGGCCGTGGCGCTGCAGCCGGCTGGGCCGTTGGCGGGCGGAGTGGTGGGCGGGCTTGCGCTGATGGGCATCGGCTGGCTGTCTGGCCGCGGTGTCGTGTCGCTGCCCTGGCCTGCGGGTCGGGCAATCCTGCGCCGGCTTCGAGGAGTCGGACTCGTGGGATGGCGACGATGACCATGCGCTTTGACGCGCCCCAGGCTCGCTGGCGGTGGTTGCCCGGCGCCTGACGGCGAACTCTCGTGCCAGGTAGACCAGGCGCCTCAACGCGCCGGTCCTCGCTGTGCGGACCCGGCGCCCTACCGTGGCTGCTGCGCGACCCCGAGGACGTGCGGGCGGACCAGCGGGGGCATGGCCTGGAGGTCGAACCGGTCCAGTTCCACCACCTGCAGCCCTGCGGTGGTGATAGCCGCCACCGTGTCGCGGTTGGGGTGGCAGCCTCCGGCCAGCCAGCCCCATGGGCGCTGGAGCCGGTCCTGCCAGCGGGCCAACCGGGGGGCGTCGGCCCGGACGTGCTCGTAGAAGCGCAGCATCCCACCGGGGCGCAGCACCCGACGTATCTCTGCCAGCGCCCGGACCAGATCGGCGACGGTGCACAGCACCAGGCTTGCGACCGCCGTGTCGACGGTGGCGTCCTCGGCGGGCAGGGCCTCGGCGGTGCCTGCCACCACCCGGATCGGCGCTGGCGCCTCCCTGGCTGTGGTGAGCGCGAGGCGGCGAAGGTAGGGTTCTGGCTCCACGGCCAGGACCTCGGCGACGGTGGCCGGGTAGTGCGGGAAGTTCAGGCCGTTGCCGGCGCCGACCTCGATGACCCGGCCGGCCGAGCCGGCCAGTAGCTTCCTACGGTGGTCGGCGACCTCGGCGTCCATGAGGTGGCCGACCCGCGCGTAGAAGCGGGCGAAGATGGGATGGTGGACCGGTCTGGGCTGGCATGTGGGCATGGGCATATCTCCGACCTGCTGGATGATGGGTGTCAGCTGACCGTGCGGCGGTACAGGCGGACCGCCAGCGGGGCGAAGACCGCAGTGATCGCGGCCGACCAGGCCAGGGCCAGCGCAACCTGGCCGCTGACGGTCTGGCCTGGCGGCAGGGCGCCCTGGCCGAGCATCAGGCCGCGCAGGGCGTTGGTGGTCACGGTGACGGGCTGGTGGGCGGCAAACGCCTGCAGCCATCCCGGCATGGTCTGGGTGGGGACGAACACCGAGCTGGTGAACGCCAGCGGGAACGCGCCCATGAAGCTGGCCGCCTGGACTGCCTCGGGGGTGCGCACCACCAGTCCGAGGGCTGCCATGGCCCACGACCAGGCGTAGCCGAACCCCAGCGCGATCGCGACGCCGGCCAGCAGGCGCCAGGGGCTGGTCTGCCAGCGAAAGCCAATGGCCAGCCCGACGGCCAGCAGCAGGACCATGGTGCGGGTCGTGCCGACAAGGTCGGCGAGGGTGCGGCCGGCGGGCACCGCCGAGCGGGCCATGGGCAGCGAGCGGAACCGGTCGATGACGCCCTTGGCCAGGTCCTCGGCCATCCGGAAGGCGGCGCCCTGGCTGCCGAACAGGGCGAACTGGGCCAGCAGGCCGGGGATGAGCCAGTTGACGTACCTGCCGGCAGCGGCCGGGGGCAGCGCGCCTTGGATGGCGCCGCCGAACACGTAGGTGAACATCAGGATGAAGATGACCGGCATGACGCTGGAGGTCACCAGCACGTCGGGCAGCCGCAGGCTGCGGACCAGGTCGCGCCGCGCGATGACGGCGATGTCGCTGGCGGTGCGCCCCAAGCCCAGCGGGCGGGTGGTGGTGATGGTGCTCATCGAGCTGCCTCCACGGGTCGGGCACGGCCGTTGCCGCCGTCGGGGGTGGCGTGGTGGCCGGTCAGCGCAAGAAAGACCTCGTCGAGGGTCGGTTTGCGCAGCGCCGCGTCCTCCGGCGTGATGCCGGCGGCCTCCAGGCGGCGCAGCGCCACGGTCAGGGTCCTGGAGCCGTCCGGCGCCGCCAGGATCACCCTGCCGTCGTGCTCGTCAACGGTCGGGCCCTCACCGTTGCCGTTCCGCAGCGCCGCCAGCGTCCGGGCGCGGTCGGCGTCCGGCACGCGCAGCTCGACCACCGCGCCGCCGACGCGGTCCTTGAGCTGCCGGGCGGTGCCCTCGCTCACGAGCCGGCCGTGGTCGATGACCGCGATCCGGTCGGCGAGCTGGTCGGCCTCCTCCAGGTACTGGGTGGTCAGCAGCGCCGTGGTGCCGTTGGCGGCCAGGTCGCGGATCAGCGCCCACAGGTCGTGGCGGCTGGCGGGGTCCAGGCCGGCGGTGGGTTCGTCCAGGAACAGCACCTGCGGGCGGCCGACCAGGGACGCGGCCAGGTCCAGGCGACGGCGCATCCCGCCGGAGTAGGTCTTGACCTGCCGGTCGGCCGCGTCCATGAGATGGATGCGCTCGAGCACGTCGGCGGCGCTCCGCCGCGCCTGGCGCAGCGACAGGCCGTAGAGCCGGCCGATCATCTCGATGTTCTCTTGGCCGGTGAGGTAGTCGTCGACGGTGGCGGACTGGCCCGCCAGGCCGATCCGGGCGCGCACGCCGGCCGGGTCTGCGCGGACGTCGACGCCGGCGACGCGGGCGATACCCGCGTCCGGTGCCAGCAGGGTGGTGAGGATGCGGATGAGGGTGGTCTTGCCGGCGCCGTTGGGACCGAGCAGGCCGAAGATGCCGCCTTGTTGGACGGTCAGGGTGAGGCCGTCCAGCGCGCGGACCTTGCCGGCGAAGGTCTTGACCAGCCCCTCGGCTTGGATGATGGCGTCGTGCATGAAGCTCCCCAGCTTGTCTACTCGCAGTTATACATTTCATAGTTACTATGACTGGTTGTAGACTCTGGTGTCAACAAGTCCTCGTCGAAGTGAGAAGCGATGCCGGCCAGCCAACCCGCCAACCAGCCCGCGCCCGAGGCCGCGGCGCCCGCGCCGGTGCGGCGGCTGCGCCGCGCCGAGCGCCGCGAGCAGATCCTCGCCGCCGCCACCCAGGCGTTCGCCCGTGCGGGGTTCGCTGCCACCAGCCTGGACGACATCGCCGCCCAGGCAGGCGTCAGCCGGGCGATCCTGTACCGCCACTTCGACTCCAAGACCGACCTGTACCGGGCGGTCCTGGACCGCGCCTGCACGCGGCTGGCCAGCACCGTCGGCACCAGCGACTTCACCGCGGCCAGCATCGACGCGCTGGTCGGGGCCGCCGCGGAGGACCCCGACGGGTTCCGGCTGCTGTTCCACCACGCCGCACGGGAGCCGGAGTTCCGCGCCGAGATGGACCGCTTCCACACCGCCATGGTGACCATCGCCCAGCGCGAGCTCGCCGCGAGGATCCCTGACCCCACGTGGGCGACGTGGGCCGCACGGCTGACCCCCGTAGTCGCGGTCGAGGCGGTCATGGCGTGGCTGGACGCCGGCCAGCCCGACCGCGAGCAGGCCGCCCAACGGATCGGTCAGGCCCTGGACGGCATCATCCAGGCGGCCCAGCCGCCTACCGGATGACCGCGCGCAGCCGCCGGCGGGCGGCGCGGAGCGCCTCCTCAACCTCCTGGTGCGTGGCAGCTTCGGCGAACAGGAAGCCCAGGTAGCGGTCACCCTGCGGGAGCGGACGGACGTTCTGGCCTATCGGGATGGTGATCGACAGGCCGGTGATACCCGGGACGGCCGCGGCGTCGGTCCTGCCGTGCACGGCTCGAAGTACGCCCGCGCGTTCCACGGGCAGCATCAGCACGCCAGCGGGTCGGACCAGGCGCTGGGGCGTCACGCGGCGGCCCAGGGCGTTGGCGAGCACCAACTGTTCGAGGCTCGCGCCGTCTAGGAAGCGCAGGGCGCGCGAGCACAGCCCACCGATCGAACGGGCCGCCAGCTCCAGCATGGTCGGCCGCTGGCTGTGGTCGCGAGCGTCCAGTCGCAGCTCGGCGTGGATGGGGCCATAGCTGAGCCCGAGCGTGGTGGCCGCGCGCTCGGCAGTCCTGAGGGTGTCCGAGAGGGTCCGTTGTGGCAGCCGGGAGGGCGTGACCAGCACGGTCTCTTCGAAGGTGGGGCCTTGCGGGGTGTCGGGCTTGTCGAACATCGCGGTGATGGTCAGGTCGCCGTCGGTCAGCAGCCCGTCGATGCTCAGCTCCCATCCGGGGACGTACTCCTCAACCAGCAGGGGCTCATCCGCCGGCCGCCCGGCGCTAGCCAGGATCTGCCGGATCCGCCCGGCCGCGGCGACCGCGCCCGCTTGGTCGTCGGCTCGCAGCACGCCCTGGCTGCCGCTCAGCGACACCGCCTTGACCACGCACGGGAATCCCGCCTGTGCCGCGGCGTCGTCCAGGGCAGCCTGCGAGGCGCCGGCGGGTACGACCCGAAACGCCGGCTGGGCCACGCCGGCGGCCGCCCAGCGACGCCGCTGGGCGGCCTTGTCGGTGGAGGCCAGCACCGCGTCGACGGGGTTGTGGGGGAGACCCATGCGGGCGGCCGCCGCTGCCGCCAGGACCAGCATCGGGGTGTCCACGGCGACGACCGCATCGACTGGGCCGCTGTTGGCCACGAGCCGGTCGACGCTTGCCTGCAGGTCGCCCGGATTAACTCGGATGACGGGACGGTTGCTGAGCGGCAGGGCGCCGTCGCTGCCGACCACCAGATCCAGTCCCAGCCGGCCGGCCGCGACCAGGAAGTCGCTTGCCCGGTAGGTGCGGGCGGGCACCAGCAGCAGCACGCGCGCCACCGTTAGCTCCGCCATGCCGTCGCTGCGGCCGGCACATCCAGGCTGGCTGTCATGGTGGTCATCGTTTCTCGGCGGAGAAGAACGGTTTGGTGCCCGCCGCGTGGTCGGTGACGTCTGCCAGGCCGACCATCTCGGGCACGCGGGCGCGCAGCAGGGGCTCGATGCCCTGGCGGATGGTCACCTCCGCCAGGCTGCAGCCCTGACACCCGCCTTCCAGGCGGATGTGGACCCAGCCGTGCTCGGCCTCGACCAGGACCACCCGACCGCCGTGGGCGGCGATCACCGGGTTGATCTCCGCGTCCAGGACACCGCGCACCCGGTCGGCGAGACTCTGGCCGCGGCCTGCTGGCGGTGGTTCGCCACCAGGGCTCACGATCCGCACGCCGGTGATCTCGGGGACGGCGGCGCCCAGCAGGTCCCGGATGCGGGAGGCCAGCGGGAGCACCGCGCCCGGGGACCCACTCACCTCCAGGGTCGCAACGCCATCCTCGACCGCGACCACCCGCACGGCCCCTCCGCGGGCGATGACCGAGGGGAGCACGCTGCGCTGCAGCGCCGTGGCCACCCTGTCGACCAGGTCCATCGCAGAGCAGCCCTCCTAGCCCAGCGCTTGTCGCTGGGGAGCCGCAGCGGGCCTTCTCGCACGGGTCGCATCGAGCGCGGCGTCCAGGTCAGCGAGCAGGTCCTCGGGGGCTTCGATGCCGATCGACAGGCGCAGCAGGTCGTCGGGCACCGGCGAGGAGGGCCCCTCCTGGCTGCGGCGGTGCTCGATCAGGCTCTCCACCCCGCCCAGCGAGGTGGCCCGCTTGAACACCCGCAC
>WNFY01003795.1_pt1 | contig 17830 bp, 24 predicted proteins | sample 5400091 | NCBI WGS metagenome assembly WNFY01 (sample SAMN13153364, study PRJNA577476) | soil metagenome | isolation source: 60 cm soil or saprolite under grassland replicate 1 | place: USA:California | collected 2016-06-15
GTTTGTTGTAAATTTCAGTCTAGAATTTCTTCTCTTGTCTGGTTCTCTTAAAAAATCAAAAAAAAATAGAAAGAAAGCCTTTAAGACAAGAAAGAAATCTAGACAAGAAGCCAAAACAAGCACAAAATGAGGGGGGTCTACCTACCTACTATGATCTGATAAGTTGTTGATTTAGTAGCTATTAGATCTAAAAATATAGGTGGGGGGTCAGGTAGAATTGCGTGAGATTCGCATGAGGATCAGGGTAGAAATAGGGGTCGAATTTTATGGTATGGTCCTTGCTTGCAGTATGACTCTATAGAACTCTATATACAGATAGGGCTATTAACCAACCCAAAATATATGTGAGTGCTAGAGACTCAACTCGAAGACCTGGTTTTGGGGCATCCAGGCCGAGGGTGCGCGTAGAATGGCCTTTCTAGCTTCTCAGACCCCCAAATAGGGCATCTGGGCAGCGCAAGATCCATTGACGCTAGGGTTATACTAGGCAGATCCCGTTCGCCGCTCAGGTCGGTATGACCTAGAAAAAGACGATTATTTAGGCTCTGGATAGAGAAAAATCCTATAAACTAACGCTGAAATAGAAGAAAACTCGTCGGTAGTAGCTTAAATGGAGGGAAGTATGAGATGTGAAGTATCAGTCACGTTTGAATTCATGGAACGCGCGCCACAGACATGGAGAGGGGAGGTAAAAGGTGGAGAGGCTGAAGTTGTGTGTAGACGAGCCGTCGAAAGGGCGCGTGGCGCACTAAAGCCATATAATTGGTCCTCAATGGTCTGTTGTATCTTAGAGCGTCTTGAAGATGAAACTCCCGAACTATACGGTTTGGCAACTAAAGAGGATTAAGGAACTCATGTCTATATGCTGACCATCTTGGGGATTATGGCCGGGTTCGTCCTGTGCGCGCCAGCTTTCTAGAAGGTTCAAAAAAGCCAACAAAAACGCGCGCCGGCCCTATTGACTTTTGTTTCGGAAAAGCGTATGATCGGGTCACGTTGGTTGCATTAAGCAATCAGACGAACAAGGTTGGTAAGTCATGGCAAAGCGTAAGGGCGATGTGATGGTTGAGCCGTTGAAGCAAGTCGCGGACGTAGCACCGGCGGCAGCGGAGGCCGAGATGATTCGGCCGATGATTGACGCGGACATGGCAACGCTCTCGGAATCACAGCAGGCAGGCGTCAGGGCAGGAAACATTCGGGCAAGCTGGGATACTGTCGAGGTTTCGGACAAGGCTTCACCGACAGGTAAGGGCGCAAAACGCGCATACATCAGACTCGAGGCGCTGAACGCTCAAGGGTTGGCCCAGGTGTTCGACGGCAAGATCAATCCGGCGACGTCGAAGCCTGCGACTGGCGATGACACGCGCACCGACGACGATAAGCGTAATGGGGCCTGTGACTACGCGAACTACGGGCTGGATCTGGAACGTCGAGCCTATGCGCGGGCGCAGCTGATGAACGAGCTTGAGGGACCAGAAAAGCTGGTGAAAAAGGCTGTTCTCGCCATGCTCGCGATCGGGTTGGAACCAGCGGACGTCAAGGCTTCGATCATTGGCTCGCCGAAGTTCAAGGGTGTGGACGGTTTGGGTAAGCTGGTCGACGCAGCCATGCGGTCGTAGGTTCGTCTCTGATGCCCTCGGTTCTCATGGCCGAGGGCATAACTCTTTCTAGGTGTAAATATGAAAAAGAAGTATGGGACCGTTACCCTATACGTGAAAGACAGAAAGCTCTATCACAACGCTCTGAAGCTTGCCCATAATCAGGGAAAGAGTTTTTCTGAGGTAGTTGAGGAGCTTGTTCGCCGTTGGGTTATTGTTTCTGATCTGTGCTGTGATGACGAACATGATGGTTTTATTTGCACGAAGACCAAAAACCATAAAGGTCTTCACACAGCCCACGTCGACGACGGCGTTATAGTCTCAACCTGGACATAAGCCTCCTCTCACACCCAACAGACAAGAGGCCGGCTCGAAAGGGTCGGCCTTTTTAAGTCCTACCCACTTTACCCCGCAAAGTAAGCAGCTTACAAAAAGGAAGTCAAGTGCAAAGTACTTTATGGTGTGAAGTGCTTGTCCCCTAAAACGGGTCCCATTTTCCGGCGGAGGGGATAGGTTCATTTCGACCAAGTTCCGCCAGTCCAAGTCCTTCTATATTGACTTTTCTCTAGCCCCGACCTACCTACCAAGACAAACTGTTCGGCTAGCGATCAGTTCATGTAAAAATTACACTTTCTACCATTTATCCTAATGTTTTTGGGGGTTGACTTTAATCCTGAATATGGTATACTCGCGTGCGCGTGCGCGATGTAGAAAGGTTAGGCTCTTATCTGGGTTCTTAGTTATGTCCATCTTCATTGATGAGGCTGTGGCGCGCGAACGACTGGGTGCGCCGATCAATCTCTTTTCTCCTTCTTTCTCTCATCCTCTACCACCTTCTACATCATCTCCTCATAGATCAGAAGATGATGGTGTTGACATTCGTGATCAAGATAGGGAAGATGGGTCCCATATCGATTCTAACACTGATGATAAGTCTATAGATTCTACTTTAGACAATTTACTTAATCCCCATCCTAAAAATAGATCGGCATCAACGCGCCACCGACACAACCAACCTCGTAAAGACGACGACATCATCCTCCCCTGCTTAGACCATCCTGACGCCCTAAAGACTCTGGAACAAATCATCGCGACCGGGTCTGGGGCGCGTGATGGCCGTTCTCATTATGTCGGTAATAGAGAAGCCCAGAAAGCTATCGGCGAAGTTGATGCGCTCCTAGGACCGACAGCAGCTTCAGGGATCTTCGGCAACACACCTCCTCAAGCTCAAGCCTACGGCGACGGACTTCAGACTCCCTCCAGGATTCTTGATAAGCAGATCAAAGAAGTCTACGAGCACGTCAACCTTGTCAAGCTCTCCATCGCTCGCTCAGCCTCTCTCAAGCTAAAAAAGATCGTAGACTGCATCAACGATGAGAGGATAGAGGAGATTCAGTCTCCAGTTGTTCTTGCGCGCCTCGGGAAGGATGTAGCATCGATCGTTGAGCGTGTATCTCCGAGGGATGCGCGTGAGGAAGATCGAAGCATCTTCCATATCTACCGACCCGAAGTTGCGACTAACGACCAGTATAACATTGTCAACGTCTCTATAGCTCCTCCATCATATCAAGCACCTTCTTCTGATGGTCTCGTTATTGATGCAGGTTCTACTGGGGAAAGAAAATGATTACGCCGCGCCTTGTGCGTTGCTCTGCCTATAGACCTAGGATTTATGCACCGCGCCTTGCGCGCAACGTCTTTATTTTCTTATTTATCTTACATCCAACTAAATATGAGGCGCAGACCCTCCAGATCCCTCCTCAACCATCTCTAGTCTCCTTCGCCTTCGAGACCCTCACGATAAGCACGACAGCGATTGGATTTACGCGCGCCACCATCGAGCCGACGACGAACATAAACATTCGAGCGGTGCGTGCTGAGTTTTCTCTAGAGGGATGTCAGGTGCGCTATCGGATAGGTTCTACATCTCCGACTGCGACAGTAGGGACTCTCATGACGACAGGGAATGGGCTAGTCCTTGGTTGGGATAACATCAGGGATATAAAATTTATTAGGGACACTTCTTGCTCTGTCAATGGGACGATGAGTGTTCATTATTATCGTTGATGATAGATAGGTAAGCATGAGAAACGCAACCCTTCCTTTCCTCATCTCGCTTCAGGTCATTCAGTCTGGCGGGTCATCTAGCTCGTCAAGTTCGTCGGGGCTGAGTAATACAGTCTGTATAGACATAACCAATAATGACACCTGCCTAGAACGAGGGACGACGGCGGGATTCATGCGCCTCTACTCGACGACCAACCTCACTAACAATACATTCGCGATCAAGAACGGAGCGGGTCCTGAGTTTGGTTCTATCGGATGGTCTGGTAACATCTTCTATCTTGGGACTCAGAGCGGACTCAATGGGGGGACAACGTCTATGCGGCCCTGACGAATGCGACGGGTCTACCTATATCTACTGGCGTGAGTGGATTAGGGACAGGCGTCGCTACATTCCTTGCTACTCCATCGTCTGCTAATTTGGCTAGCGCGATAACGAATGAGACAGGGACAGGTGCGCTTGTATTTGGGACTAGTCCTACATTTACGACAGGGATAACGATAGGTGCCTATACTCTACCTGGGACCGATGGAACGTCTAACCAAGTCTTACAAACAAACGGCTCTGGTGCTGTGAGTTGGGCGACGGTTGGGGGTGCTGCATCTGCTCCATTAACAGGGACTGGTGCGACTATTACGACAGATACACCACTTATTAACGTGAGTCAGACGTGGAATAGTAGTGCAGTTCGGTTTACGGCACTCAAGGCCAACATCACTGATACTTTATCTACCACTGGGAGTGCTAATCTCTTAATGGATTTGCAGATTGGAGGCACTGAGGTCTTTGGTGTCAATAAATTCGGGAATCTGGTTATAGGTGGAGATTGGAATGGTGGGACGGCCGGATCTTTATGGGGGACAGCTGAGCTAGTCATTTTTGGGAGGTCTGCTGGCGACGTCGACGTTTACCTATATGCTGGAACTACAGGGACTCATATCGTCGCAAACGATAGTAAGATGCTGGTCTTTGCTAATGGGGATGGAGAGTTCGTAAGACATACCTATGCAAAGATCAACCATCCAGCAGCTCAGATACAGAGTTGGGCTTCATCTAGTGGTTCCGACACAGCAGCAGATACAGGGATAGTCAGAAACGCTGCTGGAGTAGTTGAAATTAACAACGGGACTGCCTGCTCTACTGCGTCTAACTGTAGAGATCTAAAGCTCAGACATCTAATAGGGGGAGGAACTGTCCCAACTGTAGCCAATACCTCCGCTAACTCATGTGGGACATCTGCGGCATCTATAACTGGTTCTGATTCGGCAGGAAAGATTACAGTCGGTGCTACATCCGGGACATCATGCACCATTACATTCGGGACTGCCTTTACAAATGCTCCATCCTGTTGGGCGACTGATGAATCGACGTTGATGGGGACTAAAGCGATATCAACAACTACTACTCTAATAGTCTCTGCAACTGCGTTTACTGCCGGTGACGTAATTGCTTATGGGTGTGTTGGTTATTAGACTATGATATCGAGTAGGGCATGGGCGATTGGAATAGTAACTGGACTTCTGAGCGCAGCTCTCTATCTAAGCCTATATCACCTATATCTAGACCATCGCTTCATCGACGATATTCGTATCCAGATCCAACAACAGCAGCAGACTAGACCAACAGAAAAAAGATAGGAGTCTACAATGGAAAGAATGACTGGAGCTATTAGATCACTCGGTAAGGGTTTTGGATTCATCGCTGGAGATGACGGCCAGAATTACTATTTTCACTGGACGGGACTCGCGATTGAATCGCCGGACTTCAGGGAACTTGTACTGAGGTCTCGAGTCTCTTTCGGGACGACGTTGAATCAGGTAAAGCAAGACTGTCCTAGAGCTATCGATATCCTTGTCATTGAGAGGAGGGATCATGGCCAAGATGGAGAAAACAGAAGAATTGGTGAAGAAGCCAGAGATACAGTCTGATGCGCCACCGACATCAGTCGACATCCCAAGTCCAACGGAAGCGTTCGACTTCGATCTGAACGGAGTTGCGACGCGCGCGAGACAATATATCGGCATCGGCATGCTCAACGTCGAGACTGGTCGAGGTGAAGTCAAGGCGATGAGTGGTGACTTCATCCTCGATCTCTCCACGACTCGAGTCGTCATTCCCTGTCCTACTTTCGAGCTCATGGCCAAGAACATCGGTCGCAAGGACATCATCCCATACGACGAGTTCGTGGCGCGCAAGGTCCTCAATGATAAGTCGGGACCGGATAAATTTAGTCCGCCTTTAAGGGAGGGAGGTGAGAATCTAGTAACTCAAGCCTGACAACTTAACTCCCCATCGTGGGACACGTGCAACGGGGCTCACAAAGAAGGAAAGGAGGGATTCATGCCGTGGAATGAAGTGATGGGAAAGTGGAAGGCTGGATCTCTCCGTTCCGGTAAAGGTGGAAAGACAGTCAAGAATAGAAAACAGGCCATCGCCATCATGCTATCTGAGAAGCGCGCGGCTGAGGCTGGTAAGTCGGAGTATGCTTCGAGTCTCAAGCGGTTTGGTAAGTCTAAATCTACATCTCTATCATCATCTAGATTTGGTAAGAGGTGACGCCGCCTCTTAAGGCGCAGACGGGCCTATGAGCACATCTAACCTAGAGACTGGCGATATGGGACTTACGGATATAATTACATATCCTGATGAGTTTCTTATTCTGGTAAGACATATACATAGAATACTAAACAAGATGGAAATACAGCCTGAATCTAAAGCTTGGCCATCCTACTGTTTTAAGTTCGCTTTACATACGTCACACGATGAAATAAGGGCCTTAATAGCTAGAGCTAAAATAGAGTATCCCGATGCCGAATTCTTTTATATTGACGGTCGGGAGACTTTCGATCTACGTGGCTCATCTGGTGGTGTTATCTCAGGCGACAAGGTCTGCTACCTGATCAAGAAAAGAGATGTATAGAAACGCCTTCGACGTCGTCGTTCAAGTAGACCAAAACTATCCAACCCTCATCCACGACGACCCTGGTCGCTTCGTAGATCAGGTGGCGCATAGACTCAACTCTCTTGATGGTGAGTTGAGATGGGGGAGAAAACGGAAAAACGATGGCTCGCTCAACCTTGACGCTCTGACCTATCTCAACGTCAAAGACGACTTCACTAAGAAAACCATCGTCGATATTATCATCGCTAAGGGGACACAAAATGCGCGCCCTGCATGGCAGGAGTTCTTAGGCGACAACGTCGGGAATGGAACATGGGCGCCACCACAATCTTCTGATCTCGATGTAGAGCAAGTTCATATCGTTGAAGGCCATCCTATATCTCAAGACTTACCTAATCCTGAACACCAAGCCACAATCGATGATCTCATACAAGTCATCAATAACAATAACACTCAAATCCTCGCTGCCATCAAACAAATAAATGATACACTAATCAGCATGAGACAAGGTGCCGAGAAATCTATTCCTCCTCTAATCCAGGAGATCCTCAAACGTGGCCTTTAGCGCAAAGACTATGTTTGCGCGCGACGCGTTAGAGAAGATGGTCGCTGAGGCTCTCCCTCCTATAGACGAAAATCACAATAAAGCAATCGGCGGAATCGTCACGGCTGAGGGAGCGAAGTTCGTAGTCTCCATGCAGCTTGGTGCCGATAAATCTTGGAAGCTCACAGGTGGCTTCGAGCATGAGTGGACTGGTGAGGACAAGGTAGGCATAGAACTCTTTAGGACGTGGAAGTCTTAGATGGGTTTTGTGACCTCGCTATGCGTAAAGAAGATAGGAGATCAACGCTGGCTCCTTATCGACGATCTTGTTTATCACACTGTCATTCTAGACGGTTACTTTATCGCGCCACGTGGTTTCCAGACCGACTTCGCCTCTATACCTAGATTCTTCTGGTCTATTTATCCTCCAGTCGACAACTACGACCCTGCTGCTGTCATACACGATGCTGCGTATGGTCACGCCCTTGTAACTAGAGACTCGATAGATGCGGGAACCTACAGAGTCGAGCTAGTGAAAGACTGGGCCGATAAAATCTTTCTAGAGGCTCTTTTATCCTGTGGTGTATCGCCGATTCGTGCGCGCCTCATGTATCACGCTGTCAGTCTATTTGGTAGTTCTCATATTCATCCGTTAGCCGCGAACACCGTTGCTAGATCCATGATACGAATCAATGCCAGTTCAAGTCGTAAATAGAGTCGAACGTGAGTGGAAACCAACAGCGAAACAAGAGCAGGTCGTTAGGCTCCCATTCACTGTCTTTGAAGCTCTCTACGGAGGTGCAGTTGGAGGAGGAAAAAGCGAACTCCTCTATATGCTTCCTATTGTCTATGGCTTCCACGAGCATCCCGGCTTTCATGGTGTTCTATTTCGAGAAACTTTTCCCCAGCTTGAAGCCTCCCTTATCCTTCGTGCTGTTCCTATTTATAGACTACTTGGTGCTACATATGATTCTCAGAAGCATACAGCGACATTCCCCAGTGGCGCACGAATCAAGTTCTCATATGTATCCAACTTAAAGGAAGCCTGGGATCATGACACTATCGAATATCAATATATGGGCTTTGATGAACTTACGCATCTGGCTCATCCTGTTTATACTTATCTTACGTCCCGTGTTCGGTCTCTTGTATCTGGGATACCTCCAATCATACGGAGCGCATCTAATCCTGGCAACATTGGTCATCTTTGGGTTCGCAAAAGATTCGTAGAGCATGATCCTCAAGGTCTCGGCAAGTCGCTTCAATACGACCCAGAGAGTGAGACCTATCGAGCCTTCATCAAGGCGACGGTCAAAGATAATCCACATCTACTCACGAAAGATCCAGGCTACTTCAAACGTCTTAAAATTCTCAACGAAGCCGACTACAGAGCCAAGGTTCTCGGCGATTGGTGGACATTTGCTGGACAAGTCTTTGCGGAATGGAGAGATCATTTCTTTGGGATCGCCTTCCCAGATGAGCCTCCTTGCGCCTCTCATGTTATTGCGAATTTTTTGCCTACTCCATATACTCCTAAGATCATTGCGTGCGATTGGGGATTTAGTCCTGGGCAGACGTGGGTAGGGTGGGCTGCAGTTCTCCCAGACAGAAGGGCGGTTCTTTACCGTGAAAAAGTTTGGCAAAAAACACTCATTTCCGTTTGGGGCGCAGAAGTCGCAAGGATCTGTCAACATGAAAAAGAATCCATCGTATCTGCGGTCCTTGATCCCTCAGCGTGGGGTCATCGGGGGGAAGAAAAAACTATTGCCGAGCAGATCATAGAAGCGACCGGACTTCCTTTTGAGCGTGCCGATAACGATCGAATAGGTGGAAAGGAGTTGATGCATGAGTTTCTCAGGTGGAAGCCGAGACCTCCTTCGTTCACTCCTGAAGGTCCGTTCGACGAGGCTCTTGCGTTTAGGATACTAAGAAACAACGGACCCGCTGCCTATAAGGAATATGTTGATCTCTATACTCCTGAAGATGCTGAAACTAATCTACCTAGACTACAGGTCTGCGAGTGCTGTGAAGAATTTAGAAAGGTTATCCCTGCCTGTGTTTACCCTGAAGATGACGGTAAAGGGAATATTAAAAAGGAGGATGTTGCCGAGTTCGTCGGAGACGATGCATACGATGGGGCTCGCTATCTTATTAAGAAAATAGATGACTACTGTAACCTATCGGTAAAGCAACACGCTAAACATACAGAGCTCGGGAAAATTGTTGAGCGGTTAGGTAAGACGCAGGATTGGAATACATATTATAGGGAGATGAGTCGTTATGAATCAAAACATACAAACAAACCTCGATCAGTTGCAAGACATAGAACTAGGCTTAGACCTTACCGTGCCATGTAAATTTACTAATGCTACTCAAAGACCTAATACTAGATATAAAGGAATAAATGGTGTCCATGTAGCTAGAATAGTCCTAGAGCAAAAACTAGGTCGGGAGATTAGGACAGGCTTTTTAGCTTGTCATGGCTGCAATAATAAGTTATGTATCGAGGCAGCTCATATCTATGAGGGATCTAGCAGCGATAATCTTATCGATAGCTACAAAAACGGTAGGAAGACTTACAATGAAACTAAAACACACTGTTCACAAGGTCACAAGTATACTTCAGAAAATACGTATGTTCTTCAGGGTCGACGATACTGTAAAGAATGTAATAAGATTAGATCAAGAGGTAGAAAACAATACCATAAGAAACGTGAGGAGCAAAGTTTTAGATCCTTCAAGCAGTTTTTGGGGTCTAAATAGGAAGCAACTTATCTATGAACTCATCAAGGCGCGCGCTGAGCGAGAAGAGATGCAAAGGCGTTACGATGAGATATTTCAAGCATATAAGTCTACAGCTGAGAAGGCGCTTGAGTCAATTCTACACCAACCTGAGCAACCTAGAGAAGCCACAAAGGGAGAGACCAGACCTATTCGCGTCGCTCGTCAAGCTTGGTCGGCAGTTGCAGCGAGAAAAGAAGCCGAAGATAAACAAAACTACTGGAAAGAGAAAGCAAAAGAGCTTGAGAAAGACGTCAAAATAAATGGCTGACGTTTTAGATCCTACGCTTACTACGTCTAAACAAACAGCGAGCGGTCTGACTGAACCTATCGAACTAAAGAATACAGACTGCGGAAAAGGTATACTACGAATAATCGAAAACTTTGAGATGGGGGATCAGTTTGCGCGCCACCAACAGATGCTCAAGTGGCGCAAACACATACTCTATTGGAATAGCATTCAGTATCTATGGGAATCTACGTCTGCGAAGGATTGGTTGACGGTTGAAGATCTTAAAGACGATCCGCAATCTGACATCGACCCCTCTATGTATGCAAAGATAGTCAACGTTTATAAGGCTACCGGCGAAGTTTATATCGGCGCTCTTACCTCCAGCACTCCTAGCGTCAGGTTTTTCCCTAAAGACGCTGACGACGAAGAGGATGTAGTATCATCTAAGGCGTTTTCGCGCATCACCGAGCTTATCCAAAGGCATAACAAAGCGCAACTACTCTTGATGAAAGCAGTTTTCATTCTCTATAATCAAGGTCTGGTTGCCTGCTATAACGAAAATAAAACAGATTCGCGATTTGGTCAGATAGAGATTCCTGAATATACTGATTCACTCATGATGGATAGGGAGCACTACTGTCCGTCATGTGGGCTAAGTCAAGGTCAAGAGAGCTATAAACCAGACATCAATGCGCCACTACCTTCTACTCCACCAGCACAGATGGGTCAATGTCCAAATTGTGGCTATCAGGGTCAGATGGAGAATGAAGACACTCCAAGAATGACCCAGGAACTAACTGGCACGACGAAAAGAAGTAAAAATAGAGAAGTTCTAGAAGTCTATGGTCCTCTGAACGTCAAGATCCCGATGTGGGCGCGCGACCAAGCCGCCTGTCCACTCCTAATTCTTGAAACTGAGGAATCAATCTTTCTAATGCGCGAGATTTATCCTGAGTATGCTAATCAGATCCAAGCTATAGCTGCTCCTGATAATTGGGACCGGAGCGCACGAGTCCCAACCAATTACAAAGGAGACTTTCCAAGAGATCTATGCACTGTTAAGAGATGCTGGCTTAGACCTATAGCCTACAGATACTACATGGAAGAAGATGATGAATTCGTAGCTCTATCTAAATATCCAGATGGCCTCTATGCTGTTATCATCAATGACGACTTGCTTTGTGAGATCGTCGGCGATAAACTCGATGACCACTGGACTCTCACTGAACATCCGCTAGCCGAGAATCTACACGCTGAGCCAATCGGGACGCCGATGGTTCCTCTACAAGATATAACTAATGAGCTTGCAAATCTAACTCTTGAGACAATTGAGTTTGGTATCGGTGAAGTCTTTGCTGATACTCGCGTTCTGGACTTTGATGCCTACCAACAGCAAGAGGCTCGTCCGGGTCAAATTTCCCCTGCGACTGCTCCTTCCGGGATGAATCTAGCTGCTGGTTTCTACGAGATGAAGCCAGCGACTTTGTCCAGAGAAGTTGAGCTCTTCGCAGATCGCATGACTACAACTACTCAATACGTCATGGGAACCTATCCATCAGTATATGGAGGGACACTAGCTGAGGGATCTAATACGGCTCGCGAATACGAGATGAGTAAGAGTTCGGCGTTACAGAGACTATCAACTGTCTGGCTCATCTTGCAATACTGGTGGGCAGACGTGATGGGGAAAGCTACTCGGTCATTCGCGCGCAACATGATATCTGACGAGTCATTTGTTAAGGCTCAAGGATCTAACTTCCTTAACGTCTGGATTCGCAAGGTTGAGCTTTCTGGGGATGTAGGCGACGTTTTACCTGAGATTTCCGAGGCTCTCCCAGTCTCATGGACTCAGAAACGCGACGTCTTGATGAACCTGATGCAGATGAAAGACCCGGCTATAGCGGCAGTCCTCTCTCATCCGGAGAATGCTTCTATGGTTGCAGCTTTAATCGGTCTACCAGACCTCTATATACCTGGAGATGACGATAGAAATAAACAACTAATGGAAATAGCTCTACTTATAACGTCTGAGCCTTCGATGGGACCAATGGGACCGATCTCTAGTGTTCCTATCACACCAGAACTAGACAATAACGCAGTTGAGGCTGAAGTTTGTCGTGCCTGGCTTAAATCTGAGGTAGGTCAAGACGCTAAAAATAACAATCCTGCTGGCTATGCGAATGTTCTAGCTCATCTTAAAGAACATCTCATGACTATGCAGCCCCCACCTATGCCTATGCCTTCTCCTGGCCCTTCTAGTGCGCCACCGGAGAAACCAAATCTGCCACCACCTGACCATATTGGTGACGTTCAGCCTATGATGTCATGAAGATATACATTATTTTGGCTTTCTCTAACGATTTTGATACTTTTACTGCGCTGACAAATAAGGCTTGGATTGTCGGAGCTTATGAGAGTGAGAGATTCGCAGTTCAAGATTTATCTCGATGGCAAAAGCGTCATCCTGATGCAGTCGGCATTATTCAAAGTGTATCTCTAATCAAGTAGGAGCTTACGATGTTTCTATTTCCTCTCCTCGACGTTCCCGACGCTGGAACTGGCGGTGGCGCACAAAACGATGATACAGATGACCTCTCTCGCGATTTAGCTGATCTTTCTGACGATACAACTGATGGAGAGGATGATGGGGAGGAATCTGGAGAAGAGGAGGGAGAGAAGAAAGAAAAGAAGGAAAAGAAGGAGGAAGATGAAGAGGAAGAAGTAGATGAGGAGGAGGAAGAAAAAGAGGACGACGAAGAAAAAGAAGATGAGGAGGACGAGGAAAAAGAGAAGAAAGGAAAGAAGGAGGTCGAACGTGATGAGTCTGGACGTCCAACTGTCAAGGCAATCAAAGCCAAATATCCGGACCTCTTCAAGGACTTTCCAGAGCTCAAGCATGCATTCTTCACGCTCCCTCGATATCAGGAACTTTTTGCAGATCCAGACCAGGCTCAGGAAGCCTATGAGAAGGCGACAGAGTTTGATCAGATGGAATCGGCGATCGTCGATAAGGGAGACCCAAGTATCATCATCAAAACGCTAGCCGAGAACAACCCGAAGGCACTCAAAAAGATGATTGCGAGCTTTCCTGATGCTGTTAGGACCAATTTCGAGGATGGTTATCTTGCTCTTACTACACCTATCATCGAGGAGCTACTTTACCATGCCTTCAATCACGGGACTAAAACTAGCAACAAAAATCTAGCACTAGCTGCGCGCCACCTCGCCAACTTCGTATTCGCAAATGGTGGTGAGATTCCTGATATATCTCAGAGGAAGAAGTCGGAACCGTCAGAGGCAGAGAGACAGCTGCAACTTGAGCGTGCTCAGAATGCTCAGGACAAGTTTTTAAGTGCCGTCAGAGACATCATGCCCTCAGTCGAGTCGTCCCTCGAAGGCTTTCTGAACAACAAGCTCGACAGCCTAACTCCTTTCGAGCGTAAGTCTGTTGTTCGTGAGACGCGCGTCGAGGTTGATGCTAAACTGAAGGCTGATACGGCATTCCAGTCATCACTCCAGCGGCTCTGGGATAGGGCAAAGCTGGAGAACTACTCGGATGCTTCGAAAGAGAGAATCAAAAATGCGTGGCTCTCGCGCGCGAAGCAGACCGCCCTACAAATACGCAATAGGCTAAGACAAGAAGCTCTTGACGCACGCTCTGGCAAGGGTGATAAAACAGAAGAAAAAGAGGGCAAAAAGCGAACTTTCCCTGCTCAAGGTGGACAGAATCGTCTAGGTGGGCGCCATAAGGTTCTCGATCCTAAGAAAATCGATTGGCGGACCACAAGCGATATGGACATTTTGGAAGGGAAAGGCTAGGGTGGCTCTCTAGGAGTAGTTATGGCTCAGACAGAGTCTCAACTACTCGGGACTGAATTGGAAAAGGTAGTCACGAAGATACCTGTCCTTTTCGAGCGGGATGCGATGTTCTATGCCAATGTTGAGAAAAGGAACGTCGAAAAAGTCTCGGCACGTGACATGCGCGTCCCACTTGAAATCAGACCGGGTGGTCTCTTTGGTTACTTCGACAATGCTGGTGGAGACCTTGGTCGTGGGGAAGGCCCGACATTCGAAAAGGCGACCATTTCCACCGTAAATTTCAAATACGCAGTGGAGTGGCATAAGAAGACTCAGTGGGCAACCGATGATGCTCGGAAGTCACTGGTCGACTCAGTCAAGCATCTGCTCGCGAACTCGATGAAGGAGTTCAGGCGGATGGTCGACGCCAACCTCATGACCGGCGGAGATGGAGTTGTCGGGACCATCTCAGCTGTCTCTGGGACTGGCCCATATACGTTGACTCTCGGGACTGACGGATTCGGAACGCGCCTCATTCGCTTCGGTCAGAAGATCAACATCTACAACTCGACACTCGCGACATCGAGGACTCCTGGTGATGAGCGCTCAGTCACGGCGATCGACCCGGAAGCCAAGACTATCACAGTCGCAGGTGCGGCGATCTCGGGCATTACTGCGGGAGATAAGGTCGTATCTTCAGGTCTTACTGGAGCAAACCCAGTCGGGATCTTCGGGGTGCCTTATCATCACAGTAATGCCTCGACGGGAACATGGCTTGGATTGGACCGTAGCACATATCCCGAAATCCGATCTAATCGCATCACAGCTTCCGGAGCACTCGCTCTATCCTTCCCACGACGCGCACTGAATAAAATCGGCGAACGTCTGGGAATGGAGAACAACATCAAGGTTGAGGCTTGGATGCATCCTTGTCAGGCACAAGCCTACGAGGAGATGGGCCAGCTCGTCACACAGATCAACAAGACGGGTGGTGCATCAGACAAGTTCGACCTCTACTTCGATGTCCAGCAGATCGCTGGCGTCAAGATCCGCAAGAACTTCAACTGGGACAAGATGCGCATCGACTTCATCGTCAACGAGGTCTGGGGACGTGCAGAGATGCATCCTGCAGGCTTCTACGAGGAGGAAGGTCGACGTCTCTTTGAAGTCAGGGGTCCCTCTGGTGGTGTGGCGGCTGCGACTCTGTTCTATCTTGTCGCATCCTTCAACACCTTCACCAACAATCCTCCAGGAACGAGCTACATCTCGGACCTGACCGTTCCGACGGGGTATTGAAGCCATGTCTGAAGCCATAGGACAGCGTTGGACGATCGGCGACGAACACAATCAAGTGTGGGGTGCTGACCTTGCGTCTGGGGCGACGATTGCACCTACACACAAATATCATCGGGTGAGTGGGACGACGGCGATTGTTAACATCACAGTGCCTTACTCCACGTTCTCAGGTCCAGTCAATCTACTCGCGACTGCGGCTTGGACATGGACGGCAGCTGGGAATATCGCCGTTGCCTCACATGCAGCGATGAAAGTCGGCCAGTTTGTGACGATGATCTACAATCCAGGGCAGGGTCTCTGGTATCCGTCGCATTTAGGGGATACGACATAGGCATAGGATAGACTATGAAGGTGAAGGCAACGAGAGAGGGACTGATTGGATTCAAGACTAGCTCAGGCTACGTCGTTGATAAAATCGTCCCCTTCGTTGCCCTCCCTTCTACTAAAGCTTTGGGCCGGTTTGTGCGCGTCAGAAACGTCCTAAATAATAGATCATGCTTGGCGGTTGTTTTAGATATTGGACCCTTCAACGAACACGACGACGAGTATGTCTTTCATGATGCTAGACCTCAGGCTGAGTCTGGGGTTAGTGTATCTGGGATAGGAACTAATGGGGCTGGAATAGATCTATCCGAGAAAGTTTGGCAGATGCTGGGTATGAAGGACAACACAGAAGTTGAGTGGGTATTTTTGGATCAATGATAACCGACAAAGTAGTAATAGATTCGATTAATAAAACCCTACATGAGAACTACAGGGTTTTAGATGGTCGTCCTATTTATCGTTTAGTCTGGTCTGATAATCAACTAGAAAAACGCTTCTCTGACAAATGGTGTGACTACTATGGACATATTCTAATTCGCTCTGAGTATAAAGCTGTCCGAACCATCAAGAAATACTGGCATATAACTCCTCCATGCTGGATTCTCGAGAAACTTGTCTTTCTACCTTCATCCTGGCACGTCAAAGAGCTTGTAAAGGAGCTAGTTGAGGCTCATAATGGTTCTTATGAGCCTGTCTACACTTTTAGGGACGCTAAAAATAATCCTCTACCTGTGGTCTTCGAAGTTGTCGATTTCATACTACAGGGACTCCACGCGCCACGGAGAAGAACCGCTAGTGATATGGATAAAATTCGAGAAATTGAGGAAGCTGAAGAAGTGAAGTATTTCGAGAATGAGCTTCATGAGGGTGAACGATCGCCTTTATTCGTATGGGACAATTCAGCTTTCGTCAGCACCAATCAGTTAGGGTTTAGGCAAGACTACATCGAGAAGTCTAAGCTCGTGGAGATTCCAGATGCCTGCATATGAAGATGTTTCGACGGTGGTTTCACTCCTGCCTATCCCCCTATACGAAAATAAACCAGGACTCATTCCTCAATCCTACAATATCCCAGCAGTCTCTAATCCGCTCGAACAAATAAATACACTCATCGTGGCGCGCGCGTCCTTTCCTGTTTACATCGATGAGCAGCGTCCCTCCATCATAGTTCCAGAGCCATCCGATCGAGTCGCCGAAGCCATCTGTCGTGACTATCGAGTATCAATGACTCATGTCAATCCCGGCATCTCAGAGCCTGGTCTTTTCTGGCTCAAGGATCGACATGGAGAGAACGACATCCTCAGTGGCAAAGATGCTCCAGCCTGGGGAGAGCTTCAAAGATACAGAAAGATGCAGATCGAGTGGTTCAAGCTTCTTGTTGAGGAGGCCGACGAGTATTGGGGAAAGATCAGGTCACGCCGAACCATCTCGGATTTGCAGAGAAAGGCTTGCAAATTCCTCAATCTTCAGCGTGAATGGAACATCGACACTGAGGTCGCGGAATCTATGAGTCTCTGTAAGTTTTGCTTCGCTCAGGTTCATCCCAACGCCGTCGTCTGTCCTTCTTGCCGAGGAGTCCTCGATATGGTTAGGTATAAGAAGGACTTTGTAGCTTCAGAAACAACCGTTCGTTAGGCGAACACTTTTCATGGCTATCATAGCTGGCGACATCTTAACGGCTGCTCGGACTGGCCTCCTTAACGATCCAGCAGGCGCCATCTATCCTGATGCAGCTATGTATAGCATCATCAATAAGGTATATCAAGAGCTTCAAACGAAGTGCACCGCACTTGGTTTACCTCTAGATAAGGAAATCTCAGATCCCATCACTGTTACAGCTGGGACTGTTAAACTTGGTTCTGGATCTGGCCTCCCGACTGATCTACTTCAGCCTATCTGGATTGGTGAGAGGGTTGCCGGTTCTACTTCTCTTTATTTCGACATGGAGGAGACAGATTGGGAGCCAAATGAACCTCAAAGCACAGACCTACGTAAGTGGAATTGGCGAGAGGAGGAGATAAAGTTCATAGGTGCTACGACTGATAGGCAGATTCTCATAAGATATGTCAAGACTCTAGGGACTATCATCGGGGTTAACTCTGTCATTGCGATACTCAATAGTCAAGCATGGATGGCCCAGAGAACTGCCGTCATCGCAGCTCTGACTATAGGTGGCAATCCGACGCGCGCCACCGCTCTTGCTGCGGACCTAATTGGTCTATGGGACGATCTGAAGGCTACACTAGTTAAACGAATGCAATCAGTCCCTGTAAGACGGAGAAGAACTCGA
>WNFY01013616.1_pt1 | contig 17824 bp, 19 predicted proteins | sample 5400091 | NCBI WGS metagenome assembly WNFY01 (sample SAMN13153364, study PRJNA577476) | soil metagenome | isolation source: 60 cm soil or saprolite under grassland replicate 1 | place: USA:California | collected 2016-06-15
CCGCGTGCCCGTCACCGGCGCTGGTGGCCAGGTCATGGGCGGTCCCGTAGGCCTTCGCAGCGGCCGTGTTGTCGTCGGTGGCCGCGGCTTCGTCGCCGAGCGCGGCGAACAGTGCGGCCCGGTCCAGCGCCGGAAGCTGGGCAGGCTGGTTGCGCACCGCCCGGCGGTACAGCTCGAGCGCCTCGCCATGGGCCGATACGCAAGCGGCCTCGCGCGCGGCGGGGATCGCGTGGTGGTAGGCGAGTTCCTCGCATTGCCCCCGCTCGAAATGGGCCGAGATGAACGCGTCGCGGTAACCGCGTTCCGCCGCGGTTAGGGCCACGCTCTCGTGCAGGCGGCGTCGCGTCGGCAGGTCGGTGTCGGCGTAGAGGGCGTCGCGGATCAATGCGTGCCGGAAGTCGAAGGTTACCGCGTCGGCGCCGGGGACGAGAAATGCCTCCTGCAGCTCGCGCAGGGCACCAGCCAGCTCGTCCGGGTCGGCGTCGGTGACCGCGGTCAGCAGGTCGAAATCGAAGGAGCGCCCAATGACGGCGGCTGCTGAGGCCACCTCGCGCGTCCGTGCGGTAAAGCACTGTGCGCGACTCAGCACGGCGTCACCGAGCGTGTCAGGCACCGCGGCGGCCTGCACCACCGCACCGGACTGCGGCGTCAGGGCGCCCTCGTCGACGGCGGCGAGAAGTTCCTCGACATGTAGTGGGATGCCGTCGCTGCGCTCCTGGATCGCCGCTACCACCTGGGCGGGGGCCGGCCGGCCGAGCACCGCGCTCGTCATCGTCGCGGTCTGGGCCAGCCCCAGCCGCGGCAGCCGGATCTCCTCGGCGAGTCGCTGCGCCAGCAGACGGGTACGCAGCTCGCGCATTGGCACCTGAGGGTAGAGCTCGTCGCTGCGGTACGCGCCCGCGACCAGCATCGGCCTTGCCCCGAGCCGGCTGGCCAGGTGGCCAAGCACATCGAGGCTCAGCTCGTCCGCCCAGTGCAGGTCCTCGAGGATCATCAGCACCGGGACGCCAGGTGCCATGGCCACGAGCATGTCGACCAGGTCCTGCACCAGCAGTCGGCGTCGGTGGTGCGCATCACCGGCCGCCGTGGAAATCGCGCGCACCCGCGACGTCAGGCGCCGCCCGAGATCGCTCAGCCGAACGACTGCACGTCACCAGGGAACGCCGCCGCACGGACCACCGCGAAGTTATTGATCTGAGCATGCCGCGCGATCGCGCCGAGCAAGCGTGTCTTGCCAATGCCCGCTTCGCCCGCGACGAACAGCAATTGGCCCGCGCCTTCTGCGGCATCGGCGAGCCGGCGTTCGGTAAGGGCGAGGAAGCCGTCCCGGCCGACGAGAACCGGTGACTGGATCAAACCGCGGGCCACCACTGCGCACCCCTCCCCAGAACTAAGTATCCGATACGCGCGGGTTAGGGCATCTGACCGATGAACCGCACGCGTCTTCGATCGAGGCTGAAGGCATCCCCATTAGGTGACCACGAGGAGTTGGTATGGCGAAGTTCATGGATGTGCACAGCGGATTCGTCGGCGTGACCGAGCCGCAGCTACGCGAGGCGCACGAGCGCGACCTGGCGATCGAGGCGGCCGAGGGCGTGCACTTCGAGCGTTCGTGGCTCGATCCGCAGTCGGGCAAGGCGTTCTGCCTATCGTCAGGCCCGTCGCGGGAGGCGGTACTGCGGGTACACGAAAAGGCCGGGCACCCGACAGAGGAGATCTACGAGCTGCCGGTCGAGGTGGAGTAACGCCGCTAGCCGAGCACCGCGTCACCTATCGCGCGCAGGTCGGGTTCGGATTTCGGGCCCACCACCAGCAGCGTCGTGACCGGGCTCTTTCGCCACAGTTCAAGCCGCTCGCGGATCCGGCCGATGGGGCCGAGCAGGCACATCGCATCCGCGAGCGCGTCGGGCACCGCGTCGATGGCCTCGTCACGGCGGCCGTCAAGAAACAGCTCCTGAACCCTGCGGCCCGCCTCCTCGTAACCCATCCGGCTGGCCACATCGAGGTGGAAGTTCCGCTTCCGCGCGCCCATGCCGCCGATGTAGAAACCAAGCGTCAGCTTGGCGGCCCGCAGCGCGGCGGACAGGTCGTCGGTGAGGATGACGTTGACCATGGCGGCGATGTCGAAGCCCGGCGGCGCCCCGGCGAGGGCGTCGCCGTACACCTGGCCGATCTTCTGCGGATCGGTGAACAGCGACAGCCAGCCATCGGCGATCTCGGCGGCGAGCGCCACGTTCGTCGGGCCTTCCGCGCCGAGATATACCGGGATGTCATCGCGCAACGCGGGGATGTTCAGCATGAGGGGCTTGCCTAGCCCGGTCCCGGGGCGATAGGGCAGCGGGTAGTTGGGTCCCTTGTTGCGCGCCGGCCGCTGCCTGCGCCACATCACCCGAAGCAGATCGACGTACTCCCGGGTGCGCGCGAGCGGCTGCGCGAACGGCACCCCGTACCAGCCCTCGACGACCTGGGGGCCCGAAACTCCCAGACCGAGCATGAGCCGCCCGCCGGAAAGGTGGTCCAGAGTCACGGCGGCCATGGCCGTCGCGGCGGGGGTGCGGGCGCTGATCTGGATCACGGACGTGCCCAGCTTGATCCGGCTGGTACGCGCGCCGTACCACGCCAACGGGGTAAGCGCGTCGGAGCCCCACGATTCCGCGGTCCAGACAGATTCGTATCCAAGACGTTCGGCAGCGAGAACTGTCGGGGTGGCGTCGCCCGGTGTGGTCCAATAGCCGACGCTCAGGCCCAGCCTCAGGTCGTCCGTCACTGGCGTCCCCTCCGCCGCCATCCGGCTGTCCCGCGCCATGGTAGAGCACGGGCCTGCGAGCGCTGGCAGTGGCGCTCAACCCGCGGGCGATGGTCAGTGGCACCATGGCCGCGGCGCCGCCCAAAGGCCCGCAGGGCGGACCGCGCGCCACGTCTGCGGCAGCCGTTCGGTATCCATAACGGCTGGCGCTTCGGTGGCGCGGCACGATCCGGCGGGCCGGGGCGCCAGGCCGGTGCCCACGAACCAGCCGCCGAACGGTGAGCTCCGCCATAAATCGGAATCCGCCGAGATTTCGCTGCCTATCCCGTGACGATCTCCACCGTGGTGAATTACGGTGGTTGTCGCCCATGTGGGTTCGTGTGGCATGGCCATGAGGCGGTGTCGATGTCGAGAGGCTATCGATGAAGCGACTTCGTTGCCGGCTGCTCGTCGCCGCTCCTGTTGTGGCCGCCGCGGCAGTTCTCGCCGCAACAGTGCCGGGTATGGCGTCGGCGTCGGCTCCGGCGTCGGCTGTGGCGGCGTCGGCGGTGGCGCCGGTCCAGGCCGAGCGGCAAGTGACGGTGATGACCCAGAACCTTTACCTGGGCGCGGATCTGACCCCGCTGTTCACCCCGGGGGTCGATTTCGCGACGGCGGCAGCCGGTGTATTAAGCCACGTCAAGCAGGTCGACTTCCCGGCCCGCGCGGCGAAGATCGCCGACGAGGTCGCCGCGCACCACCCGGACCTGATCGGCCTGCAGGAGGTCGCACTCTGGCAGCTCGGTCCCGACTGTCAGCACCTGGGCACCTATGTTGATTACCAGCAGACCCTGCTCGACGCGCTGGCCGCGGACGGGTTGTCCTACCGGGTCGTTGCCTCGGACCTCAACTTCCACGCAACCGTGCCGCTCACCGGGGTCGTACCCGGCGTGGGCTGCGCCGCGTTCGCGGACCACGACGTGATCCTCGCCCGTGGCGACCTGCGGGTGGCCCAGCTGAAGCTGTCCAACCCGCAGTCGGGCGAGTTCGGCTCCTACCCGCCGCTGGTGGAAGGGGTGCCCAACGAGCTGCCGGTGACCCTGAATGTGCCCGGTCTCGGAACGCAGACCGTGACCATCGAGCGGGGCTGGACCTCCATCGACGTCCAGGTCCGCGGAAAGAGCTTCCGGTTTGTCGACACCCACCTCGAGGCTTTCGGACCGGCCGACAACCCCGCCCTGTTCCGGAACATCCAGGCGACGCTGCTGGTGCAGCATGTGATCGCGTCGTCGCCGCTGCCCGTGATCGCGGTCGGTGACTACAACTCCAACGCCGCCCCGATCCCGGACGTGACAGGGGCTTACGGCATCCTGACCCGCGCCCTTCTCACCGACGCCTGGCCGCTGGTCCGCCACGACGACGACCCCGGCTACACCTCCGGCCAGTCCGACGACCTGACCAACATCCCGTCCCGGATCGACCACCGGATCGATCTTGTGCTGTTCACCAGCGGGCCGGTCCACGCCGTCCCGGGCAGCGGCGTCACGGTCGGCAACGCACCCCCCACCGCCACCGTCGAACAGGCGCACGCCGTGATGGCGTACTCCGCCGCCACCCTTCAATGGCTGTGGCCGTCCGATCACGCCGGTGTTGTCGCCACCCTGCACCTCGCCAAGCCGTAATTGGCCTGCGCGGCTGAGCGGTCTCCCCGCCCGGGCCACGTGCATTGCGCGACCCGGGACCTTCGACCCTGCTTGCGCGGCAGAGTGGCGCGCACCATGGACGGACGCCGGACGACGCAGGAGGACCGACCATGAACGGGTCTGCCGCTGCTCCATGTGACTATGACGTGCTCGTGATCGGCTCGGGCTTCGGGGGTTCGGTCACCGCACTACGGCTCACCGAGAAGGGCTACCGGGTGGGCGTGCTGGAGGCGGGACGCCGGTTCGAGGACGCCGATTTCGCTCGGACGTCTTGGGACGCCCGCAAATTCCTTTGGGCACCGAAACTCGGCTGCAAGGGCATCCAGCGGATCCACATGCTGCGGGACGTGATCATCCTGGCTGGCGCGGGGGTCGGCGGAGGTTCGCTCGTGTACGCGAACACGCTGTACGAACCGAAGGACGCCTTTTACCGCGACCGGCAATGGGCGCACATCACCGACTGGCGGGCCGAGCTCGCGCCCTATTACGACCAGGCGAAGCGGATGCTGGGGGTGGTGCGCAACCCGACGATGACGCCCTCCGACGAAGTCTTGAAGAAGGTGGCCGAGGAAATGGGCGTGGGCGGCACGTTCGGCCTGGCCCAGGTGGGGGTGTTCTTCGGCCGGGACGGTCGCAAGGAACCGGGCGTCGAGGTCGCAGACCCGTTCTTTGGCGGAGCGGGCCCAAGCCGCCGCGGCTGCCCGGAGGTCGGCGAGTGCATGACCGGCTGCCGGTGGGGTGCCAAGAACACGCTCGTCAAGAACTATCTGTACCTGGCAGAAAAGGCTGGGGCGACGGTTCATCCGGAAACTACGGCGGTGACCGTGCGGCCACTCGCGGGGGACCGCTACGCGGTGGGCTCGCGGCCGGAACGTGGGGGACCCAGCAATTGCTGCACAGGATGAAGTCCCAGGGCTCGCTGCCGAGGATTTCAGCCAGGCTCGGCGTTTTGACGCGCACGAATTCCGAGGCTCTCGGCGGCGCTCTGACCACGCTGCGCAACAGAAAAAAGCATGACTTCACCCGCGGCATCGCCATCACCTCATCGATCCACCCGGACGAGCACACCCACATCGAGCCCGTCCGCTACGGCACGGGCTCGAATGCGATGGGGCTGCTCAGCACCATGATGACCGACGGTGGCGGGCCGGTGCCGCGCTTGGTGAAGTGGCTCGCTCACGTCGCGCGCCATCCGGGGCAGCTCGCGTCTCTCTACCTCGGCATAAACCACTGGTCCGAGCGGGCCGTAATCGGGCTCACAATGCAGACGCTGGACAACTCGATCACGGTCCGTCCGAAGCGGACTCGGCTCGGCCGGATCAAACTGACCTCGGAGCGGGGGCACGGCGTTCCGAGCCCGACGTGGATTCCCAAAGCCAACGAGGCGATGCGGCGCATCGCGTCCAAGATCGGCGGCTTTCCGCTGAACAGCGTCGGTGAGATGGTCGACATCCCGATGACGGCGCACTTCCTTGGGGGCTGCGTCATTGGCGACTCCCCGGAAAGTGGCGTCGTCGATGCCTACCACCGCATGCACGAGTATCCCGGCCTGCACGTCGTGGATGGTTCCGCGATCTCCGCGAACCTCGGTGTCAACCCGGCGCTGACGATCACTGCCCAGGCTGAGCGCGCGATGGCGCTGTGGCCGAACAAGGGCGACAGGGACCCCCGGCCCGCGCTCGGTGACGCCTACCTGCGTCTCCCACCTGTGGCGCCAAGGAGCCCGGCCGTGCCACCATCCGCTCCCGCGGCGTTGCGGCTGCCCATCGCCGAGATTCGTTAGCCGGGTTCTTGTCCGCCCGGACCGCGACGTCCGCCAGCCCCGAACGTGGGGAGCTGACCCGGGCCGGGACCGGGGTCTGGCTGGTCAGTGGCCGGGGATCGTTAGGTCGAGGTGGCGGAGCCGTTCGGGGTCCGCGATCAGTTCGATGGCGCTGATTCTTTCGCCTGTGATCGCGAAGGTGAACACGACACGTGGCCGTCCGCTTGCGGCCCACACGGCTCCGGCGGCTCCGTTGATGACGGCCGGCTGGGCGATGCGGGCGCGCCCGGAGAAGGTGCCGGCCACCGCTGCCGCGCCGCGGACCTGCGCCGATGCGCCCATCTGCACGGCTGTAGGGTCGGCTCGGAGCACGACGTCGGGATCGAGCAGGGCGAGCAGCGCGCCGAAGTCGCCGCCGCGCGAGGCGGCGAGAAAGGCGCCGACGATTTCTCGCTGGCGGGTGAGATCAGCGCCGGGAACCGTGGTCGGCGCCTGCACCCGGCGGCGGGCGCGGCTGGCGAGCATCTTGGTCGCGTCCGGGGAGCGGCCCACGATGGGAGCGATCTCGCCGAAGGGCACGGCGAACATGTCGTGCAGCACGAACGCCACCCGCTCGGCGGGGGCCAGCGTGTCGAGCACCACCAGCAGCGCGAGACCAACCGAGTCGGCCAGCAGCGTTTCGTGTTCGGGGTCAGTCCCGTCCTCGCGGCGTGCGGCCGGCTCGGGTAGGTGAGCGCCCAGCGGCTCCTCGCGCCGTGACCTGCGTGAGCGCAGCATGTCCAGGCACACCCGCGCGACCACCGTCGTCAGCCATCCGGCCGGGTTCTCTACGCCGGTGGCGCCGGAGCGGCTGAGCCGGAGCCAGGTTTCCTGCACGGCGTCGTCGGCCTCGCTGGGCGAGCCCAGCATCCGGTAGGCCACCGCCCGCAGGCGGGTGCGGTTCTCCTCGAACCGCTCCACTAGCCAGTCGTGATCGTCCACAGTTACCTTCCTGCGTCGCCGCCCGTCATTGCAGTGACGAACCAAACCGGGCCGATGTAACAAGACCCCTTGGAGGAACGCACCTATGCAAGCACGGATGCAAAACCCGGCGGTGGTCCTTCCTGACGCCATGGCGGCCATCCAGGCCCTGCACTCGGCCACCGAACAAGGCGGCGTGCCGTCGGCGACGCTCGGCCTGGTCCACCTGCGCGCGAGCCAGATCAACGGCTGCAGCTCCTGCGTGGACGCGGGCGCACGCCAGGCCAGCAAGGCAGGCGAAACCGACGATCGGCTGTTCGCGGTGGCGGCCTGGCGGCAGGCGCCCTATTTCACCGACGCCGAACGCGCCGCGCTGGCGCTCGCCGAGGCCGTCACCCGGCTGGCCGACCGGGCGGATCCGGTACCCGACGAGATCTGGGACGAGGCCGCCCGGCACTACGACGAGCAGGGGCTTGCCGCCCTGCTCCTCATGATGGCCACGACCAACGTCTTCAACCGCCTCAACGTCGCCACCAGGCAGGTGGCAGGCTCCTGGGGCTGAATCACAGGAGGTGGAGCTGGTGCCCGCTAGACCTCTTGGACCGAGCGGGGGAGTAGGCAGAACTCGTTACCTTCAGGGTCGCTGAGCACCACCCAGCTGACGTCGGGCGACTGCCCAACGTCGGTCCGCTGGGCGCCGAGAGCGAGCAGCCGCTCCAGCTCCTCAGACGTAGTCACGCCGTCAGCGCGCAAGTCGAAATGCAGACGGTTCTTGACGGCCTTCCCCTCTGGTACAGAGAGCACGTCGATCGTCGGCCAGGACCGGTCAGGCGGAGCGATGCTGACCCCGGTGGCGTCCTCCTCGACCACGTCCCAGCCGAGGATGGAGCACCAGAAGTCGGCAACTACCCGTGGTTGAACGGCGTCGATGGCGATGACAGCGATGCGGCTCGACATGGCCGCCATTATTGCGCGACCCTCCGCTCATCCGCTCACGCCACTACAAACTCGGCCGCACCACCAGCGTGCTGCACCCAGCAGATCATCACCGCCCCACCCGAAGTAGCTGCGCCTGCTCACAGAGATCGACGGCAAGCTGATAAGCGGCGTGCGTGGCTACGAGATGGCTGCCATACAAGCGCGCAGGCTGGGCTCTTGTCATCTCGTCGTGCTCCCCGCGCATACTGGCGGCATGCGGGTTCGACTCCATCACATCGTCGTCGATGCCCACGATCTGCCCGGCCTGGCCGCGTTCTGGACGCAGGCGCTCGGCTGGAAGGTTCTCTCTGAGCGTGAGCGCGAGATCGTCATTGGGGCCGATGAGAACGCGCCGGTCGGCATGTGCTTCATGCCGGTCACCGACGAGAAGCTCGTCAAGAACCGCGTTCACCTCGACCTGACCAGCGACGCCGAGGACCGCGACGAGGAGATTGAGCGCCTCCTTGCGCTCGGTGCGCGCCGAGTCGACATCGGGCAGACCGGCGAAGAGTCCTGGACTGTTCTGGCCGACCCCGAGGGAAACGAGTTCTGCGTGATACGCCCGAAGAAAACGCTCACCCGATAAGGCACACGCGCAGGAGACCCCGGCCGCCCCGAGAAAGGCCTGTCAGCCTGTCAAGATCTCCATGAAGATCACCCGCATATCATGGATGAGCGTGCACTGCGCTCAACGAGCACGTCCGCGAGCATTGATTGAGCCGACGGCGTTTGATCACGGCTGGGCGCTGTGACGGGTGCGGGTGGCTATTTCGGGGGTGTCGCGGCTGGGGCCGCGGCCGGTGATCTGTGCGTTGAGTTCGGCGCCAAGCAGAACTGCCAGGGCGGTGAGGTAAAGGAACAGCAGGGCCGCTACGGGGGCGGACAGGGCGCCATAGGTGGGGCTGTGCCCGATGGCGAAGGCGAGGTAGACACGCAGCAGGAAGCTGCTGGCCAGCCAGACCAGCATGGCCCCGATGGCCCCCGGCAGGTCGCGCCGCCAGGGGCCGCGCACCGGGACGGCGACGTGGTAGAGCGCGGCCAGCATCCCGGTGCACAGCAAGACCACGACAGGCCAGTAGCCGTAGGTCACGACCGGCCTGAGCACCGGCAGCGCCGGGCGAGGGGCCACGGCGGTGATCCACCCGGGAGCGGTAACAAGCAGCGGCAAGGCGATGATTCCCCCGACCAGGGCGCCGAGGTACAAGCCGAACGCGAGCAGGCGGGCCTTGACCGCCGAGCGGGCCTCACGCATCCCGTAGGCGATTGTGATGGTGTTGACGTAGGTGCTCATCGCGGTCGACCCGGTCCACAGGGCCAAGAGGAAGCCGAGCGAAATGATTCCGCCCCGGCCGTGCCTCAGCACGTCGGTGAGCACAGGCTCCAGCAGCTTGTGCACGGCCGCGGGGGCGAGGACGCCCCCGGCCGCCGTCACAATCTTTTCCTCGACCAGGATCGCGATGTGCCGCCCGAACAGCGGCGTGAGATAGCCGACTGCGGCGACCAGCACGAGCAGGAGCGGGGTCAACGATAAAAGCGCCCAGAAACCGGCCTCGGCCGCCAGCCCGAGGACCCGGTCGGCCCATGCCTGCGCCGCCGTTGCGCGAGCCACCGCCCATACGACCGCGAAGGCCCGTCTCAGCCCAAGCGAGCTGGCCTGAAGCTGCTTCGGGCTGCCCCGTGAGGAACGGCCGGCCGCGCGCTCCCGGCGCCGGAGGTGTCCGCTTCTGCTCGCTCGAACCGCGGCCTGCGGGAGGGCTGTTCCGCCGTCATCCGGCACTCGCGACATCTGGCCGCACCACTAGCCGGCTAGGAGCGGGCGCCACGAAACAATTCCCGCGCTATCCTCCGCCGCGGCACGTGTCGCCGGGAACCCGATGGGTTCCCGGCGAGGAGCTTAGCCTGGGAACCCGGCACCCAATCCAATGATTTCTCGAAATGAACTGTCGTTCCTTGCTGACTCCGGTCCTCGATCCTGAGGTTCTCCACCAAGGCGCGGATGATCTGAAGCCCACGGCCATGCTCACCTTCCGCCGCGCCCGTTGTTTCATCGAGAGCGGCGGCGTAAGAACCATGCCCGGTATCGGTCACCTCGATCACGCATCGGTCACCGGTTACCCGGGCCCGGACCTCGTATTCGTCACTGTTATCCGCATGCTGGATCACGTTGGCGCATGCCTCGCTCAGCGAGAGCGTGATAGCGGTGCGGGTGTCCGGTGTGACACCGAGACCTTCGAGAGACGCGTCAACCACCTGTCGGATAAGGTGTGCTGTCGCGGCGTCCCTCGGCAACCACAATGCGACCTGGACCTCCACGCCAGCCACCTCCACACCCGGCTGCGAGGAAACGCCTTCCCCGCACCAATCACCGAAAACCGCTACGTACCCCGTTGAATCGCCATCTACCGCGCCAGCAAGGACGGCGATTTTCCTCCGTGTCGCATCCCATCGACGGGCCTTTCGTCAGGAGGTTGTCGCTATGACGCTGGTCGATCATTGGACTGTGTCGGCAATGGAGCGTCATTGATTGTGGCCGCAGCGGCCAGTCGGCGCCCTCACCTCCTCACCCACCACGGCGGCGGACGCGTCGCCTCAACCAGCCAGCACCGGGCATAGCTGTCTCCGCTTTCGGCCCGCTCGCGCAGCTCATCCAGAAGGCCTTCCCTGGCCAGGCGGCGGGCCAGCTGAGGCCGGGCGCTGTCATCTCCCAGGTCGACGCGCACCCGCTGAACATCTGTCCCAGCCGAGCCTGGCTCTCCGGCCGCGTGAAGGATCAGCAGCCGCCTGTCAGCATCGGCGGCAGCGGCAAGTTCCCGCAGCTGCCGCGTCGCGTGCTCGTCTCCGGCCGCGGAACGCTCGCGAAGCTCATCCGCCTGATCGTTTTCGGCCAGCAGGTAAGCCTGCCACCACCGCGCCGCGTCTTCTGCGTCCTCGCCCAGCGGGCGGATCATCGCAATGACCTCACCGAATGAGAGCCCTGCCGCCAGGCACGAAGGCACTGACGCAAGGGCCCGGCTGTGATCCCGGCAGATACTCAGGTTACGTCGGCCAGCAACCCAGCCCAGCCACCGCACGTGTCGTAACTGACTCAACCTCGCATCCCGGCCGGATACGCTACGGGCGCTCTACGTTGAGCGAGCCCTCGATCGACCCCCCAGTCGGTCGTGCTTGGGAGAGTTAGCTTCTCCGTTGACCAGTCCCTGCAGAATGTCCCCTATCGGCGTGCGGGGATGGTGGCCTACTTAGTGACCGCGGTGTGTAGGGGGTAATACGTCTGGTTCGATACGATGCCTGGTGGCAGGTTGGGTTTGATGTTGTTGTCGAACCAATTTTGGCCGTCCTCTTCGGATTCCCAGATCTCGACGACCCGCCACCCGCCACTGGGATTGGGCCCGCCAGCATGGCAGATGAAGCCTTTGGAGGCTCGTATGAGAGGCGTCATCTGGCCCACAATCCCGCTTCGACCAGGGCGAGTTCGCCGAGATGCTTCAGTTCCTCACCGGCTGGCTCACCCGTGACCCCGGCCGCCATCGCGGCGCAGGACCAGCCCGAGGGCAGGACAGGTTGTCGCAGCCTGTGGTGGTCCCGGCCCCGGCCCCGGCGCCGCACGCGCCTCAGCGGCCACGCGTTCTACCCACTGTCGCAGCCGACGGTATTGCCTGCCGTACTTGGCTCAGCTTGAATGGACGATGACACCTGCCTGGGGGAGGTGCGCGACCGTGGACTTTATCGAACGACTTTTACACGTCAGCCCCGACAGCGGGAACGGTCTTACGGAAGCTGCCCTGTTAGCCGTGATCGTCCTAGCCCTCGCCCTGTCGGCCATCGGCGCTCGAAGGCGCGTCGCCGGCTGGTAGTCCTCCGGGTGCGGAATCTGGAATGGCGCGACGTCCCGCGATGTCCCGGTGGATGACCACACCTCGGTGGTCCGGGTCGACCAGGTGCTACACGCCCCGGCGTCGCTGGAGCAGCTGAGCGGGATGTCGGTGACGGTTCAGCTCAGCCCGGACGCCGAACAGCTGGCACCCGGTGACCGCGCGGCCTTCTTCACCAATCCGTCGGTGTTCGGCAAGGGCCTGGCCGTCACCGAGGTGGCCCGGTTGTCCGTCACCGAGATCGAGCCTCACCTGGCGACGGCGGCGCCCGGTGCGAGTCCGCTCGAGCCGTTCCAGCGGGCAGTCGCCGACCAGCGGCTCCGGGACCACGCCGAGCAGGCCGACGCTGTCGTCGTGGGCAAGGTCGTCGGCCTGGTGGACGCCGGCCTTTCGGAGTTCGGGGAGCACGACCCGGACTGGTGGCGGGCGACCCTCGACGTCGTTCACGTCGAGCGGGGCGCAGTGGCCGGCCCGCAGGTCAGCGTCCTGTACGCCAACAGCCTCGACGTCCGCTGGCGGAGTTCACCGAAACCCAAGGCGAGCCAGGAGGGGCTGTGGTTGCTGCACGCGACCGACGGTCCCCTGCGGGACGTCGCGCCATTCCAGATTCCGCACCCGGAGGACTACCAGCCGGCGACGCGCCTGGACCAGCTGCGGGCAAGGGGGTAGCCACGTGCTCCGGGTCATCAACATCATTCCCCAGTTCCAGAGCGGCGAGACCAATCAGGATAGCGAGCCCAACCTCGCGGTGAACCCCGCCCAGCCGACCGACATGGCCGCTACGGCGTTCACGCCCGCCCCGGCGGGGAGCTTTGCCCCACTTTATGTCTCGACCGACGGCGGCTTCACGTGGAGCACGCGCAACGTAGTGCCCGGCAACGGATTCGTCGGCACCTCGGACATCACGGTCGGCTTCGCCACCGCCGGTGGTGTGCTGTATGCCGGGATTCTCGACGGCACGACCACGGACCTGCGGATCCTGCGCACGGCCGACTTCGCCGGCACGACACCGATGACCACGCTTGTCACAAGGTCGAACGTCGATCAGCCTTGGGTGGTGGCCGGTACCGTCGTGGCCGGCCCGGCGGCCGGCATCCGCCTCGAGCAGCGCACGACGATATTCAAGGACGGCCCGCCGGTCCGGATCGCCTTACACCCAGACGGCACCGTCTACGCCGCCTACCAGCGGTGGGCGTCCGGCACCTTCCCGAACCTCAACGTCGACGTCGTGGTGTCCCGCGACGACAGCTGGGCGTCGGGCAGCAACCCGTTCACGGCACTCGTCGATCCCGCCGCACCAGCGGGCGACGGCATCGTCGGTCGGCGGGTGGCGTCCGGCGTCTTCATGCGGTTCAACGCGGTCATGGGCCAGGAGCGGCTTGGCGCGGACCTGGCGATCGCGGTCGAGCCTGCGACGTCCAGCACCGTGTGGCTAGCGTGGTGTGACCGGGTCGGCGGAATTGGGGGCACTGACTGGACGATTCACGTCCGGCGCTCCACGGATCGCGGCCAGAACTGGTCAGCTGACCTGCGCACCATCACCAACGCGAAGAACCCCTCGCTTGCGGTGACCGCCCGCGGGAGGATCGGGCTGCTGTACCAGCAGTTCACCGGCACCCGGTGGGTGAGCCAGCTTGAACTGACCAACGACGGATGGACCACACCGGCCCAGAACCTGATGCTGCACACCGCACTGGCGAATGCGCCCGCACGGCAGTTTTTCCCATTCATCGGCGATTATGTGCGCCTGCTGGCACTGGGTAACGACTTTTATGGGGTCTTCTGCGGTAACAACACCCCCGACGTGGCGAACTTCCCCAACGGCGTTACCTACCAGCGCAACGCCACGTGGGCGACACAGACGTTGCTCAACCTCGACAACCTCACTCCGGTAGCGGCCTCGATCGACCCGTTCCTTTTCCGCTGCATCGAGGATGCCCTCCAGGTGGTGGCATCGACGGACGTCGGCGGGCTGTGGCACACCATCCGCCACGACGACCAGTCCTGGCAGCCGTTCTTCGGTGACGTCAAGTCCGTCGAAAGCAACGACCCGGGCCACTTCAGCGCGGTCGGCTGCGCCGGCGTGCGGGACGACCTGCATCTGGTGGGCCTGACCGACACCGGTGGGATGTGGCACACCATCCGCCATGACGACCAGTCCTGGCAGCCGTTCTTCGGTGACGTCAAGTCCGTCGAAAGCAACGACCCGGGCTATTTCCGCGCCGTCGCATGCGCTGGGGTGAACGACGACCTGCATGTGGTGGCGCTGACCGACACCGGTGGGATGTGGCATACCATCCGCCACCGCGACGGGAGCTGGCAGCCGTCGTTCGGTGACGTCAAGTCCGTCGAAAGCAACGACCCCGGGCACTTCAGCGCGGTCGGTTGCGCCGGGGTCAGTGGCGAGTTGCACGTTGTGGGGCTGACGGACGACGGCCGGATGTGGCACACCATCCGCCATGACGACCAGTCCTGGCAGCCGTTCTTCGGCGACGTCAAGGGGGTCGAGTCCAACGATCCCGGCTACTTCAGCGCTGTCGCCGCGGGGTCCGGCGTCAACGGGGACCTGCACCTGGTCGCCGTCACGGACATCGGTGGGATGTGGCATACCATCCGCCACCGCGACGGGAGCTGGCAGCCGTTCTTCGGCGACGTCAAGTCCATCGAAAGCAACGACCCTGGGCACTTCAGCGCGGTCGGTTGCGCCGGGGTGAATGGAGAGGTCCACGTTGTGGGGCTGACGGACGATGGCCGGATGTGGCACACCATCCGCCACGACGACCAGTCCTGGCAGCCGTTCTTCGGCGACGTCAAGGGGGTCGAGTCCAACGATCCTGGCTACTTCGCCACTGTCGCCTGCGCGGGCGTGGAACGCGCGGCAGGGCGTGTCGTCAGCGAACAGGTGACTGTCCCAGACGTCCGCGAGCTCAAGAGCGGTCCCGCCGTGAACATGATCCGAGCCGCCGGTCTTGTCCCTGCCATCACGGGCACCAACACCGCCGACGCGTGGGTAGCCACGCAAAATCCAGATGGTGGGACGATCGTCGCCCGTGGCAGCACAGTCTCGATCTTCCTGCGCACCGGGCCGCAACCCTAGCCGAGTGATTCCGAATGGATCTTGGTGCACGTGATCGTGTTGCGGCTGGCGGTAGGTGTAGCGTCGGACCATCGGCTCACGTAGCCTTGGGCGGCGAGTTGACACTTCGAATAGTCCGTAGATAACTTCAGGTTATGCGAAGTGTCGCGCCAGCGTTGCTGCCCATCTTCCGGTCACCGCTGCAGGCGAACATCCTGGCCGCGCTGCTTCTGTACCCCGGCCAGGAATACAGTCTGACCGAGCTGGCCGAGCGTTTTGATGCGCCCTTGAGCACGGTGCACGGCGAGGTGAAGCGGCTGACGGAGGCCGGGTTGCTGAGACGGCGAAACGTCGGGCGGTCGGCGGTGGTCCAGGCGAATCCGGACAACCGCATGGTCGGGCCGCTGGCGGAGCTGCTTTTTCTCGCGTGGGGGCCGCTGCAGGTCGTGGCGGACGAGTTTTCGGGTCTACGCGCAACGGACCGGGTGCTGATCTTTGGCTCGTGGGCCGCAAGGTTCCACCAGCAGCAGGGACCGCCGCCTCATGACCTCGATGTCCTCGTCGTCGGGCAGCCCAGCCGGGAGGCCGTCTACGACGCCGCTGACCGAGCCCAGCGACGTCTCGGCATGCCGGTCAATCCAGTGATCCGGACCGAGGACGCATGGCGCGACGGGACGGATCCCCTCGTCCAGCAGATCCAATCCGCCCCACTCGTGGTGGTGCTCGCACCGGACGGCGACGGATCCGGCTCATCGTCGACGCGCAGCGAAGCGCCCGCTCATGGCTAGATGGGCGCGAGGCCAGGCAGAGATAACCGAACAGCTGGCTGGCAGGCACCTGGAGTCGGTGACCGGCGCGAGGGCGGACGGGTCCCCGCTGCTCAAACAGGCGCACCGAACCGTCGCCACGGCTGCCGGGCTGGTCAGCGACGATCCGTACAGCGCCTATGTCCTGGCCTACGACGCCGCGCGGTTCGCCTGCGTGGCGCTGCTGGCACACCAAGGGCTGCGCGCCACCACCAGCGGCGGCCATTACGCCGTCGAACAGGCTGTCCGAGCACAGTTCGGACCGGGTTTCCGCCCCTTCGGGATGCTTCGGCGCCGCCGCAACGAACTGGAGTACCCGCACCTTCCCGCGGATACGGCTACGGCCGAGGAAGCCGCGCACGCCGTGCAGGACGTGCGGCGCATCCTCGCCGCGGCTGACCAGCTATTGCCGCAGCTCTCCATCTTTGGCGACCAGCAGAGATAGCCCGCCGTCACCGCCGGGACGAGCCCGCCCGCGCCTGCCCGCCATCGTGCCTCTTGGGCATCGATTCCGAATTCCCGGAAATCATCATGCCGCCGACCTCTTGGCTGCTCTGTCATCTCACCAACCAACAACGCTGCCGCGCCGCTTCCGGTCCTCGGGCCGACAGACGGCCCTGCGGTCCGGGTGGGCTTGGCATCGAATCGCATGGCTGAGCTGGCACGACGGTGACGGCGAGCGGTACAAACCGGGTACTGGTGACCGGCCGTCGCCGAGGGTTCGGCCGCGGGCCCCAAGGCGTAACCTGCGGCAGAGGAGAATATTAGGAAACTCTCGGCCGTCAGAGTGCCGCCGGTCAGCAGCGTGAGTGAGGCGGGCCATTGCCGCTGCGGCCGCGCAACCGAGGTCGGCGGACTGGCCGCCGGATCGACCGCAGTCCGCCGCGGGCGTGGGCCACGCCGCTGGAAGCCTTGCTCGTCGCCGAACGCGCCGCCCTGCTGTCCGGCGCGAGCGACGACTTCCTCCTTGTGGTCACGATTGCCTACACCGGGCAGACGCGACGGAATGGCTCGGCCGCCCGGTCGCTACCTGGCCACTGGCCACGCCAGGAAATACCTTCCAGCCACCCAGAGGACGCGGCATCCAGCGCTTCGGCCCACAGGCACCACTCACGGCGTGGCTGCCCATCAGGACCGGCCTCACTCCGCACCGCGGTCATGCGGCTGCGTCTGCCCAGGCCAGGTGTTCCGGCTCTCGAACCAGACTTGGTAGCGTGCTGGAGGTGGTAGGTGACGCGCAGGGCCGGGCGCCGCAGAAGGTCAGCGCGGCGTCGCCCATGATGCGGGCCGAGGTGTCTGTCGAGGACTTCGAGCTGCATCGGCGCCGGCTGTTCTCGATCGCGTACCGGATGCTGGGGTCGGCCATGGAGGCAGAGGACGTTGTCCAGGACTCGTTCCTGCGGCTGGTGTCTGCCGCCGAGGTTCGGGACCGCGAAGGCTTCCTGGTCCGGGTGGTCACCCCGGCTGTGCTTGGACCGCCTCGGCTCGGCCAGGATGCGCCGCGAGGCGTACGTGGGGCCGTGGCTGCCGGAGCCCGTCCTCACCGGCGCTCAGGCGACCGGCCCCGCTGACCCGGCCGAGACGGTCGAGCGGCAGGAGTCGGTGGGGATGGCGGCCGTGCTGCTGCTGGAGCGGCTGACGCCGGCCGAGCGGGCGGTTCATGTTCTCCACGATGGGTTCGGATACGGCTATCGAGAGGTCGGCGCCATCTTCGCGTTCAGCGAGGACAGTTGCCGCCAGCTGCAGCATCGTGCTCGTCGGCACCTTGCCGATGACCGTGTTCGCGTGCCCGCCACAGGGAGCAGCAGGAGCGGTTGACCCGACGGCTGCTCGCGGCTGCCCGGGCCGGCGACGTGGCGGGCCTGGAGGCACTGCTCGCCCACGACGTCTTCCTGTGCACCGACGGCGGCGGTCGCACGAAGGCGGCGCTGCTGCCGATCGT
>WNFY01004860.1_pt1 | contig 17823 bp, 15 predicted proteins | sample 5400091 | NCBI WGS metagenome assembly WNFY01 (sample SAMN13153364, study PRJNA577476) | soil metagenome | isolation source: 60 cm soil or saprolite under grassland replicate 1 | place: USA:California | collected 2016-06-15
TTGATCTGCGCGCCACCGGGTTTTACTTTAGTTGCGGCGGCCTCCAGTGAAGCCGCCCCTTCGTAATGAACGATTGTATTTTGCATAAGCGGGTGAGTTTAAACAGCTCACCCGCTCCCTTCATGCCATCTAAGCGATGGAGCGAACCGCCGCCCGTCCTTATGCCTAGTTCGAGAGCATGCGACCGTCATTTCTCACTCGCGCGGTCGCTGATCTTGTGCCTCGTTAGACCTCTTCGAGCGCTTTCTTTGAAGACGACGCTTCTGGCAACATTTTTTGTAGTCACCAACGCGTGCTTCGGTGACGGTGGTGAGCTGTCTCGCGCGACGAAGTTCGCTTCGCCGGAGCAGTTTGTGGAAGTAGCGCGAGGTTTTCATCCGGCAGTGAAGCCTTCTGAACTCAGTTACATCTTCGCTGCACCAGAGCTAGGCTACGATGAATCCACATACGGAAAGACCGTCTTCGCGGAGACGATAAGCGAGCTCACGGAGCTATTCCGAACGCCTGACACGTGCGCCTATTTCGTCCGGGCAGAGCCAAAGACCGACTACACGCGCTCATATGTCGCCGCGCTATTCGTCCTCACCCGCGACGACCAAAGCGCGTGGCGCATTAGGACGATAGAACGATTCTTCGCAATCGGCGTCGGCGGATGGATCGAGTGCAAGGTCATTCATGGGCCGACCAAGTCGAAGGGCTCTTCCCCAGCCACATTTCAGATCACCGAAACAGATGCCGGGCGCCACGACATCTCGGAGGAGCGCGTTTACACACTTGTTGCCGGCAACGGCCCTCGACTTAAACCCGTGAAGTGACGAATGAAGAGGCCTAACCAATCGCTGGAGCCAACCGCTCGCCGCTGTGAAGTCCACCTTTGATTTTATGGAACAGTTCTCGATGTTTGCCACGCTCGGCTCCGCCAGCGGCGGCTCAGCTCCGTCTCGTTAGATCTATGCGCTTCTGTGTTCTTTTCTTTTTGGCTTGCTTCCTCGGCACCGCCGAGCACTCGCTTTCGTCCGAGCAGCCAAGTCCGTCCCAAGCGTTAGCCGACGAGCAGACAGTTTGGGACCTTGAACGCGCATATTGGCGGTACGTCGAGAATAATGACTTAGCCGCCTATTCAAATTTATGGCACAGGGATTTCCTAGGTTGGCCTTCGGTTAGTTCCGCGCCTGTCCGCAAAGATCACATCACCGACTGGATTACCTCCCAGACCACTAAGGGGCTCAGGTTTAACACTGGCGACTTCAAACCTGCCGCGCTTCAAGTGACGGGAGACGTCGCCTTTGCGTGCTACTGGATTACATTCAGATGGATGGACAAGAATGGTACCGGGGCGCCGCATACACTGCGTATCACGCATGCGTGGGTGCGGAACGGAAAGGAGTGGCAAATTATAGGTGGGATGTCCATGCCAGAGCCTGAGAGTCCAGCGAAGTGATCTTGGAGAAGAAAGGCCTAACCAGGCGATGCAGTGAACCCAGCAACTTTGTTGTAAGCTTTTGATGATGGGCACACCAATTTTCAAAGTGCTGGGTAGCTCAGCTCCATCTCGTTAGGCATGGCCCCATCGACGGCGATGGATTAATAACGCGAGATGAGGAGCATGATGTTCGCGATCAAAGCCGAGGTTAGCGATCCGAGGGCGGATACGTTCGCGTTCAGCGCGCAGAAGACGATGTATGGTGGCAAGCTCATCGCCAAAGGCTATACGATCTTCGTCTTCGCGAGCGAGAACGAAGGCGGATCCGGTCTCATCGCCAGCGGCTTCGTCACCTCGGCCAAAGCAATCGCAAAGGAACCCGGAATCGCCCGGCAAACGCCGCGCGTGAGCATCACCATCAGACGCACCGCGCTCGCAAAGCGTCGCCTGGGGCGGAGCGAGCTCAAACTTTTTTCCGACTGGAACGACGGTCGGCCCGAGACCGAGCTCAATTTCAAATTCTATCGTCAGGCAACGAACAAGATCATCGGCATCTCAGATGAAGCGGCCGCGTTCCTCCGCAGATTCTTTTAACGCGGCCGATTTCGACATAAACATGACATGGCTTAACTAAACGCTGGAAGCCAACCACAAGTTTTCGCGAGCAAGCCCGCTGCTACGCATCAGTTTGGAAGTTTTCCTCGCAAGATAGTAAGTGAATACGGCGGCAGTTCATAAAATGAGGATGCTTCTTGCGTGAGGTATATGGGCGGCAGGCTTCGAATGGGATAGCCGTTTGAGCCGTCATCGTGCCACAGATACTGCTCGCGGGAGAACTGGATTACAGCCACGCTGCCTCCGAAGCTTACCTGCGGTCGTGTGCTGGAGAAGTTAAACTGTACGTTAAGTCGTGCTGTGCGGGTGGGATGTTTGTTAATCGCTAACAAGGCCCACTGTTTATCCGGCCGTCGTACTGCATAGACGCTGACAGCAGGTGATGAACTCGCCTCGGCTTGCTTGACGCTTACGGGAAATATGTCGTGTGTTTCACTTGTTGGTTGCATCCATTCTTTCGTGATGATCTTGGCGGCATGGTAACCGGATAGGTGATTCATCTCGTCACTGTTTGGATTCAGCTGAAGCATCATGAGATTGCCCCAGGAACATTTGAGCTCGTCCTGGAGATAGTTTGGCTCGTATCCGTATAGGTACGGCTTGGAGCCGCCCAGCGTTAGAAATGTTCCCACTGTGTCTGCATTGAAGAGCGCGCCTTGGATGTCCACCTCGTGGCGTCCTGCAAAAACTGAATAGCCGTATTCCGTCATCAACCATGGAATCGCGGTAGGAACGCCGTCCGCTCGAAGGCTGGTCATCATTTCACCCAGGCGCTTTGGGGTTTGCAACAGCTGGGGTGCCGCATCGGCGCAGATGTTGTCAAACGGATAGAACTCAAACGAAAAGAAATCGAAGGGCACTCCGGCGTTTCGAACGTATTTGAGAAACCGATTCATCCAGGAACGATTGCCTGATTCATCGGGCCATGTGAGAAGTTGCTCCTCGAAATTTTGCAGGCTTGGTCCTCCGAGTTTCAAACGCGGATTCAGCACAGCGAGCCTGCGAGCAACTCCGGTGTAAAGCGCGGCATAATCCTCCGGCGAAGCCCATTGACCGTCAGGCTCCTCGCCGAGCTCAACGCCTTCGACATGATATTGTCGTCTTAGCAGATATTTGATCTCGGCAAGTGCGTTTTCCGGCGCGTCGTACAAAACACCGACAGGCACAAGGACGGGCAAGCCGTTCGTGAGCGCGCTGCGCAAGATGAAATCGAGTCCCGGTTGTTCGATTTTGTAATCAATGTCCTCGGCCCGGTGCCACGGATCGATCGATGATACATAAATCACTGTCTGCCGATACCGATCAGCTGCATGACGGATGTAATCGTGAAAACGATTGCGGCTATCGATACTCCCGAGCTCAATTTCACGAATCGCAAATCCGAGTCGATCGCGAATGTCATCCGACATTTGCGCACTTGCTTGCGAACTCCTGCTCATTACGACGCGGACGAAGCGAACCGGAAGTGCTTTTGCACACAGCCGAACAGATTCGAAGCCGCCCGATCCGCGGTTCAGTGCACCGTTTGGAAAAAGACGCCACTCATCTTTTCGATCGGCGTGCAAATGCATGGGATCCTCTCCACTCCAGTGCTCCACTCTGTATTGCTCGGCGTACGGCGCACCCCAATGAATCCGAATGCAGTTTACCGGTGTGGTGGCGCCCAGATCGATCACCACCCATTGCGGATGCGCATCATCGGCTTCGCCTGTGAAATGGGAATCGAGATACGGATTGCTTTTCCAAAATGATTCTTGGTTGCCGTCGGTGATGCGTGAGTAACCATCATCGTTAGCCTGATCGATCGTGTTTCCTCGTCGCGGCAAACGGTAGCCGTAGGAGAGATTAATCGGCTCGGCGAGTGAATCGTCCGAGATCCAGTATCCGCACTGATGAACGGGATTGCTCCACGTGCCTCGCGGGTTCCAATGCCAAACTTCGCCAGCCAATTCCGTCCGCAGTCGATACGTCAGTGGTCCGAATCCGGCTGATCGCATCTCGGCGATGTTCCTGTCCGTAAACATCCGAGCACATTCGTCCCGCTCGTGACCATCAACGCCCGCGCCTAAGGTCTTGGTTGGCGCACACTGGTTTACTGGGTGATCCGCAAGGACAACGGCCGAAACCGCGAAGGGCTTCTCATCGGCACGCGCCTCTGTTTGTGATAACAGTTGGACAACCCCTATCGCGGCAAATGAAAGCGATGCGAGGACGCATCGGACTCCAAAAGCTTTCGCGAAACAAAATTGATCGCTCGATGAATTTCGCACGGAGTGCTTTTAAAGTGCGATGCGTCCTCGCGTCACTTTTCACTGCTACCGCTGCGCTTTCTCCAATTGCTTCCTGACCTGGTCTTTCTCGTGGCGAACGTCCTTCAAGTGACTCTGGAGAAGCGGCAACTGCGATGCTTGCGGATTCGGAGAGTGGCGAAGAGTCTTGTTGTTCTTACCTCCGAAGTACGCTGGTCCCGGTTTCTTCGCCTCACCGATACGGAGAAGTAAGTCGTCTTCTTGCCTCTGCAGTTCCTCGTAGCGGCTTTGGAGCGCGCGAAGCTCGTTCTGTCGAGTTTGTTGTTCTGCTCGATATTGATTTGCCTTTTGGGTCGCTTCTGCTTCCCGCCGCAAGGCGTCTGCTTGCTGCTTTCGAACTTGGTCGAGTCCGGCACTTTGCTGCGCCGAGTAATCGGCTGCTCTTTGAGGATCATAGCCGAAGCGCTCCTGCACATCCTTAGGAAGTTCGGTGAAATAAACTTTGGAGATGCCAGCCTTATTGGTTAGCACGAGGCCGTCCGGTTCGACTCGGCTCACCAGGGCGTTCTTATATTCCTTTCCAGTAACTGTTTTAAAATCGTCTGAGAACGCCACTGACGCGAAACAGATCAGGGGAACAAGTACCTTCATCTTTGTTTGGGTGGAACCGAGTTTGCACTTAGCACAAGCGCGTCCCGAAGGGCAAGCTTGATCGCAATCCGCCTGGCAAGGGGATGACGGCTTCGCAGCCATCGCTCCTTGGGGTCACGCTGCGATCTGCGTAGCGCGAACCGAAAATTATGTGGCAGATTGAATCGTGCGAACCGCAACCATTCGTGATGAGCCCGATCTGGTTGGGAGACCGTTTCCCGAACGCGACGTTCGAAAGATGCCAGAGAGTAATGGGGACTCGACGATCTATATTTTCCAGTACCGTGACGGCCGATGACTTCTTCGCCAAGGGCAGATCGTGAAGTGTTATCCTTGGTGCGTTTGTTGAACTCGCTTCTCCTAGCGCTTGGCATCGCACTCCTTTTGGCAGACTGCAAGAAACCCTCGGCTACGGCGGCGGTCGATCCGAATGGTCCGGTTGAGGTTGCGATTCCTGAACATGGCGTATACACCGGCGCGTTCATGGATTTTGGCGACGCGGAGGACGACGTCACTCTGGAGACAATCGAGGATTTTGAGCAGATGGTCGGCAAGCATCAGGCCATCATCGCGTCGTCAAGTTACTGGGGAGAACAAAATTTCCCCGTGGACAATCTCAATGTCATCTGGCGGCACGGTTCGCTGCCGCTTGTGTTTTGGTCGCCGTGGGACAGGCCTTACGAGGAAGACCACGGGCCGGACAAGTTCAGTTTGACCGAGATCCTTGCCGGCAAGTGGGACGCGTACATCGACAAGTGGGGCGACGCCGCACGGAATTTTGGTCATCCAATGATTGTTGTGTTCGGCGTCGAAATGAATGGCACCTGGTTCCCATGGTCGGGAGCCTATTACGGCGGCGCGGAATGGGATAAAGACCAGAACAACTGGAAAGGCCCCGAAACATTTCGCAAAGCGTTTCGCTATGTCGTGGATCGGGTCCGGGCGCGCGGCGCTTCAAATATCAAGTGGATGTTTCACACGAACAATTATCCCTATCCGTACGAAACTTGGAATTGCGCGCCTGCTTACTATCCGGGGTCCGATTACGTCGATTGGCTCGGCCTGAGCGTTTATGGACAGCAGTACAAGGACGAGCCAAACCCGGATATTCCTTCATTGGTGAACTGGCCTTACGAGGAAATATCCAGGCTCGATCCGCATAAGCCAATCATGATTGCCGAATGGGCGACTGGCGAGTTCCCGCACTCGGCGGAAGGCGGCGGGGTTGGCAAAGCCAAGTGGATTAGTCAGGGACTTACGCTGTTTCGCACGCGTTATCCCCGCATCAAGGCGGCGGTTTACTGGCATGAGCGCTGGCAAAACGCCGACGGATCTTACAGCAACCTGCGTGTGAACTCTTCCGTGGAATCGCTGCGGGCGTATCGCGAAGGCTTGGCGCATCCCGATTGGCTGGGAGATTTGATTCTGCGAGCGATTTCGAAAAGGTGATTTGTCATGTCGAGCGAACTCGAGACATCGCTATCATCAAGAGACAAGAGTTAGAGATTCCTCGACTACGCTCGGAATGACAGAAGCGTGTTACGGTTTCTCTGTCGGTGCGCTCTTTTGAAGATCGAGCGCGATTTTGCAGGCGCCATCGGACTCAAGCCGCCAGATGCAAACATAGATACCGTGCTGGGTAGCATCGTCGCGCTCGCTTGTGAATTCACCATATTCATACACGAGATCAGTCGGGTCACTTGCACCCGCGCCTCGTGGCGTGCGCGTCGTTTTTGCATCCTGTTCGGACAATAGTTTTTTGGCAGCTCTCTTGCCCACGACCGGGAGTTGGCCATCGCGATAAATGCGAATGTCGTCGGAGGCGTTGTCCGTGATCGCTCGGTTTCATCTTCTTTGAGAGATTCCGCAAAGTTGCGCTGTGCTTTTTCCAGATCGGCACTTGCCGATTCAGAATGACGAATCGCGGCGTTTGGAACGTATGTACTAATTTCGGTCTCCACTCCTTGTGGCTGTGGATGGTCCAACCCAACATCGAGGGCGACTTTCCACACGTTGTCCCTATTCTTTTGCCAGATTGTAACGAAATGTCCGAAGGCGTCCGGTTTTTGTACGTCGCCCGCTTTGCGTGATTCCCAAGGCCCGGTCGTGTAGCCGACCTCACCACTTCGGGAGATCGAGGCGAAGCTAGGTCGCCAACTTATGACAGGATCCTTTTTCGCTTCTCGCCAAAACTTTTTGCCGTTGACCGCACTGGGCGCGAAGATTACCGCATCGTCAGCAAAAACGGAGATGGATGCTTCGCGAAATCCTTTGTCGGCGGCAAGTTTAGCGTAAGCCTTTTCCAAAGCGATGACTGAACCGACCGCTTTTTCAAGATCGACGTCTTCTGCGTGCACTGCTGCAACGGCCAGCAATGCGATGAACGAGAAAAATTTCGATCGCATAGACAAATTCATTTCCAGGCGACGTCTTGGAAATAAAGACCGTGAACAGGTCATGGACAACATCGCCAGCCATGAGAATTGGAAAAGTTGTTTTTCTGAACTCGGTCCCGGCCTGCTGCTTTTTGCCCGGCAATGGACACGATCGGCAGCTGATGCCGAAGACATTGTCCAGGAAGCTTTCGTCAAGTTTTGGCGGCGAAACCACCAGATTAACAACCGCGCGCTGCTTTACGCCACTGTGCGTTCGATCGCTCTCGATTTTATCCGTCGCGACAAACGCCGCGCTCGACGCGAGGCCACTGTTTTTGCCGAGGCCGATCCAACCGTCGAGCCGCAATTTGAATGGGCAGATGAGGCACAATCGGCGCTCGCTGCGGCAGTCAGCTGTTTGCCACGCGATCAACGCGAGGTGCTCGTCTTGAAAATCTGGAATGAACTTACGTTTAGCGAGATCGCCGGCGCACTCGGCATTTCTCAAAATACCGCGGCGTCGCGGTATCGGTACGCCCTGGCCAACCTGAGGAAAAGCTTGCAACCCCAATGAACGATTTCTCCGAGCTTGAGAATGACTTGAGAGCGTTGCGACCAGCGCGACCTTCGCCCGTACTTTTCGAGCGCATCGAGGAAGCGATGGCCGAGAATTGTAGGGCGTCTGTGTCAGACGCCGGGTCAATGGCCAAATGGCGTTGGCGTTTCACAGAAACGCCCTACAGGTTTGGTATCGGCCTCGTAGCTGCAGCTGCGGCGGTCGTTCTGCTACTCGCGCGGATCAACACCGATCAAACGCGAAACGAAGACAAAGAAATCGCGCAAGTTTCACCTGCGTCCGAAACAAAACCGGTCCTGCCTGCCTTCTCTGGTGCGAGCGGCATCGACGGATCGATGTCCTCCAACAAATTTGTTCCCGCTGGCGCGACGCAGGTTGTCTATAATGAGCGCGACGAGGGCTTGCAGTTTGCTGATAGCTCGAGGCAACCGTTACGGCGCCTTCGTTATCAAACGCACCAGACGTGGCAATGGCGTAATCCGACGACCGGCGCCTCGCTTCGCGTGTCCTATCCAAGCGAAGAAGTCGTCCTCATTCCGGTTTCCGGCCAATGATTTAACCAAAACATAACTATGAAGATCAAATTCATCGTTACCGTCGCAGCCATCGCGTTATTGCCGATCGCAGGATTTGCGCAGACGCCACCAGCTCCGGCACAACCGCCTGCTCCACCGCATCCGCCGGCCCCGCATGGCGGCCATGAAAAAGCAAAAGTCCCCGCGATATTTCTAGGCGTGGACACATCGCAAGTGCCAACCGTGGTAAGCGAACAGCTTGGCCTGGCTAAAGGCCTTGGCTTGGTCGTCGATTACGTACTGCCGGATAGTCCTGCCGCGGCGGCAGGCATTCAACAGAATGACATCCTCAAAATGCTGAACGACCAGATTTTGATTGAACCGACCCAATTGCGAAAACTCCTGCAAACCTTCTCTGACGGCGCGGAGGTGACGCTCACGATTTTGCGCAAGGGGCAGGAGCAAAAGGTTACTGTTAAGCTCACTAAGAAGGAAATGCCGCAGCGTCACTCGTTGATGCCGGGCGACAAACACGAATGGCACTGGGATTTTGATGACACAGGCGACCTCGGAGAGCAGATGCAAGATTTGAAAGAACACTTGCAAGAGCAACTGGGCGACACACAACGCGGCGTGATTCGTGGAGCAGTGATGAAAGCTCGCGAGGCGGCGAAGCGTGCACGCGAAGACGCCCGCCGCGCCGCGCGTGAAATTCGCATCCTGAGTCAGGACAACGGCACGCTCAAGGCCACCAGGATCGATCTCGGCAAAGCCCAAATCGTTTTTTCCGATGACAAAGGCGAGATGAAGTTGGAAAACGTCGATGGAAAAAAATTACTCACGGCGAAGGACCCGCAGGGGAAATTGATTTTTAGCGGACCGGTCGAGACGAAAGAGGATCGCGATAAAATGCCGGCCGACGTTCGCGAGCGTTACGAGAAATTACAGCAAAATGATTTACCCGCAGTCGCGCCCGGAACCGATGCCGATGAAAACGATGATGAAGATGACGACGCAACGGAATCAACCGACGCAGCCTGGGCGCCGCCGTGCACTCAATGGTGCGTCGTCGCAAGCCAAGCAAGGGACCTCAAGAACAAGAGCTTGAAGCACGCAAGCTAAACGCTTGGGAATCTTGAGGCTGAGGAGAAACTCCGTCGGACGCCTTAACCTGGCCTGGCCGGCCGCTCGGAGGAGTTTTCCTTTCTGCCAGGCAGACGCAATTTGCGAATATTAATTTTTCGCCTTCGAGGGACTTTTTTGCCATCGGTCCGAGCCGAACTGGCATTTTCGGAGAAGTCGATCCACCTTCGATAGGTGGAACGTGTTGTCGTCAACGCGTAGGCAATAAATGCGGCTATGCCGCCTGGCTTTGATTCCTGCCGCTCGCAACAATGCCATTTTCCTTGCCGCAACAAATCCGCGTGCCTATAAACCATTGCGCGTAATGATGCGGGTCTTCTTGCTTACAGCGGTCATTGCGTTTTCCTCTCCGCTGCATGCGCAAACGTCGTCACCTTCCGCTTCGCCGGCTCTGGAGCAGCGCGTTGCCGACTTGGAAGCCTATGTGAATAATTCGGCGCGCGGCGCTGACTCGGCGAACGCGGCAGTGGCATCAAACATTTTGGGTCCCGGCCCCGCGAGCAATGCCTGGATGATGACCTGCGCTGCGTTGGTTCTTTTCATGACGCTCCCAGGGTTGGCGCTTTTTTACGGTGGCCTCGTCCGCGCGAAGAACGTTCTTTCGGTACTGGCGCAGTGTCTTGGTATTGCCGGCTTAGTGACGATCCTTTGGTGGCTCGTCGGTTATTCTCTCGTTTTTTCCCATGGATCGTCGTTCATCGGGGGATTGAAGTTTGCTTTTCTGCGCGGGGTCGATGGACGGCCAAACGGTGATTATTCGTACTGGGTCTCGCAGAATGTCTTCGCGATGTATCAACTGATGTTCGCAATCATTACACCGGCGTTAATCGTCGGCGCAGTTGCCGAGCGGATGAAATTCGCGGCTGTCCTCGTTTTCGTCGGTGTTTGGATGTTTGCCGTTTATTTTCCAATTGCACACATGGTGTGGGGAATCGATGGTTGGATGAACGGAGTTTGGAACCCTGCTGCAAAGATCACTGCCATCGATTTTGCTGGTGGAACAGTCGTCCACATGAGCTCGGGTTGGTCCGCGCTCGTTTTGTGCATTCTTCTCGGGCACAGGCTCGGATTCAGAAGAGAAATCATGGCACCGCACAGCATGGTGCTTTGCATGGTGGGAACGGGTTTGCTATGGGTGGGCTGGTACGGTTTCAACGCGGGAAGCGCGCTTGCGCCGGATGGAATCGCCGCAAACGCGTTCATGAGTACGACTCTTGCCACCGCGGTGGCTTCATTCACCTGGGCAATGCTCGAGTACATGCTGCGCGGCAAACCTAGTGTGCTCGGATTTTGTTCCGGTGCGGTCGGCGGATTGGTCGTAATCACACCGGCGTGCGGATATGTTGCACCGACCGGGGCAGTAATTATCGGAATTGCCGCGGGAATCATCCCATTTTTTGCCTGCACGAAATTGAAATCGTGGCTGGGCTATGACGATGCGCTCGATACTTTCGGGATCCACGCAGTAGGCGGGACGCTCGGCGCATTTCTTACCGGCCTGCTCGCAACCGCGAGTGTGAATCCAAATCTTTTATTAAGCGGCGCTGGATCGGCTAATCCTGCGACGCAAAATGGGCTTGCAAGGATTGTGGGGCACACCCTCTGGCTGGAACAATTAAAAGCAATCGGGATCACGATTGTGTTCGCGGTAGTGGGCAGTGCAATTATCGGCGCCATTGTCAGGGGGCTGATTGGGTTGCGCATCGCGCCGGAAATCGAGCGGCAAGGTCTCGATATCAATCAGCATGGCGAGGAGGGCTACATTACTTCGTGAGGACAAATAGCTGTCCCCGATGGCTTCAGGAATGAATCGAGACAAGGAACATCTACAGCTGCTCGCGATTTTTCATTACGTTGTTGCCGGCCTGGCCGCGATGTTATCCGTTTTTCCGCTTCTATATTCCGCGTTGGGTGGGTTCTTGCTTTATGCCGCGCACCATCCGGGCTCGAGTAACCAAGAACCGCCGCCGGCAGTCCTGGCTTGGGTTTTTATTGTTCTGGGCGCGCTCTTCTTTCTCGCTGGCGCGACGATGGCGACGTCTATTTTGATCGCTGGCCGATCGCTCGCGCTCTGCAAACGTTACTCGTTCGCCCTCGTGATGGCCTGCATCGAATGTCTCTTCGTTCCGTTCGGAACGATTCTCGGAGTGTTTACGATCGTTGTTCTTTCGCGCGAGTCCGTGAAGGCGCTGTTTTCACCGACCGGAACGCCAGACTGACCTCCACTTTTGGATTCTAAGGAGCAGGCGATGGAGATGGCGCTCTGATTCCTGCCTCAACCCACCGGCCCGGCAGATGGCTTCCCGTGCCTCCACCGACCCATACGTAATGTGTGATTTGTTTTTGTGCTGACGGGCGCAGATCGAAGTCGATACGCGAATTTTTCCCAGTCGCTTTTACGGTGATGGAGGCTTTTACTGTGCCACTTGCGGTCAGACTCATTCTATAGACGCCTCTCGGCAACATGGCAGTGTAATGGCCGCCGACATCCGTGCGGGTGGTAATCGGCGAGAGTTGTCCGCCTTTTTGCTCAAACCGGATTTCGGCGTCTTTGAGAGGATGGCCATCCGTGCCTACGACATTTCCCTCAATGGAGGAAGTCTGCGCGAGCAGTATCGCTGAACAAGCGAGCGTACCTGTGAACAGAAGACTGGCAACAAAGCACTTGAAAGTCACAAACCAACATTGCGCCAATGTTCGAGCAACGTGACTCGGTAAACACCTGGTGCCAGGCCGTCGGAAACGTAGCGACCGCTTCCATCTGTCTTAACCGTCTTGAACAGCTGTTTGCCATCCTTCGACTCGATTCGAACATCCGCACCCTTTATCGCTTGCCCTTTTGCATCCTTCACGACGCCTTGAATCGCTGATGGCCCAGCCCAAGCGGTCGCAACGGAAAGAACCAGCCCAATAAAACCCATCTGTAGTGATTTGATAAACATAGTGATTCATTAGTTCCTACAGGAAATAAAAGGCAAAGTTCCCAAAAATCTACTTTGAATTGCAGGAAAACAGCGGATCGACTGTTGCTGAAGCGCCTTTTGTCAGGGGCGCGCACACAGCCCACGGAGCCGTGACTACAGATCAGAAGCGCTTCTTCAATGCAACATACCAGGTACGGCCCCTGATATTGGCCGTCGCCTCGTCGTAGCCGTTTTCGAAAGCGGCCGCGACGAACGGTGGCTCTAGATCCATCACGTTGTTCACACCGAGGGTGATTGTCGTGTTATTGAGCCAAGCACGCCATCCACATGGATTGTATTCGGCGGTTGACACGGGTATAAGGTTCGCCGCTTTGCCATCCTTCAATTTTAGGTTCTTACCGCCATCCTTGGCATAGCCGGGGACTTCGCTGAGCTTCGGCGCGACTGACAGATTGAACGTATAATTCAGAATGAGATCCAGCGTTGTCCATTCACGAATTTTGCGAGGCTGACCATTGGTCGTGAACAATTTATTGTCCCAGTAATCGCCAATGTAGTGCACGACTAAGCCAGTATCGAGTCCAGCCAGGAACGAACCCGCTGGCCCGTCGTAGAATAGACTCGCGTACCAGCGATTTTGGGTAAACGAACCACCGCCGACGGGCCCGAGGAAGCCTCCGCCGAACTTGCCTACAACGCTCTTTTCCTTGTCATCAGAACTTGCTTGAAGCACGGCTCGATCAAGGTAAGTGCCGTTGAAAGTCGCAGTGAGCCTGCCCCAGTCACCGTGACCCAACCTTGCGGTATCGAAGGAATAAACCGCCTCATAATCCAAGCCCTCTTCTATAAAGCGCCCTAGATTCTCTTCGGGAAGCAACAGAAGAACAATTGGGCCGAACGGGTCATTAGGTCCGGTTGAGGGGCCGCGTATCACCAAACCTGGAAATTGGTCTTCGTGATTGATTAGAAACTGTGGATTCAACTGGACGGTGACACCGCGGATGTCGATATGGTAAAAGTCCGCGCTGATCGTCAGGCCCTGCAAGGGACTCCACCATTTGCCCGGCGTAATAACAACGCCATAAGTCCATTCGTACGCGGTCTCGGGATGGAGATTTGGATTTCCGCTGGCCAATGCGGCGACTTGTGACTCGGTGGCTGGACTCCGCGGATCGACAACGAGTGGAAAAAATTGTTCTGGCCCGCGAAACAGATCGCTCAAGGTGGGAGCGTGAAATGCTTCACCATAAGTAGCACGAAAGGTCAATCCCGAATCGATCGGTTGCCACCGAAGGAAAAACTTTGGCCTTTCCGTAGAACCGAAATCGCTGAAGTTTTCATATCGCTCCTGGTAACCTAATTCCAAGCTGTAGAAGCCGGGGCAGTTCAAGATCGGGCTCGTGACAGGGACACGGAGTTCCCAATACAAAGCCCAGACATCTCGGCTTCCGTTGGTCGGTCCAAAGTTGATTCCGCCGGTGGTTTGCCCAGTCGCAACTAGCGCGTCCGGATTATCACTGGCAGACTCGCGACGGTGCTCGCCGCCAATCGCAAAGGAGAGTGGTCCAGCAGGTAGTGTGAGCAGGTTCCCCGTTAGTTTGAAGTCTTCCAGCTCCAATCGTGTTATACCAAGGCGATTCGTGGTAACAAGAATGTTGTTAATCACGGAGGGGCTGTTTGCGTTTACGGCGAACGGGTTAAAGGCCGTCTCTGGATTTGTATCAAGGAGGGCTGCGCGCAAAGCGTTGTTGTCGACGACTCCACCGGATCGCTCGATGCGTTCGTCGTCATTATAACGAAAACCGACCTCCCAATTCCATGTCTTGAGATGTTCGCCAAATTCGCCCAACCTGCCTTTAAGGCCGCCTGTGAACAGATAATTGTTCGTCGTAACTTTGTCCGTGCGTAGACCGCCTTCCAGCGCACGATAACCGACAGCGGTCGTGAATCCCGTGCCGGGAGGCGCAGCGCTAACCCGAGTATCGGGACGTTTAGGATCAAATCCTCCTGGCGACGTGTAATCTGGGACTGTGAACGGATTAAATGGATTCTGAATAGGCACGCTAATGCCTAAGCTAGATATTCCTGACGGATGCGTTACATCTGTGAATACGTCAGGCGTAAATGGAGCCGGCGCCAATGCGCCATCCCAAAATGTGCGCGCATACTTAAAGTCGGCAAAGACAGTCAAATACTTGTCGCAGATGTCATGGATCATGGAGCCATATAGGTATTGACGGTCTGTTGGAGCCATGGCCGGCGTGAGCGCCGCGAAGTTAAAGGCGAAATAGTTCCCGTCCGGGTAGGTAGCAACGGCAAAAGGATTGACATAGAATGGAGATGTCGCTGCGTTCGGAGCTGAATGCGGAGGCGGACTGTTCTTGCTGAAAAACAACTTCGGTATTAACCGAAAGTTTCCAACGCGCCCGGCAAAGAAACTGGGGCTGCGGCCGTCGAGACCGCCCCAGGGAAGATAGTTTGCATTGCGAGAGATATCGGCGTCGCGCGAATAGATCGCAGCCCGGTTGTAAAACTCCGCGTAAAAAACAATGTCTGTCTTGTCGTCTCCAGTTCCGGCGAGTAGATGTGCTCTTTCTTCACCCATGTCATTGGCAAAGCCGAGATTCGTGTTGCCATAGCTCCCGTAAATTTCGGCGCCACGAAATCTGTGAATCAACCAAATGTTGACCACACCGGCTACCGCGTCGGGGCCATAAACGGCAGAGGCACCGTCCTTCAAGATGTCGATGTGATCAATTAGCCCGAGCGGAAACATGTTTAGGTCAACGGTGTCCCCGGCGAAGCCTACTGGGGCTAGCCGGCGTCCGTCCTGCAGCACAAGCGTCTCTTTAGGAAGAATACCGCGCAGGCTAATTTCCACCCTACCGTTACCGCCGTTGCTGACGTTGTCGTTTATTACTGCTCCAGTAGCCGCAGGCAACAGCTCGACTAGATCAGTGGCAGAACGCACACCTAGTTGGACGAGGTCGTCCCTGCGATAGGTGTCGACCGGAAAAGGGCCCACTTCTTCAGCAGTAGGAATATTTGAGCCAGTCACAATAACCTGCACCGTTGTAACAACGGGTTGGCTAGCTGTCTGCGGAGTGGGCGTGACGTCTTGCCCTAACGCTCGAAGGGCGAAAAAACAGAAGCCGATGCTAATCGCAAGATAGATATCTGCGTTGGCGCGTTTCCTACAGGGCATCTCGGGGCATCTCCACCACTAGGTGTAACAACTTCTCCATTGGCTAACAAGCTTGCCGTCTATTGTAATTACGATTAGAAGCCCCGAGTTGCGTTTGGAGGAGGAAGACTAATTCTCAGCTGGGAAAAGTGTTAGTAGGTCCGGAGGATTGACCCGTGAATCTTGTAACTGGCCGTCGAAATAAACTCGGACAACGAAGCCGCCGTAACGGCGTTCATTGGTCGAAGGCCCAGTGGCCTTCGGACGCACGTAAGTTGCGACAAGGAACTTTGGAGTCGCATCCGACCAGTCGTTTGCGGGTGTAAGCCAGTCATAGCCAACCCGCGCGTCAGTTGGCTTCATTTTGTTGTCCTTGGTAAGGTCATAGAAGGAGACGACAATCCGTACTACGTGACCGTTTGGCGTGCCTGGTCGCGGCTTCACTCCAATCTTGAGGGTCAAGTGTGTCTGAGCGCTCGGGTCTGTAGTCTCTGATAGAGTCGTCTCGGTGATTGCCAGGATCGAGCTGTGCGAAGCACCTATTCGTCGTAAAAGATTGGGGAAACGTGCGTCGGAGTGGAGCGCACGGAATTCAGGAAGAAACGCGACCCACTGTAACACTCCGGAGTGTTCGGCGTAGGCGCGTTCAAGTTCGCGAAAAGCGCCTTCTTTGTCGCCAAGCGCGACAGAAACTGCGGCGATTAAAGGCGCTGAGACATAGCGTTGCTCCCTAGCTTGTAAAAGCTGCGCAAAAATACTATCCAGATAAAAGTAATTTGGGTCGAGCTGAAGCGTCCGCTGACCTTCGCTAACTGCATCATCGATGCGATCGTTGGCCAGGTAGGCGGCGGTGGCGACGTAGCTAATGATAGGAGAGACTGGATCTAACTTCTCTGCCTCTAGAATCAGCTGAAGACCATCTTTCAATTCACCGCGAAAGAGGGGATGCAGCCCCGCGAAAAGATGAGCCGGTGCCGAGTTGGGATCGAGTTGCAGGGCGCCGTTCAATTCTGCATCCGCTCCCGCGAGGTCCCAGTCGAGGACGCGTTTCGCTTCGCTAAGGTAGCAATGGGCCTCAGCATCTTTCTCGTCGAGCGAGATCGCCTTTAAAGCCGCTTCTTTTGACGCCGGGTAAGCATCAAGTGGTTTCACGTAAACATCGGCCAGAAAATACCAGACTTTCGCGATCCCGGTCCATGCGCGCGAAAATGTCGGATCTTTCTCTACCGCGCGCTGAAAGAAATTAAGCGCCCTGCGCAAATCCTCCTCGCTAGCCTTGTTTGAGAAGTAAAGGCCTTGCAGATAGAGATCGTATGCCTCCGTGTTGCGCCGTTCATGGGTTGGAAGAGAAACAGCGAGCTTGATCTTGAGGGCTTCAACAATTGAGCGAGTTATTTCATCCTGCACGGCAAAGACGCCCGCCAGCTCGCGATCGTAGGTTTCCGTCCAAACATGAAAGCCGTTACGGGTGTCAATCAATTGGGCGTTAATACGAACGCGGTTACCTTCGCGCTGCAGGCTTCCTTCAAGTACATTTTGGACGTTTAGGTTTTTTCCAACTTCGCTCGCGTTCACGCTTTTTCCTTTGAATGAGAATGACGACGTGCGGCCAACGACACGCAGTCCGTCGATCTTCGCGAGTGCGTAAAGAATTTCCTCGCTTATACCGTCGCAGAAGTATTCCTGATCTTTCGCCTGGCTAAGATCGAGGAATGGCAAAACTGCGATACTTTTTTCTGGAGGACTAAACGCCGATCCTCGGAAGAGCTCGCCACGGAATAACCAAATCGCGCTGGCGCCTAGAAGCAGACCGGCAATGCCTGTTGCCACTAATTTTGGGTTACGCCGCGACCACCGCCACATTCGTGCTGGAGGCGAGACCGGACGGGCAACAATCGGCCGGCCATCGAGCCAGCGTTCCAGATCAGCTGCGAGATCTTCGGCGGACTGGTAGCGCACTTTCGGATCGTGCTCGAGACAGCGTGCGCAAATGGTTTCTAAATCGCGATCGAGCGAGGGTGCGAACGTGCGCAGTTTCGGCGCTGGTGTTTCCGAGGCCTGTCGAATAACGGAAAGCGGATTGTCACCCAAAAATAGTGGGCGGCCGGTGAGCAAGCCGAAGAGAATTGCACCAAGACTATAAACATCGGCGGCCGGAGTTAGATCG
>WNFY01002469.1_pt1 | contig 17790 bp, 11 predicted proteins | sample 5400091 | NCBI WGS metagenome assembly WNFY01 (sample SAMN13153364, study PRJNA577476) | soil metagenome | isolation source: 60 cm soil or saprolite under grassland replicate 1 | place: USA:California | collected 2016-06-15
AGTCCCCTCTCTGCCCACAAAACGCAGGGTTTCGTGGCCGGTCACAGCGTTGCCTATGCCTTCATAAGTTAAGAGCAACGTCCCGGACCGACCGTTGATTGAACCGGTGAAGAGCAAGGTGCCATGGAGCGATATGGAACCGTCGGGATGAACTACATCCAGCTCAGTGCCTGTGGAGGATCCAGTGAAGGTGCCAGTAGCAGGTCCACTCACGTTGAACGTGATAATCAAGTTATCACCAACTTGGCGAGGAGGACCGGCGTAATTGAAGCAGGGAAAAAACCCTCCGCTCGCAGGAAGCGGAGGTCCGCCAGCTTCAGCACTCGGCAACATCAATGACGCGCCGGCAATTGCGAGCGCACAAAAACTTGTGCGCAGATGTGATAGGAAACGATTGCGATTCAACCAACAATTTATTTTCATACTCATCACTAAAGGAAGTGGAATCCAAAGTTCCGGAATTTTCTTGAGCAAAACAAAAAGCCGCCAGCCAGTTACGGATGACGGCGGAATTGTGAAATACGGTTGTTGTTGTGAGTTCTGAGCTCTACTGATTGTTGAGGACCATTTGCGGCGCGGGTTTTCTCGCTTCAAGTCCGCCACGAGACGGACTCGCTGCGGCGAGCTGTGCGCTCACTTTCTGGATTTGGGAGGCCTGCTCTTTCAGGCTTGCAGCAAAAGCCTCCATATCTCTTTTCTGTTGTGCGATGGCGGATGTTAGTTCGGTGATCGTCGCTTCCTGTTTCTGGACTTTGCGGTGTTGTTTGATGAATTCGTTGAGCAACATCGCGTTTACCGCGTCGTAGCGTACGGTGTAGATTTCGCCATTCTCGTCGCGCACGATCAGGTCGGGGTTTACGTTGGCCACTTCCTCGGCAATCAGACCGAACTGAGGTGTATTTTTGGCATCGCTCTTGTAATGAAACGTCACCGGCTTAAGCGAGAGTATGGCTTCGCTGGTTTGATCCATCGACTTAATTTCTTTCTTAAAGCGGCGCGAAGAGCCATTCGTGCCGAGCTCACCGCCACTGCTTATATAGAGAGGCAGAAACGGCGCGCCCTGATTAACTCCGTAAATACCCTCGATAAAGGTTCTTGTTTGACTGCCGCCGCCGATACGGATGGTGTTGGACTCGCCACTAAAGCCAGAGTGGCCAATATGGATATTATTACTGCCCGTGGTGAGATTGGAGCCGGCAAAGGACCCCAAGGCGATGTTGTAGATGCCGGTCGTGTTGTGATCAAGTGCATTAACTCCAAGAGCCGTGTTGCAGCAGCCGGTATTCCTGAAGAGCGCCTCATTACCGACGGCCGCGTTACCGTCTTGGGTTGTGTTGCTTGATAAGGCTCGATATCCAACCGCAACGTTGCGAGCGCCGCTGGTATTGCCAAACATCGCTTGGAAACCAAGGGCTGAATTGGTGCTGCCATTGTTATGATTGAGCGCCTGCATACCGACAGCCGTGTTCCAGCTGCCACTACCGTTGTAGTCGGCGTACGCTCCAACCGCCGTGTTGAAGACACCGATCGTATTGTTAAAAAGCGCACTAAAACCGACGGCCGTGTTGTAGCTGCCGGTCGTGTTGCTTGCAAGCGCGCTCGCGCCAGTGGCTGTGTTCTGCACACCAGTGGTGTTATTGTAAAGAGCGTGGGATCCTTCCGCCGTATTCGAACTGCCGGTCCTGTTGTGATAGAGCGCTTGAAAACCAAGAGCGCTGTTGTTGGTCCCGCTGGTCAAGCTAAAGAGGGCCGAAGTTCCTTCGGCCGTGTTGTTCCCCATATAGCCTCCGTCCGGTGCTGGGACAACGGCTTGCGCCCTGTGTGAGAGCGCAAAGCAGCCGAACAGTAGCGGGATGAGAAGCAAACCGCGGCGCGAAGGCGATTGGATTAGTGTTCTCAGGTATGGGGTTCTCATAGTTTTCGTTTTTATGGTTTGTGTTGGTTCGTTTAGCTGCCACTAAATTCTATCTGTTCATTGACTGTTAAGGGCCATTTGCGGCGCAGGGTTCGTCGTCTGAACCTGGGCGCTCACTTTCTGGATTTGCGCGGCCTGCTCTTTCACGGTCCTAGCGAGACTCGCAATTTGGTTCTGCTGCTGTATGATGGCTGCTGCGAAATCCTTTCGCTGTTGCGCGATCATGGCTTCCTGTTTTGCCGCGGTGGAGTTCAGTTCTTGCACTCTCTTGTGCTCCTTGAGGAATTCGTTGAGCAACATCGCGTTCACCGCTTCGTAGCGCACGCTGTAGATTTCGCCGTCCTTGTCGCGCACGACCAGGTCCGGGTTCACCTCGGCCACGTCCTCGGCGATTAAACCAAATTGCGGTGTGCTTTTAGCGTCGGTCTTGTAATGAAACGTCACTGGCTTGAGTGCCAGGATGGCTTCGCTTACTTGATCCATCGGTTTGATGCGTTGCTTAAAGCGCTTTGAGGAAGCATTCGTCCCGAGCTTGCCCTCAGAATCAACGTAAACCGGACTGCTGGGGAAGCCAGGTGTTTGGCCCCAGATGCTCGCGATGTAGCAAGCGTTGCTTTCGCCAGGATGCCCAGCCATCCCTACGCCGATATAGACGTTTTGTGAGCCTGTGGTTTGATTCATGCCGGCTTGATAACCCAACGCCGTGTTGGTAGCGCCAGTGGTGTTGTGCAGGAGCGCTTGAAAACCGCTGGCTACATTGCCAGCGCCGTTGTTGGCCTGCAGTGCACCCGCGCCGGTGGCCGTGTTGCCTCCTCCGGTGGTGTTGGCCAGGAGCGCCACAAAGCCGCTGGCTGTGTTGCCAAAGCTGGTGGTGTTGGCCTGGAGTGCATTCGTACCGTTGGCCGTGTTGGCGTTGCCGGTGGTGTTGGCCTGGAGTGCACCCGCGCCGTTGGCCGTGTTCTGAATGCCTGCGGTGTTGCTAAAGAGCGCATCAGCACCAATGGCCGTGTTGTCATGGCCGGTGGTGTTGTGCACGAGCGCATTAAAACCGTTGCCTGTGTTGTCACTGCCAGTTGTATTGCTAAACAGTGCTCCGGCACCCGTGCCCGTGTTCTGATTGCCGGTGGTGTTCGTGTAAAGCGCATTATAACCGTTGGCCATGTTGAGGTTACCGGTGGTGTTGTTATGGAGTGCATTGGTACCGTTGGCCGTGTTCTGAATGCCTGCGGTGTTGCTAAAGAGCGCAGCAATACCAGTGGCCGTGTTCTCACTGCCGGTGGTGTTGCGATAGAGCGTGTTGACGCCATTGGCAGTGTTGTACGCACCAGTCGTGTTGCTTGTCAGCGCGTTCACTCCCGTGGCCGTATTCTGGGTGCCGCTGGTGTTACTGAACAGAGCGCGGAACCCAGCCGCTGTATTGTAATTGCCGATCGTGTTGTTGTACAGAGCTCGAAATCCCACAGCGCTGTTGTCGATGCCGCCGTTCAAGTTGAACAGCGCATTGGTTCCCTCAGCAGTGTTGTTGCCTATATATCCCCCGTCGGGTGTCGGGGAAGGTAAAAGCGCCCGCGCTGTTGGCAAAAGCCCGAAGCCGCCGACTAGGAGCAGGATGAGAAGTTCCGCGGCTGCGGGACTGCGTGAGCTTTTGCGATTAAACCAACGATTGCTTTTCAGATTAGTTTTCATACACATCACTAAAGGAACTGGAAACCAAAGTTCCGGAATTTTTTGAGCGATTTTGCGTTCGGAGGCCCAGAATAAGACGCCCAGTGACACGAATGGCACGAATGTCACAAATTTCATAAGGCTTCAGTCGCCTGCTCGAAGTCATTGGTGCGAATTCGTGAAATTCGTGTCTCGATCTTTGGCGTTACTTGGCGTGTTTGGCGGACAAATCTTCGGTTACGGCGGGGAGCCACGCGCGGTAGATGACGCGCTAGCGAACCGTTTTTAGGCTTGTGGAAGAAATCAAAAACGATCACCGTAGTAGCTCTTGAATGCGGAAGCTGAGCCGCGCGTGTTCACCACCACGCGGTGGAGTCTCGTCCTTGCTGGGGCGAACGCCGATGGCGACGAGCAGAAGGCTACTGAAGCGTTGGCGGAACTATGCCGAACTTATTGGCGACCTGTTTTTTCCTACGTATGCCGCCGTGGGTATTCGCCTGAGGACGCGCAGGATCTGACGCAGGATTTCTTTCTGATGATTTTGAAAACTAATTGGCTCCGGCAGGCCGACCAAAGTCGCGGCCGCTTCCGCTCGCTCCTTCTCAAGTCAGTGCAGAATTTTCTTCACAACGTCACCGACACAAAACAAACGCTGAAACGGGGTGGCGCCGTTGATTTCGTTTCCTGGGACGCCTGGATGGCAGAAGCACCCTCGCAAATCTCGATCTCGCCTCGCGCGCTCGACTCACTTCTGCCTGAGCGGCTCTTCGATCTTCGCTGGGCTGCAACAGTGGTGGAGCAGGCGCTCCGGCGATTGCGTGAGGAGTGCGAAGGCAAAGGACGTCTTCGGCTTTTTGAAGGATTGCGCGATTATCTTGCGGCAGAGCACGCCGATATTTCCTATGCGAAGCTGGCCGTCGCGTTAGGGGTTGCAGAGACAGTGGTGAAAAAACAACTGCACAATTTGCGCGAACGTTATCGATGGCTCCTGCGCGATGAGGTCGCTCACACGGTCGCGAACCCCACCGATGTGGACGACGAGATCCGGCATTTGTGCGCGGCACTAGCCGCGGCAGCCTGATGAACAAACCAGCCGGGCCTCCCGATTTCCTCGCTGACGTAGTCGAGCATCAGACGAGGTGCCCGCGGTGCGGCGCCACAACCGAACTCAACCACAAGACGTGCATCAACTGCCTCTTGCGCGAGGGACTTGAAACCAAAGGCGAGGGGTCTCGCGAAGCGTTCGAAGACATCCTCGTAGAAGCGAACGTGAGTGACACGCAGTGGCGTCTCGGTCATTACGAAATCCTTGAGGAAATCGGGCGCGGCGGGATGGGAGTGATTTATCGCGCACGCCAGCAGCACTCCCGTCGGATCGTCGCGGTGAAACGAATCTTTGCGCATGAGGTGAATTCACACGACACACTGGTGCGTTTTCGGCGCGAAGCCGAAGCAGTCGCCAGCCTCGATCATCCAAACATTCTTCCGATTCACGAGGTCAGCGAAAGTGAGCAGGGCCTGCCGTTTTTCAGCATGAAATTCGCGACGGGCGGGAGTCTTCGTACCGCTGCGCCGACACTTCGCAAGAACCCTCGCGGATGTGTGCAGCTGATGGCAAAGGTTGCACGCGCTATCGACTATGCCCATGGCAAAGGCATTCTCCATCGCGACCTTCAACCGGGTAACATCCTCCTTGATGAAAGCGGCGAGCCGATGGTGAGCGACTTTGGCCTCGCAAAATGGCTTGATCAAACTAGCGACCTAACGAGAACGCTGGAGACACTTGGAACACCGGGCTACATCGCACCCGAACAGACTGAATGCCCGGCTGATAAGCTTACGTGCGCGGCTGACGTTTACAGTTTGGGCGCGATTGGGTTTTACCTCCTCACTGGCCGGCCGCCATTCGTGGGTTCGAATGTTCTTCACGTTATTCATCAGGCTGCCGCGACTCCGGCGCCACGTTTGCGCTCACTTGCACCGTCGCTCGACCGCGATCTGGAGACAATCGTTGGTCGCTGTCTGGAGAGTGATCCTAAGGCGCGCTATCAATCCGCCGGTGCGCTGGCTGAGGATCTTGAACATTGGCTGCGGCACGAGCCAATTCGGGCACGACGCAGTGGAGTTTTTACTCACGGACGAAAATGGGTGCGACGGAATCCAACCTCGACGGTGCTGCTGGCATCTTTGATCGCCCTCGCAGCGGCGACGGCTGTAATACTTTGGGACAAAGGATTACCGCGCCTGCTGCCAACAGATGTTGCAGCGATTCCTTACAAGAGCATCGCGGTTCTGCCCTTCGAAAATCTCAGCGCCGATCGTGAGAACGCATTTTTCGCTGATGGCGTGCAGGACGAAATCCTGAATGATTTGGCCAAGATAGCCGACTTGAAAGTGATCAGCCGCACCTCAGTGATGCAATACAAGAGCGGCGCCAAACGAAACGTGCGCCAGATTGCAAACGAACTTAGCGTTGCTCACGTGCTTGAGGGGAGCGTGCAACGCGCTGCAAATCGCGTCCGGGTCACTGCGCAGTTAATCGATGCAAAGACTGATACGCATTTGTGGGTCAACAGTTACGATCGACCGCTAGGTGACGTCTTTGCGATTCAGAGTGAGATTGCTAAAGCAATTGCCGTCCAGCTTAAGGCAAAGCTCTCGCCGGCGGAGAGAGCCGCGATTGAACAGCCACCGACAACGAACCTTATCGCGTATGATCGTTACTTGCGCGCCAAGAAGCTATGGGCCCAACAAACAACTCAGCCTCCAAGGGACATTCACGAAATAGTACGGTTACTGGATCAGGCGGTAGCGAACGATCCAACGTTCTTACTTGCCTATTGTGAACTGGCGCGAACACATGCTTATCTTTATTTTCTGGGATATGATCACAGTTCCGTCCGTATAGCGCTCGCGGAGCAAGCCCGCGACACGGCTTTCCGTCTCGGACCCCACCGTGGTGAACCGCATCTGGCTGCGGCCTATGTAGCCTACTGGTGTTACCACGACTACGAGCCGGCCCTCACTGAACTCAACATTGCCCGGCGCGAATTGCCTAACAACGCGGAGGTTCTCGAAGTAATCGCTGCAATCGCGCGCCGACAGGGTCATTGGGACGAATGCATAACAAATTTCGAACGGGCTATAGAGCTCGATCCACGTAACCTGTCCCTACTTGGTGGCGCCGGACTGACGTATGAGTACGAGCGACGCTTCTCAGAGGCGGCGGCGTATTGGGATCGTGCTTTAGCAGTAGCACCGGACGATCCGACTATGTCTGTGTTGCGTGCGCGAGTTGATCTGGAATCACGCGCTGACACGCAATCTGGATACGAAGCCGTTCATAGCGTGCTAAGTAAAGATCCAAGCGCAATAGACAGAATTGCTGACCAATGGTTCTATTTCGCTCTTTGCCGGCGCGACGCCGCAGAGATGACCAGTGCGTTAGCTTCGTTGCCCCCAGAAGGAAGGGAAATGCCTCGCTCCTTTGACGAAGGCATGGCAGCGCGGGCTCGAGGTGATTCGACCGCAGCTGAAAAGGCATTTACTGCGGCACGCCTTGAGATGGAGAAGGTTGTGCGCGAGCAGCCTGATTACGCTCAGGCTCTCTGCACCCTGGGGATGATCGACGCGGCGCTTGGTCGCAAGGAAGATGCATTGCGTGAGGGTCGTCGTGCTGCGGAACTCTTACCCGTTACAAAAGATGCGATGGGGGGTGCAGAACTGCTAACAAGTGTGGCTACCATCTATGCGTGGGTAGGCGAAAAAGATCTGGCGCTTAATCAACTGGAAGAACTTCTACGAATTCCCAGTTGGGTCTGCTATGGCAAATTGCTTTTGGATCCGTCCTGGGACCCGCTGCGCGGCGATCCGCGTTTTGAGAAACTCTTGGAGGAGTCCAAGAAACCAGTCCCGTTGGAATTATCCCGGCCGCTGCCGGCCGGTGTTGCGGTGCTGCCGTTTGAAAATCTGAGCGCTGATCCCGAGAACGCTTTTTTCGCTGACGGTGTGCAGGACGAAATTCTGAATAACCTGGCGAAAATCGCCGATCTCAAAGTGATTAGCCGCACATCGGTGATGCAATACAGGAGCGGTGCGAAGCGAAATCTGCGTCGGATTGCGGATGAACTCGGGGTTGCGCACGTAGTCGAGGGAAGTGTGCAGCGTGCCGCAAATCGCGTTCGTGTTAGCACGCAGTTAATCGACGCAAGAACAGATAATCATTTGTGGGTTAACAGTTACGATCGACCAATAGGCGACGTCTTTGCAATCCAGAGTGAAATTGCCAAAGCAATTGCCAGCCAGCTCCAGGCGAAGCTTTCTCCGCGCCAATCGATTGCCCTCGCCGCAACGCCTACGCGTGACCCCGAAGCGTATGATCTGTTTCTGAAGGGCGAATACCAGGAACGCCAAGCTGAGAGTGCAGAAAACCGGGAATTATTTGATCGCGCCGAAACTTTCTATCTGCAAGCGCTGGCGCGGGATCCGAGTTTCGCGCTTGCCTATGCGCGGCTCGCTTACAGCCGTTTAAATCGGCATTGGTTTATCAATCGCCTGACTTCGGCACAATTGGAGGAGCTAAAGTCTCACATCGAACGCGCACTGGCGATTGCTCCGGACTTGCCAGAGGCGCATCTGGCGCTGGGTATATTTCATTACTGGGGCCATCACAACTATGATTCCGCCCTGAGCGCACTCGATCGGGCCATTGAACTCCAGCCGAGTAACTCGGATAGTCGGACGTTCCGAGCTGCGATTTACCGCCGCCGCGGTGAATGGCGACGATCGCTTGCTGAATCCGAGCGCGCGTTGGAACTCAATCCGCGTGAGTCCTTGAGTTCCACCGACATTGGCGATACGTATCTTTCGCTTCGCCGTTGGAGTGAGGCTGAACGTGCGCTTACTCGGGCTTTAGCTCTCGATCCGCATAACATAAATGCCGGCTTCCACCTCGCCCAAACGTACATCAACAGCACCGGCGATATTCCGCGCGCCAGACGGGCCTGGGAGGGAATACCGGAAGGTAAAGGGCAGGTCAGTCCGTATGGTCTCGTGATTTCTCAGATGATTCGCGAGACCGTATATCTCGATGTGCTGGATAGACGTTTCGCTGATGCTCTCAAAGCGTGGGACGTCATGCCGACCAACACAGCCGAAGAACGTTTGAACAAGCTAAAGGCGCGAGTTGGGATTCAAGTAATTGCGGGCCAGAAAGGGGCAGCAAAATCGGAGGCCGAGCAAGCACGCGTTATACTAGAAGCTCAGCTAGCCGAACGGGCGCCGCAAGACCACACCTCGTTAACCGAGTTAGCCTGGATCTACGTTTGTCTGGGGCGTAACGACGATGCGCTTCGCATTGCGCGAAAAGCAACAGAGGCGCTGCCAATAGAAAAAGATGCGCTTGTTGGCGGGTATTTTCTTACCGGATTAGCCCAAATCGAAGCGCACACTGGCCAGCCCGAGGAGGCGGTGAAAATACTTCGGCAGCTGCTGACAATCCCCGCCGGAGAATACGTTTCTGTTGCGCGTCTAAAGATCGACCCCGTCTGGGATCCAATTCGCAACGATCCTACTTTTCAACAACTCCTTTCCGAACCTGAGCCGGAAACAATTTACCAGTAGCTGATGGGAACTACGTAGCTGTAGTGGCGTGCCGCCTGCGTTCTCTTTAGAAGCAGCCGATCCACCTTCGCCGGGCTTCGGCGTGACAAGCACGGCTGCCTCTACAGTCGGTTTTGGTTTAGCTTCGCGAGAATTTCGGGGTCGCGAACATCTGCCCATTCGCCGGTGAGCTCGAGCGCTTTCACTTTTTTACCGGACTGAGCGAGGTCGCGAATGGCATCGGTCAGTTCGTATTCGCCGCGTGGGGACGGTTTCAATCTTGCGGTGAAATCGAAAATGCTTAGCCGAAACGCGTAAAGCCCGGCGTTATAAAAAGGAACAGCGTGCTCGGAGAGCCCGCTCCACCTTTCCGCTTCAGTAGGCTTTGATTTCTCGCGAAGATCGAGAAGCTCCATCTGGTCATTTAGAAAAACAGCGCCGCCTTTGGATACGTCTTCGCCGCGCGTAACGGTCAATAGCGCTTCAACGTCGTCCGGAAGATTGACCACGCGTTTGTAGTTCGCCGGATCAACTAAAATGTCGCCGTAGGCCAAAATGAACGGACGATCAGCGGCGAAATCGCGAGCAAGGTCGAGAACGCGGCCAGTCCCATCCTGAACTGTCTGCATCGTATACTGAATGCTCACTTTATAGCGCCGACCATTGGTAAAAAAATCACGCACCGCATCAGCGCGATATCCGACCACAAGAAGCACCTCCCGAACGCCTGCGTCGCGCAAACCCTCGACGATGTGCTGTAACACCGGCTTTCCGCGCACCTCAATCATCGGCTTGGGAAGCTCGGCCGTGAGTTCGCGCATGCGTGTACCGCGACCAGCGGCGAGGATGACGGCGCTATCGATCTTCGTCATTGTGCAAAGGGATGGGGAACTCTGGGACTGTTGCGGTTGTGGGAGTTCACCCTCCAGTTACGATTAGCTTTTCTTCGGCTCCGTGATGATCAATGCCGGCAAGTTCGCCTGCCTAACCAGTTCGGTCACCTTCGCTACATCTTCGTGTTTGATCTGCGCCCATTTTTGTAGCTGCTCGTCGAGTTGGGTGCTCAACATCTGGAACACGTCGGATTGCGGTTTGGTTGGCTCAGTATCGCCAGACTCGACAATGTGGCTAAATGTGTCGAATCGCTCGTTTAACATGTTCGGGAAAGCGAGGTTCGCTTCCGAGCCTTTCATATTTACCTGAATCAGTTTCTGTTCGACTTCGGACATTCTGCGGTCGAGATCGTCCGCCGCTGCCAGCGCCGGTTTCAACCGCTCATCATCACTAAAACGTTTGTGAAGATTTTGAATTTGCGATCTGAGATCGCGAATCTCATTAACTGCCTGGTGCAATTGCGAAATCCGATCATTTACCTGCATCGCCAACGTGGACTGTTTTTGCAAAGCCGCTTCCTGGCCTTTGTTGCGAGGATCGATGACCAGATGCAGCGGGGCAGTTTGCGATTTCCCGCCAACGGTCAGTTTTACCTGGTAATCTCCCGGCAACGCCACCGGCCCCTTCGGTCCCGTACTTGAATAGAATGCACCGGGAATTTGAATCGGATCATCGTAACGCAGATCCCATGCGAACCGGTTCATCCCTTCGTTGGCTGGGATCGTCTTGACGCGCTCCACACGATCAGGCCACTCCGCCGGTTGCTCATTCTCTTTTTTCTCCTTGCTCGAAAGATGGCGGAGGAGTTTTCCCGAAGAGTCGAGGATGTCGAGTGAGACTTCCTCTTTCGGCGCGGTCTTAAGATAATAGTCGATGATTGCTCCGGGCGGCGGGTTATCACCTACTGGTAGTCGTTTGTCGAATTCCTCCGGGTAATGCAGACGCAACGCGGTCTGCGGTTGATAGAGAATGGCATCCGCCGCGCCTGATTGAGCGTTCACCTGGCGAAGTGGAGTTAAATCGTCCAGCACCCAGAACGAGCGCCCATGCGTCGCTACGACCAGATCGTCATCTTTCACCACAAGATCGTGGATTGGTGTCACGGGCAGATTCATTCGCAAAGCCTGCCAATGCCCACCGTCATCAAACGACACGAAAACTCCGAGCTCAGTTCCCGCGTAGAGCAGACCTTTGCGCTTCGGATCTTCGCGCACGGCATGGACGTACGCGCCATCGGGAATTCCAGTCGTGATTTCCGTCCAGTTTTTTCCGAGGTCTGTTGTTTTGAAAATGTACGGTTTGAAGTCGTCGAGCTTATGCCGATCCACTGCAACGCAAGCGGCATTTCCGTCATGCGGTGAAGGGTCGATAATGCTGACAGTGCTCCACTCCGGCATCTTCGGCGTGACCTTCGACCAATGCTGTCCATCGTCAGTCGTGACGTGGACCAGCCCGTCGTCAGTACCTGCCCACAGCGTCCCTTTGTTTACCGGTGACTCGGCCAATGCAAACACGGTGTCGTAGTATTCGACTGACGTGATGTCATTTGTCAGCGGACCACCGCTTGGCTGTTGTTTGGATTTGTCGTTGCGTGTTAGGTCGCCGCTGATCTGGATCCAGCTTTGGCCGTGATCGCTCGATTTAAAAACGCATTCCGCTGCGGTGTAGAGCACATCGGGGTTATGCGGCGAAAGCATGAGTGGCGAGACCCATTGAAAACGATGGATGAGATTGGCGGCGCCATGACCCGAGTTATCGAGCGGCATTGGACTGACGTCTTGCACTTCCTCCTTATTTTTGTCGTAGCGGTTGATGAAGCCTTCATTGTTTGAATAAATGATGTGCCAATCGCGCGGGTCAGGCATAACGAAGCCACATTCACCTCCGCCGGCTTCGAACCAGTCCTGCCGGCCAACGGCGCCCCAGTCGGTGCGGCTGGCGATGCAGACATTCGAGTTGTCCTGTTGCGCGCCATAAATGTGGTAGGGAAACGCATTGTCCACGGCAACGTGGTAAAACTGCGCAGTCGGCTGGTTGTTTTGAGTGGTCCAATTCTTGCCACCGTCGGTCGAAATGCTTGCACCGCCATCGCTCACATTGGCGATTCGGTTTGGGTTCGTTGGATCAATCCATAATCCGTGATGATCTCCGTGCCGCGCGGCCATGAGATTGAATGTCTTCCCACCGTCGACCGATTTAAAGAGGCCCGTGTTTAACACGTAAACTGTGTCCGCGGATTTTGGATCAGCGTAAACTTTGCTGAAATACCAGGCGCGCTGACGAAATCGACCATCGTCATTCACGCGAGTCCAGTGCTGGCCGGCGTCATCCGAGCGGAAGAGACCGCCGTCCTTCGCCTCGATGATTGCATAAACCCGATTTGAATCCGCTCCGGAAACGGCGATGCCGATTCTGCCGAGGATTCCGCTTGGAAGGCCGTTGCCCTCCAGACGTTTCCATGTAAGGCCGTTGTCTTCTGACCGATAAAGTCCGCTGCCCGGCCCGCCGCTGGAGAAAAACCATGGCTGTCGTCGCGTCTGCCAAAGAGATGCGAAAACGATGTTCGGATTATGCGGATCGAAAACAACGTCGGTGCCGCCAGTGTTTTCATCTTTCGACAGCACTTTTGTCCACGTCTTCCCCCCATCACTTGTACGAAAGATTCCACGCTCCTGATTGGGACCAAACGCATGACCTAACGCAGCCACGAGAGCCACGTTCTCATTTCGTGGGTCGATAATCAGTGCACCGATCTGCCGAGTATCTTTCAAGCCGACGTTTTCCCACGTTTTGCCACCATCGATGGATTTAAAGACTCCTGCGCCATACGTGGTATTACCGCGGATTGCCGCTTCGCCCGTGCCGGCGTAAATCACATTATGATCGGATGACGCGACTGCGATCGCGCCAATTGAGGAAATCGGTTGTTTGTCAAAAAGCGGAGTCCAGTTTCCGCCGCCATCCGTCGTCTTCCAGACTCCACCGGCGACGGCCCCGAAATAATACGTGTCCGGCTCGCCGGCTACACCTTCGATTGCGAGCGCGCGGCCACCGCGAAACGGACCAATCTGTCTCCAACGCATTCCATTAAACAGCTTTTCGTCGATCGCTCCGGGCGGCGTTGGAGTGGGGGAGGAAGAACATTGAAGAGAGGCTGGGAAGACAAGTACAGCAACAATAAAAATGATTCGAAGAAGGTTCAGACAACGGCAACTCGGCGTAATCATCCGCCTAAGGTGAAAAGCTTGAGATTTGGTTCAACTAGAATTGCGCTAACCGCGACAATCGTCAGAAATTGTCTGCGTTGCCGCACGCGACATCCGACGCGAAAAATTTCGACACACCGATAGCTCCTGATTGTGGGCCGGGCCGAAACCACTTCTTAGACCTTAACCGCAGCCATCTCCGGAGCGTGGGCTTCAGGCGTGGCGCCGCTGGCTGAGCCGCCGCTGAAATGCCGTGCGGCGTAATACGAGCCAATGACCAAAAGTGCTGCAATGAGTTGTGCAACGAGCGTTTCAACTGTTGGAAACACCGCAAACCAAAGGCCCAGCCAGGGTGGCATGTAATTTTTCAGCGAATCGATTGGAGTAGTAGAAATCCAATGCGCCAGCTGCATTTCCTGCGCTTGCTCGCCTACCATGACCAGCAACACCACACCGAGAAGAATGCCGGTAGTGATTAACATCTTGCGGTACGGCAGGCGCTGCTGAAGAACGAAAGTCAGCACGGCCACCATTGCTGTCAGGATCAGTCCGAGCAGCGCACCTTTCAGCACCACCCCGCCTCCCAGCCTCAGATGATAGCTCTGTAAAAAAAGCACGACTTCGAATCCTTCGCGATACAACGAAGTAAATCCGAGCAGGATCAATCCCCACCACAGACGCGACTGCGAGATATCGGCACTGCGCGCACTTTCGAGTAGCGCCTTGCGCCGGCGATTATGCGCGCGAATCCATCCGCCCCAATAGATCTTGTGAAAGAACCAATTCATGATCACCAGCAATACAATGACTGCCAGCAGACCGGTGGCTGCTTGCAAATCGAGTGCCGACATATTGTCACTGAGCGAGCCGACGATATGCACTGCGATGAGCCACGTGATCAAGGTGGCGACAAAAGCCAGAGCAGCGCCGAACGCGATTGGTTTGCGATGGGCGCGTTTAGCACCGGTCATACTTACTGTTATTGCGGCCAGCACCAGAATGCATTCCAATCCCTCGCGAAAAACGAGAACGCCGATGTCCAGAAACGCGACCGTCGGGCTCGTATTGGGGCGTATCGGATCAGGCGCGCCGTGTGCGGTGGCTCCCTGCCAAACAAGCATCGCGACCACAAAGAGCGCCGCTATGATAACGCCGATGCGCAGAGCAGGCTTCATTTTGCGCTCAGACTTTATCACAGGACAAGGCGACTGCTGCCGATTGATTGCTTTTTTTTAGCGGCGGTTTGCTGGCACGAGCGAATGCCGATTCGTTATTTTAGGGAGCGAACACTTGTTGGTACCATGGTCGTTTACTTAGGATCGTATGGAAATGTCGAAATATGTTTTGGCTCATCATCTAAAAGGCGAGGGGGAGCGTTTGGCGTTGATGTCAGAATTGCTCGATCCGATGCATCGTCGGCTGATCGAGGCGCTTGGTGTTGTAAGGCCCGGTGCGCGGACGCTCGAAGTTGGATGTGGCAACGGATCGATTTCTGCATGGCTCGCGAAACGCGTGAGTCCCGGCGGTAAGGCAGTGGCGTTTGATCTTGATCTGTCGCTAGTCGAAGCGCATGCGCCGAATCTTGAATTGCGTCAGGGCGATATCGTCGCCGGTCCGGTGGAGCCCGGCAGCTTCGATCTGGTAACCGCGCGCGCTGTGCTTCATCATGTTGCGAAAGCGGAAGCGGCAATCAAGAACTTGGCTGCAAGCGTTCGACCCGGTGGCGCGCTTCTACTCATTGAGCCCGATTTTCTTCCTGTCAGCGTCGCCGAGCCGCCGGAGGTACGAGCATTTTGGAAGGCGTGGCTTGCGTGGTCGCGGGAACGCGGCATCGATTACTACATCGGGCGCAGTCTGGCGCCCCGACTGGCAGCGCTGGGTTTGCACCAAATCAGCGGGAGTGCCGAAACGGCCGTCTACAATGGCGCTTCACAATGGGCTAATTACTGGACGCAAACGATTACTGAACTTCGCGATGATCTATTAAGTTCCAGTAAACTCAATGATGCACTGGTGGATACATTCCTTAGTTATTGTGCAGACTCGAATTGGTGGACTCAAACCATTGCCTTTACCGCGGTGCACGCCCGCGCGCCCGAGGCATAATCGAATCTCGGCACGGGAGCAGGTGGTTGTGATTTTGCGTCAATCGAGTAACTTTCCGCGGTGCAACGTTTTCGGGCGTTTACTTTAATCGAGATTGCCCTGTCCATTTTCATATTGATGCTACTGCTGATGCTGGCAGTACCGAGCTTGACCGGCGTCGTCGCAAGCAATCGACTGAAGCAGTCCCTGGATGGGTTCAATAATCTCGTGCGTCAGGCGCACGAGCGAAGCGTGATTGAACGTCGGTCTTACCTGATCACTTGGGGTAAAAACAGTGTCCTGCTGCGTCCCGAAGTTTTCGCAAAGGATGAGGAAGACAAACCGACGGCGGTGTTGCGTCTCAACAAGGGAACATTGCTGAGACTCTCATTACCGGCAGCGTTGGCGGGAAAGTATCCGGCAGAGTGGATCTTCTGGCCATCAGGAAATTGTGAACCGGCAACCGTCCAATTCAAAGGCCCGGCTGGTGTCTGGAAGGCGAATTACTCGCCACTGACAGCGCAGGCGGAGGTTACAGATTATGCAGCAAGGTGACGCAAACAAGATCCGAAATATGAAATTGAAAATCCGAAACGTTCATCGCGCTTTTGCTTTGTACGAGGTTCTGCTAGGCGTGGCGATCTTTGCAATCGGCGTCGTCGCGCTTGGACGCGCGGTACAGAATTGTCTCAATGCGAGCACGATTAGTCAGGAGGAAAGCGCGGTGCGAGAGGTCCTGTCTGATCGCATGGCGGAAATTCAGGCTGCATCGATTGTGCCTGACGCTCAAAAGGAATTTAAGATCACTAGCAATTATGGCGTGATAAGATTGATACAGAAAAGTGGTCCCGCCAATTTGACCGAAGCGGGTAACACGCTCCTGACTGGGATCAATCTTGTGACGTTGACAGCCCACTGGCAGCACGGCGGCATCCCGCAGTCGAAGCAGCTTCAGTTTTATGTTTATCGCTCCGGATAAAAGCAGACTGAATATTCGAAATTCCATTGGCTTCACACTGCTCGAGATCATGCTGGCGGTGGCAATCCTCGGAATGATGTCGCTGGCGATCTTTCGCTTTGTGCAATCGAATATGATTGCTCTGTATCTCTCATCGAATACAGCGGCCGCAGATGCGCAATACGCCGGATTGCATGATCTGCTTACGGCGGAATGGCAAAGCCTTAGTCCTATGAATCCGAAGATGCTTGGCGAAGCATTTAAGATGAGCGATCGCGAACGCGATGAGATCCGGTGGAGTTCCAGAGCTGGACTGGGACTGCTTACACGCTATGCGCCGGGCGAATTTACAGTTGTGCTGCGATTGCAGCCGGAGAACGAAAAAGGCAGCCGGCTGGATCTTGGTTTTTTGCGAAAAGGACAAAAGGATTCCGAGGGAGGAGAGGCACGCGACACTTGGGTGCCATTAATTAAGAATGTGAATAGCCTGCAAATCAGCTATTTCGATCCGAGGGCGAACGACTGGTTGCCTCGATGGCCAGGGGGACAGTTACCGTCGCTTGTCAAAATTAGCGTGGGACGTGCTGATTCAGCCGTGCCATGGGAAACAGTTATTCCACTGAGACGAACACCCTATTGACGAAGTGATGAAGAGAGGTTCTGCAACGTCGAAGCCAGATCAGGGCGCTGCGCTGCTTCTAGCGCTTTGGGCGTTGTTTTTGCTCAGCGCGATGGTGATCGCCTGGGCGCTGAATATTAATTCGCGCCTAACGTCTTCGAGCAACGCAAACCGTGTTGTGGAAGCCGAAGCGATGGCCTCTTCAGGTGCGGACATTGCACTGAACCCGACAATCAAACCCGACTCTGAGAACTTACATATGAAATTTGCTGGAGGACAAAGGTTCGATGTCCAGATGACTGGTGAATGTGGCCGTCTAAATGTGAATTTCCTCACGCTGGGAGAGGACCCGACGAAGCTGGCAATTCTGCGCCAATATCTCTCGATCAAAGGCATTGAACTAAACGATCTCGACCTCATGATGGATGCGTTGCTCGATTGGGTATCGCCAAACAAAGGACTCCATCACTTGAACGCGCCGCCGGAAACTGACGATTATCATCCGTCCCACGCACCGTTGACTTCTGTCGATGACCTCAAGAAGATCTTTGGGTGGGGCGAATTTACTTCCAAGCCCGGTTGGGACAAGGATTTCACCGTCGTAGGCAACTGTGGCACTGTGCCGCCAGAGGTCCAAGCTGCGTTAGGTTTGAATCCACAACAATTTCAGCAGATTCAGCCGCTCGTTCAATTTAAAGGCCCGGTCGTGCGCATCGTGAGTATAGGAAAATCAGGTGACGTAACGCGCTCTGTGGAGATGATAGTGTTCAAGCCGACGGCACCACTTGGTGCAGCAGCTGGGCTGGGAGCCTCAATCGCGGCTGGCCGCCCTCAAGTATTCAGCTGG
>WNFY01002969.1_pt1 | contig 17786 bp, 14 predicted proteins | sample 5400091 | NCBI WGS metagenome assembly WNFY01 (sample SAMN13153364, study PRJNA577476) | soil metagenome | isolation source: 60 cm soil or saprolite under grassland replicate 1 | place: USA:California | collected 2016-06-15
CAGGGGATGGTAATGAAACCTGAGCCCATTTTTGCGGCAGTAGAAGACCTGCAGCAAACATCAAATCTGAAAGCTCAAACCTCAAAAGTCATTCTGATGTCGCCAGCGGGCCGCCGTTTGGACCAACAGCTGGCAACGGACCTGTCGCAGGAACCGCATCTGATCATCGTCTGTGGCCATTACGAAGGAGTCGATCACCGGGTGATCGAACATCTTGTCGATCTGGAGATTTCCATAGGCGATTATGTGCTCACGAATGGCGCGATCGCTGCAGCCGTTCTCGTTGATGCAATAGTGCGTTTGCTACCGGGCGCGCTTGGTCACGAGCAATCTGCCGCGGATGATAGTTTCAGTCTCAAAGGATCGGGACTCGAAGCTCCGCAGTACACGCGGCCAGCCGAATTTCGCGGCTGGAAAGTCCCGGAGGTTTTGCTTTCCGGAAATCACGCCGAGATCGCGAAGTGGCGCAAAGAACAAGCGATCGAGCGAACACGCCAGAACCGCCCAGATTTGCTTCGCTAAGGACAGCAGACGCTAGAGTCCGGTCTGCGCTGTAGAATGCGCCGTTCTCGGTGCATCCCCTGAATCAATCGCGAATTCCTCCCAGTACCACGCAAGCGTTGATTCCGCCGAAACCGAATGAATTGCTCATGACGTAATTCAAATCCGCGGCGCGCCCATGATTCGGCACAATGTCGAGATCACATGCTGGATCGAGATTTCGATAGTTGATGGTCGGCGGAACCCACTGCCGATCCAATGCGAGTGCACAAAGCGCCACCTCAATCGCGCCCGTTGCCCCCAACGGGTGCGCGTAATAACCCTTTGTTCCGCTCACGGGAATTTGTTTGGCGCGTTCACCCAAAATTTCCTTGATCGACATCGTCTCTGCGCTGTCGTTGAGCTGGGTCGAGCTCGCGTGCGCATTCACGTAATCGATCTGCTCGGGCGCGACGTGCGCGTCCGCCAGCGCGTCGCGCATCGCGCGGATGCACGACTCGCCGCTTGGCAACGGCGCCGTCATGTGAAACGCATCATTGTTCAAACTGTAACCGAGCACTTCGGCATAAATTTTCGCACCGCGTGCCCGGGCGTGCTCGAGTTCTTCCAGAATTAAGGACGCCGCTCCTTCGCCCATGACAAATCCGTCGCGCCACTTGTCGAACGGGCGGCAAGCGACTTGTGGATCTTCGCACCGGCTCATCGTTTTGATGATGTCGAACGCGCCGATCGTGATCGTCGTGAGCGGCGCTTCCGCTCCGCCGGTAACAACCACATCGGCAAAATCGTCGCGGATGTAGCGCAGTGCTTCCCCGACCGACACCGTTCCGCTTGCGCAACTGTTTGAGTTCGTAGTCCCGACTCCCCGAAATCCGAAGTCGATGGCGATGTTCGAATGGGCTGAGCCGCCGAATACTTGAACCGCCAATGTCGGCTGAACTCCGCGTGCGCCTTTTTTCAAAAAGCGAATGTATTGCTCTTCGGCTTTGCACACCCCGCCGAGTGCCGTACCGAAGCTCACGCCGACACGGTGTTGCGGTTTGTCCTTGGAATATTCAATGCCTGCGTCATCGAGTGCGAGCTTTGCCGAGGCGACCGCAAGTTGCGCGTAACGATCGAGTCGCTTTAAGCGGTGCGGTGGGAAAAATTCTTCCGCGTTCCAATCATTGATTTGCCCGGCAACGCGAACACCGAACGCGCTCACATCGAAACTGGTTATCTGAGTAATCCCAGTCTTTTCGGAGAGAATGCCCTTCCAAAAACCGTCCACCCCCTTGCCGATGCAAGTGATCGGGCCAAGTCCGGTAATGACAACGCGTCTTCGGCTCATGCGGTCACCGGATTGGCGCGTGCTTCGACATATTGCTTCATACAGCGCAAAGTTTTGTTGGCAATGTTCCCAATAAAAAAGTCGCCAATGATCTTCTCGGCAATTGGCGCCAGAATCTTCACACGAAAATTCAAGTCGTGCGCGATTGTTACCAGCACGCCATCCGCTCTTTCATCGAAGGTCCAGACGACGTGCATCCCCCGGGTAAACGCTTTGAGATGGTGGAAATGGATCTCGACACGCTCGGGATCGATGATTTCTTCGGAAGTCCATTTAATCGGAATGCCGGAACGCTGCGCTGCCATCACCACGATGTTCCGATTACGCGGAACACGAGACACTTCGTGCGAAAAGCATTTTGATGAAAGAAAAAAATCATCCCGCCAAGCATCAGAGAACAGACTGTCGCTGACGGAGATAAATGAGCTATGGCGATTTCGAAGGCAAGAGGATTGAACCCTTGCCCTGATCCACATCTGACCGACGCAACTTGATGTCCAACGGTCGGTGACCTTGCTGTTCAATGGGTCACGCCATAGTTACATTTTCAACCACGACCGTGTTTGGCATGATCTGCGTCTCGTGCCAGCTGGGTCATATACGCAAAAAACGCTGGCGATTGGCCAATGAATAGACCCATGTCGGTTAGAAACTGCAGTGCACCCATGGCAACGCTCTGCGTGTTGGTTGGTCGAATGATCGACACAATCGGGAGACTTCGATCCAGGAACGGACACGGCTCGGGCATGATTAGGGCCTTGTCGAAGAGCTCGTCTTCCACCTCCAGGTCAGGGAACGTCACCGACACCCCGGTCACCGGATCGACAGCAGTCAGAGGAGGCGCATTGCCCGCCACATCCGACCAGGTTTGAAAGTGCATTGTTTCGGTAGGTCCAATGCTGATCAGGATCCGCAGAACCTCCTCATGGGTCGCCCTGAGTGCCAGTGCCGGGTAGAGGCTGTTGCCACCTTGTTCAATGGTTGGAAAGTGGAAAGCCGCCGTATTCGCGATCCCCTGTAGGAAATTAGGATCTGTTGTGTCCGCGTCGGTCCTGGGAATTGCAGTGTGCTGATTAACCCCCAAGGTTGGGACCGCCTGCGGAAAGATGAAGTCTGGATCAAGGTCCGGGTTATGGCTGTCGTCGCGATAGCGGGTCCACCAGCTGGTGTCGATGGTAAGCTGCGTCAGGTTAGTAAGCCGTCTTCCGATCAAGTCCGGATTGACTCCCGTAGCGGTGCTGCCCATCAGAGTGCGAAATGCATCGAGATTTGCAGGAGCCGCTCCCTTAGAGACCAGGTACGCGTTCAGGAACGTGTGATGAGTGATCTCATCATCGGTGTTGTCGTGGATGTAGTCTTGCATTTCATCCTCAATAACCTCCAAGGCCTCAGTGTAGTCTGGATTGCCACTGCCGCCTGGAACTTCGTCATCCTGGATGCCGCCGAGTTCGTTGTATTGGATCCAAAAGTCGGCCTCGAGTATCTCCAGCGCTGCTGGGAACCGGAGGAGAGCGGCGTCTCCCGATGTGAGACCGCCACTTGCTCTTGCCGTTTGGGTACTAGGTAATAGTCCCACACCGACTGTTCCTGCTCCTAGGGCGAGTGATTTGCCCAGGAAGGAACGACGACTGATAAAACTTTTCCGAGCTTTAGTTCTTTCCTTCAGGTTGTCCTCTGGAGGACGATTTTCGCTATTACCAGAATCATTTGCAGTAGGCTTAGTTATTGCTTTCATGCCTGGAGAATCGTGGCAATTCGCGCTATGCGCTGCATCGGAAAAGTTACGCGTTTGTTACCGGCGGCGAGCCGTGCAGTTAAGCGTAAATGTAAATCGATGCTACGGATTCGAACCTCCTGACTTCGTCAAGGCCGCCGAGGCGCTTTACCAAAAAACTAAACCCCGGCGGAGCTAGGACTAAAGTCCTATAGACTATCCAACCGCTATCGCTGAAAGATCACGATATGCCGAACTCATTGATCCGTCAGATTCGAACACTTACGGCGCTCTTCCTTAGCTTTTTAGCTCTTTGTCTTTGCTATGCGGGAGCGGTTTCACACGGTAGTCCATCCTCTTCGAACCCGCGCAACCTGATGGTGACTGTGCATTACCATCCGACTTTCGGAAGCCCCAATGATGCGCTGGTTACCCCTGGTGATAACGGTTATGTCCTTGTCTCGGTCAGCGGGGTCGACGTATGCCATGACGAGAGTTGCGCGGGGGTTCAGGTTTTCAAAAAATCTGATTTCACGAACCCGTGCGGCGGCCAGGAAATTCTTTATTTTCCACGGCCGACGCTTCGTGGAGAGGCCGTACAGTCAGTTGACGGGATGCAATTTTTTCCCGGCCCGCTGCAAGTCAGTATTGGTGCCGCGGTTGAGGAGCAGGGTGCCGAATTTTTTCGTCTGGCTAGTTTGAGTCAACCATGTGGCATAGACGGCATTATCAATGTTCAACAGCCGCCGGTGATTCCGAACTGCTGTCATGCTCATTGCCCACCTGGAACTTTTGATCTGGCCGTCACACCTGATGGGGCGCCAGACTATGCATTTGTTGCCAATGAATATGGGGTAATGCCCAATCCCCCTCCCGATCCATGCGGTACACCGACTCCCACTCCCAGCCCAGCGCCTATTAACACTGGGGTGGGTACAATAGGCATCATCAGGGCTAATCGCGACCATGCCGGTAGATTTACGCATGGAACAAGGGCAATCGGGCGAAACCCGTTAATATACATACCGGGCGGCAGCACTATTCCGGGAGTAACTACGTCGCATGATGGCAGGTATCTTTATGTCACGAGCGAAGGGTCTGAAGAGGGTTTCTATCCCGGAACCCAGATCCGGTACCGGGATCCGACTAATATCGGAGGCACCCAAAACGGTGTTGTCCTCTGCCCAGGTTGCGTGGGAGGTTTTAACGCGTGCGATAATGAATCAGATGGACAGATAACACGCAACGGCCTGCTAACGGTTATCGATGTTCATAAAGCAAGAATCGGGGCCGGGCAGGCTTCGATCATAACGATTATTGCCGCCGGATGTTCGCCAGTTCGGGCAGTGGAAACGACAGATGGGAAGTATGTTTGGGTGGCAGCGCGTGGCAAAAACACGCTAAATCCGACGGAACCAAGTGGGTATCAAGTTTTATCTTTCGACCGCGCGAAGTTGGTGTCGGCTTCCCCAAACGACGCATTCGTAGGATATGGGGATACCGGTGGCACAGCTCCTGTAGGCATGGCGTTATTTAACAATGATACCCTGCTGGCCGTGGCAAATTCCAACCGCTTTTATCGTAATAGCGAGTGCGTGGCGCACCCGGAGAATTGCACCGCGAGCGTGGCGATCTTAGACGTTAGCAACCCCGCCGCGCCGACCATCCAACAAATTATTCCGAATGCACATGATGCCTTCCCACGCAACGTAACGCTCGGACCAGATGGCTCCACGCTATATGTGCCAAATGCCGACGCAAAACGTCTGGAGGTGATCGAGACCTCTTTCTGAATCATTGACTCCTGCGTAAGTACGGTAGGATCGCTTACCGTTTTCATGTCAGCGTCGCTTTGCAGCCGAGCCACTTTGGAAAGGCTACGCGCTTACTACGGACGGCGGCGAGTCGCGTCAGGCGGAGTTAAAAGCAGATGTAAATGGAGCCTACGGGATTCGAACCCGTGACCTCCTCAATGCCATTGAGGCGCTCTACCAACTGAGCTAAGACCCCGTGTCAAGAATTCCAATTGTAGATTTCAGATTCCAGATTGCAACCTGCCACTCAGATCGGTGCACCAAACGCCGTCATGACAAACGAGACGTGTTTGCTGCTGGTCTTAATGCTCAAAAGTGAATGCAGATAAAACTCATTCGTGACCCTGCGTGGGAGCAAATAATTTGTTTAAGGCCTGAATAGCTTTAAAGGCGTTTCAGTCCAACATTGCAACCAAGAGGCGTTTATGATGTTCAATAGACGGAGTAATTTATGAAACAAATTCGATTCTCGGCAATCTGTTTGGTCGCAGCGCTCTCGGGAAGCATCCACAGTGCCTCTGGCCAAGGATTCAATCCAACCGTGCAAAATGCTTCTTCGCGCGCGGTGACGAGCCGCGGGGCGCCAGCGGCCAAGCCGATTGTAAACACGTCAATGGTACCGCGCGTCGTTCCCGCCCATACTAGCTCTAGCCCGCGAACGTTCAACTCATACGCGCCTTGGGTGGTTACCCAGCCAGGAACGAATTTTCGGCCGAATAATTCATCTTTTACGCGCTCTGTGAAACCTGCATTTGCAACGTCGAGGGCGCAGCCGATCACGCGGATTGGCGAGCCGCAAACGATTACACTTGATTCAGCGACAAGTGCGAGGGAATTGCGGACTTTGGCGGCAATGCGCGGTCGACGCGGCTTCAGAACTGGCAATGCCACGCTGGCGACAATAGATCCTCAACGCCAGGCGACAGTTCAGGATCAGGTGATCCGACGTCAGCCGGAGACACAGGACCCCGTTGAAAACGCGACGAGGACAAGATCGGGCAATGGGAACGATCGCCTCAGCTTTTCCGATGCGTTTCATCGTCATCGTCACGAGTGGCATAATCGGGACTGGTGGCACAATAATTGTGACACGATCGTTTTCGTTAGCACCGGATACTATTTCCTGGACGGGAGCTATTGGTATCCGGCCTTTGGTTACGATCCGCTCAACAGCTATTACGATTACGACGGGCCGATCTACACTTACGGTAATCTGCTCCCCGACGAGGTGATCGCGAACGTTCAAACTGCCTTGCAAAATGCAGGCTACTACTTTGGGGCCATAACGGGCTCGTTAAGCTTTGAAACGCGAGCGGCTCTTGCGAATTTCCAGCGCGATTACGGCTTGCCAATTAGCGGAGCAATCGACGAGCCCACAGTCCAGACGCTGGGCCTGTATTAACGCTGTCTCGGGCGAAAACCTCTCAACCTGGTAGGACACTCCTGCCGCTCCGGACGAGGTGAACGTGGTCTGTGCTAAAACCACGAAGTGGCTCTTGTTCAATTCAGACGAGCTCCGGACACTTGCCGTGGAAGGAGACATTATGAAAAAAATAATTATCACACTCGTCTGCGTGCTGGTTGCGTCGCTCGCATTTGCGCAGACGAATGGCAAGAACACAAGTGGAAGGGCAACGAATGCAGAACGAATAACGGTGACGGGAACGGCCATCAAAATGACGGCCGAGGAAGGCGCAGCAACCAGTTATCAGCCTGTCAAAACGCTCATCGTTCGTGAGGATGGCTCCAATAATCCGAGCCGTTATGTCCTTAACGGACCTGGTCATGTTTTGAACAAGACCGGCGAAGTCGTTCAAACGGCGATCAAACCCGGGACACGGATGCGTGTCTATTACGTAAACACAGGCGATTTGCGGATGGTTGATCACGTGATCGTTTTAGATTGAGTCTGCGCGGCTGGGCTATTACCAACGGAAGCCGCACGGTTCGGCGAACTGTGCGGCTTTTTGGAGGATTGTGCGCGGTGACGCTCCGCTGTTTGTTTGATTTACTGCTGCTTTTCCGTGCAGAGTTTCTGGAAAGCGGGATCGGCACGCAAAGCGTCCCAGATCGGATCGAGCTTCAAGAGCGCTGGTGTAGCTGGCATTGGGCCGTAAAGCCAGCTAATGTATGGCGTTTGTAACAGCCGTGTGAGAGTTGAGATCGGGCCGCTAGTCTCGCCGAAGATCATCTGAATTAACGCCAGGACCTCTTCACGGGTAGGTCCGGATACTCGATCCATAGCACTTGGTAAAAGCATGATTGCACGCTCCGCTTCGTTCAAGGCCGCGTCCTTCTCCCCAAGCGCGGCGTCAGCAAGCGACAACATTTGCGCAAAAAAGGAGTTATCTGGTTGACCTTTGCAGAGCGGCTTCAGCGTGTTGCGCGCCTGTTCAGCGGCAACTCTTGCCCCGGCGGTATCGCCGGCAAGGCGTTGAGCGAAAGCCCGTATCACCTGATTAATGCCCTTGTCGATTTCTGGAGCCAAAGGGAATTGAGCTCCTCGGGCTTGCAACAATCGAACGGCCTCAGCGTGATTGCGTTCAAGTCTCAATTGAGTCATTTTGATTACGAAGGCATTCTCCGATGAAGTTTGAGCGTTTATTCCTGATAAAAATTTAGCGGCTTGCGCCAAGTTACCATCGGCCTGATAAATGCTCGCCTTTACCGCCATCAGATCGGGATCGTTAGGGAGAATGTCCAGAGCCCGATCGTAGAGCTTTAGCGCGGCTGGAAATTGTCGAAGCATGGCGTAAGTCCATGCTGTATCGCTCAGGAGCTCCAAGTTACGCGGATCGAGGGCGAGGCCTTGCTCCCAGTAGGCAATGCATTCACCCCAGTTTCCCTCGCGCCGGGCGACTCCACCGAGGGCATGTGGCACCTCGCTGCTACTTGGTAATATTTTGCCGACGCGTCCGAACGTGGTTTTGGCAAGCCCATAATCACGCAGCACCCAATATTGATAATAACCTAAGGCGAGCAGGATTTCGGCCGAGTTCGGTTGGAGTCTCTGCGCATGCTCCAACGCACTTTGAGCCGCACTTCGGCGAGCGTCGGTTCTGTCCGCACGAATGAAGTAAAGCGACGCATCCGCACGAGAAAGTCGTGCCCAAGCGAGCGCAAACTCGGGGTCAAGCTGCACCGCTCGCTCATAAGAATCGATTGCTTTTCTTAGGGGATCGTTCGAGTACGCGCTACGTGCTTCAAAAGCCAGGCCGCGCAAGTAAGCATCGTAAGCATCCGGATTGTTTGTCGGCTTAACTGCCAAGGCTTGCTCCTCCCGACCGGTCAGCTTCGCTTGCAACGACTCCGCGATTCGTCTGGCGATCTCGCTCTCGATGCCAAAAATGTCCGTTAGCTTACGGTCGTAAGTATCGGCCCACAGGTGCGAATCGTTGCCTGCCTGGATGAGGTTGACGTGCACGCGCACTGAGTCACCGGCTTTTTGCACGCTACCCTCAAGGATGTTCGCCACGCCAAGTTGCTTGGCGATCTCGGAGAGATTCCCCGGTTTGCTCTCATATTGCTGCGTTGATGTGCGCGAGATCACTTTCAAGTCTGCGATCTTCACCAACTGCGTCAGGATTTCCTCTTGAATGCCGTCGGCAAAGTAAGCGTTTCCTTTGTCTTCACTCAGGTTTTCGAAGGGTAAGACGGCGATGCTCTTTTCGGGAATCAAAGCCGCATTACTTCCTTCGGCAGGTACCTGTGTACTTCTGGGCGATATTCGACGAACAGAGATTGAAACACTAAGCGCTAACGCGACGCACAACACAATTAGAGCAACTATAAGCAGAAGCTTTGGCCATCGGGGCGGACTGACGGGACGAACCACGGCGGATTTGTAATTCCATTTTCGAGGTTTGAGTTTCTCGGGGACCTGTGGATTGCCGAGGCCATCTCTGTAGAGATTAAACAGATGCAGGCGCAGCCCGTGCTTCACCTCGCACTCGCCCAGATCCTTCAAGTACGGCTGCCAGTGCCGGTACTGGGCTAAATCTTCCGCTACGTGCCCGGACAAAAGAATATGCCCGGCATCGCCACAATCGAGCACCCGCTGGGCCACGTTGATCCCTGATCCGGCGAAGTTCGTTTTGTCATTTACATCCTTAACTCGATTGACTGGGCCGCTGTGCACTCCCATCCGCACTTGGATAAGCGGATGATCTTGCAAGGCTCTGTTAATCTCGAGCGCACAATGCACCGGCTCTTCTGGACTATGAAAAAAAAGGAGAGCCATCCCATCGCCCATCGGCACGCGGATGATTTTGCCGCTTGCTTCTGCAGCACGAAAAGACTGCGTTCCGTGCACGACTTGGTTCAACTCTTGCAGCAATTCAATCTGCTCGTTCACCAGCAACCTCGAATAACCAACCGCGTCGATTAGCAAAATGTGCGCGATCTCGAGCGGGAGATCAGGCTTAGTCTCCGCAGACGTGTCTTGGGGGTTCACCCTTTTTGCGAACGCTGATAGTACGCTCGCCTGTGGCCGAGAGCAATAGCCTGTAGTTAGGCTCTCCCACTTTGCGCCGCTTTAGCTCGGCAAATCAGTTCCGAAGATTCACTTTGTGTTATTTGTTAAGTCCGATCAATTCCGGACTTAAGAGCAGTTGCTGGAAATCCGGACGGTTACGGATGGGATCCGGCGAATTACGGCGTCACGCGATCCGAGCCAAATGTGCTGCGTAGGTGGCGACAATCTCACCCAAAACGCTGCCGGCAATTACGTCGCTCACAAAGTGGTAGTTCATCGCCACAAGGCTTACCAGCATCGGAGCGCAGAGAACCATGACCATGACGTGTACGGTTCGATTACGAGGCATCGCAACCCACCACACCGTGGCGAACCCCAGGATTCTGCACGCATGACCTGACGGAAAGCTGCCGATATCATCGCCACGCTGAAACAGATGGAAACCGTACGTGCCGGTGCCGATAAGCGATGGATTATCGTGGGTCCAAGTCTCTGGCCAATAGCGACCGAACACGTCGCCTAACGATATGCGGAAGGTATCGGCAACGATTAAGCTAAGAAACGCGACAAGCAACAAATTCTGCCAGGGCAAAAATGGTCTCCACGCCCGGCGAACCATTAGGATCGTCAACACCAAAGCCGACCAATTCTGCAGTTCTGGCGGAGGATAAGTAAGCCAGCGGAAAATTCGGAATTTGTTGATTTGATGGTGATAAACAAAGAAAGCCACGGGTCGATCAATCCAAAAATAACAGATTGCCACGGCAGCAACCGATAAGCCGGTAATGATCAACGTGCAGCGTAGCAACTTGCGATAGTCGTATTCGGGCATGGTTGAAGTGCGATTCAAATCCATCGCAAACTGCACAGTATGGAAGAGATCAGGGATGGAAGTCTACAGTCAAACAGTCCCGTTAGTTTACGATGCAAGGCGGCGAGCTAAGTTTTCAGAATAACTAGGCATTTACGAAGCGATTGCTCTCCCGGCATGGATTGCGGTAATCCGGTGGATGTTCTGGCGAAGAATTTCAGCAAACCGACATCCTTGTTCGAGAAGTTCCCGCGCAAGGACGTTTTCATCTCGCCAAACCAATAGCGCTTCATCGAAGCCGTCCCCGATCTTGCGCAGACGATGTATTTTTTCGAGGGCTCGGGAAACAAAAAGATCGTTGTAACCTGCACCGCGCCGGCCAAGTTCGAGTCGGGGCGTGAACCGCTTTTCGATGCTTGCATGAAGACTTTTCTGTTGTCCACGCGCTGACTTTTAAGCCAAACGGTCAGGGAGCATCTCCGCGCGGTGAATCCACCGCATGGTCGAAGATGACGCACAGTCCGCGTTGTTTTAGTGTTGCGCATTACGCTTCTATTCCATGCAAGAAAACGACATTAACTTGCGGGACGGCAGGATCGTTCGAGGCGAAGCTCCGCTGAATCTGGAGATGCCATTCGAAAAGCTGGACGGCTTTCTCACGGAGACTAAATCGTTTTACGTTCGCACCCATTTTTCGATCCCTTCCATCGATCGAGATGCATGGTGGCTGCACGTCGAAGGAGACGTTGAGAATCCATTCGCCATTAATTACGAACAACTGCTCGAATTAAAATCGGCGACGATTCCGGTGACGCTGGAATGCGCCGGCAACAATCGAAGTTTTCTCGAGCCTAAGGTCAAAGGTGTGCAATGGGGACTGGGCGCGGTTGGCACGGCGGAGTGGACGGGCGTGCCATTATCCATCCTGCTCGATCGGGCGACTCTCAAGCCAAACGCTTGCGAAGTAGTTCTGGAAGGCGCCGATGGCGGCATGCTCGAGGAACCGAAGAGTCCGCCAGGCGAATTGAAGTTCGCGCGCAGTATTCCTCTGGAAAAAGCGCGCCGCGATGTGCTGCTGGCCCACAAAATGAATGGCTCAGACTTGCTGCCGGAGCACGGGTTTCCAGTGCGCGCAATCGTGCCGGGCTGGTATGCAATGGCATCTGTCAAATGGCTTCAGCGTATCATCGTCACCGACCGTCCGTTTACCGGATATTATCAAACAATTGACTACGCGTACTGGCAGAGGACTGACTACGGGCACTGGCAGAGGGGAGAGGATATTGCTGAATTGACGCCGCTGACGGAGATGCAAGTCAAAGCGGAGATTGCGTGTCCGGTAGAAGGTGAAATCGTTCCGGCGAATTCCAGCGTTTGTGTTCACGGAGCCGCTTGGGCGTGCGATGCGGAAATCACGAAAGTCGAACTGAGCACGGACGGTGGCGCAATCTGGAATGATGCAAAATTGCTTGGCGAATCGAACTCAAACGCGTGGCGATTGTGGGAGTTCAAGTGGCAGACATCGTCGCAACCGGGGAAACAAACCCTCATCGCGCGCGCCACCGATTCGCTCGGCCGAACGCAACCACTGCATCGCGATCCCGATCGCGGCACTTACATGATCAACCATCTGCTGCCGATTACCGTGCAGATCTGCTGATTTTTCCATATGGCCAGCCAAGCAGAAAAAGGAGAAACATTTCGTGCGCTGCACGGACGCGATCGCGCGTTCATCATTCCCAATCCGTGGGATATCGGCACGGCGCGATTATTGCAATCGCTCGGATTCGAGGCGCTGGCGACCACGAGCGCCGGTTTTGCGTTTTCCATTGGAAAACCTGATGGCGCCGTTGATCGCGAAACGATGCTTGCACACGCTGCCGACCTGGTTGCGGCAACCGATCTGCCAATCAGCGCAGACCTTGAAAATGGTTATGGTGACGCTCCAGCGTACGTTGCTGAGACGATTCGCCTCGCCGCGGATGTTGGACTCGCGGGCTGCTCGATCGAAGATGTCGCCGCTCGTCGTCAACAAGCGCCCTACGAACTCCCCTTGGCGGCGGAGCGCGTCCGCGCTGCGGTGGAGACGGCACGGTCCCTGCCATTTCCTTTCACATTAACAGCGCGCGCCGAAAATTACGTGATCGGACGCCCCGATCTTCGCGACACGATTGCGCGCCTTCAGGCATTTCAGGAGGCTGGCGCCGATGTCCTCTTTTCGCCTGGGCTCAAAAGCAAACAAGACATCATCACGGTAGTTCGCTCAGTGGATCGGCCAGTGAATGTGGTTATGGGGTTACAAGGCGTGCAGTTGAGTCTCGACGAACTCTCGCAGATTGGAGTGAAGCGGGTCAGCGTCGGCAGCGCGCTCTCGCGCGCAGCGCTTGGCGCGTTCCTCCGCGCGGCGCGCGAAATGCAGATGCACGGAACTTTTAGCTTCGCAGAAGACGCCGTGAAATATGCCGACTTGAACAGGATGCTTGCGTAATTGTGGAGAAAATGTCGATCTTGTTGAAGTTCGGCGCTGCTTCACGCTAAGTTTCAGACCATGTCACTCGTTTTTAAAACAATTCAGACCGAAGGAATCGCTGAGCTTTCTTATCTCGTCGGCGACGACGACGAAGGAGTGGCGGCGGTCTTTGATCCGAGAGCTGATTGCGAGGTTTACATTGAAGCTGCGCGGGACGCCGGCGTCGTTATCACGCACATTTTCGAAACCCACATCCATGCCGATCTGGTGAGCGGCTCGCGCGAACTGTGCGCGCGATTGGAAACGGCAAAGATTTACGCCAGCGGCGAGGGCGGCGCAGAGTACGGTTTTAACCCCGAGAAAATCAAAGATGGCGACCGATTTAAATTTGGCGAAGTGATCGTAACGGCGCGCCACACCCCGGGGCATACGCCGGAGCACATGTCGTATTTACTGTCTGAGGCAGATCATCCTGAAGAGCCGTGGGCAGTGCTTACGGGTGATTCGCTTTTTGTCTCTTCCGCGGGACGACCCGACTTGTTAGGTGAAAAATTTACCAGGCAACTCGCCGAACAACAATTCCACACGTTACACGATTTCTACCTCAATCTCCCTGATCACGTGATAATTTATCCTAATCACGGTGCCGGCTCGCCCTGTGGCGCCGACATCGGCGCGCGGTTGAGCAGCACGATCGGTTACGAAAGAAAATTCAATAATTTTTTGCAGTTCAAAGACGCAAAAAGCTTCACCGATTTTGCAATTAAAACGGCGCCGCCCGTGCCCCGGTACTATCCGCTGATGAAGAAAGTGAACGCCGAAGGCCCTAAAGTGCTTGGAAGTCTTCCACGCGTTCCGGGTCTTTCTCCAAAGGCTTTCCGAGACGCGATCGAGAAGAAGGCTGGCGTGCTTGTTGATGTGCGCAACATGCTCGCGTTTGGCGGCGGTCACATTGCTGGCGCACTTAACATTGCCGGCACGCCAATTCTCTCCATTTGGGCGGGCTGGCTGCTCGATCCAGAAAAGCCAATTCTTCTCGTGCTTGAGGATGATGACGACCTTGAAAAAATTCTCCGGTTATTTGTTCGAACCGGATACACAAAATTCGTGGGTTATTTGATCGGCGGAATGAAGGCGTGGCACGCAGCGGGGTTTCCGCTGGAAAGAATCGGCCAGATGAGCGTGCACGAGTTGAATGGACGCAAGTCTTCGTTGCAGGTTGTCGATGTGCGTTCGCCCGGTGAATGGAAGAAGGGGCATGTTCCCGGCGCCCACCACATTTTTGTCCCGGAGCTTGGCAACCGGGTGGGAGAGCTTGATCGCAACAAACCCACGGCGATTTATTGCGGCAGCGGTTATCGCGCCAGCATCGCCACGAGCATTTTGAAGCGGCAGGGCTTCAATGAGCTTTGGAATGTTCCCGGTAGTTGGGAAGCGTGGAAAAAGGCGAAGCTGCCAGTTGAGGGAGACGGCGAATGAACGGAACAACAGCGCTACCCCGGCGTTCATTCGGGGAGACAATGCGCGCGGACGTTTGGTGGCTCCAGCCGCTGCTCGTTTTTATCGGATTGTCGACTTTCATCGTTTACTCCACGTGGGCGGCGTTTCAGGGAAAAGATTATTTCTTCGGCAATTATGTCTCGCCGTTTTATTCGCCGGAACTGTTTGGCGATTCGCCCCATAGTTGGTTTGGACCGAAACCGGGGTGGTGGCCGCAGTGGCTTCTATTTTCGCCGGCGCTTTTTATTCTTTGGGCACCGGGTGGCTTTCGGCTCACCTGTTATTATTATCGTGGCGCTTACTACAAAGCGTTCTGGGCCGATCCGCCGGCATGCACTGTCGGCGAGCCGCGTAAGAGCTACTGGGGCGAGCGTTCATTCCCGCTCATCATGCAAAATGTACATCGCTATTTTCTGTACCTGGCGCTCCTGTTCATCTTGATCCTGGCGTATGACGTTTGGAAAGCGCTCTGGTTTGTCGATCCAGCGACGGGCAAAAATTCATTTGGTATCGGTGTCGGCACGATCGTACTCGCCATCAACGTGTATTTGCTCAGCGGCTACACATTTGGATGCCATTCCTTACGGCATCTGATCGGAGGATTTCGCGATCAACTTGCAAAATCCCGAGCCTGTTACCGCGCATACGCCTGCGTGAGTTGTCTGAATCGTCGGCACATGCTTTGGGCGTGGCTGAGTCTGTTCTGGGTCGGCTTTACCGATCTTTATGTGCGACTCTGTGCAATGGGCGTGTGGCATGATGTGCGGCTTGTGTAGCCGCAGTTTATTGCTGTCACCATGCCGGACCACGATACTTTCGAGCACGACGTTTTGATCATCGGTTCCGGCGGCGCTGGACTACGTGCGGCGATTGAGGCATCAGCGGCCGGCGTTTCCGTCGGGATGGTTTGCAAATGTCTTCTCGGCAAGGCGCACACAGTAATGGCGGAAGGCGGCATCGCAGCGGCGCTGGCCAATGTTGATGATCGCGATAATTGGAAGGTGCATTTCGCGGATACGATGCGCGGCGGCCAATACGTGAACAATTGGCGAATGGCCGAGTTGCACGCGAAGGAAGCGCCAACTCGTGTGCGTGAGCTCGAGGCGTGGGGTGCGGTGTTCGATCGCACGAAGGATGGTCGCATTCTACAAAGGAACTTCGGCGGCCACAAATATCCGCGCCTTGCGCACGTGGGCGATCGTACCGGCCTCGAAATGATCCGAACATTGCAAGACCACGGGATACATCAGGGAATCGATGTATACATGGAGGTTTGCATCATCGCGTTGCTGAAAGATGGCCAGCGAGTGGTTGGGGCATTCGGTTATGATCGCGAGCGCGGACACTTTAAGATTTTTCGCGCCAAGGCAGTCGTGCTCGCGACTGGTGGGATAGGCAAAGCTTACAAGATCACCAGTAACAGTTGGGATTGCACCGGTGACGGACACTCGCTCGCATATCATGCCGGCGCAGCGTTGATCGACATGGAATACGTGCAGTTCCATCCCACAGGCATGGTTTGGCCCCCTAGCGTGGCGGGAATGCTGGTGACCGAAGGCGTCCGTGGCGAAGGCGGGATTCTCACCAACGCGGATGGCAAACGTTTCATGTTCGACTTTATCCCGGACAATTACAAAGCCCAGACGGCTGATAACGAGGAAGAAGGCTGGCGTTATACGCAGGGCGACAAGAACGCCAGGCGCCCGCCGGAGTTATTGACTCGCGATCACGTTGCACGCTGCATCGTGCGTGAAATTAAAGAGGGCAGAGGAAGTCCACACGGTGGCGTCTATCTCGACATTTCGTGGATTAGGAAAAAAATCTCAAACGCGGAAGAGCATATCAAACGCAAGCTCCCGAGCATGCATCACCAGTTCAAAGCGCTGGGCGACGTCAACATCACGAAAGAGCCGATGGAAGTCGGACCGACCACGCACTACATCATGGGTGGCGTGCATGTGGACGCAGATACCCAGATGTCCGATGTGCCGGGGTTATTCGCTGCAGGTGAGTGCGCAGCCGGAATCAATGGCGCGAACCGGCTCGGCGGCAATTCGCTTTCCGACCTTCTAGTCTTCGGAAAACGAGCCGGAGAATTTGCAGCGAAGTTTGCGAAGGAAAACTCACACGGGAAAATCGACAACGACAAGGTCGACATGTACGCCCGCGAAGCATTGAAACCGTTCGAGAACAGTCGCGGCGAAAATCCGTACTCCGTTCAGCGCGATTTGCAGGAAGTGATGCAGCACAACGTCGGCATCGTCCGTGACGAGAGCGAAATGCGCTCGGCGCTCGATCATTTGAAAAGTTTTTGGGAACGCGCCGCGCGTGTTGGCGTCACAGGCAACCGCGATTTCAATCCCGGCTGGCACACCGCGCTGGATCTAAAAAATCTGCTCACAGTTGCCGAGGCGATCACGCGCGCGGCGCTGGAGCGAAAAGAAAGCCGGGGCGCACAATTCCGAGAGGATTATCCCGAGAGGGACGAGCGCTTCGCGAAGGTGAACATCGTGATTCGCAAGACCGGGGACGGCAATATGGAAGTCCGATTGGAACCTCTGCCGGAAATGCCGGACTATTTGAAACAGGTGATTGAGGAAAATCGGTGAACCCGTGAATCGAGAATCGTTACATCGTGAATCGACACCCAAACAGCGTGGGCAAGTTTCGACCTTCGAAGATTTGGAAGTCTATCGACTGGCGCGCGAATTTCGAAAAGCGATGTACGGCGTTGTGAAAAGGTTGCCGGAAGTCGAGCGATTTGGATTAGCCAGTCAAATTCGCCGCGCGGCTGTTTCATTGACTAACAACATAGCGGAGGGGCACGGTCGTTACCACTATCTCGATCAGATCAAATTTACGCTTCACTCTCGCGGCTCCCTCGAAGAACTACTGGATGATCTGAACGTCTGTGCAGACGAGCAATACCTCCCGGTTGAAGAGATCATATCTCTGAAAGAGGACGGGTGGCGGATACGTCAGTTGATTGACGGTTACGTACGCTACTTGCGCCAACAAAGCACCGTTCACAGCGGTTCATCGGTTCGCGAAGACTCACCGGCATACGACGAAGACATCGACGATTCACGATTCTCGATTTAACGATTCACGATGAAAACAGCTGTTTTCAAAATCTGGCGCGGGAATGCGACTGGCGGCGCGTTTCGGAATT
>WNFY01002410.1_pt1 | contig 17771 bp, 18 predicted proteins | sample 5400091 | NCBI WGS metagenome assembly WNFY01 (sample SAMN13153364, study PRJNA577476) | soil metagenome | isolation source: 60 cm soil or saprolite under grassland replicate 1 | place: USA:California | collected 2016-06-15
GCTGCAAGTCGGCCCGATCTATCTTGACTATAATGCGACTACGCCCGTTGATCCACTTGTCTTCACCGCTATGTCGCCCTTTCTCTCAACCTACTTTGGCAATCCTTCCAGCACGCACTATTATGGCCGGGGCACGCGCAAAGCGATCGAGGTAGCGCGTGGGCAGGTCGCGCTGATGCTGGGCTGCGCATCCGACGAGGTAGTCTTTACCGGCAGCGGCTCTGAAAGCGACACGCTGGCAATTCGTGGCGTCGCACTGGCCCTGCGCGAGCGCGGCGACCATATCATCACCCAGGCGACGGAGCATCCGGCTGTACTGAAGCTCTGCGCGGCGCTCACCCGCCTGCATGGCATACGCGTCACGTATCTGTCCGTTGACACCCACGGTCGCATCAATCCCGCCGATCTTGCCGCGGCCATCGATGGGCGAACGACGCTGGTAACGATCATGCATGCCAACAACGAGACCGGAACGGTGCAGCCCGTCGCCGAACTGGCGGAGATCGCACACCGGCACGGAGTACTGTTCCACACCGATGCCTCACAGACGGTTGGCAAGATCCCCACGAACGTCTCGGAGCTGGGCGTCGATCTGCTGACCGTTGCAGGCCACAAGCTGTACGCTCCCAAAGGGATCGGAGCGCTCTACGTCAGGCGTGGCATCCAACTGGAGCCAGCGATCTACGGTGGAGGCCAGGAGACGGGACGCAGGGCGGGAACCGAGAATATCGCCTTTATGGTTGCGCTGGGAGCGGCAGCCGTGATCGCCTATGAGCAGATCGGCCTGAGCCAGCCGCATCTACAGCGTTTGCGGGACCACTTGCAGCAGAGACTGGAGGCGGAACTGCCCGGCATAGTTCATCTCAACGGGCATCCGACTGAACGTCTCCCCAATACGTTAAATATAAGTATAGATGGCGTGATAGGCGAAGATGTGCTGGCGACCACACAGGAGATAGCCGCCTCAACCGGGTCCGCCTGTCACGAAGGAGCCACCGAGCCTTCATCCGTCCTGCTGGCTATGGGTTTAACGCGGGAACGGGCACTGGGAGCACTGCGGCTCACTCTGGGTCGCTGGTCTACCGAAGACGAGGTAGAAAGGGCTGCAATGGCTCTTAGCCGCACAATAAAGAAGATGAAGGGGATGTGAATTTCTCTCAACCTCTGTTACAATAGAAGCACGATATCTGGCATACCTGATGTATTCCGTATTACGCCATATGAAGTCATCATATAATAAGGAGCGAGCGGCATGACGATAGGTGAACCCAGGATGCACTATCCTGTCCCACCAGCCATTGAGCACCCAGAACTCCTCACATACCGGGCAGAGTTTCAGATTCTGCAGCGAAAAACATATCTAAATAGTTGTTCCCTGGGGGCTCTCTCTGAAAGATCTATACGCGGCATGGCACAATTTATGGAGACGTGGAATGAGTGGGGCGCGCACGCATGGTACGAGATCTGGTTGGGGGAGATCGCGAAAGTGCGTCAGAAGTTCGCTACCATCATCGGCGCGCAATTGCATGAAGTCGCCATCGCGCCCAGCGTCTCGGTAGCGCTCAGTTCTATTGCCAGTGCCATCGATTACAACGAACGCAACAAAGTCGTGATGGCGGATATGGACTTTCCCACGGTCCCTTATCAATGGTTAGTGAAGGAACGTGTGGGAGTGGAGAGCCATTTCGTAGAGAGTCCGGACCGCATCTACGTAGACCCGGAGCTGTTCGAGGCGGCGGTCGACGACCGGACCGCGATTGTTGCCACCTCCCGTGTCTGCTATACCAGCGGCTATATCCAGGACATTCGCGCCGTCGCCGATATCGCCCACAAGCACGGAGCCTGCATGCTTGTTGATGACTATCAGGGCACCGGGCAGATTCCCATGAACGTCGTCGCGCAGGACGTAGATATTCTCGTCACCGGCGCGCTCAAGTGGTTAATGGGCGGCCCTGGCCTCGCGTTCGTCTACATTCGCGAGGGGCTGCTCCCGACCTTGCAGCCTACTATCGCGGGCTGGTTCGGCCACCGCGACCAGTTCGAGTTCAAGACGCGCGAGTTCGCCTTTCGTGATGATGCGCGGCGCATCGAACTGGGTACACCGGCGATGGCCGCCGTCTATGCCGCCAACGGCGGACTGGATATCGTGCAAGAGGTTAGCGTCGAGAGCATCTGCGAGCGCACGCGCTACCTCACCAACGACTTGATCGCGCGCGCCCGTGAGCACGGCTGGACGGTGTGCGCACCGCAGGAGCCGGAGCGGCGCAGCTCGATCGTCATGCTTGAACTCGAACGGCCCGAAGAGATTGCCAGTGAACTGGTCGCCCGCAATATTATCGTCGACTCGCGACCGGAGCTGCTGCGCATCTCGCCGTACTTCTACAATACCGTCGAAGAAAACGCGATCGTTGTTGATGCGATTGCCGAGATACTGGACGGTAGAAAGAAATTATCGCAATAGTCAAAGTAATGCAAAAATTGAACGATCTGGATGATATGGAGGAAGTACATATGCTCTGCCCCAACTGTCAATATCACTATGAAGAAGAGGACATCTACTGCCGCCACTGCGGCGAGGATCTAACGATCACTCCGACAAGCGTGGTTACGACGGCACAGACGCGCCTGCCTGCCCTGTTGAACCCGGCCCAGTTGCCGCGCAAGGTCGCCGCCAGCGTCGGGGCCGTGGCGCTGGGCGTGGGCATCGAGCTATTGCGTAGGGGCCTGGTCGCGCGCCTGGTGCCAGCCGCTCGTGTGGGCAGTGCGTCGGTGCTGAGCGGGGTCAAGGATATTTTGCCGTCACCGTCAGAACGGTCGCTCAAGGTCCCTAAGGGGTATGTTATCGATGAGACGATTGTGATACGGCGTCGGGTGATCAGGCGCGAACGTTAGTTAGGGAAGACGTTGTAAGGATGCAGACCTGTAGCCGGGTGCCACAGACTCAGCAATCTTTTGCTTCTGGTGCCTCTTTTCTAATGGTCTGAGGAATGATTATGTATAGCGTAGCCGATCTGCCCGCCCGCGCGCTCTGGCGAACTCTGCTAACCTGCGTGGTGTGCGTGCCAGTTATGTTTTGTCTCGCGGCGTGTGGTTCCAGTGGGATACTGAGCAGCGGAAGCTGGCAGGCAGGTGGATTGCAAAACCAGTCGCTGCGTGTGTTGGCGGTCAATGGCAAGGATCTGCAAAATCTGTATGTCGGAAACGTGCAGGGACATATCTTTATGAGTGACAACGCAGGCCAGAGCTGGAGCGAGCACAGCGCGGGTCTGCCTCTGCCAGATCCCATTCACGCGCTCTCTTTTGATATTTCCAGCCAGAAGCTCTACGCGGCAACTGACAGGGGCCTGTTCACCACGACGGCTGGCGCTACACGTTGGAGCCTTCTCTCCGCGCTGCCACCCACCAGTTTTACCTCGCTCACGTTCGATCCAGGGGCAACGGCAGTCATGTACGTGGGAACCGCGAGCCGGGGAGTTTATAGAAGCGATAACGGCGGCGGTGCCTGGACAGCGGTTAGTAAGGGTCTACCAGCCGGCGCAGCGGTGAACTATCTCTCCTTTGATCCCGTGCAACACCAGGTGTGGGCAGCAACAGCGGCGGGCGCCTATCTCTCCAGCGATCGTGGAGCCTCGTGGCAATCCTTCAATGGAGGTATACCGGCTGGCATCACTATCAATACGATCGTTCCTGCATCGACCGTTGGTGGTACAACGGGGCTGTTGTATATGGGGACCAATCACGGCATCTATCTATCGCAGGACTTCGGGGCGCATTGGAGTGCGCCCCAGGAGGCGCTGTCCGGCACTAGCATTCGTGCTATCCTGCTAGATTTCCGTAGCACAAACCCCATTGCGCTGGACGTTGCAACCGATGTAGGAGTCTTTACCAGTGCCGACAACGGCCAATCCTGGTCGTCTGTTGCCAGCGACCTGCCCAGAAACGCGCCGATCTACGCCCTGGCACTTGGAACAGACAACTACGCGCAATTATACGCGGCGGGGGACGGTATCTACCTGTTTCCCGGCAATGGTGGAGGGATCGCGCCCACGCGTATCCTGCCATTGATACTGGTTGCGGCCTTCTTTTTCCTGCTATACTGGCTGAGCCAGCGCGGTCGAAACAGGCGGCGCGCAGCGATCAAGCTGGCGACTACGCAGGCAGAGCCGGTTGCTAAAGCCGACGATCCGCCAGCAACCAGCGCATAATAGCGCGAATATTGTTTGTATGCGCCTGGCTATAAAATGCAGTATCCAGCGGCTCGGAGATGCCATCTATAACTTCAGAGAACGGAAATCCGATCAGATCTGGCTCTATTTCTGCGTCCGTCGGCTGGTGGGTATGTAGCAGCGTACGACAGCGCGCCTCGATCTCGCGCAGGTAGGCCAGATTTCTGTTGACCAGATCCGGGCTATTGCCATGCGAACACAGCACGCGTCGGGGCCGCAGATCTCGAAACCGTTCAAGTGTTGCGAACATCGCATCCACGCTCTCAGCATTAGCAATGACGGGTAGCGGAAACTCCACGGCGTCGAAGGCCAGCAACAGGCGCAGTTCGGGAAGCCATGCCGCGATATGATCGGGACTGTGGCCGGGTGCCGGGAACAGTTCGAGCGTCAGATCGCCGCCAGAGATCGTGAGGCGGTCGGTAAAGGTGAGCATCGGCGGCGTCAGTTCGACATCGTGAAAAAGGGCGTAACGGCTCTGGAAATCCGCCAGTTCCCGTCTCGCCTCCTCCGACTGCATGCGAACCCGGCAGAGCCGATGGGCGATAATCGGAGCGGACTCCCAAAAATAGCCGTTGCCCCAGCAGTGATCCCAATCGGCGTGACTGTTCACGACCAGGAGCTCTCGCCCGGCCTGCAGCGCATCGCTGGCCCAATCCACCACATCCTGCATATCCGTCGGAGAGAGCAGCGTATCACAGATGACGACATAACGATCGCTGATCACCGCGTACATATCTACCGTCATCCCTGCAAACTCTGCCATATCCGCAAAATCGCGACGAAAAACATGCACCCGCTCATCACCGCCCAGTCCAGGAATCTCGCTAAGCGCTCCTGCCATGCTAGATCTCCTCCGTCACTGTGATCAATGATGGACGTGCGAGCCCACGAGCGCCACGATCAGATAGAGGCCATAGAGCAAGATGCAGACCAGTAGAATAGCTCCGTAGCAGGTAAGCGTCCAGGCACGGCGCGTATTCAACGCCTGGCGCAACTGTTCGCCCATATCGGGCGGGTCTAGCAGCAGGTCGGGAGCAACCTCTTGCAGGTGCGGCAGCATCTCGCGGAAGCCACGCGCATTACTCATGCCTTCCGCCAGGATCATCGTCGTATCATCATCCATATCCGCCATCAGAATGAGTTTAGCGGGATTGGGATCGCCTGGGGTGAGAATGAGACGCCTGAGCTCGTTAAGTGGCACGGCAAGTTCCTTGCCTTCCTCTTGCCCGGTGACCACGAGTTCGTCGTCAAACAGGCGTATCTCTTTTCCCAGGCCAAAACGTACTACGCTCAGTGGACGTTTTTTTGTTGTTTCGTTTTCATCCATAACAGATCCAAACTATCTCACCCATGCAAGTGTGAGAGCCATTTTCTGTTTCAGATTGTACCGCATCTCGGTCCGTGCGTCGAGTGCCAACGTGTTTTCCAGGCATGGGACTTTGCGTCGGTGGCTTGACAGACGTTGTGTTTAAACATTACAATCTGACGGGGAGCGTTACTGCAAGCAAGGAATGTTGGAGGCTATGGCGCGAATCGGTCTGCTTGAGGATAATGCGCGCATCGCGAGGCTATGCGCGACGATGTTGCAATACGTGAATCATCACGTCGTTATCTACGAACATCCGCGCGAATGTTTACGCGCATTAATATCGCCGTCATCGGTTTACGAGGGTAGGCAACAGGCTTACAGAGGGATACTACCAGGCATATTGCCCATAGATGTGCTGATCCTGGACCTTCACTTGCCGGAGATCGGTGGCATTGAGGTATTGCATTACTTGTGCGGCTATTCCCACACGAGAGCGCTGCCGCTTATTTTTTGCACAGCTGCTCCTCCCTCTGAGATCGCTGAGGCGCTTCGTATTGCGCCGCACGCGAGCTTCATCGAGAAGCCATTCACCTTCCAGATTTTAACATCGACTATTATGAATGTACTCAAAGAACCCGCTTAAGTCGCGCTTGCTAGCGGCGTTGATCGTGGTCAGCGCCCTGGAAGGCTGACCGTTAAGGTACTCTATCTCCTTTGGCGTAAAAACGCTCGTTGACACCCTCTTCTCTTTTGTAAGGGATTGCAAACCTTATATCAGCCTATCATCTCCGATGCCTGTGTGTAAACATATGCTTCATGACATGCATAATGATCAGCTACAAAAGGCACCTCTGTAATACGATCATAAAATCATTGACAGTAAATAAAAAATCGTGCACACTATTTTATAGTGATGAGATAAAAAGCGGAAAGGATATGCAGATGGATGACCTCTCGGGACGCCAGGTCGGAAACTATCGTCTGCTACGACTGTTGGGGCAGGGCGGCTTTGCAGACACATACCTTGGCGAACAAATTTATGTCCATACCCAGGCGGCAGTGAAGGTTGTGCAGACGTCGTTTGGGCAGGGGGATCAAGAGAGCTTCTTCAATGAAGCGCGTATGATCGCTCACCTGAGCCATCCCAACATTGTGCGCCTGATCGACTTCGGCGTTTCCGACTCGCGTAATACGCCATACCTTATCATGGAGTACGCGCCGAACGGGACGTTGCGCCAGCGCCATCCCCGGAGGGAGATCGTGCCGATCGAGCGCGTCACGCAGTATGTGCGCAATATCGCAGCCGCCCTGCAATACGCTCATGGGCAGAAGGTCATTCATCGTGATGTCAAGCCCGAAAATATGCTGGTCGCCGCGAACCAGGAGATCCTGTTGGGCGATTTTGGCATTGCGGTGGTGCAAAGTTCGCGTATACAGAGCATGACCAACGTCGCCGGAACCGTGAGCTATATGGCTCCTGAGCAGATTCAGGGACACGCGGTCCCCGCAAGCGATCAATATGGGCTTGCCGTTGTGATCTACGAGTGGTTATGTGGGGCGCCTCTTTTCACCGGTTCGTACGCGGAGATCGCGGCCCAGCACGCGTACGCAACTCCCATCCCACTACGTCAACGCGTAGCAACGATCTCAGCCGATGTTGAGCAGGTCGTGCTGACGGCCCTGTCGAAAGATCCGCAGCGGCGTTTCAGGAGTGTGGAGGCATTTGCGAACGCCTTCGCGCAGGCGAGCAAAGCAGATGGCGAGAGTCAGCGCGTGACGTTAACAGATTCGCAAGCGAATATTCCGACAATAAGTGGAGCGTATAGCGGCCCTTACACCGGTCCACAGCCAGCAGTTCCCATCCCGCCGACGCAGACCGCTTACGGATTTCCACAGGACAGGCAGGAAGTGGATCTTCAGAATCCGCCGCCGCCACCACCTGTATACGGTTCGCCCTCTGGCGCGTACAATCCACAGACACCTCCTCCCGCGGTCCCTGAAGCTTTCACACCGCATTTTACGCCGCAGATGACGCCCAACACGCCTCAATACACGCCGCCGAATGCTCGCTTCGCTGTCGGAGGAGTTTCTTCCGGGAGCGGATCAGGCTTTGCCCCAACACCGCCAGCGGCCACAAAGGGTCGACGACCTTCCACTCTGCTCTTGCTCGCGCTAATAGCGGCAATAGTGCTTATTGTAGGTAGCGTCGCCATTGTATACGCCGCTGTCTATCGACCATTTATATACAGCGTGCAGGCGACGGCAACCGTAAGCGCGCAGACGACCGGAACGGCGCTCGCTCAAGCCAACGCCACGGGAACGGTGGTATCGCGGGCAACCGCGACGCAGACAGCGCTACAAGACCTCTATACACAGGCAACGAATGGCACGCCGAACCTGAATGATCCATTGAAGAGTCCGGATAACTATGGGTGGAGTCACTTTACTAGCTCGACCGGTATGTGTAATTATATCGACGGTACGTATCACTCGCGCGCGCCAGTGGGCTACTTTGAGCCCTGTTACGCGGGTGCCACAAACTTCACTGACTTTGCCTTCCAGGTGCAGGTAAAGATCGTTTCAGGTGTGCTTGCTGGAATTATGTATCGCGCTCCTAACATCAACAACGATAACTCAGGATACTACTTTGAGATCGGGACCGATGGCACCTATCATGCGTATAAAGTGACCGTCGATAAGCAGGGAAACAATTTCCCGACGCTGGTCAGTGGTTCCTCGGCTGCGATCCATAGCGGCCTGAACCAGACCAACCAGCTTGCCGTTGTTGCCCGTGGGGACACCCTTTACTTTTATGTGAATAAGCAGTACGTGAACAAGGCCACCGATAGTGACTACAAAGGCGGAGTCATCGGCGTCTTCACAGATAGCTCGGGCACGAGTGGGACCGAAGCCGTGTTTAGCAACGCTCAGGTCTGGCAGTTGAATTGAGGCATATAAGTAACATTGGAGGATGAGTTTGAATACACGCATCGCCATGTTTGTTCTGCTCGCCCTGCTGGCGGTCGTCCTTGTCGTAGGGAGTATCCTCATCTACTGGATGATCATCTACGAACCAACGCAGATTCACGCGCAGGCGACCGCTACTGCCGGAGCAAACGCCACAACGCGTGCCGTTCACGCCGGTTCAACCGTGTCGGCGAACGCGAACACCACCGCAACCGTGCTAGCGGAAGCGACCTCAGGCATAGCTGGCACTCAGATCGCGCTGGAGAACGTCTACAATCAAGCAACAGGAGGGACACCGGCCCTGAATGATTCGCTCCGCGCACAAGGCAAGAATAACTGGGATGAGAGTCAGTCGAGCCAGGCGAGTTGTGGCTTTGCGAAGGGCATGTATGACAGCACAACAACGTCTGGATTCTTCAGACCCTGTATGGCGGAGGCGACGAACTTTGGCAATCTCGCGTATCAGGTCGAAATGAATGTCGTGAGCGGGCATTCCGGTGGTCTTGTTTTGCGTGCCACAGCAAACGATTCGGGATATTATTTTCGCCTGAGTACCGATGGGACCGTGCTGGCAGAAAAGCTGGTGATCAATGCACAAAATAATACGAGCTCTACATCCCTGTTCGCGGGCCGTAGCGCGACGGCCAATATAGGAAACAACCAGTTTAATACCATCACCGTCATCGTACGAGGCAGCGACATGTATATGTATATCAACCAGCAGTACGCATTCCACACCAGTGATGGCTCCTACAAGTCCGGCCTGATCGGCGTTTTTGCGGATAGCGATGCCAGCAATTCTGAGATCCTTTTCCGTAATGCTCAAGTCTGGAAGTTATGAGAGCGGAATAATCCCATTGACATGCCTGTTAGAAATTGTGATAGAATAGGTATCCTCTCTTGAGTGTAGTAAAAGAGCCACGAGAGCGGCTTTGTTCTCTTACGGCCTTTCCATTGACACCTGAATTGACACCCTATGAGTCGGAGAAGGTCTTCTTTTTATGGGTTATCCTATTCCTGTCTGCGTTTCTGGTATTCTACAGGAGTAAGACTAAGAGTTTTGTGCAGGTGTTCAAGGACATTCCTATTCTATTATTGCAGATAGCTCTCTGTCTGGCTATTATGCCACAGGCTGTTAGGTGCTATAATTTGATAGGTATAGACCTTTATGAACTGGCTCTACAGGCTTGTTTATGCTGGTTGCGGCCCTTGCAGATGCTATACTTTTTGTTTGTCTTCGCTCTTTTCCTGGTCTGCCTTTCTGCTCCCACTCACTCTCCACTCAAAAACGTATCGACCCATTGGAAGCCATGATAAAAGGCCATACCGATTTCAGGTTGTATGGAAAGAAGAACGAGAGCTAACGAAAAAAGACGAAGGGCATCGTTTCTTGTCTCTACTTGTAGCCATGAAGCGTGAAGAAGAGAAACCAACCGTTTATATTCGTGAGCAGCGAGAAGGGTATCTGCTAGCGCCCTCAACGCCTCTGCTCGCTGGTGGCTCTCCTCTATGCCACGAGCCACTCCTTCGGCCTGTTCCCACTGCTCTGCTTCCGCTAAGGAACTAGCCAGCGCCCTCAACGCCTCTGCTCGCGGGTCGCTCTCCTCTATGCTACGAGCAACTTCAGAGGCTCGAAAGAAGATCTGTGTACGTTCTGCTTGTCGCTCTGGCTGCCTTGCCAGGTATTGAGCCATCAACAGCAGCACCTTGACCTTGTAGAGAGCGTCAGTTAAGAGTTCCGCTAGCCCTAACACCTCTGGTTCTCTCTTCAGGAGAAGGAGCAATTGAAAGGTTTCTAGTCCGTATTGGTCGGCTCGACTCCTTAAACTCCCACGTAACAGGGTATAGCGCCAGAGCAGAGGAAGCATTGCAATCGTTTCTTGCAGCGTTGATCCATAATGAGCGGCGGCTTGACGTCCTCTATCTAAGTCTTGAACGTAGGAGCGTGTACTCAGGTCATATCGCTCCTTGGCTCGTCCATAGCTTCCCTCGTCTAATACCTCAAATACGTGTTGCCATTTTCCAGCATAGTAGAGATGGGTAATATAATGCTGACGTGCATATATTCGCCTTCCCTGCTCCTTTGGATTGTTCGCATCCTGCCAGATTGCTGAGAGGTCTCGTTCACACCACTCGGCTAAGCGTGCGTGCCAGCCCTCTAGTTCATCTGTTGCAAAGATATAGTCCTTTTGAGCGTTCTCTTCATCTTGTTGCAAATAGTCGCGCAGCTTTAGATGAAACAACGTATAGCGTCGTTGTCCTGCATCGACCACGAGTCCTCCCAGTCGCGTGAGGGCATCTTTGAGTCGTTCATCTTCAATCTGAAGGATGTGTTTGATCTGCCAGGAGGCCAGTGGTTCAGGGGCGGCCAGCAGCAGGCCCAGCACGGGTTTGATCACCTCACGCCATTCGATGGGAGGCCGCTTGAGGCGAGCGATCGAGAGCGAGAAGATATTGGAGGGGTTGGAAGCGACTTTGGTAATCACCTGCTCAGGAGAAAGATCCTTATTGTCAAACAACTCTCTAGCAACCAAGTCAAGATAGAGCGCATTCTCTTCCATCACCTTATAGAACCGGTCTGCTAGGTATGCTTCCAATGTGACCTGCCGATGCTGTAATACGAGCGTGAAATCCTCTCTGCTCAGATTTGGCAGAGGATATTGGTCAAGCGGTTTGAGCAATTCCAGTGACTTCATCGCGTCATTGGGACGTGTTCCTACCACAAACACAATGCTTGGAGGGGGATTATTCGGAAGGAAACTGAGGTCACGTTTGCCGTCGAAATCTTCTTCGAGTTGATCTAACCCGTCCACAAAGATGACCTCTTTTCCTCCTTTGTTCACCACGTCCTCAAGCACATGAGGGAAATACTCACGCAAGGCCGCACGGTTCTCGCTGGTGACATAGAGATCAGACAAGTCATATTTGAGAATGAGGCGAGCCATGAGATTGCGCAAGAGATTGACCTGGTGATCAGGACCAGGATTGAATGGGATAAAGTGATAGGCTGTCTCTTCGATGCCATAGGTCTCCACGAGTTTTGCAATGATACTGCTCTTTCCTTGTCCTGCCTGACCGGTAATGGTCACATACCCACCGGTCTGGAAACGCGCATTGATTATGTACTGGAGTTCTTCGAGTTCGCGTCTTCTTCCGACAAAGCTTTCAAGGCGATTACGAAGAAAACCGCTCTGAGTGGTAAATAAAAGAGTTCGTAGCTTGCGTTCTTTTTCGCTGATGTGTTTGCCAGGCGAGAATGAGTACTTTTCAATCGTTTCGCGTATTTCGCTGACGATGTGGGTAAATGCAGCATCAGTATCTCCCCACGAGGTGATAGGTTGACCGTTGCGAGGAAGGCAGAGCAAGTGTTCGAAGGGAGCACCCTTGCGATCAAAGGGACGTAAAAAAATGGGGATCACCAGAGCAGACTTGGCCTTGCTGCGTTCGATGGCACACTGCATCTCCTGGCGACACTCGTCCGAAGCAAGAAAATCGGCACTGATGAGCAAGAGGATGAGGGAAGCGGTTTCAAGATGATGATCGCGTATTTGCTGCCAGTCCTCGCCCGCGAGTATTTTGCGTTGATGCCAGGGAGCAATGAACCCCTGCTGTTTCAGGAGGCTCAAATGCGCTTCAAACTCTTCTACTAACGCTCCATCTTTCGGCTTTGCTGCATAGGAGAGAAAGACCGAGAGTGGGAGCATCATTGGAGGTGCCGTTTCCATGCTCTAATCCTCACACGATACATGCCACTATTTGAATAGAAAAGCTCGAAAGCCAGGTTTTGACTAGCTTTCACGTCTTTTCACTTCACACCTTCAAAAATCGGTATGATATCTTTTTCTGACCACTTCCACAGAATTATTTCATTTTCAATCCTTGCCACCATTCTTTCGGCTCAACTTGCAGACATGTTTCTGCCAGGTCCCGCGCAGCATCGGTTTGTAGTCCTGCGTAGCAATTTGTAATCCAGTCTTCCACATCAACGTATCCTTGGCTTTGATACTCCCTGGCTTGAAAAATGCACTCAAGCAGATCTGCATCACGGGCAAGTTTTCCTTCTAACGAAAGTCTTCCTTCATAATCTTCAAAAAATGCAATGATATTTTTGGCTAGATCTTGTGGAAGTCTTTCAACTTGTTCGGTAAGTGCTCTTTCCTCATCCCTGCCGATGTTGATGTACCTTTTTGAGACGCGATGAAGATCGTTAATTCGAGCTTCGCCAGTATCGTGAAAAAGACACATCATGGCAGTTTTTTGTGGATCTGCTCCTTCAAGAGAGGCGAGGATATAGCCAAGAATGGCAGTGCGGAAAGAGTGTTCGGCTATACTTTCTGGATTTGTGATTCCTGCCATCCACCAACCTGACCGTTTTACTCTTTTCATTTGTCCCATTTCGTAGACGTATTTTGCTACGTTGTTCATTTCCATAGATCAGCTCCTTGCAAGATTTTTTCTAAGTGTTCTTTTTCCTGTTGGAATATGTTGCTTTGCTTCCAGTTCTCTTGTGCGAGAAATTTTTTTAGAAAGGGTAGTTCTTGTTTGTGTGTGGCGAGAATTATTGTACCTCGTGTTTCTAGAAGATCGGCTAAGGTAAGTACGTCAAGAGGCCAACTGTTTTTGTAGCGTTCATTGTGTATGTGGCGAAAGAGGGATCGTAGTGTACCATCACATCGTTCTCCTTTCTGGTCGTAGTATCCGCATTCTTGCGCCTGGTCACCGTAATATACTAAGTGATAGCCAAGATTAATAGAAGCTACTTCAGGATCATTTCTGATCAATTTGATATACTCTTCAAGAATATCCATTTTGTTGCAGTATAATGCCAAGCCGACCATTATGCCACGTTGAACCCATTTATTTTGCTCCTGGTAGTAGATTTGTTCAAGAAATTGTATGGCATGTGGTGTTTTGAGATTTGTCAGGTAGTGGCTAGCATGTTGGCGGATTGTAACGCTCGGAATGTCGTCTCCTTGATGTATTTGATATACCTTGATAAGGTTCTGAATAATTGCGTCTTTTTCATTTTGTGCTATTTCTTTTGCATTAAGCATATCTTTTAAGAAAGTAACTACCTCAAAAGGCAGAACTTCTTTGAGAATTTCGCTAATTATGGCAACTACATCTGATTGTTGGGCTCTGGTGCACATATATTCGAAGATATACTTCGCAACGTAGTACTCATGAAAAGTTTTGTGAAGAAAGTAGTAGCTGTCTGCTTCTGAGACGGCCAGTAGTGTACGAAAACATAATTCGTCGAGAAGTTGGCTTTCTGTGACTGCATAGTAACGATCTGCGACGTTTTTTAGGAGAGAGAGAAGTTCATTTTGTGTAAAAGTCTCATTCTGGCTGAGCCTGTAAGGGGACGATGTAGAAAATTTTGTCGTGTAGGTTAACCAAGCTATCTCTTGTAAAAGTTGTGCTTTTTTGTTCCACTTCAGTATGGAGCCGGGTTTTGCTGCCTCATTTTTCAACCATTTTTCGGTATATTTGTCATAGAGCTTTGTAATGTTCCATTCCTCTTCCTTTGCTTCTTTAGGGTCAGTGAAAATATCGAGCATCATGACTAAAAGTAAAGGACGTCGTGCTAAGTCTTGTAATTCCTGGTTTTCCTGAATGGTTTTAATAATGCTTTCGGGAGTTGTGACGTTTTTTTGCATCATTTTCTGTTGCTTGTATTGATAAAACGCCACAATGTATGTGTTAACAGATTGCGTTAGTTTTAAGGGTTGTAGTTCAATCCATTGGGAATAGTGTTCTCGGAGAGGTGACATAGAAAGATGAAATTCAAAAAAACTTTTTCTGCAAGAGAGGATTGATGGCTGTGTAAAAATTTTGCTCGCTGTTTGTTCGTTAAGGAATTGTTGTGTAAGTTCTCCTTTTATTTCGTCGAAGCCATCAAATAGAAAAACAATTTGCTTATTTCGTGCAAGAGATGCAAAAGTCTCGAACGAAAGAGGAAGTTCATCATGGAGATAATTCCAGAGTAGTTCAAGGGGATTACCCGCTAAGGATGAAAATTCTCGAAGTGGAATATAAAGCGGAAAGAGGTATACACCCTCTGGTTTGTTGAAGAATCGGGTAGCGAGAAGATAGAAAATCTGCTTGAGTATAGTAGTTTTTCCTTGTCCAGCGTCACCCAATAGAAGTATGCGTTGACCTTCAATCAAAGCATCGACCAAATAGATGATGAGATCGGTTGATACGGTTGTGCCTTGTAACATTTCCCAGGGTGGTGGAATGAAGAGGTTGTTATTGTTTATTATATCTCTCACATATAAATTTGTTGATCCTGGTACCAAGGAGTTGAGCGTTTGAGTGTATTGTTGTTGAAGATAGTTAGCAAGGATTTGATAGTATTCTATAGAAGAACCTGTTTTTTGTATTGGATTGGCGGTATTATTTATATAATTCAATCTGTTTTGTGATATTTGATTGAACGCTGTGGATGTTTCGGAGGTTGTTATTTCATACTCGTTGCCATTGTCAATATCATCGCTTCCTGTGGATTTTGCTCGCTTCTTTTTTTGAAGTTTTAAGCCCAATTCTTCTAAAGATACTGGGCGATCGTATAGTTTGGAGAAGTATTCACATATTACTTTAATTGCAAATGGGCTCAGTGGTTCGCCTCGGTCTGCGCGACTGATGGTTTTAATGCTCAAAGTTGTTGCTTCTGCCAGCATAGTTTGGGTGACATCGAAATCCTCGCGTGTTTTCCTAAATTGGTATGCTTCAATCTCACTCATAGTTATTTTCCCTGCGGATGTTGTTTCCGAGCCTCATTTAAACTATGTAGGTTAAACTACTATGACAGCAGTAAGATTGCAGGATGATAGGAGATTAAGTATTACTAATTTCCTCGGTAGATGTTGTGTTTATTGGTTTCTTGCGTGGGCCTTTAGGACCAGATTTACGCGGCGTTGCAAGAAATTTTTCTAGCGAATCAGTATAGATAATCCAATCTCGCACGATTTGAACGCCTTCTAGAGTACCTTTTCTGAGCAATTGTGCAAGATAAACATTGCTCAGTCCTGACTTTTCAGCCGCTTGTGATATTGTCATATATTCTCGATTGGTATCAATGCTATTAGACATAGCATGTCCTCCATGATTATTTTTGCTAGCATAATTATAACACACTTTAGCCTTGACTAATTAGCATGATATATGTTATGATAATGGTAATAATAATGAATACGTCTGCGATGCCGATTTAAATTGCGGCAAATTCTATGGTTTGGGCTTGATGTGCTGGAACACACCAAGCCCGATGAGTAACCTTTCAGGTGTTAGGCGTCAAGGCTACCCATATGGATTGTGCTATATGGGGCCTGGCTTGTCAAGAAGGAGACATGGTATGGCTCTATTCCTCTCTTTTGCGCTTTTCTGTGCGTACTTCGACGTTTCCTCTCCCTGGTCATCACCTAATGACCTTCTTGTACCGCTTACCGGACAGATCAGACAGCTTACCGGACAGTAACGGACTCAGAAAGTGTCCACTAAACTGTCCACTAAACTGTCTGATCTGTCCGTAGTTCACGCCTGCCTTAAACGTAAAATTGGTAGCAGAACAACATAAGCGTGTTGTGAATTTGAGAAAGAGCTACCAGAAACGAAAGAGGTGGAGCAATGAACCGATGCGATTGGTGTCTAGAAGAACACACATTCCTTACTGCTATTGAGAACAGGAATCCCACTGTTTCTCGTGATTTTGAGTATGTCTGTTCTGAGTGTGCTGAAGTCGCATATGCAGAGCGTGTTGATGAGATGCTTCTTGATGGGGAACTACTGGACGTTGCCTTGTTTGAAGTTGAGTATGTAAGTACGACCGTTCTTCATGGCGAGCGGATAGCTTAAGGGAGATGTGTATGAATTGGGTGACGGTGATCAAGGATTGTGGTTTGCAGGTGATTATTGCGGCTGTGTTCGTCGTGCAATGTTTCACCACTCTGTACTTGCGTCGGCGGGTGCGGGCACTTGAGCAATATGAGTACTGGTATTTTCACTACTTTCAGCAGTACCAGTCTCCTACGCAGCCAATCATGGCACGCTCTCCACTGCCGAGGCCGAAGTAGTTGCGCTTCTCGTACTGCGGAGGATCAAGCCGTTTGGTACCCTTTGTCGTTTCTTTTGGCTGTTTTGTTTTCATCTCGCTTGAAGTTCAAGCTGTTCTCTGAAGGAGGTGCATTCTGAGTCAAGTGGTTTCTTGTCCAGCGTATTGCTGTCGCTGCGGTCTTCCTTGCCTGTGCTGGTGGACAGTGGTTCGGGTAATTGGCGGCGGTGGTCAACTGCTTTCGGGCTGGATGTGTGCGGCGTGTCGGGCGTTCTTTGGTCTTCGTAGTGCGTAGCTTGTTTGCTTGTGTCTGCTGTTTTTCAGGAGGTTTCTGGATGCATACGGTGTCTCTTCTCGCGCTGGTAGTGCTGGTTGTCTCGGCACTCCTGCTTGGTGTCGCAAAAGGGAGCGTGCGCGTGGTGTTGTACTTGGTTATCGTGGGTGCAATTGCGGTGTTTCTGTCTGATGCTGCTGGTGTGCTTCACCTGTAGATTGCTCTTTTGAAAGGAGGAATGCTCTTGCTGCTTTGGTACCTGGCGCTGGTGGTGACGGTCTTGCTAGCGTTTGGGCTGGTGGGAAAAGCCTTACAGGTGCTTGCCTGGGTGGTCTTGTTTCTGGTTATTGTGGTGCTCGTCTCGGTAGCTCTTCATTCGTAAAGGAGGATGAAACGATGAAATCGTTGATGGTTGGAAAATGGTTGCTTGTGTGTGGTCTCTGTCTTGCGCTGTTTGGGATGTCTACGCTCCTGGGTGCGTGCTCGTTGTTGGCTGGTGGGGGTAGTTCGACCTCTATGCCTAATGGGTCGGTCGAGTCTCCTTATCCTCTCACGGTCTCGAAAGGCACGTGTACGGCCTGGAAGATCGTGTTTGACAATAGCGGGGGAGATCCACTGTGTGCGCAAACGCTTCCCACACAACAGGTTGGTATATATGTCCAGTTGTCCTATGAGAATATTCCTCAGACGGTCTGTATTGTCTCCATCGATGCGCGGCGGCAGGTCGTCGATGTTCAGTGAGCAGGCCGCTGCGGGTCAATGGTTTGACGTGGCGCTCTGGCGTCGTTTTCCGGCTTTGTGGCCGGAGTGGACAGGGCGATTGATAGCAGAGAATGCGTTTTCGGCAGTGGTGCAGCTGATGCATGTCTATGGTCTCTCGTCGGTGGCACATGCAACGGCTATTGCTGGTGATGGGTCCATTGTCTACCGGGCGTATGGGAT
>WNFY01002413.1_pt1 | contig 17768 bp, 22 predicted proteins | sample 5400091 | NCBI WGS metagenome assembly WNFY01 (sample SAMN13153364, study PRJNA577476) | soil metagenome | isolation source: 60 cm soil or saprolite under grassland replicate 1 | place: USA:California | collected 2016-06-15
CAGCGACGCGAACCCCACGAGCGCGATCACCGCGGCCCGCCGGCCGCGCCAACCCGACGTCGCGCGCGCGTGCAGGTACCCGGCGAAGATGACCCACGTGATGAACGACCACGTCTCCTTGGGGTCCCAGCCCCAGTACCGGCCCCAAGCCTGCTCCGCCCAGATGGCTCCGGCGATGACGGCGAACGTCCAGATGGGGAAGGCGAAGGCGATCGTCCGGTAGGCCACCCGATCCAGCACCGCGGCCGGAGGAAGGATGCCCCGCCGGGTCACCCCGCCCACCGGCTCGTCGGCTCCAGCCTCGAAGTGCGGTGGGGCGTCGTCCAGGTCCACCGAGCCGCCCATGATCGGCGCCACCGCGGCCGACCGGCGTTCGCGGCGATCCTTTGCCAGGTACAGGATGGTCACGATGCATCCCAGCGCGAACAGCGACGAACCGGTGATCGCCGCCACGACATGGATCTTGATCCAGTAGGAGTTCAGCGCCGGCACGAGCGGCCCCGGCCCCACGTACAGGAACATCACCGCGATGGCCATCGTGAGCACGGAGAAGGCCAGGACGAACCCGCCCAGCACGCGGACCTTGAAGATGCCCTCCACCACGAACAGGTAGCCCGCCACCACGAGCAGCGCCAGCAGCGACGAGTACTCGTACATGTTGCCCCAGGGCACCCGGCCCGCCGCGAAACCGCGCGCCACAACGGACAGAGCATGCGCCGACAGCCCGAAGAACGCCGCCAGGCTGGCCGATCGCCATGCCAGCTGCCGGCGGAAGGCGAGGTAGTAGAAGTAGCCGATCATCCCGGCGATGTAGGCGAACAGCGCGACGTTGAAGGCGTCGGTGGACAGCCGGGACCACTGCTCGGTGCTCACAGCTCGCCCACTCTATCCCGGGATGTCCCCGTCAGCTCGTCCACCAGCTTCGCGAACTCCTCCTCGAACTGACTCCTTCGCTGGAGGGCGAAGCCCCCGACCTTCAGCACACTCCCCCGCCCGTCGGGCTGGGCCGTCACCCAGAGCTTGCGACGGGAGCTGTACAGAGCGGGAAGCAACCCTACCAAGATGAGAAGCGCGGCGAGGAACATGATCCACAGGCCCCGGTCCCGCTTCACCTCGAGGACCGTGTACTGCCTGAGATCGGGGAACGAGATCGTGAGCCCGCTCCCGAGATCTTTCGTCTCGCCCGCCCCGATGACGCCCTGCTTCCATCTCCGCATGCCCATGGTGTCGAGCACCGTCGCGTTCTGCACGAGCTCGGCCCGGAGGTCGCCCCGGTAGGCCGTGTACGTCATCACCGGGGCGAACTGCGTGAGCATCGGCATGGCCCGGCCCGTCTGGAGCAGCCCGTACAAGCCCCGGCTGTCCGGCCACAGCTCGAACCGGATGCCCACCTGCGGGGTCAGCGTGGGGAGCTTGACCACGCAGTTCCACGGCAGCTGGAGCGCGCTGACGCCCGGGGGCGGGGGGCCTTGCGTACACACCACCGGGCCCGAAGCGATCGGCTCGCCGCCCTGACGCACGTCGACGACCGGCGCCCATCCGTATCCGAACTGGTAGAACTTCACGCCGTCGATCTCGGCCGGGTGGTTCACCCGGATGTCCACCGTTCTCACGTACCCACCGTTCGCGTCGTACAGGTCGGCATGGGTCACGAAGTCCTCCGGGATCCCGGAAGGGATCCGGTACGTCGCCGTGAAGTCGTCGACATGGATCCGCACGCCGCTGTGGTCACCGTCGTCGGTGAACCGGCCCTCGTTGATCCGCCCGTCGTAGTTCGCCGCGGCCTCGGTCCACGTCTGCCCTTCGACGATCACCGCCTGCCCGGTGAACCCGGTGCCCTTGCCCCACACCATCCCCACCAGGATCAGGAAGAACGACCAGTGGAACAGGAGGCTGCCCGCCTCCCGGGCCAGACCCTTCTCGGCGGCCAGGGCGGGCGGGCCGCCACCGTTCGACCGGGCCACCCGGAAGAAACGCCGTCGAAGCACCCTCCGGGCATCGGCGATCGCTCGTTCCGGCTCGGCGCCCACGGGCCGCACCGCGTAGTGGCGCATCCCGTCGAGCTCGCGCGAGGGCTGGGGACGCGACCGGATGTTGCGGACCATGGCCCGGGTCCGCGGGAACAGGCACGCGGCCAGCGAGATCAGGAGCAGCGTGTAGATGAGCGTGAACCACCACGATCCGAACACGTCGAAGAGTCCGAGCTTGTCGTAGATGTCGGCCCGCAGGGGGTGATCCCGAAACATCGCGAGGATCCGGGCGTTCGACGTTCCCACCTGTGGCACGAGGGAGCCGGCCACCGCAGCCACCCCAAGGAGCAGGAGCAGCACGAGCGCGGTTCGCATCGACCGCAGGGTCCGCCACACGAGCGCGAGCGACTGGCGGAGGGTCATCCGACGAGCGGAGGTGGCGGTGGACGACATGCCGGAGGACCGATTCTATGGGAAGGGTCCCGGCACGACGCGGCTCAGATCGGGGGGCTGAATCGTCCGATGAGGTCGAACACCGGCGCGAGGATCCTGGACCACAGGTTGGTGGCGATGAGCAACCCGATCCCGATCATCAGGACTCCGGAGATCCCGCCGAACCAGTGGTAGTTGCGCCGGACGAAGGCTAGGGCGCCCATGAGCCGGCGGATCCCGAGGCCCAGGAGGAGGAAGGGGAGCCCCAGACCGAGGGAGTACACGAACAGGAGGAACCCCCCGCGGGCCGCTCCCCCTTGGGCCGCGGCGATCAGGAAGATGCCGGTGAGGACCGGGCCGATGCACGGGGTCCACCCGGTGCCGAACGCCACCCCCAAGGGGAACGCCCAGCCGGGCCCGGGCTTCACCCGCGACATCAACGGCCGGCGCTCGGCATACAGGCCCGGCCATCCGACCCGAAACGCGTAGAGCACCATGAGCAGGCCGAACGCCACGATGATCACGCCGGAGACTCGAAGGACCAGCTCCGACTTCAGGAACCGCGTGACCGCGCCGCCCGCGAAGGCCCCCAGCGCGGTGAACACCGTCGCGAAGCCCAGGATGAACAGCAGGATGGGGACGACCGCACGTTGCTCCTTGGCCTGGCCGCCCGAGACGAACGACAGGTATCCGGGGACCAGGGGGAAGACACATGGCGAGGCGAAGGACACCATCCCGGCCAGGAACGCCAGGGCCGGCGCCCACCACGAGGCGAGCCCCCGTTGCACGAGATCCCCGACGACGAGTTCTGCAGCCATGGCAACGCCTCGGCAGCTTAGCCGTCGGGGCCCTTGTGAAGGGATTCACAAGGCCGGTAGGATGGTCGGGGCCGGAAACGGTGCGCGAAAGGGCCCTGACTATAATCAGCCGGCTGCGGGCGAGGATGGATAGCGCATGAGGGTTCCGAAGAGGTTGGTCGAGCTGAAGCAGCGGGTGGAACCCACTGTCAAGACCTTCGAGTGGACCTGGACCACGGCAGTCGTCTTCTGCGTCGGGCTGTGGTTCTTCATCCTGATCTTCGCCGTGGTCGTCCCGTCGTTCTGGATGTACTTCGCCGAGCAGAAGCTCGGCTGGGCAGGACCCTCCGGTGGCGGGAGCTGGGCGCTGGAGATCCGGGATGCCATCGCGCTCGGGCTGTCCACCGGGCCACTCGTCACGATCGTGGTGGCCGCGGTAATCATGCAGAACTGGCGGAAGCGGCTCCGGGGGGTGTCCGCAGAACGACCGACCGGCGGGTACCGATGACCGAGACCATGTAGGAGGCTCGAGCAGGCAGATGCCGTTCACCAAGACCGAGGTCGACATCCACACGGACTACGTCGTGGAGACCGTCGATCCGGCCTGGCTCTCCCAGGGCGTCAGGTCCCCGAAGCACCTCATGCTCGACCCCGACAACTGCATCCTGTGCCGGGCCTGCGAGGACGTCTGTCCCTGGAACTGCATCTTCATGCTGTCACCGGAGATCGTGCGGGACGCCGAGCTCGACCCCGTGGAGGCGGAGGTCCGGATCGCCAATGCGATCTTCGTCGTCGACGACAACGCCTGCACTCGCTGCTCGGTCTGCGTCGAACGATGCCCCACGGACGTGCTCTACTACGCGAGGCTGCCGGAAGACACGGGCGGCAGGCGCACGATGGCCTCCGTTCCCCTGTCGCAGAAGGCGGAGCCCGGATAGGCCTGGAAGGAAGGGGAAGACCGGGGTGAAGCTCAAGCCGCCGTCGCCCGGGGAGGTTCTCGACCGCGCTCGGGAGACCGAGGTTTGGAAGTCGATGTTCCGGCCCGGATCCATCTTCCGCAGGGGCTACAAGGACACGTCCCGGGACCGCGCCCTGGCCACGATGAACAACGTCCTGTACCACCTCCATCCGGTGAAGATGAAGCGGCACGGGCTGAAGCTGACCTACACGTTCTGCCTGGGCGGCCTGTCCTTCTTCCTGTTCGTCCTGCTCACGGTGACCGGCATCTTCCTGATGTTCTTTTACCGTCCCATGGCCGACATCGGCGGGGCCACGGCGTACGGCGACATGCAGAGCATCCGGACATCGGTGTTCTTCGGAGACCTGGTGCGCAACCTCCACCGATGGGGCGCCCACCTCATGGTGTTCAGCGTGACCCTGCACATGGCTCGGGTCTTCTACACAGGCGCCTACAAGCCGCCACGCGAATTCAACTGGGTGGTGGGCGTGATCTTGCTGTTCCTGACGCTCGGGCTTTCGTTCACAGGCTACCTGCTGCCGTGGGACCAGCTGGCGATCTGGGCCATCACGGTCGGCACGAGCTTGGCCGGCTACTCCCCGTTCGTGGCCAAGCAGGCCAACTTCGTGCTGCTCGGAGGTGTGGTGGTCGGACCGCAGACCCTGCTCCGGTGGTACGTGCTGCACGTGCTTGCCCTACCGTTCGTGCTTGTGCTCTTCCTGTCGGTGCACTTCTGGAGGATCCGCAAGGACGGCGGCATCTCCGGACCGCTCTAGGAGACGACATGGCCCGACGAGAGGAAGCGCAGCTCGACGAGGAGACCTACGAGAGGGTCCTGGCCGAGGGGCTGGCCAAGGGCACGGACCGGCGCGTGGCCGAGGGCCGGGCCCGCGCCGCTGCCGTCCGCGCCTACCGAGCGGCTCACGGCGACGGTGCGACCACAACGCCTCCAGCCTCCGCTCCCGCACCGGCCGCCGCAGTACCGGCCGCCGCAGCCGCTCCAGCCCCCGTCGCCGCAGCCGCTCCCGCATCGGCCCTCGCTCCGGTCGCGGCCGCGGTGATGCCCACGCCGGTTCGCGAGGCCCCACCGCCGACAGGAAACGTGCCCGAGCCCAAACGCGGCGCGCCGGAGAAGCACCGGCTGCTGGCGCTGGTCCCCCCCGAGGGCATCCAGCGGGTCGAGCGAGAGCAGGGCGATCGCATCAACGTGTGGCCGCACCTGTTGATCGAGGAGTTCATCTCACTCCTCGTCGTGTCGGCCGGGTTGGTGATCTTCTCGACGTTCGTCAACGCGCCGCTCCGCGAGCTGGCGAACCCCAACCTCACGCCGAACCCGTCGAAGGCGCCCTGGTACTTCCTGGGCCTTCAGGAGCTCCTGCGCTACTTCCACCCGCTGGTGGCGGGGGTCACCATACCGTTCATCATCATCCTGACCGGCCTTGCCGCCGCACCGTTCATCGACCGCAACCCGAGCACGAAGCCGGGCGATCGCAAGCTCGCGATCACCCTGTTCACCATGCTGTTCATGTTCGGTGCGACGCTCACGATCATCGGCTCGTTCTTCCGCGGCACGGGGTACAACTGGGTGTGGCCCTGGGCCCAGGGGGTGTTCTTCGAGCTGTGATCCCTCTGGCCCTCTCCACCGGGACCATCGCGGCGCTCGTGGTGATCCTCGTGGTGGACCTGTTCGCCATCATCTTCGGCCTGTCGTTCGTCCGCGCCCGTCGCGCCGCCCGGGCGGACGTCGGAACGCCAGGCGCACCGGCGGCCCGGGCCGAAGCACCGGCCAAGGGCCCGAAGCCGGTGACTCGACGGGAGTTCTTCCGTCGGTCGCTCTTGTAGTCCCTCGGCGTCTTCGCCGCTGAGTTCGGCGGGGCGACGCTCGCATTCCTGTGGCCCAACCTGAAGGGCGGGTTCGGCTCGGTGATCACGGCCGGCAAGCTCACCGACATCAAGGAGTTCATCTCCTCGAACAACCAGCCTTTCTATTACGGCGCCGGCCGCTTCTACATCGTGGCCTGGAGCGGCCACAAGTCTGGCAGCGTCGACTACGCGGCCGAGGGCGTCGAGGCGCAAGGGATCATGCCGCTCTACCAGCGCTGTGTGCACCTGGGGTGCCGCGTGCCCTTCTGCCAGCAGTCCCAGTGGTTCGAGTGCCCATGCCATGGTTCGAAGTACAACCGGGTGGGCGAGTATCAGCTGGGGCCGGCCCCCCGAGGACTGGACCGGTTCAAGGTGACCGTCACCTCCTCCGGCGACGTCATGGTGGATACGTCGCAGATCATCCTCGGTCCTCCCCGGGGAACGAACACGATCGACGAGCCGCCTCAGGGCCCGTTCTGCGTCGCGCCGGGATGATGAGGGCGCGATGCTGGCGCTGAGCCAGGCTCAGGGTCTGATCATCGCCGTCGGGGGGGCCATCGTCCTCCTCGTGGCCGGTGGCGCGATCCTCTCCCGGGGAAGGGTCCGAAGGACCGAGGAGCGGCCCAGGATCCCCTTCGCCATGCGACCCGGGCCCTCCGATCCCGATCTCGAGACGCCGCTCCTCACCAAGCTGCAGGGATGGGGGGTCCTGCTGGTCGCGTTCTTCGTGATCTGGATCCCACTCACCTGGCTGTTCGAGCCCCACACGAACCTCGACCAGGAGGAAGCGCTCCTCACCGAGTCGATCGCCCGGGGCAGGAGCGGCGTGCAGTTGTTCAGTGAGGAGAACCAGACTGGCATCGGGTGTGTCCGCTGTCATGGCCCGGAGCTCAGGGGCTCGGTGATCCTGAACACGACCACCCAGACACCGACCCCGACACCCAACCTCACCACGGTCTGCGGCGGGCCGTGGACCGGCCACGTGCTGATCTATAGCCTGAACGACATCTACATCACGATCCAGCAAGGCCGGGGCCTCATGCCCTCCTGGAGCATCCGGTACGCCGGCGCCCTCGACGATCAGCAGATCAACGACATCGTGAACTACGTCGTGTCGATCCAGGACAAGACCCAGGTCCCGTTCAACCACAACGTGTGCATCAACCCGGACGCCACAAAGGCCGCCGTGGAGGAATTCGGTCCCCCGCCCGGACCTCCAACCAACAACGCGCTGCCATGATGCTGGCCCAGACATGCCTCGGGTTCCACGTGGAGTGCGCGAACCTGGTGAAGGGGGGCCTCGGCGTCGCGATGGGCTTCGTCCTGTTCATCGGCAGCGTCCTGCTGATGCTGTCCGCGGTGTTCGGCCGAAAGATGGGCTACCTCGTCCTGTCGGTCTCGTTCTTCGGCTGGATGATCCTGTTCTCGGCCGTGTGGACCTTCGGGTTCTTCTCCCAGGGCCCGAAGACGCCGGTGGACCTCGGCCCCCGGGGCCGCGAGCCGGGGTGGCTCGTGGAGTCGGCCGGCCAGAACGTGACCGATCTCCCTTATCGACAGTTCAACAACTACCCGACCGGAGACGCGTGGAAGGCGCCGACGGGAGGCCAGTCGGCCTCGGTGCAGTCGGTGACGGGGGCCATCCAGTCCTACCTGGCGCAGCAGGCCAACCAGAGGGCCGGGCTCGGCCAGTTCGAGACTGGCGCGTTCCAGACCACGGACTTCACCGTGCAGAACGTCCGGTTCGCCGCGGCGGGAGGCGTCTCGCTCGCAGCGGCGCAGGCCTTCTACAACGGGGGCGGGCCACTCATCACGGTGTACTCGCGACACGACAGCGGGAGCGTCCCCATCTACTCGTGGATGTTCCTGATCGGCTCGATCGTCGGGTTCGCCGTCCACCTGCCGTTCCTGGACCGGGCGGAGCGGGAACGAAAGGACATCCTGACCGGCGGGTCCGCGCCGCCCTGGTACGGTCCCGCCTAGGAGGAGGAAACGATGCTGGCACAGGAGACCAGGCCGCTCCTCGATCAAGGCGTCGTGCAGTTCATCCTGTTCGGCGTGATGATGATCGGGATCTTCATCGTGCTCTGGATCACGATCGCCAAGTAACGGAGAGGAAGCCTAACCGCGAACGGACGCCGGCCGGGCTCAGACCTTGGTCAGGTCCGCCACCGCCCGCCCACGTCGCTTCACGTCGGCAAGCGCCGCCTTCCGCTGCTCGTAGAACGCGAGGATCTGGAGCTCGATGGCCAGGTCCACCTTCCGGACCGACACCCCCGCGGGGACCGACAGAACGGCCGGGGCGAAGTTCAGGATGGACCGGACCCCCGACGCCACCAGCGCATCCGCAACGCCCTGGGCCTCCGCGGCGGGGGTGCAGATGACCCCGATCGCGATGCCGTGCTCCCACACCAGCGTCGCCAGATCGTCGAGGTGCCGGACGGTGATGCTCCCCACCTGCTCACCGACCTTTGCCCGGTCGGCGTCAACCAACCCGGCGATGCGAAAACCTCGCTCGGCGAACCCCCGATAGTTGGCCAGGGCATGGCCCAGGTTCCCTACCCCCACGATCACGATGGGCCAGTGCTGGGTCAGGCCGAGCTCCCGGCGAACCTGATGGATAAGGTAGGCGACGTCGTACCCCACCCCCCGGGTGCCGTAGGAGCCCAGGTGAGAGAGGTCCTTTCGCACCTTCGCCGAGTTCACCCCCGCCGCCTCCGCCAGGGTCTCGGAGGACACCGTGTTTGCCCCGCCCTCGGCGATATCGACGAGGGCCCGGAGGTAGATGGGAAGCCGCCCCACGGAGGCCTCGGGGATGGGGCGCTCGGTCACGCAGAGGATGGTAGCGCAATCGTGAAACCGGTGCACGAAGGCACAAGCGGGAGCGGGGATAGGGAACTACCGCCGGACGGCGCGGGCGAAGGCGGCCGGATCCAGCCGGACCTCGAACACTTCATGCCCGTCGACGAGCACGACGGGGATCCGGGTGCCGTATTCCAGCTCGAGGGCATCGAGGCCGGAGATGTCGACCTCCTCGAAGTCGAAGCCGGTCCGGGCCAGTTCGGCCTGGATGATCTCCCGAGCCTCGTCGCACAGGCCACAGCCGGGCCGCGAGTACATCAGGACGCTTACCCGCACGGCCGGGCATCCTAGCGGCCCCGGGCCGTCCATCGCCCGGTGATACAACGAAGGGCATGCAAGCGGACGATCGCCTCGACCTCGAGCTCCACCGACGTGTCTCGGAGGGGGATCGCCAGGCGTTCGAGGGGCTGTACCGGCGCTACGCCCCGGCCGCCTATGGCCTGGCTCTCCGGGTCACCGGCCAGGACTCGCTTGCCCAGGAGGTCGTCCACGATGCATTCCTGGCCTTGTGGCGAGCCCCCGAAGCCTACGACCCCGGCCGGGGACCGTTTCGGAGCTTCTTCCTCTCGCTCGTCCACCACCGGGCGGTGGACACGGTCAGGCGGGAGGAACGGCTCCGAAAGCGGGCCGAACGAGCGTCGAACCTGGAGCGGGGCACCGGCGAAGATGTAGCTGAAGAAGTCGTCGAGGACGCCTATCTCTCGACCCGGCGCAAGGAGGTCCGGGAGGCACTGCGTACGCTGCCCCCCGATCAACGGACGGTGGTCGAGCTGGCCTACTTCGGAGGCTACACGCAAGCCATGATCGCGGAGGAGCTCGGCATCCCGATCGGGAACGTCAAGACCCGGACCCTGGCCGCCATGCGGAAGCTCCGACGAGCCCTGTATCGAGAGGACTGAATGAACGAGGACCATGACCGGATCGAGGAGCTGCTGGCGGGCTACGTCCTGCTCGGCTTGTCCGGCGAGGACGCCGTGGAGGCCGACCGGCTCCTGTCCGAGCACGTCCCCTCCTGTCCCAGGTGCCGCGACCAGGTGGCCGGCTTCCAGGCCGTAGCAGGCGACCTGGCCCTGGCCGTTTCCCCGGTACCGCCTCCGGACCTCCTGCTACCCAGGATCCGCCGTGGGGTGGCGGAGACCCCGGTTCGGCGGCGCAACCGCGCCTCGCTTGTTGCCGTGGCGGCGGGGGTCGCAGCCATCGTCGGCCTGGCCGGATTGTCCGTGCAGCTCGGGGGCCGGGTGTCCCGGACCGAGCAGCAGCGAGGTCGGTTGCTGGCGGCGATGGAGGCCCTCCAGCAGCCGGGCACCAGCCCGGTGAGCTTGGAGAGCCAGGGGCAGACCGCGGCCGGGCTCGTGGAGGTCTCGGGGCCGGGCTTGCAGCGCATGTACGTCATCGGCAGGGACGTGCCGATGCCCTCACTGGGTCACGTCTACCAGCTCTGGCTCGGAACGAAGGGCATGTTCGTCCGCGTGGAGGACGGCGCGTTCGTCCCGGAGGACGGATTGGTGCTGCTGGAGCTCACTGTCGATACGGGTCGATACGACGAGATCGTGATCACCGAGGAACGGATGGGCGACGTGCCCACGAACCCTTCGCACCTCGGCCATACCTGGCACGCGTTCCTGGCACAGCCGGAGGCGGCTTAGCGGAGGCCACGTCTTCACAGCTTGGGCCAAGCTTCGCCCCCGGATCACCGGCGAACGAGCGGGTCAGCGGGGGGGGCGCGTGGAGCTCGAGGCGGCGACCGGCCGCGAGACCCGGAGGAATCCCCAGAACATCACGGCGATGCCGAGGGCGAGCCCCACGGAGAACAGCGGCACGACGTCGAGGCCGGCTCCCACACCAGACGCGATCGCCACGATCGTTGCCCCCGCCGCGATGCCGAGGGTCCCGAAGAACCGGTCGGTGAGCTCCGCCCGGCCCCGCATCCGCCACGCCGACCACAGGCATCCCGCGACGAGCAGGACGTAGGCGGGATAGGCGTAGAGCTGCGCCAGCCGGTACGGGAGCGCGCCGTGGCCGAAGACGTCCTTCCCAAGTGGGAGGTCCTTCGTCAGGGCGTCGACGTTCAGCGAGGCCGTGCGGACCTGGGAGGTGGCAAAGGCCGAGAGGAAAAGTAGAACCACCAGCACCAGGTCGGTGATCGTCCGTCGCTTGATCAGCAGGTACAGCTCACCCATCATCAGGAACGGGACGTTCAGGATCGCCCCGAAGAGCCAGTAGACCCGGTACTCACCCGAGGTCCACCCGTCCAGAACGCCGAGAAACATGGCGAACGAGGCCGCCGCGTACATCGCGAGCGCCACCGCCCAGACTGCCTGGTACGGCCTCCTTCGGGTGACGAACTGCCGAGCCAGGGACGCCGCGAAGACCAGGGCGATCAGGGCGGCCGCCAGCGGGAAGGCCCACATGGGGGAAGCAGCATACGCGGACCCCTCGCTTCCCGCCGATAGAATCCACGACCGTGGAGAACGAACCGCACTCCAACAGACCGATCCTGATCTGCTCGACCGCCGGCTTCTTCAGCCGGCCGCTCGGCGAAGCGTTCGGCCACATCGCGGACGCGGGGTTCGGCGGCGTCGAGGTCATGGTCACCCGGGACCCGGCGACCCAGCAGGCCCACGTTCTCCGCGAGCTTTCGCGTCAGCACGGCCTTGCGATCAGGGCCATCCACGCACCGTTCCTGCTCATGACACGGAAGGTATGGGGTTCCGATCCCATCGGAAAGATCGACCGGTCCGTCGAGCTGGCCCGAGAGACCGGGGCCTCGCTCGTCGTGGTGCACCCTCCCTATCGATGGCAGGCGGAGTACCGGAGGTGGGTGGAAGAGCGGCTTCCAGATCTCGCCCGCGAAACGGGAACGCGCGTCGGAATGGAGAACATGTTCCCCGTGCGCCTGCGGGGGGGACGAGGGGTCCGGCTCCATGCCCGCCAGTCGATCCACGACCTCGACCCGTACCCCCATGTAGTGCTGGACACGAGCCACGCCGCGGTGGCGGGCCTCGACCCCTTCGAGGCGGTCCGGCGCCTGGGCGATCGCCTGGTCCACGTGCACCTGTCGAACAACGCCGGGCGGGGGTGGGACTCGCACCTGCCGCTCGACCAGGGGGTCCTGCCGATCCCCGAGTTCCTCGACCTGTTGGGGACCGAGGGCTTCTCGGGCAACGTCTCCCTCGAGCTCGACCTTCGACGGTACATGGAAGACGACGCCGCCCTCCGAAGGGTCCTCGTGTCGAACCTGGCGATCTGCCGAGAGCGGCTGCCGCAACCCGTCTGAGCGTGTGACGTTTCTCTCTCGGGAACCGCTTTCACTGCGCTTTCGTCTGAGGCGTAGGATGAGCCAATCCAGGGGGGTGGTCCCGTTGAGCAACGCGCGATCCAATTCCTCTCGCCGGAAAGCCCTGCGCGCCTTGACAGTCTCCGTTGCGCTGCTTGCGGTCAGCCTGACCTTCGCCGAAGCGCCGGCCGCGACGACGTGCGCCAGCCCTCCGGCGGTCTTCCCCGAGAGCTCCATCACCCCCGGGGTGGCTGGCACGGGGCTCACCGCCGTCCAGGGGACCGCCCCCGTCGGCTTCGACATCCAGGTCATCGGGATCTTGCCGAACGCCCTCCTGCCCAGCTTCGACCTCGTGATCTTCAAGATCACCGGCCCGCCGGCGTTCCTGGACCAGGCCCACGGGGTGGCCTCGGGGATGTCTGGCTCCCCCATCTACATCGGCGGGCAGCTGGCCGGGGCAGTCTCCTACACCTTCGGCCTCGCCGCCGACCCCATGATCGGACTGTTCACACCGGCCCAACAGATGGTCGATCTGACGGCGTTGCCGACCGGCGCGGCGGCCACCTCGCTACCGAGCTCGGTCGCGGTGACGCATCGGGCCCGGGTCGCCGTGGCTGAAGCAGCCAGGGTCCCGGTGAGCTCGGTTCCGACCACGGTCCAGCGGCTGGCCATACCGCTCGGCGTCTCGGGACTGTCAGCTCAGCGAGCGCAGCGGCTGCAGTCGATCATCGACCAGCACGGCCTCCCCTTCCACGTCTACCCGGCCGGCGGGGCGGCCTCCACGTCGGCGGCGACGATCAATCCGACACCCCTGGAGCCTGGCGAGCCACTGGCCGCGGAGCTGTCGACCGGCGACGTGACGTTCGCCGGCATCGGGACGGCCACCTTCGCCTGCGGCGACCTGAACGTCGGCTGGGGCCACTCCTTCTTTCTCCAGGGCCCGAGCTCGCTCGCCATGGGGGGCGCGAGCGTCATCACCATCGTGAACGACGTGAGTGGGCTGTTCGGGCCGTTCAAGATCCTGGTCCCCACCGACCTGCGAGGGACGGTGGTCCAGGATCGCCTGGCCGGGCTGATGGGCCAGACGGGGGCTGTGCCGGCATCGATACCCGTCACCACCACGTTCACGAACACGGACAGCGGGAGGACGCGGACCGGACAGACGGACATCTTCTACCAGAAGGCCTTCTGGGGTCCGCTGATCGCCTACGAGCACGTGTTCCAGAACCTGCTGCTCGTGTTCGACCACCTCGGGAAGGGCACACTCAGCCTGTCCTACACGATCCAGGGGTTGCGCGAGGACGGCGTGACGCCGTTCACCGTCCACAACACCAACATGCTCGCGTCCGAGCACGCCTTCAAGGCCGCCTACCGCCTCCAGAACGCGCTGTTCGAGCTGGCGTTCAACCGGACGGAAGAGATCACGTTCACGAGCGTCGAGGCGAGCGGAGAGATCACGGATCAGAAGCTCATCGCCGACATCGTGCGGGTCAGAACGGCGAGCTCGCTCCAGCGGACCCTCCGGGACCGGCCGATCCTGAAGGCGAAGCGCGGGTCCGTGATCACCCTCGAGGTCATGCTGCGGCCCCTTGGGGGCGGACAGGCTCAAACGGCGACGTTTCGGATGCGGGTCCCCCACCGGGCCACCGGGTTCGAGCGGGTCTCCTTCCGCGGCGGACAGGTCCGTCAACGAATCAATACGGGCCAGCTGGGGTTCGAGCGGCTCCTGGGGATCCTGAACGGCGGCGAGCATCCCAACGACCTGATCGCCACCGGCCTGGGCCGCCAGCTCGTCCAGAAGCAGGACATGATGGTGGAGGGCCAGGCATCGGTGACCGTGAGGGTGGTGGGGTAGGACCCGACCGGAGTGAGGAGGGGGCGAGGCTTCGAACCAAGCCCCGGCCTCTCCGTCCTCCCTACCGGGGATCCCAGGGACGGATCGTCGCCACGTGCTCCCCCTGCTCCTTCCAGTCCGGAACATCCGCGTACAGCTCGAGCTCGATCCCGTCGGGATCGCGGACATACAGACTGTGTGAGACACCGTGATCGCTCGCCCCGACGATGTCCACTCCGGCGCCGGCCAGCCTTCGGAAGGCGGCGCGGACGTGGTCGTCGGAGGGATACCGGATGGCCACGTGGTAGAGACCGACCGCACCCTGCGGCGGGCTGGGTGCGCCGTCTCCCACCGCCTGGAGCGCCAAGTCGTGATGGTTCTCTCCGGTCGCGGTGAAGAACGCCATGGCCCCGCCGAGCTCGGCGACCTTGGTGAACCCCAGCAGTTCGTAGAACGGGGTCGACCGGGCCAAGTTCCGCACTCGCAGCACCACATGACCGACCTCCAACGGCGTGATCTCCTCCATGATCCCTCCTGCTAGCCTCGCGCCGTGCGGCGCTTCACGCTGATCACGATCATCTGTCTGGTCGTCCTGCTCGCCGGGGCGGCCGTGGCGCAGCTCGTCATCGCCGGCGCGGACCGGGAGCCGTACCCGGGCCCGAAGCCCGGGACCCCGTACCCGTTCCCCTCCTCGCCGACACCGGTGCCACCCACTCCATCCCCAACGCCGTAGTCGCTGGGCGTCATCCCGCCGGCCGTGAAAGGGTTACCGCGTCACCTCGATGGAGGCCGAGGACGTCGGCCGCGCTGCCCCCGTTCACGACCAGCGCTACGAACCCCTGGGAGTCGACGATGGCTGCTGGAGAGCCCTCCGCCACGTCGGCGAAGGTCGAGACCCTGATCACGACCCGGCCGCACACCTCCACGGAGCCCTCCACGCCCGCCGCCTCCAGATCCCTGGGGCGGGCGTTCAGCTGCACGTTCCCGTATCCGTCCACGCCGGTGACCCGGGCCCCCACCACCCCCTGAAGGATCATCGGGGCGGGCATCTCGACCGTGTGCAGGGTCCGGGGGTCGAGGGGCGGACCGAGGTCCTGGAACGGCATCCCGATCGACAGGTGGGCGGCGGCCGGCGCGAACACGTCTCGCCCGTGGAACGTGGCCGACACCGGCCCGAGCAGCACCCCTTCCGAGGTGATCTCCGCCGCCTGGCCGGCGCCGCCGAGTGTCGCCCAGGCCATCGACAGCACGCCGTTGTCGGGCCCGACCAACAGCGCGCCGGACCTACAGGCAACTGCGACCGGGCGCCGGGCCGACCCGACGCCGGGGTCCACCACCCCCAGGTACACGGCGTCCTCCGGCATGAACGGCGCCGCGCGCCCGAGCGCCATGGCTCCGGCCACCACGTCATGTCGAGGGATTGCGTGGGTCAGGTCGATCACCCTGGCCCTTGGGGCGATGCGGGCCACGACGCCGTGGCAGATTCCCACGAACTCATCCGCCAGGCCGTAGTCGCTCATGAACACGATGGGCCGTTCCATCAGGCGCCTGAACGCTGCTCGAGGTATCCAATGATCAGCGTCTGGACTCGGCCCGACTGGTTCCCCGTGAGCAGGTCGGTGCCGTGGTCGCTGGACGTGAAGATCTCGACCTGCTTCGGCGGGGGCGATTCCTCGTACATGGCCTGCGCGGCGGTGGCCGCCCCCGTCGGATCGCTGTTGCCCGCGACAAACAGCTTGGCCGCCGTGACGTTCCCCAAGACGGTGCGGTCGGCGGTCAACCCCTCGAAGGACTGCGGGGCGGAGAGGGCGACGATCGCGACGACCGGCACGCCCGGCTGAGCCGCGGCGATCAGGGAGGCGGTCCCACCCATGCTGGCGCCGACGAGCATCACCCGGACCAGTCCCCGGGCCATCATGAAGTCGACCGCGCCGAGGACGTCCTGCCACATCGCGGCGACGTCCCGTTGACCCTCGGAGCAGCCGGCCACCCCACCGGGGCAATAGCCGCGGAAGTCGAAGGTGAGGACGGTGAACCCGTTCTGGGCCAGGACTCGGGCGAACGCCCACCACGAGGTCTGGTCGGCCGGGAACATATGGGCGAGGACCACGCCGACCTGCCCGTCACCGAACACCCTCCCCGCGAGCTGGACCCCGTCCGGCGATCGGAAGCTGACCGCCGTGGACGCAGCGATGTCGGCGTTCCGCTCCTCCTGCCGGGAGCGTGCGCACCCCACGGCCGCGGTGGCCAGGGCGAGGGCGAGCGCCATGGCGCGCAGGACTTCGGCCCGGCCCGCCCCCGACGCCGGCACGGCCGGGCTCCCCCTCCCTAGCGGCCCTGCTGCCGACGCTGCCAGCGGGTCTTCTTCAACAGCTTCTTGTGCTTCTTCTTCCGCATCTTCTTGCGACGCTTCTTGATCAGTGACGGCACGAGCGTCCCTTCGTCGTCATTCGGAGCCGAACACGTTCCGGAGGTCCACGCGCTTGGCGCGGTAGCTCTCCTCCAGGCGAACGGAGCCCAGTCTAAGCGCCTTGGGCCCCTCTGCCACGGGCGAGATGAGGCGCAGCACCCCATCCTCCGCCCCGTGCTCGAGGTAGCCGATGCCGAAGTATCCGCCGTCGCCGTCGGACAGGCCGACGAGCATTCGGTCCAGATTGGCCAAGTTGAACATCGGAGGAAGGGCCGGCATGAACACGGTCGGCTTCACCCGCCACCGGTGGAGCTCCGCGGAGAAGTACCGGCGCATCGCGGACTCGCGGTTCTCCGCCCGCTGCTCCACGGAGGTGGGCACGACGTCGGGATGGACGCCGAGCGAGACGACCTCGGTGGAGAAGAACCGCTGGATCACGCCGAGGAGGGGCTGGAGCTCCTCGCCACGCTGAAGGCCGACGACGAGGTCGGGCCGAAGCATCTCGACCTTGTGGTACTTCAGGACCTGGCCGGAGATCCCCGACACGAGTCCGCCCGAGTCGACGACGAGGAGGTCCGCTCCTCCATCGCGAGCTCGCTGAGCCAAGGCGACCACCCCGGTGACGACGGGCAGCAGGTGTCCCTGCGGTGACGTGGAGCCGACAAACGACAGTGCGTCGGCCGCCCCGAGGACATCGGGTTCGAGATCCCCGACTGCGCGCACCGTCTTCAGCGTGATGGTGGCGGGTGGACCCACGGTCTTCTGGCCCACGTCCGCGTCCACGAACGCCGAAGGCCGCCCCGCATCCACCCCGGCGCGCAGGAGCATCCGGGACAGCGTGGACTTGCCGGTGTCGAGCCCGCCAACGAGCAAGACCGTGCGCTTCTGGCGCACCGCGCGTTCGACCAGCGCCTCGTGCTCGTTCACCTTCGCCTCCGCGTGGGGTGGTCTGGCCCCTCCCCGGAGGCCCCGTTCCGTGCGTGCGCGAGCGTGTCAGTCCGCCCGGGGTCCTCCTCCCGGGGTGGGCGGATGGGTGGCCATAGTGGAGATTCGCTCGGGGCGACGCGCCCCGATCACGCGTACGAACCGTGCCTCGGAGAAGGGATCAAGCTCCAATGTGGAGCGAATTCTACTCAGTCGGCGAGACGGGCCACGATGGCCTGGTAGCAGGGCCAGTAGGCGTCGGGCTGGACGTTGTCGTCCATGACGATCACGGTGTCCGTCCGTCCCTGTGCCCTGGCCACGAGGAGCGCGGGGTCGTTCACGTCGGCGATCGACAGGGTCTCGACGCCGGCCTCGATCGCGGCCCCGGCGAATCCGTGGTCGGTGAACACCAGGTCCGGCCGCACCTCACTGAGCATCCTGGCC
>WNFY01002414.1_pt1 | contig 17765 bp, 17 predicted proteins | sample 5400091 | NCBI WGS metagenome assembly WNFY01 (sample SAMN13153364, study PRJNA577476) | soil metagenome | isolation source: 60 cm soil or saprolite under grassland replicate 1 | place: USA:California | collected 2016-06-15
GGTAGAAGCAGGAATAAGGCTTAGAATCCGCTCTATACCCATAGCTAAAGACTCCGCTAATTTCTCGTAACCCTGAGAACGTCTTTCCTGTCTTCTTTCGGAGAGGTAAACTTTATCTAATTTAGATGACATAGAATTAAGGGTTGAATTAATCGAATCAAGAGAACCTAGAATTTTATGTTGAGCAGGCATAGTATTGATCTGCGGACCTGCTTCAATGGGGCCCCCCCCCCGGCCCGGACCCACCGTAGGTCCCACCCCCTGCGGCTGCATACTATGCCGCAGCCGGCCCGAGGACCCCCTACGGGCCCAAGGACCGGGGGCCCTTGGTCCTCCGGGCCGGTCCTGGGGCCAAGGGGGACCAATGGGGGTAGGGGTAGATTGAGTTGTAGAGGTAGGAGAAGGGGCAGTTGGTGTTGCTTCCAGGCCTTAAAGGCCACACCGGGGATGGAAAGGTTGGTAATAGGATTCAGCTCGAATTGAGTATTCAATTCTTTAAAGAAGGCCTCAAGGACTTGGTACAAGAGGACACAATCAAGATGGAGGTATGCCCGAGCCATCTTCATAAAGTTCCAGTGCTCACCAAACTGAGCCACCATTTGAGCCTCTTTGGAAGTACGTTTGGGTTCAAAATAATGGTAGGCAGGCCCAGTATACGACATCGTGGCTTCAAGAGAATCTAGGAGGAAGTAGTGGGGAAAATGATCCTTGCCTTGCTCAAGGTTATAATCCTTGGCCAACTTGGCCAGAGAGGCAGGGAGGAGTTTAAAACTGTCTTTTATAGTCAGAAGAACCTTGGATCCCTGTTGCACCTTCAGACTTATGATCTGGCCATTACGAATGATTGGAGTAAAATTTAGGCCAGAATCATGGTGACTTAACAAGGCGGCAAGGGAAAGAATAGAATCATAGCCGGCCCAATTATGCAAATAAACTGTTGAATTGGTGGCTCCATTAATTATTGAGAGCCAGAAGGCTCGGAGCATAGCCTCGGGTGAGTCATAATTGGGCAGCTCAAAAACCTGCCCGATGGGTAGGCCTCCCTTGACCCCGTACCACTCGGCCATGAAAGGGATTTGGGGGCCGCCTTTCCCCTGAAGTGTCTCCAGATCGGCCGTTATAATGGTTTCCAGAGGCAACCCTTCCTTAAAAGGAACCGAAGGTTTAATCGGGGGCATTGGTCGACCCTCCATTGGTGGAACCGCAGGGGGGCCCAAAGGGGCCGGAGTTGGGGTGTTGTCTAATGGGGCCGCCCCCTTCGGCCCAACCCTCTGCCGCAGACTACGGAGTAGCCTGTCTGGCAGAGGGCAAGGACGGAGGGCCCTTGGTCCTACGGCCGGGGCGGCCCGGAGGACCCCCCCGGTCCTTGGGCCCGTAGGGGGGTTCCTTCCCCTCCCTCGTTTCCATCACCGCCTTCGCCGTTCTTGTAGGGCTCAATAAATGAAGGTACTTTTGGTGCAGGGGTTGAAGCAGGAGAAGATTGGGCCCTAAGAAGCTCAAGTATTTGGGCTTGTCCTGATGACAGACTATTAATAAGATTCCCTTGATTTTCAACGGTTGCCCCTAAATTTTCAAGAATCGAACCTTGTTGAGATACAGTTGAAGCTACTTGATTGATGAGGTTGCCTTGTTCTTTAAGGCTTGAGGCCACCCTCCCCTTCGGCCTAACCCCCCCTACGGGCCCAAGGACCGGGGGGTTCCAACGGTATAAGTTAAAGAGTTAAACCCTTGAGACAAAGAAACTAAAATACCTTCGTGAGAATCCACACGGGGGTCCGGGGCAACTAAAGCTGGGAGGGGTCCTTGAGATGGAGTCCCAGGGGTCACGGGCTGAACAGCCCGGTTAAGTACATTGGCGATAGACTCCCCAAGAGCTTCCCACCCCCACCGTCCCCCTTGGCCCCAGGACCGAGGGGGTCCTCGGGCCGGCTGCGGCATAGTATGCAGCCGCAGGGGTTGGGACCTAGGTGGGGTGGCGTGGACCAAGGAAACATCAATATCCATTTTTATTTGAATAAATCTAACTTTAATAGAAAAAAGGAATTATAAATTTGATTGGTAATTTCTATTTTAGAATGGATTTTGATTTTTAATTTGTATTCCCCTCCCCCACCCCACTCAATCAATAAATACCTATTGGTTGTCGGGTTAGCTTAATGGTAAAGCTTTCGTCTTGTAAACGAGGTATGGTGGTTCGATTCCACTACCCGGCTCATTATGGAACCCAATAATCCTATGAGATCTACTCCCCGTACCCCTCCCCTCCTCCTTTGTTATTTATAAAACTTATGCCATTGTGGCTCAGCGGTTAGAGCGTATCACTGTTAATGATTTTGTCCTGGGTTCGACTCCCAGCAATGGCTATCTTTGGTCGCCCACCTAACCTACGGTCCCAACCCCTGGCCCGAGGACGCCCTCGGTCCTGGGGCCAAGGGGGACGGTGGGGGGCCGACCCCCGGCCCGAGGACCCGTCCTGGGGCCAAGGGGGGGTTGGACCAGGGGGGCCAACTTGGGGCCAAGGGGGTGAGGCCAAGTCACATAATACTTTGTATCGTTTCTCTCATTTGGAAGGGTATAGGTAGTGTACATTGCAATTATTCTCTCCTCACCTAGTACCTCGAACTCCCCTCCGAGGATGATCACCTACTTTGTGGCTTCTTCCTGGCTTCTTATGGATAGGGGTCATGGTAGTCCACTTACCACCATATAAATATGGATCCAAACTCTTGCTCTTAATTAAAATAGACTTAGAAGTAATTGGTGTAAACACATTACCAAAAACATGCTTACTGTATTGCTACTAACTCCCCTTATAGGAGTTGCCGGTATCATCCTGGGATGCTCTAATGAAAGACAGAGTAAACAAGTAGCTCTACTAGCTTCATTAGCTAACTTTGCACTATCCCTAGTGCTCTGGGGTGAGTATGACGGCAATTGCGGCCATTTTCAGTTTGTCCAGGATTGGAGTAGTGTTACGTTCTGTCACTTTATTATAGGGCTCGATGGTCTCTCTCTGTTCTTCGTGCTTCTGACTACCTTCATAATTCCTTCTTGTATCCTTGGTACCCCCGCCCTACCCAGGATCCCCTCCACTACGGCCAATATTCCCGCTGTCAAATCTTTCCTGATAGCGCTACTGGTGGTAGAGACGCTCCTAATCGCTCTGTTCGTGGTGCTTGACCTGCTGCTATTTTACATATGCTTCGAGAGCGTGCTTATCCCTTTATTCCTATTGATAGGTATATGGTCTCATAGCCCGCACAAAGTTAGGGCTAGCTTCATGCTGTTCTTATACACTCTGTTTGGCTCCCTATTTATGCTATTATCCTTTATTGCCATATATATGTCCATAGGTTCAACAGATTACCAACTAATAGCAACAAGCAGTATTCAACCGGAAGTTCAAAATATTCTGTGGTTAGGCATTTTCCTAGCTTTAGCTATCAAAACACCTCTCGTCCCTTTTCACAGCTGGCTACCCTATGCCCACGTAAGCGCTCCTTTAGCCGGTTCCATCATTTTGGCTGGGCTCATTCTCAAACTAGCCACATACGGCTATCTTCGGCTTTGCCTTGGCTTATTGCCGGAAGCTTCCTCTTACTTTGCACCTTTAGTCTACACCCTTTGTGTCGTTAGTATTGTTTATGCTAGTCTATCTACTTTACGGCAAGTTGATCTTAAGGGTATAATTGCTTATAGCTCAATACCTCATGTGGCAATTGCCACAATGGGGCTGTTCTCTAATTCTATCCAAGGTATAGAAGGAGCTATGCTACTTTCACTTGCCCATGGGCTGGTCTCTCCTGCCCTGTTTATCTGTGTTGCAATAATATATGACCGGTGGCATACTCTTGTCCTCCTTTATTATAGAGGGTTGACCCTAATTATGCCTCTGTTCTCCCTTTTATTCTTTGTGTTCCTTCTAGCCAATATGGCCATACCCCTTTCGGTCAATTTTGTAGGCGAGTTCCTTTGTTTCCTGGGTTCCTTTCAACGTAATCCTCTTGCAACCTTTATAGCTTCATTTTCAGTTGTTTTCTCTGGGGCCTATAGCATCTGGCTTTTCAATAGGGTTTGCTACGGCGCCTTCTCTCGTTACCTATTACCTGCTTTGGATATTACACGTAGAGAACTCTATCTCCTTCTCCCTTTCTTATTTCTGGTTTTGATACTGGGTATAGTCCCTAACCTAGTCCTTGATAGTATTCACCTTTCTGTCTCTTCTTTACTTATCAAATTACCCCCCTAAGCCTACTATCTTCTTTTTACTATGCTACTAATAAGTGTACCTTCTTTAATGTGAGGGGCATGAGTGCAGGCAAGTCGAATCACACTAAAGGGGATTACACCTGGATCGGCTCCTGCCATACTAGCTAAAGCGTTTTCGCCCTATTTTGTTACTGGGTTTTCCGAGCCCACCGTAGGTCCCAAGGACGGCTGCGGCATAGTATGCAGCCGCAGGGGGGGCCCGAAGGTCCCCTTCGGCCCAAGGGCCCCCTTGGCCCCAGGACCGAGGGCGTCCTCGGCCAGGGGTCGTCCTTGCCGAGGCTTAGCTTAAAAAAATGCCCCCCCCCCACACACCCTTTACTGCTGGGACCTTCAAAGGAACGGCTATGTTGGAATTGGTAGACAAGCCAAGTTTAGGCCTTGGTGGTTAAGACCGTGAGGGTTCAAATCCCTCTAGCCGTATTCTGAGCCTAGCTAACCTGCCAGGCTTCCTAGCACTATCCAGAATAACTCCTGACCATTTCTTTCTCTAGTCTACTCCTTATACTACGCTAGATCTCCTGGAAGGTTTCCACTTGTACCCCTGGTTAAATGGGTATCCTAGTTTCCATATTGCACTCCCCCCTTTTGACCTACTGCCCTAATTGTCTACTCCGGATACCGGAGAGCGAGGGAACCATCCTACCCACCCCCCGGTCGTTGGAACCATGCCTCACCTACGGTCCCACCCCTGCCCCGGCCCGGAGGACCAAGGGCCCCCGGTCCTTGGGCCCGTAGGGGGTCCTCGGGCCAGGGCAGAGCCCTCTGCCAGACAGGCTACTCCGTAGTCTGCAGCATAGGGGGTGGGGTTTGTGGGTCAAGGTATCCAATACGAACCCATTACACAGGTAGCGTGAGTTAGTTTACTTGGGATGCTGAAAAGATGTGAAGAGTAGTTTTTATTAAGGTTTAGTGGTGGTTTTTCTTTGACTACTTCTGGGGGAAGAACGTTTGTTTGGTTTGTTTGTAAGATTGTTTTTTGTTGTGATTCTTTTAGGTTTTCTTTAGGAAGCCTCGGGCCCCGGACGAGGGCCCGTGGTCCGAGACCGAGGCGGGCGCTTTCGGCCCTAGACTCCATCCTCCGTCTGAACCATCGAGTTTGACTTTGTTTACCCTGGTGTATTTACTGTAATAAGTCTAGTATCGACTATGCTGCTATGTTAGGCATTCTTCAGGGGTCTTACAGGGCCGTCTTCGACGGGTAGCTAGGGCTACCTAGCCTGTGCACATATATCTTAAGTATACTTCAATTGAAGAGTGTAAAGCTCCAAACTGCTAAGCAACTGCCAATAGGAGAGTAGTTTAATGGTAAAATGGTAAGCTCCAAACTTATCGTTGGGGGTTCGATTCCTCCCTCTCCTGATAGCGTTTATTATACTTGATTCGTATTTGATTCCTATTCACCTTCCCTCCAATTATTATAGAAAATAAATCCAATGAAAATTGATATAACCAAAAATTCACAATTATCAAATTGACCCACCAAGGTCCAATCAATAACACCCCACACCAAACTGTTATAATTTTGACCTGAGCCTACCCTTGGTCCTCGCCCACCTAACCTACGGTCCCAAGGCCGAGGGCCCCCCCGGTCATTGGACTATACCAAGTTTCTCTTCCAAATCATCTATCATATCCTTTAATCCTCCCTTTGATGGTTCAAATAACCAACCTTTCTCCTCTTCCCCTCTTCATTGCTAAGGCATGCTTCATCCGAAGACTACATATCTCCCTTTCCATCTGAGCAAAAGCCGAAATCATTGCTATCTGTAAGTTGGCGAATGGGTTCTTGCTGTCTATTTCCAATAGAAAACCTTCACGCAAACACACTACCGCAACACCTTTGGTCAACATCTCTTCCAATAGACCAAGCACTTCCACGGTAGATCTCCCCAACCTCGAAAGTTCCGTCACGATCAGTATTGGGTAGAGATCCAGTAGCCGTCTAACTTCATCCAGCTTTCTCTCCACTTGTGAACGAGAGCTCGATACTCCCACATCCTTGAAGATCAGCTTCAGATCCAACTTCTCGGAGAATTGTGCTATCATCTCTCGTTGTGTGATGGTGTCTCTGTTGAATTCCGAGTAATCCTTGTTGTTCGGAGAGTGTGTGGGTGAGGATATCCTTAAATACCCTACCACCGTCTTTCCTCTTATCTTCTCATAGTTATACTGTTCAAAGTTCTGTCTAGATAGCTGACTGACAAATGGACGTATCTCTAGTCAGGGCTGGAAGGGGGGCACGTTGCCCCCCTATGCTCCATCTCCCCCCCCCTGCTTACTCTAATCTACATACACAACTCCACACTGCTGAGATGCCCCTTCGTTTAAAGCTAAGAGGAACCGGAGAACTAAGGACCTACCTAGCTCTAACAGCCTAGCCTTCCTATGGTCTGCTCTCACGTTACAACATCAAAGTAAACCGTTCTAAACATCATCTCACTGGACGAAGGTTTCTCTATTCAGAGACCGGAGTTAAACGAACCGAGGTAGCTAGCGAACGAATGTAAAACCATGTTCTCACAATTGGGTGAAGGTATTATTACAACGAATACATGTTGGCAGTGTTTTTCCTCCAACTTTTGGGATAGTTGTGTGAGGTAAGGGTGGGGCCCCATTTGGATTTTATGGAACTGCAGCTATTTCTATGATCGGATCCTCCAGATAGCTTAAACCGGTAGTTTCTAAGTCAAGACCTAGGGACAGGAGGGTGTGGAGAGTCATTTGAGATAGTTGAGAAGTTGTATTCTCAAGGGGATTTAGCATAATGAAGTCATGAGGCCTCTATAGCTTAGTTTTTTGAATAGCCAGATTACGAAGGAGAGCTTGATAGGAAGAAGGATTAGAGAAGGGCCTCAATTGAAAGTTTCCATTTGAACATAGATAGGATAAGCTTATGCTCTTTTTGTAGTCATGGGTCTTTAGAAATTGCCTCATATAAGAGGTCGAAGGGGGGGTAGGGGGAGTAAAAAAAAAAGCTACAAATGACAAACCACCCTTAAGGCTCGTGCTAAAGCAAGCGTCATGTAACGTGACGTAAGGCTTCGCTTAAGATACTGGTGAAGACCGGTTTTATTGGACAAGTATGATAAGAAAAGAAGCGTTTTTTTTAAGCAAAATGCTTGCTCGCTGGCTCTTCTCAACCAATGCTAAAGATATTGGTACTCTATACCTCATTTTCGCCCTGTTTGCTGGAATGATCGGGACAGCCTTTTCAATGGCCATACGGCTAGAGCTAGCTGGGCCAGGGGCACAATACCTACAGGCTGATCATCAGCTATACAACGTGATAGTCACGGCGCATGCCTTCGTTATGATCTTCTTCCTCGTAATGCCAGCTCTCATAGGTGGGTATGGTAACATCTTCGTGCCTTTACTCATCGGAGCACCCGATATGGCATTTCCCCGCCTGAATAACATTAGCTTTTGGTTACTGCCTCCAGCGTTAGGGCTACTGCTTGCCAGCAGCTTTGTTGAGCAAGGTGCTGGAACAGGCTGGACAGTAGCACGGGTATGCTGTCTCTGTATGGTAACATACGGCTTAGGAAACTCCACTCGATGCGGGAAACTCCTTTTACGCCCAGGGCTACTCGAGTATTTAATGGTGGGCTTTCTCTTTAATTTAAGACATTTATACTCAGTCAAAAGGTTTCTGGGCAATGTCAGAGCATACATAACCCTTCAAAACCCTTCCAAGGCTAGAGAGTTTTCCGAATGGTTGGTTGGTTGGAAAATCACAGGGTGATGTGATGCAGAAAGTTGTTTCACATTATCCATCCATAAAAGGAAACGGGATAATAATTGGGCTATTATACCACAATTTAGATTTCAGGTGCATAAAAGAGAGGTTCCTAAACTACAAAATCTGGTCAAACCACATATTCCTCCCATGATGACCTATCGAGTTGATTTAAACTCCAGTGAGCTTGACAATGGCTTAGGGTCCTCATCCTCCTCACCTACTACTTCACTCGGTGAACAAATGACTGGTAATTGTGATCTTTCAGATTGTGCTTCTAGCTTATCAGAGGGTTCAGCAGCTTCTTCTGATACCCCTACAGTTTCTATTTATTCTAAGAGCGATAGTTTTTTAGAGTATTTTGTTGGCTTCGTGGACGGTGCTGGATCATTTACTATTCATCGATGTGGCAACTACTATAAACTACAGTTTAGCATAAGCCAAGCCTTATATAACATAAGAATTCTTTACTACATAAAGTCTAAGTTAGGTTACGGTAGCGTATCAACAAACAAAAATAAAGGAGTGGCTGATTTTAGAATTTCCGATAGAAAGAGTTTAGCTAAAGTCATTTTCCTATTTTTGACACTACCTTCTTCGAACTAGTCAATAATTTAATTACGTTCGGTTTAAAAAGGCTTATGATATTCTGGAGGATCCTAATCTGTCCTCAGAGGATAAGGCTAAACAACTAGAATCTCTTTTACAAGAGCCACTTCCAGTTGACTATGTTTCTCCGCCCCCCACCGTATGGTCCCACCCCTGGCCCGAGGACCCCCTACGGGCCCAAGGACCGGGGGGGTCCTCCGGGCCGCCCCGGCCGTAGGACCAAGGGCCCTCCGTCCTTGCCCTCTGCCAGACAGGCTACTCAGTAGTCTGCGGCAGAGGGTTGGGCCGAAGGGGGCAGGGCCCTCGGTCCTGGGGCCAAGGGGGACCGGCTGCGGCATAGTATGCAGCCGCAGGGGGGGCCCGTCGGGTCCCCCTTGGCCCCAGGACCCCCTGGGTCCTCGGGCCAGGGGTCCGGCCAGGGCGGCCGGAGGTACCACCCCCGGCCCGGAGGACCAAGGGCCCCCGGTCCTTGGGCCCGTAGGGGGGGCCCACCGTCCTTGGGACCGTACGGTTAGGTGGGCGAGGACCAGGGGGCCGAAGGCGGCCAAGGGGAACTTACAACTTGCGAGCTAGAGTGTTATGGGGGGATCAGGGAACTCCAGGAGTAGGGATAGAATCCGATGATCCCTGGAGGACCGCTACGGCGAAGGCCATATCCTAAGTAACCACTGACGCTTAGACGACGAAAGTGTGGGGAGCGAAGAGGATGTGCGACCAGCAAAGCTAAAAGAAACATTGGGGTATCATACCTCATTGCTTTCCATCTGGCAATAGCCCACCTAAATATGCAAGATAGGGTGGTTCACCCTCCTTCCGGTAACGGTTTTGTGTAAAGCTTTAGGGTAACCTCCTGACAAGGAGTCGGGCTGCCTCCTAAGGTTAGAGAGATCGAACCAGCGTAAATAAAGGTTTGTAATTTGGATGTGTAACGAGTTCTCGGTTATACATAGATGGACCTATAGCTTACGAATCAAAGTTGGAACCTAAGGGAGGCTAGACGTGTTTCTGATGGAACTGGGTAAGCCCAATGGTCTCCTCTTGAGAGAGAGGAGGAATTAAAGCGATTTGGTTTATCGGCCAGTGGGTAGAGGACAGCATAAAAAGCGAAGGCTCTTCTGTAATGGGAGAGATAGGGTGTATAACCTACAGTGAAAGCTGGCTGACTTATGCAAGGGTGTAAAAGACGGAATATGAAGAGTGGCTATCTAAATATACCGCTTAGGGTGGGTTCCTAGGATACAAGGCTAACCCTTGTCCCAGCCTCGCCTGGTGGAGGTAGCAATTCTAAATTAGAACCCTTAATAATTGCGTCTTTTATGCTTGAGCCGTATGCGGTGAAAGTCGCACGTACGGTTCTGAGAGGGGGGAAGCCCGCAAGGGCCTACCTATCTCAACTAGATACCCTCGTAGTCCACACCTTAAACGATGGAGGCTATAGGTTGGGACCCTTGCGACCTTCGGGAGGCAGGGTAAGCTCTCACCCTAGAAGCGAAGGCATTAAGCTTCCTGCCTGGGGAGTATGAAGGCAACTTTGAAACCCAAACGTCTAGACGGCCCTGAAGACCAGCAGTGAAGCATGTTGTTTAAATCGATACCCCGCGAAGAACCTCACCACTCCTTGTATGCTAGCACAGGTGCTACATGGCTGTCGAGCAGTTCATATCGTGAGACATCAGGTTAATTCCGCTAATGTACGAAACCCCTCTTGTTAGTTAAACTATCAAATTTCTAGCAGGGTACTAGCCAATAAGGCTGGTTAAGGGGACGACGACAAGCCCTCATGGCCCTTATGGAGTGGGCTATAGTAACGTGCCACAAATTCTTTAACAATGGGAGGCAATGGTGTGAACCGGAGGGAACCCCAAAACTGAAGATAATGGTTCGGATTGTAGACTGAAATTCGTCTACATGAAGAAGGAATTGCTAGTAATCACGGATCAGCACGCCGCGGTGAAACATCCTTTTGGGAGCGCACTTACTGTCCATCAGGCGGGGAAAGTCGGAACTGTTCGAAGCCAGATATACTCTAGTAAGAGTAGAGGTAATCCTCTTTCCCTTGCTACGGGCCTCTGTCTGGTTAGCCAGAGCCGGCGATTCCTGTTAAGTTGTAGCAAGGTAGGGGTAGAGGAATCTGCCCCTGAACGTATAAATCGGCCCTTTGGGCCCCCCCAGGTCAAATCCATTTAAGATACCTCCCCTTAAATCTCCAATGACCCAAGGGGTGGGGGTGTGTCTAGAAGTTCGTACTTTATGACTTCAGAATTTGCCAGATATCCTCAGCGATTGGTTCCTTGAATTCCCAGCATTTTGAGGATAAGCCAACCAGAGCCACCTACGGTCCCACCCCTGGCCCGAGGACCCGTCCTGGGGCCAAGGGGACCGGGGGGTCCTAGGGCTGCTGCGGCATAGTACGCAGCCGCAGGGGTGAGGTAAGTTTAGAGAATTGAAGACGAAGGTAAGTAATTCCTTAAGTTCTTGAATGGAGCCGCCTTGAGGTCGTTTAAAGAATGGAATTATGAGGTCTGACTCCTAGATTTGATGAACAAAAGCTACTCTGGCAACTCCCCCAGCTCTCTTCTGCTTGCCTAAGGCGGCTCAGGTAGAAGGGACGGGGGAGTCCTCTTCCAACTTAACCCTAGGGTCAGTGGAGATGAGCGAAAGTCAATATGCCAAGCCACTTTACCTTTGAAGCTTCGTTTTGAGGGAGATCCTTCCTTTCAGCGCTAACAGACGTCTGGTAAACAACAGGCCGACAAGAGTAATCATTGGTTATAGTAATGGGTCGGGGCGCGGAAACCTTGTAAGGCAAAGAGTGTTGAAAGAAGACACCCCCTAGCTTCTCTAAGCTAACCTCTGGAAACCCCTAACTCCGTGTTAGGCTGCGGTGGACATAAGCCTCGTGAAGAGCATTGCGTCTCGTGATTGGCTGGAGCATTGAGCTAGGGGATTCCCCCTACTCCACAAGTAGTCTGCAGGTTGGAAGAGATTGGGTTAAAAGGGTAACAGAGAAAAGCTTACGAGCTCTCGGAGCATCAAAGATAAGCTGTGGAACCTAACCCAAGTAGCATGTGGTATTAACCCGCTACCGTTTGAGGCAATGGAGCTTCCGCCCGTCTTGATGTAGAACTTAAATGACTGTTTGGTGAAGTAGGTTTTAATCCCCTTACCTATAGTCATTTTCTGATCTGAATTTAGTAGATGGTTATCCTGCTGCGGTTGCCTTATTTGCCTTCTTCTTTTTCCTTTGATTCTCCATGATTAAATAACCATCATTCTGATACATACTCTTTTAACCCATTTCCTCTCCTAGAGTACATATCTCTCATTAAAATGCCCCTTATCATGGTCACACAGATTAACAACATCTAACTTAGATCATCAAATCTCCAGTTCTTCTAAATATCCATATTCAATGGTTTCACTTCCTTATCTTAGATCAACATTCCTTATCACCCAAATTAGTCATAATTGATGTCATTATCTTGCTTTGTGATAATCTCATTTGGAAATCCTTATACTTGGCGCTACATGACTGTTTTAGGTAAACAAGAGGATAAACAATACCTCATCTATCACAAAGGATTTTACGCCCTCAAATTCTCACTCATATAAATCAGCTATCTTTCTCCCTTCAACAACTAAGACCAAAATGTCTACGAACACATTAATCTCTCTCGCGAACTTTGCCTTCAACGTAATCGCCGTGAGAAACCTATTCTCAGGAACCCATTTCTAACCAAATTCCCCAGGTGCCAGAGAATTCAATAGTACCTCTTTCCACCGGTTCTACCCTATCTACATTGCAACGGGTCTAAACCTTCTCTCCGCAATTAGAAACTATCTACCTAACGATAATAGGACCATAGAAGAGGCCGTGAGGAGTTCCACTTGTAGGTTAACCAACGAGATAGGAGACATTAACGAGAGGCTCACCAGGTTGAGGATATTATGAGAGAACAAGGTAAATGGTTGATGTCCGAAAGGCTCCTCAGAAGACTTAATACCAGTCTAGATGCTCTCTCCTTCGATTATCCTGCGAAGACTCCTACGATTCAATTCTTGAAGAAATTGGTCAACGAAAATGAGCTACCCCGGCCCGGAGGACCAAGGGCCCCCGGTCCTTGGGCCCGTAGGGTCCTTAGAAGAACTCCTCGTCCTGAGATGTGAGTTTACAAACAGATAAACGACTTTGAGCACTTCATCGATGTTGTACCTATTCAGTAAAATCACCAAGATGGTTCAAGGAGAATGCATCTTTCCAGAGCCTCGGTCTCGGACCACGGGCCCTCGTCCGGGGGCCGAGGCCTCCTAAAGAAGGGGAAGATGCTAGAAGATGGTACGATAGAAACAGATATGTTATTCACAGTACCAATATGACGGAAGAGGTTTTCGCTAAGGAAATTGGTGAAATCATAAGAGATGAAAGATGGAAACCAAGATTGACAAGATTGAAACGGATATTGACTTTATTAAACATGTTGTAAAAGGAGGTAAATAATGGCTATCTTTACCAAGGATAAGATCAATAGGTATCTTCTTACGAATGCCTGATATTAGGAACTTACTTTCTTCCTCTCGCCCACCGTAGGTCCCACCCCTGGCCCGAGGACCCGTCCTGGGGCCAAGGGGGACCGTAGGTGAGGTGGCTTTAGGAAACAAACAGCTATTTCTCCTAATGAGATTGTGAGAGGGGTTACTAACTCTACTGAAACTGGATATCAACCAATGGGAGCCCAACCAAGAGACTATACTGATTTTGAACAGGTTCTGGAAGGATGAGATCCGATCATTGTGGAGTGGGAAGATAGTGTTGAATTCCCCTTTGATGGTACTTTAGATCAAAGATATCAGAAAGCTCGGAGTGTTAAGGTTAGAGGAGAATTTGGTAAGCTCAGTGAAGAGAAGGATATACTCTATCCCTTAGGCTCGGTCTTTCAGCATGAAGATGGCAAGGAATTTAAGTTAGATCGATTAGAGGGGGAAACAGAGGAAGAGTATCAAGTAAGGTTTAAAGAAGAATTGGGAAAAGAGCAAGATCGACTTGCTAAACCTGAGAACAAGAAGAAGGATCGATGAGGCAGGGAGTATTATGAACAGATGCATTCCAAGTACTATTGTCAAGAAGCTATCAAACAGGAAGATACCTATTCAACCTATTTCCTTACTGATGAAGCTAACCAAGTTAATAAGCAATGATATGGGAATGAACTCCTACAGAAGACAGGGATTAAGAAACAGATTAACCTGCTAATCTTAATTACTAAACAGATAAGGTATTCCATAATACGACTGCTGAGGGGTTTATTGGGAACCCCTACGGGCCCAAGGACCGGGGGGCCCTTGGTCCTCCGGGCCGGGGCGTCCTTTCTTTGACCGAATTGATCAATATGCTTTCCACCTATGAAGAATCCCTGAATATGACCTAACCTACGATCTAGATAACATTACTGAGAATGAAGGTAAGAAGCGAAAAGGGGATTAGAGGATCCATGTTAGCTGTTGATCGGACATGATTTCGGATTGAGAAAAGAAGCTATATTCGTCACCCAGCCACCAAAGAAGTCTTAGGGATGCTCCTAACCATGGGATCGGTTAATGACTTACTGAGTAGAAGTGGGGTAGCTATTAATAGCTAAAGTGCAACAAGGAGACCCAGGTGCACCTGAAACCACACCTTCTCAGCAGGATCCTTACATCCAATGGTGCAAAGTTATCAACAAGTTATCTGAGATGTGGAAGGACTTACCAATTCCACAGAAGACTATGCCAAATGAAGGGATCTTTAATCTACCAGTCTCTACCTTTTTTACCTCTAATGAGAAACTTCTACCATTTTGGGACTCCGAGTTGTTTAAAGGATGCTAGGTGAGATTGATTTATGAAGAGTCCAAATGCCGAGACTGCTCCTAATGATCCTTGGAAAGATGAACCAACGAGGGGGATGAGAAGAATGATGCTCTCTCTTTAAGTGATCCTTACTTTAGGACAAAGTATCCTGGAGAAGTGCCCTATTTAAGCTATGCTGACCCTTATTACCTCTCCAGAGTAGGAAAGTCCATATTACCGAGAGAGTAGCCAGTGTCTATAAGGTATGTAGTCTGAGATACCAAAGTTACCCAGTACACGAGGAATGAACCACCGCCAAGGTAAAGCGTACCTGATACTTACCTGACCAAGAGGTGCAAGTGGATAGCTTAAGAGATGGGGTAGGGGGACTAGGAAAGATGCAAGTCTCTCATACAGAAGAAAGAGCCCATCATCTTGGTTGTCTTCCTGTGGTAGAGATGAGGAACAAGCAGAAGTGACTGTATGAACTTATGAGCCCTTGAAGCTGAAAACCCCAGCTAGCTACTTGATACTCTATTAGAGGGTGTATTCCAGTTTGCTTACCATACTTTGAGACAGATTTGAAATAACATGATCATTGTCAAGCCTAAGATTGTAGGAGACTTTATTGCTCAAGACATGGCGAAAATGATTGATAATGATAGCGATATGGCTCAAGTAATGCAAGATGTCATGATTCGTCTCCGTACTAGAGGGGCCATCACCGATAAGGGGCTCTACCTCTAACTTAGAGATTCTTCAAGGAGAACTAAAGATCAAAGAATGGTTTGAAGGATTCCAAATGATTATAGACTTCATCTTCTTAGGAGCTGGGTTTTCTCCTATGAGCGAAACCAACACCATGAAGACTACTTCAGAAATCTATGCCAACCAAGAAGTAACCAAAGAAACCTTGAACCTTCTTCGACAGCTTAGAGTGGACCAATGAAGCCGTGTTCTGGACAAAGTGCTCATCATAGAAAACATATGAGATGGTAAGGGGCAAAGACCTTATACCCTCTCTATTCCCCTGAAGAAGAGAACCATGAATAAGGCTCTAGAGCTAGAAGAAGCAGTGCAAAAGATTCAACATAACCTCTCCAACTACATTACCGAATTAGCTAAGATGCAGGGGATCTCTCATCAAGAAGCTAAGAAGATCATGGATGAAAACATCCAAGTGAACAAGATGATCTTTGCAGCCACTAAAGAAATGATGTCCCCGGAGATGGGCGGAGAAGAACCAGTAGCAAGGAAGAAGGAAGAGCATGTTTAATCCAGAGATTATGAGAGAAACTCTCAGGAACACAGAGCAAGCACTCCATGGATACCGGAAGCTGACTGAAGAACAGGCACATTTCTTTCTCTTTCCTTTCACCATCCAAGGTTGTGTCAACGTCACTGAAGCTGGCATCAAACCTGAAGCTCTAGACATCAATGACTACACCTATTTCAGCAAAGAGATTACCGGAAACCATCCCATTGTGGCCACTTGAGAAGAGAGCACCTATTTCATCGGAGAAGCTAAGAGATATCAGTTTATGCAGAATGAGATGGGAGCTAGAAAGAATATGTGGTGGGCAGGTATCTGAAAGGAGCCATTGAGTCCGATATCCAAGGAATGATGATTGGCAGTAACCAAGGCTCAGGGACAGAGATGACCAATCTCCAAGAATCCCAAGAGCTGTCTTTGCTGGTTACTACCAAGCTAGAGAAGGAAGACATATTTAAGCTGTGGATCATTAAGAGATTTGATAGCCTAGATAACTATGGCCTTACCCCTGATACCGACATTAAGGGGGTTCTTGATCGTAACCAGATCCAATTTCTCTACCTCAAAGAAGCAAGGAACTATTACACCTACAGCGGTAACTACTGCTATTCTCGTCTCGTCTTCAGTAGCCTTAATGATCGTTTGGCTGATACAGGTTACTCCGTAGCCAACTACGTCCAACTAGCCAGAGCTGGAGAAGGCTATGCTTGGCCCGTCTCAAGCTCTTATCCTGAAGCTGAGGTTCCTGAAGAACAAAACCATGGTTGTCAAGTAGATCCTAAGTCTGTGCTCAAGAAATGCCGTCCCCCAGCTCCTAGATATGTCATCCAAGGAAAGGAAACCTATCATATTGTAGTGGTCATAGATCCTTGAAAAGTGGTAGATATTGGAGTATGGGGATGTCAGATCAGAATTGATAACACTGCTATCATCCATAGCGTTAGACTCTCAGGGTATCCTATTCCTTGAGAATGCTGCTTGAAACCAAGACCCTGATACCCCTCCATATCCTAACATATTATACCAAGGAGGAGAGTATAACACCGGCTATGTCTTTGCTCCTAGACCTCTCTTTGCTAAGAAACTGCTTCCTGGTGTCACCCATCCTCTGAATACTCAACTAAAGATGGAAGATAGGTTCTTACCTAGTAGCCGGAATTCAACCAGTGATAGATTACTACCAAGATTGGAAGGAAAATAAGGCAGTCTGCCTATGATGAATCAGTGAAGTCTAGTTTTGAGGGCCATCTCCGTACCAACTACAAAGCTACCATGGGAAAAAAGGGGGTTAAAGGGGATAAAGGGGATGAAGAGTATATGAAACCTTGACAGATCTGAAGTAAGAGTGTCTATGTCCTAGACGGATTCAATGTGCCTCCAGGAGTAGATAACTGGTTCAAATGGAACATCTTTGACTTTCCGAGTGCTGTTTTTTATATGCCTCGTAGTATCTTTAGCAACATCTTCTCAAGAAGATTACCTAGATGGGGAAGAGTGAATGAAAAGATTGCCATCAAAGACCTCAAACTATGGACCCCGGTAAACATCTTAGCCTTCAATGCCTTTGCACACCACGATATGTATTACCTGCCTATGGGGCTTAACCAAACCATAGTTACCGAAACCTTAGATGTAGTAGATGATCTCACTTCTCGTTTACCTAAGATATGGGGTTAAAAGAGGAGCCCTACGGGCCCAAGGACCGGGGGGGTCCTCCGGGCCGCCCCGGCCGTAGGACCAAGGGCCCTCCGTCCTTGCCCTCTGCCAGACAGGCTACTCCGTAGTCTGCGGCAGAGGGTTGGGCCGAAGGGGGGTCCTGATAAATGACTAGATTTCTATGGAGACTCTATGGTGGGCTTTATGAGTGTGGAAATGGTATCGCTTCTATACTGGACCTTACTACTAGTCTCTTGATAAAGAAGCTAGGGGGATCATTCCTTTCAATGGTTTCCAAGACCCCCCTTGGCCGGAGGCCCTTGGGCCCCCCCCCCCTACGGGCCCAAGGACCGGGGGGGTCCTCCGGGCCGGGGCAGTCCAAGGGCCGAGGGGGGC
>WNFY01014526.1_pt1 | contig 17763 bp, 21 predicted proteins | sample 5400091 | NCBI WGS metagenome assembly WNFY01 (sample SAMN13153364, study PRJNA577476) | soil metagenome | isolation source: 60 cm soil or saprolite under grassland replicate 1 | place: USA:California | collected 2016-06-15
CTGGAACCGGCACCGGTATCCGTTCCCAGGCGAAGTGCTCGACTCGTCGGCCGTAAGCACCGAGGAACGGCAGCAGACCGAGGTACGTCGGTGCTTCGACCAGGAGCCGTTCGGCGATGCGTCCGTAGGTCAGGGCGGCGGCCCGGGCGCCTGCGACGATCGTAATGCCGGCCGGTTCCGTCGTGAAGTGGTGTCCCAACCAGCTTCGGAGTTCCTCGTCCCCACCGGGGGCGGGCACGCGCCAGAGATGCTCCTCACGTGCAGCATCGTGTACGCAGGCCGCCCACAGCTCGAGAGCCTCTCGCGGCCAGGCAGGCTGCGCGCCGCTGAAGTCGATCACGGCAGGACCAGCTCGCGCGCGAGTTCGACGCTCTGCGGGTGCACGGTGCCCCATACCGTCGGCAGCATGACGTCCTTGTCGATCGCCACGGCCATCGCCTGGTGCCGGGTCACCAGGGTCAGACCGGCCGCCAGCTCGATCTCTCGCGGCTCAGCCGAGGCATCTCCGCCCGGTCCCGAAGGAGTGGGAAGCCCCGTCCAGGTCTCTTGCGGCAGCAGCCGCCAACAACGTCCCCGTCCGGGAGTTCCCGGTGTGGATCCGTCGGCACCGGACTGTACCGTGCGCGGTGTCAGGTCGGCCCGGTAGTAGCGCCGAGCGGAGAGAGCCTGCCCGAAGGAGCGGAGCACCCCTTGGCCACGGGCTCGCTCGTCGCGGAACGCCAGCCTGGCCACCCGTCCCGCGCGGCGCTCCCGGGACTCCTCGGTCAAGGACAATGGCCCACCGGTCGTACCGTCACGCAATGGCCGACGTCCGTTCGTCAAGGTCCATGGCAGGCCGAGTGTCGGGTAGACCTCGCGGCATGCCGCCAGAAGGACGTGCAACGCCTCGGTCACGCCGGCGGCGCGGCAGAGCTCCACCACCGACGTCCAGTCGGGCCTGGCCTTCGTCAGGAGCACGTACAGGTCGTTCACGTCCTTCATCGAGAGCAGCCCGTCACCGACCGCGTGGGCGACGACCAGGGCCACCGAGGTCTCGATGTCGGGAACCGTGACCTCCGCGTCCAGCGCGAGGCCCGGACGCCAGCCGACCAAAGGCAGCAATCCCGAATGTCCTACCGAGAAAGGACCGATGTGCAGGTCGACCCGGGCGAACGGTTCGATGTTGTCCGGTAGCACGAACGTGAGCTGGCCGTAGATCTGGCCATGCTCGTCCCATTTCAACCAGGGATATTCGCTCGTCTCCCAGCACCACCGCCGTTCGCGCAACCATCGGCAGATTCGCAATGCCGTCGGCCAGTCGGGCACCTGCACGTCGACATCGCCCATGTGACGCAGCTCCGGCCGCGGATACTTGTCCCGTACGGCAAGTCCCTTGATCACACGGCCACCCATGGCGCGCACGGCTGGGAGCAGTTCCACGGTGACCGGTATCGCCTTGGCGAGTCGGCGTTCCTCCGTGATCCACATGTCCTGGAGCCGGTTGGCCAGCTCACCGACGCCCACGGACCGCAGGTTCGCCAGTGCCAGCTCGTCGACCCGCCATCGAACGATGCCGTCCACCACGTCATCGAGAGGAAGGCCACGGAGCTCGCCGGTTGCCGAGCGGAGTTCGGCGGCGGAAGGGTCGACGCTCGCCACGGTGGCGAGCGCATGCCAGTTCATCGCATCACACCCTTGGAGGGAAGTAGGCGGACGTGAACAGCACGGCCGTCTGCCAGTCGTCCAACCCCAGCGTCCGTGGTGTCCGGAGCACGTCGACGGGTTGATCGAAGCCAGCGGCGAGGACCTCGAGCAGGGGATGGCCCCGACAGGTCGCGAGCCGGGCGATTTTCTCCCCGGCCCGCGGGGCGGCGAGCTCACCGGCCGCCGTCAGCCGACCTGCCTCGGCACGTGCCTCGGCCCCCAGCGCCGGCCACAACTCGGTGAGGATCGAACGCCGGAGACCCATGAGCGCCTCCGGAAACAGCCGGACCTCGGCCGGGCCGGCCTGCAGGATGGACAGTAGATCGCCCAATTCTCCGGTGTCCCGCCAGCTCGATCCGTCGAGCAGCAGCTCGGACTCGTGCCGGGACTCGGCCGGGCCGTCGGACGTGTGCAACAGGCTCATAATGACGTTGATCGCCCGCAAGTCGTACCTGATGCTTCCCGGAGCCGCGTCCCGCGGATCGGACGCGCCCTTGACCTCGAGCGCGCGGGCATATGGTGAGCCATCGAAGCCACCGTTGTCCGCCAACCTCAGCAGGATGCTCGGTCCGAGCGCGAAGAGCATGTCCAGGCAACGGAAACGGTAGGCGTGCGTGCTGCGTACCATCGCGAACTCGTGCATGGTGTCTATCTGCAGGCTCGTCAGCTCCCGCATGCACCAGCCGTTGGGTGTCAGACCTCGCGCTGCGAACATAGAAAGGATGGGTACGACCAGATGTCGGCGCACGGCGTCCGGTGCGACTAGGCAGAAGACTTCCGCGTCCCACTCGGACATCACGCACTCTCCTCGATCCGTCGTACGGCGATATGAACGGGACGCAGTCGGCAGCCGCGCAATCGCTTGGCCTGCCACGCTCCGAACCCGTACGCGATCGCTTCGACGCCCACCCTGGGTGCACGCGCCGCGGGCTGGTAGAAACACGTCGCGAAATAGCTGAGCTGCGCAGCCGGGTTGGTGTAGTCGGTCCCGGTGAGGAACGCGGTCCAGTGTGCGTCGTCCCGGACGAACATGGTGAAGCCGTGCAGCCGCTCCCGGCGCCGGGCCTCGAAGACCAGCAGATCCTTCGGATCGAAGAACTTCCGAACCCGAGCCAGCAATGCGGTTTCCTTGGCGGGGTCTGCATGCCCTCCGTATTTCTGGGTGAGCTGGCATCGCAGCGCGACGATCTCGGGCTCGTCGGCCTCGAGCCTCCGCTCGGTGAGCTCGACTTGCTTCTCCTCCAGGTCCCGGAGTTCGCGCTGGACCGCGATCCTGCGCTTGCTCTGCAACGACGCGAGATAGCCATCGAAGTCCGTCCAGCCCACCTCCAGGTCACACCGATCGGTCATGGGCGCGACCAGCCATCCGGCACCGCGCATCACGTCCAGCAACGTGGTGCAGTCCGGACGCAGGTACGTGGCGACCACCGACCGCAGGTCGCGTGCCCGGGCGTACTCCACCAGGAGATCGAGGAAGGTCCTGGTCGTATCCGCATCGCGGGTCAGGGAGCCCACCGGTGCGGTCTCGTAGTTGGGGAACATCAAGTGCAGGCAGGGATATACCTCGCCGATCGCGCGGCCCAGCCACGGGTGCGGGCCGTTCGTTAGCAGGCCATCGCCGACCGCTTCGCCAACCAGGATGCGATAGGGATCCATCCGGCGGTTCGCGCCCGGCTCCCCCAGCACTGCACCGCACATCGCGATGGCCATCTGACCGTCGTCGAGGAGGGCGAACGTCTGCATCGGTCCGTCGTACCTGTTCTCGACCAGCTTGATCCAGCGAGTGGACAGCGTCGGAGCGCGTGGCATCGCGAGCCGGTCCCAGTCGGCGGACAGTCCCTGTCGCACCACGAGTTCGCCCACGTCAGCACCGCCGGGTCCAAAAGGCGAGCGTGCGATAGGGAATGTCCAACGTCTGGTCGTCGAACAGCCCGTGGTCGGCTGCCACCGCGTCGACCTCGGTGCGTAGCGCCGCCTCGACCTCCGAGTCGCAGTCGGCGAACACGCTCGATGTGAGCAGCAGATCGGCCAGCCGTTCACCGGGGACCGGGTGCAGCTGCGGAGCTTCGGAACGCTCGAGCGGTGTCCAGCAGGCTGGATCGAACCAGTCGGCGATGACGTCCCCGTCCACTGCGGGAGACCTGTCGGCGTCGTACGACCGGCGGAACTCCTGCAGCCGCGCCAGCCACGGCACGGTGGTGTCCCAGACGTTCCACAGCATCAGAAGCGGAGCGCGCACCCGCAGGCAGTCCGACAGTTTTCCCGTGCCGGCGCCCACGTCCACCGCAATGCTCCCCACCCCGATATCCAGCTTCCGGAGGAGATCTCCCACGAACCCTGCCGGGTAGCCCGGCCGCAGCGCGTCGTAGGTCTCGGACAGCGACGCGTACGCCATCACGCGGCTTCGCGCCGGAACGGGTGAATGCCATCGGCGTGCATGCGGTGCAGAGCCCGCGTGATGCCGGCATGGCCACCGTGGACTCCGACCATGACCGGAGCGGCGCCGGCGTGACGCCCGGCGAGCTCGCTGAAGCTCGTCCAGTCGACGTTGCCGTCGCCGGGTGCCCCGGCCGCATCGGAGGTCCCGTCATTGTCGGAGATGTGCAGATATCGGATCCGCCCCGTCAAGCGCGTGAACCAGTTCTTGAGTCCGACCCGGCCGAAGACGTTCGCATGCCCGATGTCGAGACACACACCGAGCTCGGGGACCGCGTCGGTCAGGCCGACCAGCAACCCGGGGTCCTCGTCCCACATGTTCTCGATCAGCACCGGGACCTGGTGTTCGCTCACCACTTCCCGCCAGAACGGAATGTTGGCCTCTAACCACCAGTCCGTGTACTCGGGGAGGGTGGTGCATGGGAGATGGTTGGTGTGGAACACCACGAGCTCTGCCCCTAGGTATTCCGCGGCCCTGATGCTCTGCAGGATCCGCTTGCGAGACACGGCACCGATGTCCGGGTCGGGGCTGTGCACGTAGACGTCGAAGAACGCACCGTGTACGTGCAGTGGACCGTCAAGGTTCTCTACCTTCTTCCCGAGGGCGTCCAGGTCGGAGTCGCTCAGTTCCGCGAGCACGACGGGATGGGCCAGGTGGACGAACTCGATGCCGAGCCCTTCGGACTCGGCCAGCCCGATCACACGATCGAAGTCCGGATCACGTGGCTGCACGACCACGGGCGCAGCCCTCTCGGCGGGATCACCGAAGTGAGGCATCACGGCTCCTTACGCCACCTTGTGCTGATCGAGGAAGTCCCTCCACTTGGCCGAGACGTCGGATCCTGCCGCTCCTCGCAGAACCACGTCATCCAGGTCCGGGTCGTACTCGAAAGGCTTGCCCATACGGTGTTCCCGCGAGATCCGCATCAGCCCTTCGAGCAACGTGACGTCCATCCCAGGCAGCGCGTCGGCGAGCAGGTAGGCCGCGTAGTAGAAGACCGTACGACCGCCGCTGTGGCTGGGCGCGCGAGCTTCGTAGTTCTCGACGGCGAACGCCGGGAAAGCTCCGTCACCAATCTTCTTGGGGATCTGATACATCGGGTAGACGAACGTGACGTCGTCGATCGTGCGGAACGGCACGGGCAACGGCAGCTCACCGACAGCCACCCGGGCCAGTGCTTCGGCGAGCACATCCTCTCGGTTGGCGCCGATCGCCACCGCATTGCCGCCGACCCGTTTGGCGTAGCCGCCGAGCACCCGGCGCAGCAGCCAGGTGCCGAGGAACTCCAGGTCGGCGTCGGGGAACGTGGTTCCGAAACCGTTCTGGAGTTGCTCGATCGAACGCACTCCGGCATAGGAGGCCGCGGCGTCCGCATCGACCACCTGCAGCGTCAGGCCCAGACTGGCGCAAAGCTGCCGGGCGTTCTCCAGTTGGGTATCCCAGTCTGGAATGCCCAACATCATGACCGGGACTATCTGTTCGGTGGAGATCTTCTCCGAACTCACCAGGGCATCCAGCAGAACGTTGGAGTCACCGCCCCCCGAGGTCCCGACAACCAGCTTCCGGTCCAGCTCCTCCGGCCAGGCGTCCAGGACCTCGTCCACGGCCGAGCGCACCATGTCGCCGCATTCGATCGGGTTGAGCTGGGCGTTCACAGGCTGGAAGGCGCCGTGCTCGATGTCCGGGAAGAGCCACTCGGTCGAAGGCCCCGTTGTCTTTCGTTGCCGTCGCACGCCGAAGTGCAACAGTCCCGGCAAGTCGATGTTGCGAGTCACACGCAGCACGATGGTGCGACCGTCGATCAGCTCGTCGTCGACTCGGGTGGCCAAGGGGACGAACCGCACGTGCCTGGCTCCGGGGTGGTCCTCCGCCGCCTCCGTGACGTAGCTGAACACCGCAGTCGTCGGAACCCCGTGCCGACGCAGCACGGACTCGAGTGTCTCGCCCGCAGCGCTCGCGAGTGTGAACGAGCCGTGGTTGGTCTCCAGGCGAATCTCGTTAAGCACTCGATCACCCTTTCCAGATGTGTACTGTGAAGGTCGGGAAGGCGGTCGTCCCGCCTTCCCGACCATGGTGAGAAGGTCACGCCCAGGCGATCGCCGAGTGGCAGCAGAGCACCGACTCGACTCCGCTCGTGGTCGCCTGCGCAGGCCGTCCACCGAGCACACCCAGGCGGAGCGCCGTAGTGGGCGCGAAGCGCTGCAGTCGCACGTCTTCGACGGCGCTCACGCTCTGCAGGTCGGTAATCTCTTCCATCCGAGATTTGTTCATACATTCCTCCTCGAGGTTGACGTATCCTTACCACGCTAACGCGGATGGATGCCCGTTGTTAGGCTGCAGTCTCGTGAACGTTGGCCGCGAGATCGTTCTGGTGCACAGCCCGCTGCTCTCACCAATGTCCTGGTCCGCCGTGGCCGAGGCGTTGACTGCCATGGAGCACCGGGTCGTCGTTCCAGACTTGCGGCCCGTCCTCTCCGGTAATCCGCCGTTCTACGCCCGCGTCTTCAGCGCCGTCGCCGAAGTGATCGGCCGCGACGTTGGCTCCGTCGTCCTCGTCGGCCACAGCGGAGCCGGCGCACTGCTGCCGGGTATCGCTGGTGCGCTCCCTGTGCCCGCAACAGGTCTGGTGTACGTCGACGCTCTGCTGCCGCACCCAGGGACCAGCTGGCTCGAGTCATTGTCCGAGGATCGGGCGGCACACCTGCGTTCGCTGTGCCGGGACGGGCGGCTTCCGCCCTGGAGCACCTGGTTTCCGGCCGAGGTGCTGGAGAAGGCGCTCCCGGACGAAGCCATGCGTGCGGCGTTCCATGACGACCTGCCGGAGCTTCCGTGGGCATTGACGACCGAGCCGATGCCGTCCGTTGTGCTCGATCCCGCCCCCCGGAAGGCATACATCAGGCTCAGCGAGGCATACGACCAGATGGCTGCTTCGGCCGAGGAATCGGGCTGGCCGGTCGCACGGCTGTCTGCCGGTCATCTCGCGCCGCTGACGCGACCGGGTGAGCTGGCAGAGCTGATCCTGGCCGAGTCGGCGCGGAGCGTCGCAGGACCGTAACCGCCGCGAAGGCCGCCGCCAGGAAACCCTGCGCCGACCCAGAACACACCGTGGAGAAGGCGGCCTGGAACTCTCCAGTACGTCCGCCTGATCCGACTGCGGCAGGCTCCGGATGGCGTCCGGTCCGAGGTCGTCGACCCGCGCCCGTGTTCCGGCCGCGCCCAGCTCCGCGACGAGACGGAAGTTGAAGACCGCGCCGAGCAGCGCGACGCGAACAACGATCCGAGCGAGCATGCGAACAACACCACACCGGTCGCCGTGCCGATGACCGCCTTCGGTGCCGATACCTAGGCGGCGAGGATGATCATCTGCATACCAGGCCGATTCCGATCCCGAACAGCAAAGGCAAAGCTCCGCGACGAGCAGGGATGCACGCATACCAGTGCCGCGAAGGTCGCCATCCCCAGGCAGGCGAGCGCCGCACCAACAGCGGGAAACGTCAGGTATCTGACGGTTTCGCCGATCGCGCGTCCCGCAGCCGTCGACGTGGCCACCACGGCTGCCATGAACGCAGGAAGAGCAGCCCTCCACCCGCGGCGTTGGTGTCGAAGCCGATGCGCAGCAACAGCGGAAGGTACGTGATCGCGCCGAACAGCCTGAGCGCCGTCAGGAAGCCCACCGCCATACACGCCGCCACCGCTGGGATCTGGAACAGGCTCAACGGGAGCATCGACTCGGCCGCGCGATGCTCGTTGACCACCAGCCCGATCGAGAACAACACCCAATGACGATCAGTCCGAGGATGCGCGGCGACCTCCAGTCGTACGTCGAACCGCCCCAGCTCACCACCGGGACAAGGCACCCCACCCCACCGCGCCACAGTGCAGCGCGATGCCGACGTAATGATGCCCGCTCCCGGCCGGTCCCCGATCCGCAGCACGGCCAGGACGATCGCCACGACCACTTCACCGAGGAGCACGTTGAGCCAGAAGATCCAACGCCCAGACAGGCTGCCGACCGGGAGTCCGCCGATGGGTGGGCCGAGGATCGACGCCAGGCCGAACATCGATCCAGGTAGCCCTTGATAGTGCCCGCGTTCGGCCGGGCACGCGATGTCAATGGCGTTAAGTTAGTCTTGTGGTGCGGGCTGCTGCAGAATTCGATTGGCGTCTCGCATTGCGAGATAGCGCTGGGATGATCCGAGCACCAGTAGCATCTGCCCAGTTCATCGTGTAGGTACAGCTGGCCAGCTGATATTCGCCAGAAGCGGAACTCGGTATCTGAGACAACTCGGCGATTTTGCAACAGCCCCGGTGAGGTTAAGATCGCCTGCGTGGGGAGGCCAGGGCAGCAGGTGGTGACGGGGTGATCGGCTGGCGGACCCGATCGGGATCGGCGTGCTGCCTGAGGTGTTCACTCTAGAATCTAGAGCTGGTGGACAGGGTCGTCGATCGGGCGGTGGGGCCTGAGCGGCGCAAGCGCACGCTGCCGGCCGGGGTGGTCGTGTACTACCTGCTGGCGATAGTCCTGCTCTTCCAGACCGGCTACGGCGAGGTCGGGAACAAACTTGTTGCGGACCTGGACTGGGAGCGGCGGTTCCAGCCGCGGTTGTCGCTGGGCATGCAGCCCACCCCGGCGGCGATCACCTGGCGCGCCAGCGGCTGGGCTGGCGGGTGATGGAACTGCTGCTGGAGGAGACAGCTAGGGCTAGGCTGGCCGAGCAGGACGCAGGGTCGGCGTTTGTGTCCGGGATGCGGCTGGTGGCCATCGACGGATGTGCCTGGGCCTGGCGGACACGCCCGAAGATGTCGCCCAGATTTCCCGCCACAGGCGTCGCGACCGTCCCGGCCATCAGGTAGGCGACGGTCACCCACGGCAGCAGCGTCAGCTCGCGCAGATCTTCGACGATCGTCGGCATGGCGGTCGCGAACACCGTCTGATCCAGTGCCGCGAGGAACCATGGTGAGCAGGCCTCCGAGCAACAAACGGACCCGCCACCGGTCCCGCGCACCCCCTGGCCGGGCTCGCTCACGACCGGTTCACCGGACCCGGACAGGCAGGCCCACAAGCCCGCGCTGGAACGCTGGCCGCCAGCGCAGCTCCGACGGCTGGACCGCAAGAGTGATCTCGTCGAATCGGTGCAGAACGGCGCCGATCGCGACCTCCGCCTCCATCCGCGCCAGAGACGCGCCGACGCAGAAGTGCGGTCCATGCCCGAACGCGAGGTGCGGGTTGTCGTTCCGGTCGAGCCGAACGTCGTCAGCGTCCGGAAAGCGACGCGGATCACGATTGGCGGCGGCGACGCACACGGACACGATTTCGCCCGCGGGCACGGTGACGCCGGAGATCTCGACGTCCTCGACGGCGGTACGCAAGGTTCCCCTCTGGACCGGGCCGTCGAAGCGGAGTAGCTCGTCGACCGCATGCGCCAGGGTCGTTCCGGAGGAGTGCTCTAGCGCATGCTGCAGGGCAGGTGCCCGCAACATTGTCAAGAACGCGTTGCCGAGAAAGTTCGAAGTGCTCTCGTGCCCGGCGATCAGCATGATGAAGCTCATCGCCACGACTTCGGTCTCGGTGAGTCGGCTCTCGTCGTCGCAGGCGACGATCAGCGCACGCAGGAGGTCGGGCTGCTGCTCAGCCTCTAGGTACCGCAGCCGTTCGGCGCGCCGGCTACTCACGAGGTCCGCGAGGGTCGGCCTGGTATTCCGGAGTCACCGCCGCCTCCGTCCATTGCCGGAACAATGTCCGGTCCTCGGCCGGGATCCCGAGCAGCTCACAGATGACCATCACGGGCAACGGATTGTTCAGAGCACGGACCAGATCGACCTCGGCACTGGGATCGATCGCCGTCAAGAGTTCGCCCGCGATCTCCCGCACCCTCGGACGCAAGCGCTGCACGCGGGCGGGTGAGAACGCCCTGGCGACCAGCCGACGGAGCCGCGCGTGGTCCGACGGTTCGCTGTGCAGGAGATGAGCGGCGCCGAATCGAATCCGCTCGTCCGTCAGCTCGATCCCCGCTCTGGCCATCGCCGGACGCGCATGCCGCAGATGATGCGCGAGCCTGGGATCGGCCAGCGCCGCACGCGAGTCGTGGTAGCCCGTGACCAGCCAGAGTTGCAGACCGTCCGGCTGGGTGAGGCGCCGCACGGGTGCGTGTTCGCGATACCAGGCGTACGTCGGAAACGGATCGGCCATGCACTTGGCTCCGAACAGGTTGAGCACCGCCGTCCTGCCGTCCGAACGGCTCACTTCGCGCCTCGCCTTCGCCTGGCTTCGGACACCACCACCCCTTGCCTATCGATCTCGGCTCCCCGCGCGAGAGCAGCCCCGCGCGATGCTGCGGACACCGCGCTACTCGCATTGATCATGGTAGCCACAAAATCGGAGAACCACGGTTCCTTGGCGTCGATGCTCTCGCCGGCCCGACGCATCAAATCCAGCCACCTCTCACGATGCCGGTTGCCGATCACGGCACCCAAGTGGGCGCGAAGAAACCTCGGATTCCATCCCTCCGAGAGGTCGGGCGTCCCGTACATCTTGATGAAGTGATCGGCCAGGCGTGCGGCATGGTGCTCAGGGCCGGCCCGAAACATCGGCCCGATGACCGGGTCCTCATCGACCAGCCGATAGAAGGCCAGCGAGAGCTGCCGGAAGAACTCGGCGCCGCCTACCCCCTCGAAGAAGCGGCTCGCCGCCTCATGCGCATAGTCCCGTCCTACGTCCTCGACGAGCAGGGCCTGGCCGTCGGCGGTAACGACATGCTTCCGTGACATGGGTACTCGTCCTTTCGTTCGAATCGATGGCCGTCGCTGTCAGCACTGAACGCAGCCCGTCTCAAAGCCCGCCCACGGTTCCGATCCACCGTCTCCCTATGTACGCCAATCCGCTGTTCCGCGCCGTCGAGGGTGAAACCCTCAGATCGACCAGGATGATGGCGAGTTCCTCCGGCCGCGAGAGACCTCGCATCGCTTGCGCCGTTACGTGCCGGATCTCGGTCACGCCCGCGCCTCCGCCCCATACGTGGTCGGCGAGAATATCCAGCTCGACCGCTAGCCTTTGCTGTCTCGGCTCGCCGCGCCTTCGGTCGTACAGGAGATTCGTCGCCGAACGATGCAGATAACCGGGTGTGCCAGGATCAGTTGATGGCGTGTCGTGGCACACATCCGCACATTGAGCTCCTGGATCACATCGTCGGGCCTGCCACCAGTCTCGAGAGACGTATGCGACGTTACGGCGAAGGTCAGGGAAGACCGCCTGAAAGAGATCGTTGAACGCAGAGTTAACTAACATCACATTACCCACCAATTCGGCAGCATTGGAACACATGCACCGTTCGCTACGACGCGGAACTCATCTCATACGTAACAAGAGCGCTCGAGGGACGTCAAAGCGCACGTCGCCGAACTCGACCCCGACTTCCTGAGACGTGGGCTCCTCGGTGACGGCCGATCGCGTTCCCCAGGCAGGCATACGCCTACTGATGCCGCTCTCGCCGGAGCCCAGCGACCAAGCCCTGCAAAGGGGGAGCGACGATACGGTCTGTAGCATGACGCGAAGCCTGCGGCTTCGTTAGAGGTTCCGCCCAAGGGCGGGAAGAGGGAGTGCCGAGTCCCCGCAATCAGGGCGGCGGACCCGTCGATGTCCCGGTCCGCGCGGCGCAGCAGCCGCTGCATCCCATTGCCGTTTTCCCAGCGGCGGATGTTGCGGCACAGGGCGTTGGCGCCGGGCATGGTGTGGTCGCCGCCGTCCCGGGCGGCCCGGCGGAGTCGGCGGGCCATCTCGGCGACCGGCCAGCCGCGGCTTTGGCGCTGCGGCCGCAGCCACCCGGCGAGTTCGGAAGACATGGCCTGGCACCCTACTGTGCGGGCGGCAGCGGAAACCAGGCAGTGTCCGCGGCTGTCCTTTGCTGTCGGCGTACTGTCGCCCGCCGTTGCCCGCCGCCGCCGGCGGCCCCGGCGGGCAGCAGCGGGGGTTGCCGTTAACTCCGCAGATCGTCGGCGAGGCCGGCCTTGGCGCCCTCGACGAACGCGCGGATCTCGCCCTGTTCCAGGATCAGGGTCGGCTGGCGGGAACGATGGGCTGGCGCAGCGCCACCCGGCCGCCGGGGGCAGCCCATCTTGGCTGCCAGGCAGGAACCGCCGTTCGGGCCGCTCCATGGTCTGGGCCAGCCGCCCGGGCCGAGGTCCGCCACGCGCATGCCGTTATGGATAGACCGCATGTCAGCACTCCTTAGGTGCGTCACTGAGGATTTCCACGGTCTGCTCCCCAAGTGCCGCCAAAGCGCAGATGCGGTCGAGCGCGTGCTCTGCAGTTGTCTGTGCAATGTGACTCGTGCTCATGCTGGTCTCCGGGTCATGCCGCGTGGTCGCGGCCCGGTTGCGGCGCCTTTTCTGGGCCGGCGACGACCGGGCGGCGGGCTCACCCTTCACCGTCGTCGCTGGTGCCTCCTTCGCCGGTGCCTCGGCGATCGCGACGAGTTCGGCGATTCCGCGCTGGATGCCTTCCCGGAGCACGCCGATGTCCGCGGCGCTGTCGTAGTCGCCGGTGATCCCGAACTGCACGTTCCCGTCGTAGGAGAAGATCCCCACGACGACGCGGAGCGAGGCAGCCAGCGGGATGGTCGGCGCTGACTCAAGCAGTCACCGACCGGCGAAGTACAGGAGGTGCTGCGGGGCGGGCACGTTGGTCGTCGCGGTGTTGACGCTGGACTGGCGGATCGACACCGCCCGCCGCTGTCCGGCAGCGAGCAGCATCGGCGGCGAGAAGCCGGCCAGCTCGACCAGCCGCTCCCCGGCCACGGCGCCTTTCCGGCGCTTGACGCCGTCCATCTGCCGGCGGATCTCGGCCAGCCGGGCCACGGGGTCGGCCATCCCCACTGGGAGGTCGACCAAGACCCCGGACACCCGGTTGTTGTACTCGCCGCGCTCATATCCGGCGCGCACCGAGACTGGCACCAGCGTCCGAAGCAGCCGGCCGTCGACCTGCTCGCCGCGGCTGAGGAGCAGCTCACGGAACCCCCTGGTGATCGCGGCGAGCATGACGTCGTTGATCGTCCCGCTCAGCGAATGGCGGACCAGCTTCACATCGGCCAGCGACGCGCCTGCCGAGGTCCACCGCCGATGTGGGCCGTACGTTCCATTCAGCGACGTATTCGGCGGAGGCAGCAGCTTGCCGGCGACGCTCGCGAAGACGCGGGCCGTGTCGACCCCTGTCCGAGGGTGTCCGCCGGTGAGCGCAGTGCACCGAGCACGCGCGCCAATTGCGCGACCGGGCTCAGCGCACCGATGAGCGACTGGGCGATCAGCTCGATGACCGTCGGCTCCGGGCGGGGCCGCCACAGGGGAACGGCCCCCGGGGCGGTGTGCGGCTCGTTGTCGAACTCGCATAACACGCCACGAGCTCCCACATCGCCCGAGGTACCTCAAGGTCGCGCAACAGCACATCGGCGGCGTCGCGATCTTCGAAGGACCGCCGCCGACGCACGACAAGTTGGTCTCCCGCTTCGAGGCGAAGCTGCATCTCGTCCCCCGATACCGGCAGAAGGTGCGGTTCCTGCCGTTCGACCTGGGTTTCCCGATGTGGGTGGACGACCCGTCGCTCCGCCCGCCCCGGATTTGGCCCTCCGCCGGCGACGACGACCGGTCGCGTGGCCGAGTGCGGCCGGCGCCTCAGAACGGCCCAAAGACCCGGCTTGACCAGTCAGAACGTGTCTTCTGCCTGCATGCAGCGCGAGCAACACTGCCAACTGCCAGGCCCTCTCGGGCTGCCGCAGCACGGTCCGCCTTGCGCGTGCCATTGCCGCCCTTGCAATGGATCAGGCTGGCCAGCCCTCGGCATGCGGCAGGTAATCCGGTTACTCTGTGTGGGGTTCGGTGGAAGCGGACGATCGCTCGCAAACGCCTGCCGAATATTCGCGGTTGGCGCTCGGTCTGCCACGGCACGGCACCTGTGAGCGGATGCCCCAGTTCTGCGCGGCGGCACAGCCGAGCTGACGCTGCTATCGCGGCGTTAGATGAGTGCGGCCGGACTGCTCGTAGCCGGCCGCAGCGGCGATGATCTCCGCGGGCACGGGTCACATGACGCTCGCGGGGCCGGGCGGCGGGGAACCGTGAGAGATTTCTTCTGGCAAGGCGATGGGATCCGGGCGAGTCGTTCGTCTATGAGTCAGGACACGGCCGGAGCAGGCCGCCGGGACAAGGGAGTCGCAGATGACGCAGTACCTGATCTCGTTCGGTGCGCACGCGATGGACCATGTCCCCGACGAGGACGCGCCCGCCGTGGCCAGGGCCGCGCGCGCGGCGGTCCAGGAGGCCATAAACGCCGGCGTGTACGTGTCCGCCGGCGGCCTGGAAGACCAGCCGGCGAGCATCGTGGCCACCGACGGGGCGGTCACCGACGGCCCGTACCCGCAGGCCATCGGCGGGTTCACGCTCCTCGACGTGCCCTCACGCGAGGAGGCGCTGCGGTGGGCCGCCAAGATCGCCGTCGCCTGCCGCTGCGCGCAAGAGGTCCGGGCGATCGGGGCCGACCCCGAACTCGACGCGATGCTCCGCCAGGCTGATAGCCGGCGGTGACGTCCCGGCTGCGCCTGGTCGAACGCGGCCCGCAGCGCTAGAGCAGGACTTGCCCTGGCGGCGGCCTGACAACGCGGGCCTGCGCGCCGGCCTGAGCCGGGGACTCGGGGCAGCGCCTCTTGGACCGGACGTGAAGCCCGGTCCTCGCGGCTGACCGGACCGCCGCAACCACTGACCGCCCCGGTGGAGCGGCAGCCAGGCCCGTCGCGGCGAGTGCGCGCGCTCACCGGCAGATCCAAAGCGTTGGCAGGCCGTTGGCTGCGGGAGTGACCGGACGCAGAACATCCAGTTCGGCGCGCCGCGAGCCAGCCGTCTGGGAGACCAGGTTGCCGCGCCGAACGGCGGCTATGCGAGCTAGCTCCCATGGGGTCTCAAGCACGTTCGGTAACCAGCTGGGGGATGACAGCCTTGGCGTGCGAATGCATATGCCGCACGGCTCGCAATGCGCCGTGCCGTGCCTGCGGAAATGCAACCCTCGGCACGGGCTTGGCGTGCTCAGGCCTGCCCGGGCCGGTTGGCCGGCGCCGACGCGAGACTACAGGCGTGACCGGTCGGCCACGTGCGGCGCGGCGACGCCGGCAGGCGAGGGTGTAAGCAGGAGGCACACGCGCCGCTGGCCTGTCTGGACGCCGCGATTCTGGACGCTGCGATCCGGCCCGGCGGTTGCCTACTTTCGACGGAGGTGTCGTATGGGCCAGGACGGCTTCCCGGATCCCGGGACCGGCTTCGTGGTGACCCACTTCCTGGTGGTCTCCGACCAGGACCGGTCCCGCGACTTCTACCATTCCGTGTTCGGGGCGACGGTCGTGGAGGAACGCGACCCGGTCGTCATGAAGATCGCCAACAGCTGGCTCATCCTCAACGTGGGCGGCGGCCCGACAGACGACAAGCCCACGGTGACGCTGGCGACACCCGCCGACCCAGACCGCGCCAGCGCGTTTCTCAACATCAGGGTCGCCGACATCGGCCGGGCTTACCGCGAGTGGTCGGCCAGAGGCGCGCAGTTCCTCACCGAGCCAAAAGACCACGGCCGCGAAATCCGCGCCTACATCCGCGACCCGGATGGGCATCTGATCGAGGTCGGCCAGACGACAACCCGGCCGAGCCCGTCCTAAAGCGGCCAGCTCAGCCCAGCGGCTCGGGCACGCGCACCGGCTCGCCGGCGCGACAGCCGGCAGAGTGGCCGATTCCTGGCTGTAGCCATCAATCGATTGCGGCTGTCCTGCGGTCTGTGAAGGTGGACGCGCGCATGACTGCTGCGTGTGCGCCGGGCGTCAGCCGACAGCATTGCCCTCGCGGTCGGCAAAGATCTCTGCCCGCCCGGGACCAGCCGGTTGCCGTCACGGCCGCGCGGCCCAAGCGGGCACGGCGGGACGGAAAACCCAGCAGACACCGCCGCCAGCAGGCACTCAAGGCCGACCCAAGAGTCAAAGACCAGACACTAAAGGGACCCGCCCGCATCGGCTGCGGCCGTGTCAGGGCGATGCCGGTTCACCGTGGCTTGTTCAATCGCGGCGCCGCATCCGCCCGCCAGGCGTGCCATCTGTGAACGGCCGGTGCCGCCAGAGGCTCCTCTTCAGCCCAGTTGGGAGCAGTTCAGGCGAGTTCACCCCAGTTGTGATCTCCCAAATTCCTCCCAGTTGACCTTGGAGGAGCAGCATGTCTGACAATTTTCGCCACCCTAGCAGCCCGCCGCCCGCAACGAACGTGCCTGCCGACCAGCCAGGCCCAGCCGCAGCGCCCACCCACATAGCCAACGGCCAGATGACCACCCACGACGCGCGGCACACCGAGACAGCGACGAACACCGGCAGCGGCAACAGCCACTCCCCCAGCCCACACCAGCCGGTCCCGCCTGCTCATCGTCACCTCCCGGCCGATCACCGCCGCGCCACCGCCACGGCCGTCCGGAACAAGGGTTGCGGCAGCGACCCGCGCCCGTGCCGGACCGGAAGCACCGGACCGGCTCGTCCGGCCAGCGCACCCGCCAGCACCGGCCGACCCGCACCAGGCGCGCAACCCACGATCCGGTCCTGGCCACTGGTCCTGCTGGCCGCCCCCGCCGCCGTGGCTGTGTGGTCCGGCTGGGTCGGCATCGGCCGGATGACCGGGTTCGGCCAAGTCCGCCCACTGCCGGGCATCTGGGACTCCCTGCACCTGGACTCCGCGATCACCCTGCCCATCGGCGTCGAAGCCTACGCTGCCTACGCGCTGCGCGCGTGGCTGGCCAGCGGCGCCCCGGTCACCCGCCCGGCCCGCCGCTTCGCCCGCTGGTCGGCACTCGCCTCGCTGCTGCTGGGCATGGCCGGGCAGATCGCCTACCACCTGCTCACCCAGGCCGGCGCCACCCGCGCGCCGTGGGAAATCACCACCGCCGTGTCCTGCCTGCCGGTCGTGGTCCTCGGCATGGGGACCGCTCTGGCGCATCTGCTCCGCGCCGGCCCGCGCAGCGACACCGAGCCAGCTGCCACACCCGGCCGTTCCCAGACCATCCAACCCACAACCAACCGGCCGGCCGGGAGCACGACCGCTCACACATCGACCAGCCCGCAGCCACGCCGGCCCTGGCCGCCCAGCCGGGCAAAACCGCCCACGCCGGCCACCGAACCGGGGAAGCCAGCCAGAAAAACGCACCACCACCACAACCCCGCAGCCGGGTCGGCGGACCCGTGGAACGGCCAGCTGACGCCCACCCAGCAGGCACGGATGACCCAGGCGCGGACCGCCGCCACCCAACTCACCGTCTCCGGGCAACGCATATCACGCCGGACGCTACGCGCATGGGGCGTGAAGGGCTCCAACGCCGACCTCGGCGTCCTGGCCCGCATCATCGCCATCGAACCCGCCGCCCCAGGCACCGTTACCGGGTAACACCCGGCCACGCGCCCGCCGCCCGGCTGGGCCAGCGGGAACCTGGCCTCACACGGTCATCGACGCCTCAGCACCGATCTTCGGATCACACACTCAAACTACAAGCCCGGACGTGGCCGCCCAGCAGCTCCTCCTCCACGCGGAGACATCGACGCCATGACAGCCTCACACCGACCACGCCGTGAACCGTCCCAGGCACCGAC
>WNFY01002417.1_pt1 | contig 17758 bp, 23 predicted proteins | sample 5400091 | NCBI WGS metagenome assembly WNFY01 (sample SAMN13153364, study PRJNA577476) | soil metagenome | isolation source: 60 cm soil or saprolite under grassland replicate 1 | place: USA:California | collected 2016-06-15
GCAACAAATGAGGATGAAGGCTTTGTCGGTCAACCGATGAATTGCGTCGATATTGAGATGGTCGATCCAGAAGCGTCCGCGAGCCAGATTCGCGTGCGCAGCTCCGCCGTGGGCGATGGTTATTTTCCTGAATCGGACCAGGCCAAACTTGGCGGCGGACTTTTTGTCCCCGACGATTTGTTAAACAAAACGGCGAACGGACTCCGAATCGTTGGCCGGACTTCGGATATGATAAATGTCGCCGGGAAAAAGGTGAATCCGGCAGAAGTGGAAGCACAGCTGCTGCGCTTTAGCGGCGTGCGCCAGGCGGTTGTATTCGGGCGTCCGGCAGCTGCCGGAGCCCTGCGCAATGAAGAAGTGGCAGCATGCGTGGTCGCAGCGCCCGGGATAAGCGAGGCCGAGCTATTGGAATTTTGCAGACGCGAACTGAGCACGTGGCAGACGCCGAAGCGGGTTTTTATCGTGGATGCGATCCCGATGACTGAACGTGGAAAAATTAGTCGGCGCGAGCTCGCACGCCGTTTCGCAATCGGTGGCGACAGATCGCCGTTGCGATGATTGGGTTCTTGAACAAACTCTCACATCGGGTTTGTTACCGAAAGCCGGGAGTAATAATTATGCCGCAATCATCTGGCGAACCGCATCCAACAGAACCTCAAGCCGAACCTTCGAATGGCGATAAGCCGGATGAAGCCAGCGACCAGCCTGTTCCAGAGGGCGAGGAGCCTGCCGCCCAGGAGTCTGCTGCCAAGCCTGAAGACTGGTGGAGCCCGACGCAACCAGAGCCGGACTGGGCCAAACACAGCGCCTCCGCTCCGGCCACGGCGGTCGAACCTCCAAAGGAGTCAGGCGCAGCCGATGTTTATTTTTGCGGTCACACGACCTTATTTCCTTTAAATCGAGCGCTTCAAGCGATCGCGAAAGAAAAGCTGACAGGCTCGCTGCGAGCATTTTGGGATCAGGAGCCGATCGAACTTCTGGCGCGGGACGGGGAGATCGTTTTTGTCACAACTCGAGACTCGAACCTTTATTGTCCAGAGACGCCGGCCATTCTCGGCAACGTCGATGTGGTGAGTGTTGACAGGGCGCGCGATCAACAGAGAGAAACTGGAGCTCCGTTTTTCCTTACTCTTGTCCGCGAAGAATCCATAGATCGCCACCCAGCGATGCAACTGATACAGCATTATGGACAAGGTCTTTTCTCCCAACTTTGGACGGCGCCGCGCGTATGGATCATGTTTGAGAAGAATGCCGATCTGTTGAGCGATGCTGCCGATGTGCCAGGGGAGCCAAACGTGGACGACTGGGCCTTGGAAACCTTGCGTCTCGTTCAGAATCTCGATCAACACGTAAGCTTCGATCCAACATCGATTCCCGCTTACACGAAAGACGGGTTCGAACGCGTTCAGAAACCGAAACTGACCTCCGACGAGGCGCAATTCGCATCGCAATTCAATGGTGCCCGGTCGGTCCAGCAAATTGCGAAAAATCTGCGACTCGATTTGAAATCTGCTCATCTGATGCTGTTCCGATTCCTCGCGCTGGAAATTGTGGAATGCTGGCCTGCCAGCACCGCACCAAAACCGGAACCGAAGAGCGTCTTGCAGCGATTGGTCCGGCGCGGCAAATAGCCATTGTCGCCGCCGAAAGCGGCGGTCGCTCATGAAGAGAAAAGTACTGGTCGTCGATATCGGCGGCACGTACGTGAAACTTCTCATGTCGCCTGGCGAGGAACGTGAATTTGTTTCCGGACCGGGAATGGGACCGGAACAGTTTCTTGCGAAATTTAACGAGAATGCGCGCGGATGGAAATTCGGCGCAGTGTCAATCGGTTTCCCCGCGGTTGTGCGCAAGGAACGAATCCTGAACGATCCGAAGCATCTGGGCAAAGGCTGGGTTGGCTTTAATTTCGAAAAAGCACTCGGCAAACGAGTCCGCATTATCAACGATGCTGCCATGCAAGCGCTCGGCAGTTACCGTGGTTGCGGCCGCTTGCTCTTTCTGGGACTTGGAACCGGGCTTGGCTCCGCACTGGTGTGGAACAGGACTTTACTGCCGCTCGAGCTGGGCGACTTGCCGTATCCCGATGGAAAAATCATTGAAAATTATCTCGGCATTCCCGGTCTGGCGCTGCTGGGTAAAAAGAAATGGAAACGGGAAGTAATTTATGCAGTCACGCAATTAAAGAAAACCTTCATCGCCGATTACATCGTTCTCGGCGGTGGTCTTGTGCATCGTTTCGCTGAGCTGCCGCAGGGAATTGACCGGGGACGAAATGAAAATGCCTTCGTTGGCGGAATTCGCTTATGGGAAACCAAAAGAAAATCGTGCGAACTGAAGTGGCGCGTGATGTAAGCGCGAATTTGTTGCTTCGGTGCGCGTGCCCCCGGTTCGGAAGGTTGCTCTAGGAACTCCGGTTGGAGCAGGACGCCACTCATCGCGCAACTTCTGGTTTAGACAGAGGAAGCAGTCCAACGCGGATGAGCTGTGAGATGCGCTTTCTTCCAAGGACCCGCTGAGTCCGCTCGCGAGGCTCTCGATAGCACGGTATCCGGGGATCGGTTGCAGGAGATGACGCTCAATCCACTTTCCGATGGCTCGCGCCGTTCCTCTCATTGTTAAATTGATGCACTCACGATGTTTCACTACTGGCGGCGTCCGCCGCCAATCGTTCGATTGGTACGCCGAGCCATTGCGCGACTTCTTTCCGGTCTTGGAACACTCGGACCTTGATCGGAGAACCTTGAGTCAGTAAGGCATGTAGCCGGCCATAATGAATAGCTGCAGCATCCGTCGCGAGAATCGCTGTCTTCACCGGTGGACGACCTGCATAGAAGGAGCGCCGGTAGAGAGAAACACGAATGAAGTGTTCGAAGTTGATATCAACTGCATCGGTTTCCAGAGTATCGACGAACCGATTAAAAGGCTCCTTCAACGTCGTCTCGAGTTCTCCGGTCACAGTTATAATTTTGTTAACAGCCGTCCTGTTTAGCAAACCGCGCGGTCTCCAAACGACCAGACGAATGTCTTCGTAAAACTCTACACCAGGCGGCAGTTGCATTCTGATCATTCCATGATGTGGCATTCGAGTGTACCTCCTCAGCGGCTATCGCCCATTATCACAATTTGGCAGTGAATAACAATCTTTCTCTTTTTAAGAACACGCACGCTGCCTGTTCAATTGCTGCTGATTAGGCGAGGACTGCGCGCGAGCTGGTCTGGGCACCAGACCAAACAGTTCAATCGACTGCGCCGATTGCCGATTGCGGCACGAAAAAGCAACTAACGCGCGACGATCGATATCTTTGAGCGATTGGCAAGATCGACAATCGCATCGCGCTCGAGCAGCAGAGTTTTCCCCGCTTCGACTGCGACGACGCGCGATCTTGCTTCGGCAGCAATGCTACGGTTCGTTGTTAGCTAAGGAGAGGAGGAAAAGGCGAGCGATTCAACTGGCATACCAAGCCATTGTGCGCCGCTATACGCTTTTCGAAGATACCCATTATTACTTTAATGAGGCGCACTCAGTGAAGAAGATTTTTCTTTATCTCACGCCATACTACTAATCGGATTGTTTCGGCGAGTGCTATCGCCCAAAGTAGTAAGTCATCGTGAAGTTCACCTGAAACTTCTTGTTGCCGCCATTCAACGGCTTTTCCAATATGGCGCTGAGGACGACCGGGACGTTTGAAAGACGTTTGGCCACGCCCACGTCTACCGTGTGAGTCCAGCTCTCACCACTTTCAAAATCAACCTTTGCTTTGTAATTCGTAGCGATCGACCAGGCGTGCGGAAGGATGAAGGAGGCAGGTAAAGACAGCTCGATGTAACGCTGCGGCGGGGCATTATGTTCTTCGGCGATGGAATGGTTGTAATCGGCGTTGAACGTAAGCGTGAGCCAGTCCGTGACATCGCGCGCGACGCCCCAAAAGGGCTTGAGGCGCCACATGCTATCACCAAGCGCGGGATTCGAGGCAGTATTAGCATGCAACTCGATGCCGCCGCCGGTACGCCACCTGTCGCTCACGCGAAAAGCGGTGCCTGTAGCAACCTCAATATCGCTCATGCCGCCTATGTCGGCGTGGCCAGATGCTTCATCGCTCCGATGATAAACGAACGGGACCTTCAGCCGCAGAGCCCAGTCTTGCTCGTCGCGGGCGCGCCATCCCCACAATCCTCCCAGCGTCCACGTGGCCTTTTCGGCGCCCTGTTTGAATTGGTCCCACTCTGTGTCCAGCCACACGCGAGACGTGATGATGGTCCGATCGTTTAATGCTTTCAGTTGCTCCGCGGTAGCGGTCGCGGAATCGATGGATGAGGGTTCCGCCGCTGGGAACCTGCGCGCAGCAATTAGGATAAGAATAACAAACAGGAATCGAGCGAGAAAATTCCAACGCATGAGGAAAGGAGACCGACGCTGTGATTGAGCGCGTTCCGGCACCGTGCTGTGCTTCATTGAACAACTCTTCGTGGGACCGCCTCGAAATCAATCCTCCGATCGCTTATGGCCAAAGTGAGGGTGGCCGGCCTAAATACGAGCGGCCGATGGTGTTGCCCTAAAGTCTTATAGACAAACGAATCGCCAAGCGGCATGATGGCCATAATCCCACACTAGTATGAACATCCTCGACATAACATTGGGTCAACATCAATCGCTGTAATAAAACAGTCCACGAAAGGAGTCCGAAACATGAAAAAATATGATTCAATTACTTACATCCTCAGTCTGGCCTGCGCATGCCTAATCTTGGCCGGCTGCGCAACCAGCCAGCCTGGTTCGTCTGCCGCGCCGGTATCCACGTCTGCGCGGTCTACGAGTGGGGGCCATTTGCTCGTTTACCGGGTCGCAAATTTTGGGAGCAATCTCAGCCTTATCCTGTTAGTTGACGGTGCTGAAGTGGCAAGGCTTGTGGAGGGCCGAAACTATGATGGTTATCTATCAGCTGGCCAGCACGTCCTCTCCGCCCGCGCTTATCCCGATCCCGGCGGTATCGGTCCATGGCAAAAAACCATGACCATAAAAAATGGGCAGACGTACTCCTTTACCGCAAACTGGTCAGGACAAAGTTTAGTTTTGGTAAGGAACCCGTAGTAAGTAGAATCGAGTCTCTGTCGCGACGCTATTTGCTGGGGGGATTCCCGTACCCCTTCCGGAGCATACGCTGCAGCCCCCCTCGGGTTGTGGCCGATTGCATTTCTATGTAAGCTGAAGGTTGCGACTATTCCTTACAACGTGGCTGCTTGTGCAAGTTGGAATTGCATCTTGGTTCCCGGGGTAACCACCAATGTGCCGGCTGTGAATCCATGCCGCGCCTGTTGCGCCGTCCTCTGCGGAGTTCCCGGTTGGACGCTATTCGTCTTTACCGCAACATTGCGTCCGTTTACCGAGATCGACGTAAGCTGAAGACTGAGTGGTTCGGACCTGCGCGGATTAGCGCGAGACGACTTAATCTTTCCGAACGCTTTTGTTCCAGCTTTCAATAGCACCTTTCCTTTAACATCGACGTCCTGATCGACCTGTGCCGCGAAGGTTCTACCCACTGGATCCTTTGAGGAGACGGAACTGACTGTCCGCATCGTGAGCATTGTTCCAGCGGGAATCGTAGCCGCGTTCAAAGACGAAGCCGCAAAGCAAACGCAGGTTACAGAGATAACTGCAATTAATTTGTCTCGGATCATATTACTTTGAAGAGCTGATGGTTGAGTTGTGCAAAAGAAGAAGTTGTTTCAAAGCTCACTTCTTTGTCGGTGAGCAAATTACAAAGAACTCGCGCCGGAGGTCAAGATGAATAGCAAACCTACTTTGCATCGATCGTCTGCTTGTCGTTTCTCCCCGGCGATTTCAGGCAGGACGGTGAAATCACGACCTCGACGCGCCATGCGCAGGCTCGGGCGCAGGTTCGGAAAAAGCTTTAGCTAATCGGTCCAAATCCAACGTGTAGCAGAACAGCGAAAACAGGACGACCAGGAGAAATAAGATTTTCCAAATGGAAAACTCCAGGTCTTCAAACCGGGTGAAGAACACGACACTAAACATTCCTCCGATGAATACAAAACTCAGACGCCCCAGAAACTGAATCGCGTGGCCCAGCACCAGTCGACGCTTGAATCGAAGCGGAGGACAGCACCGCAATCTGATCCAGTAAGCACTCTGGATAAGGATAACCGCGACCGCGCCCAAAATGAAAACCCTCGGATCCGCTTCCTGGGCACTGTGTCCCATAAGAAGTCGTTGATGGATTGGTACGCCGTTCCAAAGAATCATCAGGGCTCCCGTCGATTCAGCGGTAAAAAGCACCCAGCTCAATGCAAGCTTCATTTCGGATACCTACGGGCGCGCAGGCAAATGTGTTTTATCACGCATCAGGCTGGAGAATTTCCAATGGCACACCGAGCCATTCCGCCGCCGCGGCACGCTCGCGGAATGCGCGAACTTGAATCGTCCCCTCTTCCATCAGCGCTTCGTACATCCGGGCGATGCCAAGCCCAACAGTCGTATCGGAGAAGAACGCGGACTTAACCGGTTCGGACACGCCACGTCGAAGTTTCGCGACATCGAAAACGTGTCCGATTTTCAACCGGATATGAGTCAGCCCGCTGAAGCCTGCGTAACGGTGAAACGGCACCTCCTCGACGCGCTCCTCCGAACCGATCACTCGGATGAGCTTATCCGCAAGCGCATCATCGAACAGCCCGCGCGGGTGCCACGTGAGCAATCGCCATTGAGAATAATAACGCGTGTGAGGAAATGTCTTCAAAAGGGCAGCCAACGGTTGCTCGTTCATGGGAAATCAATTCTGCGTTGTGTTACTTCGTAGCCGGGCGACGTCAGCGATGCATCCGATGGCCAAAGCGGTCCAACCGGTTTGATGGCTCGCGCCGAGTCCCTGGCCGGTTTCGCCGTGAAAATATTCGTGAAAGAGCACAAGGTCGCGCCAGTACGGGTCGTTGACGAAGCGCGAGTCGCCGCCGTGGCAAGGGCGACGCCCGCTGGCGTCGGTGAGAAAGATGCTGGCGAGGCGCGAGCTAAGTTCAAGGGCGACCTGACGGAGGTTCATCATGCGCCCCGATCCGGTGGGGCATTCAACTTGGAAGCTGTCTCCATAGAAATGGTGGTAGCGTTCGAGGGCCTCGAGGATGAGGAAGTTTATCGGGAACCAGATCGGCCCACGCCAGTTCGAGTTGCCGCCGAAGAGGCCAGTAGTGGATTCGCCAGGCTCATAGTCGACGCGGTGCTCGACTCCACCAGCGTTGATGACATACGGATTATTTTGGTGAAACTTCGAAACCGAGCGTAGCCCGTACGGAGAGAGGAATTCATTTTCATCGAGCATGTATTTGAGCACTCGTTCCAATCGCGCGCGCGACGGGATCGCGAGCAAACGGTAGTTATGCCTTGCTTCACAGTAGCTGATGTTTTGCGCGAGATCGGGGCGATGTTTCACGAACCATTGTAGACGTTTGTAAAAGCCGGGTAGTTTCGTAATGGTTTCTTCCTCGAGAACTTCGGCCGCGATCAGGGGCAGCAAACCAACGACCGATCTCGTTTGTAGCGGAATGACACGTCGATCCGTCCGCACTTGATCGTAGTAGAAGCCATGCTCTTCGTTCCAAAGTCCGGTGCCACCCAGGTGATTCATCGCGTCGGCTATTTGCACAAAGTGTTCAAAAAACTTGGAGGCCATGTCTTCGTAGGCCGGGTGCGTGCGTGAACCCCGATCTTTTGCTAGTTCAAGTGCAATACTGAGCATGGTCCCGCAATAGAAAGCCATCCAGGCAGTGCCATCAGCCTGGCGGAGTGTGCCGCCGTGAGGTAACGGCTGCGAGCGATCGAAGACGCCGATGTTATCAAGACCGAGGAAGCCGCCGGAAAAGAGATTCTCACCGGTAGCGTCTTTGCGATTTACCCACCATGTGAAATTGAGAAGCAATTTTTGGAAGACGCTTTCTAGAAAATCGCGGTCGCGTTCGCCGCTTCGGGCGGAAACTTTATAGACACGCCATGCCGCCCACGCATGCACCGGCGGATTCACATCGCCGAACCTGAATTCATAAGCGGGTATCTGGCCGCTGGGATGCATATACCATTCGCGTAGGAACAGGATGAGTTGCTCCTTGGCGTATTGCGGGTCCACATAAGAAATAGGCAGTACATGAAAGGCTGAGTCCCAAACGGCGAACCAAGGGTATTCCCACTTATCCGGCATTGAGAGCACATCGCGGCTATAAAGATGTTTCCAATTATGATTGCGCCCCTCGAGTCTGCTGGCAGGCGGCTGGGGCATCGCCGGATCGCCTTTCAACCACTCATCGACGACGTAGTGATAAAACTGCTTGCTCCAGAGAAGACCGGCTGCGGCTTGCCGAATGACACCTCGCTCCACTTGGTTGAGTGGCGTTGTTGTGATCGTGCGATAAAAATCATCTGCTTCCGCGATCCGTGTTGCAAAGGTCTTCTCGAACAAAGGTCCGAGCGGATCCGCAGGTGTTTCCGTTTTCGCAAACAATCGCAAAGAAACCGTATGCGCAGCGCCGGCGGGAACCCGTAACACGTAGTGAAGTGCGGCCTTTGTGCCGATGCCCGTAGGATTGACGGCATCCATCCTGCCACCGACTACATATTCGTGGAAAGCGTCCTTCACAAAAGCGCGTTTGTCTCCGCTGTTCCACAAGCGACATGTGTTACTCTCGTTCTCAGTGAAAAGCGGTCTCGGAAGTTGGCCAACCGAATCGGGACCGGCATGCAGAAAGAAGCGGCCCAGCACCGGGTGGTTGAGCAAAAGGCAATTTCCGTCCTGTGTAATAGACGGTTTCGTAGTTACGCTTTCGTCCGTGTGTCCCCAAGACCATTGGTTGCGAAACCAGGTGGTGGGCAGCAAGTGCAGCGTCGCTGCTTCCGGCCCGCGATTGGCCACAGTGATTCGAATAAGAATGTCGTTAGGCGATGCTTTCGCGTATTCGGCGGAGACGTCGAAGTAGCGGTTCTCGTTAAAGACGCCGATATCGACTAGCTCAAACTCCGGATCGCGTTTGCCGCGCCGCTGGTTCTCCTCCTCTAACCAGACATATGGAAATGCAGCCTGCGGATACTTGTAGAGCGCCTTCGCGTATGAGTATGTTGGAGTAGCATCGAGGTAAAAATATTGCTCCTTCACATCTTCGCCGTGATTCCCTTGGGGATTTGTTAGGCCGAACAGCCGCTCTTTAAGTATCGGATCCTTTTCATTCCACAGCGCCAATGCGAAGCAGAGTCTGCATCCTCGATCAGTGATGCCGAGCAAACCATCTTCGCCCCAGCGATAAGCCCGGCTGCGAGCGTGGTCGTGGGGAAAGTAACCCCAGGAATCTCCCGTCTCCGAATAGTCCTCTCGAACGGTCGCCCATTGCCGCTCCGACAAATAAGGACCCCACCGTTTCCAATCGGCGGTGCGAGCAGCTTCAGCGCTGATGCGCTCTTTTTCTACAGGCGTGCTCATGCGATCCGAATATGCAGGTGTCCGCTGGTGACGTGCTTTTCCCAAAGGCGAAACCCTCCACGAAATGCGGCGGCATTTTCGCCTGCGCGGCAATGTAAAGGCAGCTCCCTAAGCTTCTTCACGTTGCCGCCACCTAGGACCACCTCTTCTGGACGAAGCGCATCCATCAAGATCTCGACCACTTCGGCGACCAGACGCCTCCATTTCTTTTTGCCATGTTTCTTCAGTCCGCGAATGCCGACGTAGTCCTCATAGCTTCCTCTCTTGTAAGGAAGGTGCGCCAATTCCATTGCATGGACGGAGCCATCGAGGATCAGGGCAGAACCCAGACCGGTGCCTAGCCCAAGAAAGAGCATTGTTCCTCCGTTGTAACTTCCAAGCGCTTGCATAGCGGCATCGTTTACAATTTTCACAGGGCGCTCGAAAGCGGCTTCAAAATCGAACCCAACCCAACCCGGAGCAAGGTTCCGCGGTTCCGCCTTTGGACAGCCACGAAGAACCGGCCCCGGATAGCCGACGGATACCACATCATATTTCCAATCCCGCGTGCGCTTCTTGACCCCCGCAACCATCGCCTTGGCAGTCATGGCGGGCCCGGAGGGAAATTTCACTGGTTCCTGCTGTCCGGTGGCCAGGACCTTTACGTTAGTCCCACCGATATCAATCACCAGCACATTCATAATCCGGTAGTGTCCTAATTTGGTTTTTTTTGGAGCAGTGAAAAATCGAATGCTGAAGAAAGACCGAGATTCACAGAATGACGCCAGTCTGGATTCTTATTTGAGCAGCGGCTTGAAACCCGCCTGCTCGAAATGCCGATCGCCTGTTAGTGCCTCACTCAGTCCCTTCTCATCCATTACGACAAAGGAGATGCAATCGGTGAGCGACCATTCTTTGTCTGGTCGCTCACGGTAGAACTGTATCCCGCGCGCGAGCAATTCCGTGCTTGCAGGGACGATGTGAAAACTCGCGTCGTTGATGATTGCGTCGCGCACGACGAAAAACTCCACGCGGTCGCGTGGGTGCGCCAGCGCGTCGGCCAGCTCCAGCAGCACAAACTCCGTCGTCACGAACTCTCGCCCGGCGACACACGACGCTTCGATAGCGCGCACATGGGCGGCGTCGCTCGAATTCAGCAGCGCGAGAAAGTGGAACGTGTCGGCGAAGACCGCCACGCTCATCGTTTCGGTTCGCCCTTCGTGTAATGGGCGTGATTGAGCGCGTAATCAGCCGGCCAATCGCGCGGATGCGCCCGCGCCAAGACCCGGCCGAGAAAGGCCGGAGCATTCGGCAAGCCTTCCGCCGTTCCAGCGACTTCGAGCAACGCCTCGCCGATCGTCCGCCGCTTGGTCCTCGCCAGATCGTCCACCTTTGCCTTCACCAGGCGCAACTCCTCTGGCTTTAGCTTCGGCAGCTCTGCGATGATTTCCTGCGCGCTCATGGTGAAAGCATGCTTTCGGGCAGCCCCGGCGTCAAACCCAACATCCCACCGTGGTCACGCGTTACGAGGCTGACCCCCGCAGCCATCGCCTTGGCAGTCATGGCGGGCCCGGAGGGAAATTTTATTGGTTCCTGCTATCCGGTAGCCAGGATCTTTACGTTGGTCCCACCGACATCAATCACCAGCACGTTCATAATCGAGTTCTCGCACTAACCACCATTTCCCATAACGTCCCGGACCTGATCGAGCAATTTTGGCTTGTTCCGGACTGCCTAGACCGGTAAAGTCAGCGGCATGTCCGGCATTTTTGCTAGCCTCACGCTCGAAGGCAAGCGGATTAGGCCGGAAAAACCCGTAATTAAAGGCAGGATTTTCCCGCCGAATTCTCGTTAGACCTCACAGGAACAGACCGCCACGCGCCAATTCACTAGAGGAACTATGCGACACACAATCTGGCTTCTTGTCGTATTGCTCGTCATCGCCATCGCTGGAATCGGCTTCGCCGCCAAGTTGAGCGCCCACGGACCTGAAACGATCAAGTACGAGAAGGAGTGGGTGACAGCCCTCTTGCAAGCCGGCCTTATCGCGGTCTTGGGTGCCGTAACGACGGCGGTATTGGAGCTTTTTAAACACGGCCTGCAGCGGAGCAAGGACCAGAGCAAGCTGCAACTAGACGCGTACTCCGAACTTCGCCGTCACTACCATGAGGTGAAACTCATACGACGAAGGTTTCAGGCGTCAGCGAGCCTCACTGCCGATGACGTGACAAGCCTGAACAGGATCCAGCTGGCGCTAGAAGGACTTCGAGACGACAGTGACCTGTTTGCGCGGTCGTCACAGGTTTCCGAGGCCCTTTCGACAATGGAGAGCTATCTCAACCATCTCGCGAATGAGCAAGATTCAGAAGAACGCGCCCACTTCCACGAAAGCACACCACCGGAGAGGTCGTTCAAGGTATTCTCTCGAGCGTATTCAATGGCCTCAACGGCAATGCGATCCGAGATTGCCCCTCCTACACTGCTGGCACGTTTCCGACTTGCGCTCGCGCACAAAAAAGACGCTGAGGCCTAACCCTTCCATCGAGCGGACACGCTCCGGCCTGCGGCCTACACGTGCCGCTCATGTCAAACGTTAGGCGCAAAGGACTCTATGACTGACATCGATATAAAATATGAACAACTTGGCGGACCAGCGTCGGTCCTTGGAGTCTTCCATTGCGATTGTCCGACCAGCTTTGCGACAGTTGGCCGACAACTCAGTCCATGTCCACGCGAGTTTGTCGTCGTACGGGATCGGAATGTGTTCTGCGATGTATTCGAATAAGACGTTGCCGGTTCGCTTCTGAGAACGGACGCAGGAAAAGCCACTGATAGAGCTCCGCCACTGTAACCAAGGCGATATATCGCGGCTGCCCCACCAGATGCCGCTCGTAACGGGCTGCGCGTGTGTCATGACGGAAGAAATAGGAGACGATGTTGGTGTCGAGAAGCATACCGCGTTGCTCAGGTCAGCGGGTGTTCCGAGCGCCATTGCTCGAGCGCTTCGTCAAATCCTTCCCAGTCGGCGGGATCACCGTCGCCGTAGAGGTCCTCGATTCGCTCTGCGGGTTTTACGCCTTGCCGGCGAGCCAGTTCTTCCGCGCTTAGATTGTCCCAGAAGCCGCCATAGCGCGGATCAGGCGCGATGGTTGTTCCGCCGTTGGCCATCAGTTCCTCGCGCAACTTCATGAATTCAGACAGCGGCAACACCACAAACTCCGGCTTGCCGTTTTTGCTCAAAATTTCCGGATGCAATTCCATTATCATTCACCTCGTTTCTGCCTGTCGATCTTGTATTCTATCACACTTTCACTTCAACAGTGATGCTCGTATCGTATCCGAATACATCGACCACCTTCACGCAGGCGGCGTATTTTCCAGGCTTCGGATATTTCTTGAATCCTGCATCACTGATCGTCTTTAGACTGCGATCTTTCCGCGTTCGGTAATCTTGCCAGTGATGCTCGAACGGTTGTCCATCCTGGTAATCGAAATCGATCGCCCAAAAATCGATAAAATCGAAGCCGCTTTTCAGTGTTCGTTGGCGCAACGCTTCGAGTTTCCTTGCTCGGGAACTTCGGCTAACATATTCGACCACTATTGGCGAGCCGCCAATAATAACGCCCGAAAGTTCGTTCATCAGGAAACAGTCCGGGTTGGCAACTGTCCGCTGTCGTCCACGACCAGCCCGTCGCGTTTCAGCATCGCCGCATAAGTCGCGTACTTATAGAGATCGCCCAGCGTTGGATAGTTGAAACAGGTGCGGTTGAACAGGTCGGCGCCGGCCTCGGCCATCATCGCGATCAGACCGAGATGAACAAGTTCGGTCGCCTGTTCGCCAACGACATGGACGCCGAGCAGCCGCATGTCGTCCTGCCGAAAGATCAGTTTCAACAGACCGCTTTCATCGCCGATAATCTGGCCGCGCGGATTATCGGCATAACGCGCCCGACCGACGACGTAGCCGATGCCCTTCGTCTTCAACGACTCTTCGGTTTCACCAGCCATGCTCGCCTCCGGAATCGTGTAAATGCCGGTCGGCAGAATCGGTGCGACCACGTCTTTGTAGTCAAACTCGAACGCAACGCATATCGCGAGGCGCGCCTGTTCCATGCTCGTCGCGGCGAGCGCCGGTGCACCAACAACATCACCCGCCGCGAAAATATGCGGAACCTCCGTGCGACAATGCGCATCCACTTTGACCAAACCGCGTTTACCCGGCGTGAGACCCGCCGCGGTGAGATTCAGGTCGGCCGTATTGCTCTGGCGTCCGGCAGCGACGAGCACGTCGTCCACTGCGATGGTCGCGCCGGAGGTGAGCGTGAGCGTTATTTTGCCGTTCGCCGGCGCATCGCACCGCACCACTTTTTCTTTCCAGATAAAATGCACGCCGGCCGCGGTCATCGCGCGCTGGATGTTTTCGGAAATTTCGCGATCGAGGAATGAGAGCAGCGAGTCACGCCCATCGACGAGATGCACCTCGACGCCAAGCGCGGCAAACGTGCAGGCGTATTCAGCGCCGATTACCCCCGCGCCGACGACGGCGAGTGTTTTCGGAAGTATGCCGATCTCGAGAATTTCGTCTGAGTCATGCACGCGCGGATGCTCGAATGGGAACTCCGGGGGACGCACCGGCGATGACCCGGTGGCGATAAGAATTTTCGCGCCGCGCAGCAGCGTATCAGGAGCGATGCGCACGGTATTGGGATCGATAAAGCTGGCCGCGCCATGAAACGTCTCGATCTTGTAAGTGCGCAGCTGCTCCTCCCTGGGCTTCCGGTCGTGCGCGACAACGTGTTCCTTGTGGCGCATGAAGTCTTCAACCGTCGCCTCGCGCCGGAGAGAGAGATCAACGCCGAAGAGTTTGCGCGAACGCCAACCCGAAAGCGCGAGCGCAGTCTCGCGCAGCGTTTTGCTCGGAATCGTACCGGTGTTGATACCCGCGCCGCCAACCTTGCCAAGTTTTTCTACAAGCGCGACCCGCTTCCCGAAAATTGCGGCCGTGTTAGCTCCGGAGATGCCAGCCGGTCCGCCGCCGATCACTACCAGGTCGAAGTCCTTAGTCATAGACGCGCCATTCGGCAAGTTTTAACCAAATTCGCTGCCGTTAAACTATGGGTAAACTCCCACTTTGGGTTCTGCGCGTCGGTTGATGAATTTGGTTTTGGAGTTTGCGGAAGGAGAGGTTTTCAGGCCGCCGGCATGAGGAGCATTCGGATAACGGCAAAGGCGAACAGCGCCACGCCGAAGATTCAGAAGGCAGAAGTATTGGCAGACAGGTTACGGAGTTAATCGGCCTAAATATTGGCAGGAAATGCAGAAAATGAAATTCACCCGTTGATTCGACTCACCACCGTCCGCTAGGTCGCACCCCCGGCGCATCCCACTGAGAGCACAAGCATTCCTTTGGGTTAAGCCATTAGTGGGCGACAGCTTCCGGCAGATAAAAAAACAAAATGCCGAGGATCACGTAAACGGAGAGAAGCTGGACGCCTTCGATCCAGTTGGTTTCGCCGTCGCCGCTGATTTGAAACAGGATGTAAACCGAAGCGACCACGGCGAAGACTTCCGGCCGCGAAAATTCGAGGTCCATCGGCTCACCAAAGAAATAAGAGACGAATAGCAGCAGCGGCGCGACAAAGAGCGCGATCTGCAAGCTCGATCCAATCGCGATCCCAACGGTCAGATCCATTTTGTTTTTCAACGCCATGAGAATGGCGCTCGAGTGCTCGGCCGCGTTGCCGATAATCGCGACGACGATAATGCCGACGAAAGTCTCGGTGAGGCCGAACGTCGCGCGCACGCTCTCGATTGTGCCGACCAAAAATTCGGCAAGCAGCGCCACGAATCCAGTGGCCGTGAGCAGGACTATGATCGCTTTGCCGCGGGACCAATACTCGCTTTTTTCCTCCGGTTCGCCTTCGGTGCCTTGAAAGAAATGTCGGTGCGTCTTGAGCGAGAAACCGAGTACGCAGAAGTAGGTGAGAAAAAGCACCAGGGCGATCGCCAGGGAAAGCCGCTGCTCCATTATCGGACTCCAGCCACTTGGGCTGAGGTCTGCGGCCATATGAAACACCGTCGGAATGATCAACGCGATCGCCGCCAGGGATAGGGAGATTGCCGACGTGCGCGCGCCAGTCCGATTAAACCGCTGTTCGCTGTACTTAGTCCCGCCGCACAAGATCGACAGCCCGAACACGAGTAGGATGTTGCCGATAATCGAGCCGGCAATCGACGCTTTGACCACGCTGCTTAGACCTTTCGAGAGCGCAATCACGGCAATGATCAGTTCCGCCGCGTTCCCGAACGTGGCATTCAATAATCCGCCGGCTCCTTCGCCCATTCGCGCGGCCAACGCCTCCGTCGCGCGCCCCATCCATCCCGCCAGCGGAATAATGCCGATGGCCGAGCAAATGAAAAGCGCCGTGGGATTCTCCGCACCCGGCAGGAATCGCAATACAATCGCGATCGGCACAAACAAAACGAGCCAAGTGAGTGATGGTTTTAACTTCACGTTGAACAGTGGCGGGATCGCTGATACGAAATTCGGATTGGGAGCGCCACCTGCGGATGCTGTTTAACGTAACGTGAGCGTCTCGGATGCGTTTCGGATGTCCGCTCGACTGAAGGGTTAGGCTTCTCGTGGTTCATTGGATCTCCCTTCACGCGCCTGCACTTCGAACCAGTTGTCTATGTACGGACGGCGACACCTCAGCAACTGCCAAAGGCTCGCAGCGGGATATGCCACGAAGAAGAATACTCCCCACCTTTCGTATTGCCTGACGTGGGCCTGCTCATGTGCTCGCAGGCGGTCGAGTTCTGTTTGGCTCGTTGCGAGTACTACGTGACCGAACGTGATCGCGTTGAAGGGTAGCGCCCCAAGGAGAAAGTTGGGCGATTTGAACGTGGAAAGTGCGATTTCAATAGCACCGTCAACCACGCGGGCGGTGGCACCGAACAAAAATGCTGGCGCCACGAGGCACAAACCAACTGCAGTGCAGGGCGCAGCCCAAACATAGCGCGCGATGCGAGCGGCGAGGTGGACGCGGCGCATTGCGAATGCCTAACGAGAAAGATCAGCCACCGCTGGCGAGAGCAGGCGTAGACTGGAATGGACGTGTTTTCATAAACTGAACGGAGGCCGTACGCCGGCCAGCCGTTGGCTGCATCGCCTCGTTAGATCGCTTTGCCGTCGCTCGTGCATGGGACAACGGAAACAAGCTCGCCTGAAGTAGCAGAAAAATCACCTGACATGTCCATGACGGAATCTAGCTCGACGTGAAAGGAATCGGCATCGCGCGCGCGACCAAAAACGGTCTGCCGAATCTTGCACCGACTATTCACGCCACGTTTTCTGATTGCTGAAACGGCAAATGCTTGCGGTCACGAGGTCATCGACGATTTCTGCACATGTTTATGAGATTAGGCCACGCAAGGGTCGCGACGTGGGGTCGATAGGGCTTGCCAGCTTGCGACGTTGCAATTCAGACTCCCCCCTGTGTGGCAGGAAAACCTGATGTTCACGCTTTTAGGGGTTTTCCTTGGCTGGACTTGGATGTCGCGGGTTGGGACTGTCTTGATCGAGCCGAGGGAATCGCGAAAACGATGGACGGCATCGAGCGTAATCGGATGAAAAACCGCTCACCGGACAATCTCGGTGCGCTACCAATCGACTCACTAGATACCCCTGCGTTCTTAAAAAAGTTGGCGAGTATGATTCCCGCATCCAAGGCAAACGACGGGAGGCGTTGACTGTTGCCCAAAAGAGCAACTGGGTTCATACGAAAGGCAAATTGTGTCGCTGACAGGATGGCTTGTACTAGCTTATGCAGGCCCACCGAAAGCGATAAATTGCGGAAGCAGGACATTTCAGATTGGCATCTCGAAATATTTGCAAATCCAAACGATCATGTGCCCCGAATCGGTGATTCAACACCAATTATCTGCGAAATTACGCCCCGACCAGAGTGGTCTCTAGAACACTGGGGCTCCCTCAGCCGCTGCGCTTTGCCCGCGTTGTCGAAGAACTCCGCTTCGCCATGCTCAGCATCGCACGAACGGCAACGTATTTAGAACCGATTCGCGCGAGTACAACACGCTTGTCCAAGTTTGTTGGAAATTAGACTATGCGAGCCACTAAATAACACGCGCGTAAGCGGTGTCATGGCCGATAAAAGAAATGCAGGTGACGCGTCGCTGCCGTGTAAGGCGCCCTGCTCAACCGAAATCACAATGAACTTATCTAAACTTTCGCAGATCATTTTTGTCGGCGTTTGTGCCGGATCTTTCGGATCTTTCATTTG
>WNFY01008180.1_pt1 | contig 17754 bp, 17 predicted proteins | sample 5400091 | NCBI WGS metagenome assembly WNFY01 (sample SAMN13153364, study PRJNA577476) | soil metagenome | isolation source: 60 cm soil or saprolite under grassland replicate 1 | place: USA:California | collected 2016-06-15
ACTTCCGCAGCATGTTCAACGTTGCCCGTCCCCGCGTCGGACTCCTTTCCATCGGCGAAGAAGAGGGAAAGGGGAATGAACTCACTCGCGAGTCCTTCCAACTTCTGAAGCAGCTTCCGCTGAATTTCGTCGGCAACGTTGAAGGTCGCGACATTTACAGCGGCAATGTGGACGTGATCGTGACCGATGGTTTCATCGGAAATGTCGCGCTCAAAACTTCCGAAGGCGTGGCCAATCTGGTCCGCGCGACCTTAAAGGAAACCCTCGCGGCAACAATCACGCGGCAAGTCGGATATCTGCTCTCGCGGAGTGCCTTCTCGGATTTCAAGAAGCGCATTGATCACACTGAGTACGGCGGAGCACCCTTGCTGGGAGTCAAGGGGGCGTGTTTCATCACGCACGGATCGTCAAACGTGAATGCCATCAAGAACGCCATCCGCGTCGCCAATGATTTCGTGCAGCGCAACATCACTTCCAATATTCAAAACGAACTGGGCGGCGCTTCGGCCGCCGCGTTGTGATCCGCAATACCAGGACGATTAACTCGTGGAGTGAAATTCTCTGCCGATGAACCATCCAGCGATTGCATTTCTTTTCCCGGGCCAAGGCTCACAATCTGTGGGCATGGGAAAAGATCTGGCCGAAAAATATCCGATTGCGCGTCAAACATTCGAGGAGGCCGAGGATGCACTCGGCATCAAGCTTTCCCAACTTTGTTTCGAGGGACCAGAAGATCTACTACGTCTGACCGAAAACACTCAGCCCGCCATCCTCACAGTCTCGGTCGCGGCTTGGCGTGTCCTCGATGAAAAGGGGATAAAGCCTGCCTTCGTCGCCGGCCACAGTCTGGGCGAATATTCTGCGCACGTTGCTGCCGGCACAATTTCCTTTGCCGACGCGGTTCGCGCCGTTCGGAACCGCGGCCGATACATGCAGGAAGCCGTGCCCGTTGGCTCAGGTTCCATGGCGGCAATCCTGGGCATGAGCCTCGATGCCGTAACTGCAGTTTGCTCCGATGCCGCGCAGGGAGAAGTCTGCCAACCTGCCAACATCAACTCGCCGGAGCAGATAGTAATTTCCGGCCACACCGCTGCCGTGGAACGTGCCGCCAAACTTGCCGACGAACGCGGTGCCAAGCGCGCCAAAGTGCTCCCCGTGAGCGCACCATTCCACTGCTCGCTGATGAAACCAGCTCAGGAACGCCTTGCACTCGATCTTCAAGCTTTGCGATTCTCTACGCCATCTATCCCGGTCATCTGCAACGTGGATGCCGTCGCAGTCACCGCTGCAGATCCCGCGCGCGAAGCTCTCGTACGCCAAGTGACCGGCTCCGTCAAATGGAACCAATCCATGCAATGGCTCAGTGCTCAGGGCGGCGTACAAACGTTCATAGAAGTCGGCCCAGGAAAAGTCCTGTGCGGACTGATGCGCCAGATTGACCGCTCGAAGAAATGTTTGAACGTGGAAGACGATGCCTCGTTGCGGAAGACGCTGGAATTCTTAGGCACGAACCGCGAGTAGAGACGTTGCTTGCAACGTCTAGCCTCATCCGCGAGAACCAAGACGTAGCAAGCTACGTCTCTACAAGGGATATTTCTTCTCAAAATCTTTCCACTTCCAGCCAGCGCTTAAGTATCCAGCTAGCAAAACAATTGGAAGCATAATGAGACTGGTAAAGAGAGTCTCTTGTACAGGCCATCTACCGAATGCCCCGATCACTTGACATGAGTGTCAACCAAAACAGAAGACTCCACAGCATCTCCCGCTTGACGAAGCGCTTCTTACCCTTCGCTTTGGTCTGGAGCCAATATGCCACCTCCGCCTCAGCAGTACTCTTGAACATCTTGGAAAGATACCGCTGTCAATTCACGTTGTTCACTGGGCAGGCTGCGTCGACTACACCACTACTCCGTCATCCATCCCCACCAGTTTCCGCAGTCAATTTCATCCGGAGAGAAGTGCAGCGTCTTGTCCGACTTGTCCACCCAGACGTATGCGTGCTTTGTCCGTCCATTGATTGTCGTCTGAATGATGACTCCGCTGCCGCTGGCATACGAACAATCAATTGCGTACGATTTGATGGCCCCCCACTCGCCGGATGGCCCCCAATCCTGATCAAACTCACCATAGGTATATTTCGAATACTTGTCCGGATGCTGCTTCCATGCCGGGTCGTCGTTCCATAGCGCAAATGCGGTTTCGAGGTCTTGCCGCTGGAGTGCCGCGAAGAATTCGTCCGCGACACGCCGCTCCGGATAATTTCGCAGGTGAAATCCCACCCAGGCAAGAAAGAGGCCGACAGTAATCGCCGCAATAAGTATGCCTCTGCGGCGGCGGTCGCGTGACTCGTCGTACTGCTGCGCATCGAGCAATGTCATGACGTACTAAGCATAGTGGAAGCCGGAAGAGAAGAAAAAGTTCCCAGCCTCTGTGGTTGGGTTATGCCTCATATTTCCATGATTGTCATCCCGAGCTCGCGCGCTTGCGGGCGAGAGAGGGACCTTACGATACGCATGCAGGATCACGGACGTAAACAGGAAGAGCGGAGCCGAAGGTGGAGAGTGCATATTCATGCCGTGATGGTTTTCTCGGCTACGACCAAGGCGCTTCACGCGCATCGTAAGGTACCTCTTCCGCCCTCCTGCGGAGAGCGGATTCGGGATGACAATCAACTTTGAGAAGGAAGAAGAAGATTGAATGCCAGGCGTGCTCTTGACGTCACAGCGTCCTCTTGAACAGCGGCACCGCAATCGAGAACGTCACAATCGCGAAGACCGACAGATAAAGCATGTCCGGCCAGATCGCCATCAGCCCCGTTTCCTTCAGCAGCAGCGATTTGAAGCCATGCACCGCAAACGTGAATGGATCTACCACGGCAATCGCGCGCAGCCACTTCGGAAACGCCTGAATGGGATACACCGAGCCGCTAGGGAAAAAGAGCAACGTATTCAGAATTCCGAAGATTGCCCGGGGTACCAGGGGATCCTCAACCCGCACCATCAGCAGGAACATCATCGTATTGAACGCTACCGAGGTCAGCAGGATCATCAGCGCCAGCCCGAGCATGGTTCCTGGGTGGAAGATTGTCCCCACACCCGCCAGCAGTGATCCAATCGCGGTAATGACAATGCCGGTCATCACCGCCTTGATTGCGCCCGCCGCATTCAGCCCGAGCACCAGTTCAGCTTTCGTGATCGGCGTAACCAGATAGCCTTCGTGGACCCCGCGTGCCTTGTCGTCAATGTAGAGCATGCCGCCGCCGATCATTACTGACACGAACATCGCCAGCGCAATTGAGCCCGGCAGCAGATACTTCATATACTCGATGTAGGGATACATCTCGACAATTTGCAGCACCGTTTGCTGCAAGATTCGCGGCTCTACAGTTGGATTATTGAGCGACGTAGTAATGCCGGTGAGCTCGTCTTCCAGCGTTGCCGTCATGAAGTTGTCGCTGTTGTCTACTACCAGGGCGATCCGCGGCTGGTCTTGTTCATACACGCGCCGCGAGTATTGTGGCGGAATAATGACCGCACCCTGCAGCTTTCCCTCGCGCACGTCTTCTTTCGCCTGCTGTTCATCGTGGTAGTAGATGGGCTCAAATGTCCGCATGTTGGCGCGGACAGAATCGAAGGCTTCGCGGATCTTCAGCGCATGGGTTCCGCCGTCTTCATCTACAAGGCCGAGTTTGGCGTCGTGGATCTTTCCACCGAAAGCGTTGCCCAGCACAATCAGCTGGACCAAAGGAAAAACCATAGCGACCAGCATTAACGCCGGCGCGCGGAAGAACTTGCGCATTTCACGCTCGACAATTGCCATCATTCGATTCATGGTTGCATTCCTGGTCTGGACGGCATGACAAAGCCATACGCTTTTTGCAGTTCGTCGCGTAACTGCCGCCCGGTGTAGTGTACGAACACGTCATCCAATGTTGTGTTCTGAACCGAAAGAGACTTCACGCGCACGCCCGCGTGCACGGCCGCCTCTACCAGGTCGGTGGTGGCTCGCGATCCATCGCCGGTGAGAATGCGATACATCCCCGCGCCTTCATGCTGGACAGAGGTCACGCCGGTCAGCTTGTGCAGTGTCTGTTCCCAATCGGCAGGCGCATTTTCGAATTGCGATTCAATCACGTTCGATCCCGGCACGCTTGCCTTCAGCGCCGGCGGCGTATCCAGCGCAACCAGCTTCCCGTGATCCACGATCGCAATGCGGTCGCACAGCCGATCGGCTTCGTCCATGTAGTGCGTGGTGATAAGAATCGTGAGCTGCCGCTGGTTCTTGATGTTGGTCAGCATCTCCCAGACCGCAACACGCGAAACTGGATCCAGCCCCGTCGTCGGCTCATCGAGAAAGAAAATCTTTGGACTGTGTACCAACCCACGCGCGATTTCCAGTCGCCGTCGCATCCCTCCTGAGAGTGTCTTCGTCTGCGCGGAGCGCCATTTCGTGAGGTCCACCAGTTCCAGCAGCTCGTCAATCGCTTTCTTGCGTTTGGACGCGGGTACATCGTAGAGCTTGGCGTAAATACTCATGTTCTCTTCCACCGTGAGATCAATATCGCTGGTGAGCGCCTGCGGAATCACTCCAATGGTGCGCCGCGCATCATCAGGATCGGTACGCACGTCATATCCAGAAATCTTGGCGGTGCCGCCGGTAATCGGGATGAGCGTTGTCATCATCCGAATTAGAGTGGATTTGCCGGCCCCATTTGGCCCCAGCAGGCCAAAGATTTCCCCTTCTTTCACGAAGAAGGAAACATCGTCCACCGCGGTAAAGTCGCCAAACTTCTTGACGATGTGGTCAACTTCAATGGCTTTGCCGGAACCATTCGATGAAGCGAGTGCCCCACTTCTCGCATTTTTCGAGAAGTGGGGATTTTCTGTACCCCGGTTCGAGGGATCTTCAAAGTTAGAAACCATCATCACGGCTGCGCTCCCTCAACCGTTCCTGACGCCGCTCCCTTCAATTGCGCCGGCGATACCAGCACGTCGGCCGTCATTCCTGGTACGTACGCGCCCTTGGGATTGTCGAGCCGAACTTTTAAAATAATCGTCCTGATGTCGCGCTTGCTGCGACTCACATCACGTTGTGTGGCAAAATCGGCTTCCGCAGACTTAAAGAAAACTTTTCCGGAAGTCTGTGTTCCGCCCGGCATTCGCACTCGCAGCGTGTCGCCAAGTCCTATGTAATCAGATTGAGTCTCAGGGATCGCCGCCCGCACCCAGGTGTCTGTGAAGTCCACAATCGTGACAATCGGACTCCCCGGATTCAGATACTCTCCCTCGCGCGCCGCGCGAACCGAAACTGTCCCAGTCACCGGTGCATAAATCTTCGTGTAGCCAAGCCGCACCTCGGCCTCTTTCAGTTGCGCCTCTGAATTTAGAAGCTGGGCGCGTGTCGCTGTGACTGTGCTTGCGGCGGCATTCGCCTGGTGCGTGTTGGCCACGGCAGTATTCAGATCGGCTTGCGCGGCCGTCACTTGCTGTTGCAACGACTGCACCGTTGCCTGCTGCGCCTTCAAATTCATTTCCGCCTGCACGCGCTCCTGATCGGAAACCACTCCTTGCTGTGCCAATTCGATGGACCGCCGGCTGTCGCTCTCGGTCCGCGTCAGCATCGCCTCCGACTGCACCAACTGAGCCCTCGCCGCTTCCAATCGCGCCTGCGCGTTGGCAACGCTGCTCGTCGTCGATCCGTGCGTCGCCGCGCTCGTCGCTTGGGTTGCCGAAACCTGCGACCGCAACCCGTCAATCGTCGCAGCCGCCGCACGCGCCTGTGCCTCGAGCTCCGAAGGATCGAGCGATGCGATCAAGTCTCCCTGTTTCACCCTGGTGCCTTCATCCACCAGTAGCTTCGCAATGCGTCCGCCGACCTGCGGGCTCACTACAACCTGATTTGCGTCCACCGTGCCAATCAGGTCCAGGTCCGACCCTCGTGGAGTCGTGGCCAGATAAAACACCAGCGCGATCAAGAACAGAACTCCCAGTAATATGAACACCTTGTTTCGAGCGTTCATTTGCGCTCTCCCTTTCCATCAATCAACAGCGCCGCTGAAATGAAATCAATAATTGCGCTCCGCCGTTCCGCAAGCCTCTCCGGCGACATGGGGTCAGCCCCCGTCATCAGCTTCATAATCGGCGCGGTATTGAAGTAAAAAACAATCACAGAAATCATCGAAGGAATGAAGTGTATGGGATCGACCCGGCGGAACTCGCCGCTCTGCTCTCCTTCTTTCAGCAGCGCGGAAAGTTCAAGGAACACTGGCCGGAAATAGTGTTTGGCGATCCGCTCAAGCCGCGAGGGATCGCGCCCCGCCCGCAGGAATTCCGCCTGCACGATCCGGGGGTAGAGTGGATTGGATGCGATGTAGTCGAAGTGAGCACAGACGTACCCGGCCAATTTCTCGCGTGGCGGCAGATTCTGCGACAGGGCATTGTGAATCGCAGCGCGAACTCCGCTGAAAACCTCATCCAGGACCGCCTGATAAAGAGCTTCTTTGTCTTTGAAATAGTAGTAGAGCAGCGCTTTGTTGACTCCAGCCGAACGCGCGATTGCGTCCGTGCGGGCTCCCGAGACGCCTTCCTGCGAGAATTCCCGAACCGCAGCCTTCAGAATGGCCTTGCGGCTTTGCTCGGGCTTGCCGCGGGTGCCAAGTCGGATTTCTTTGGTCTCCATAATTAACTAACTGGTTAGTTATATGATACAGAAAAAGGATCGAAAGCGCATTTTAAGTAGCATAAACTTAGCAGCCATGAATCCCTCCGAACTCCGCGAGTACTTCACGGACGCAATACGCTTTTGGGAGCCTCGCCGGCTCATTTACAACGTCGTGCTCGCGGCCATTGTGATTGCTTATTTCGCGGTTGGATATCCGACTTCGAAGGCGATCCTTTCCATGGACTTCGCTCTCGCATTGTTCCTGCTGGCGGTTGCAGCCAACATAGCCTACTGCGCAGCCTATTTGGCAGACATTTTTGTGCAGGCGTCAGGATTTCGAGAGATTTGGCAGCGCATGCGTTGGGTACTGTTCCTCATCGGAACACTGGTGGCCGCCATCATCACCCGCTTTATGTCGATGGGAATGTTCCAGCCATCGGGTCAGTGATCCACACTTGATCGAGCTCGGTCTTCCCACCGTGAAACATATTGCTACGGGCTCCGATGCCCGAATGTCCTCTTGCTTACGAAAACTCATCTTGTTTGCAAACCTCATCGTCACTCGCGGAAGAGCGGCCATTTATGGCCGCGTTGGTTGAGCAGGAACCAGATGCAAGCTTCAGCTTGCCATACGCAAGAGCTCTCGCAACTGCACCGCTGAGATATTCTCGTTCGTAGGGACACTCCGCGCATGAGTGAACGACTCCAGAAGACGAGCGGCAGTTGGTGGCGAAGCTCCCTGCTACATCAGGTGGCCGAACTGCGGCAACTTGAGGGCCAGGTCTTCTTAGTTTTGGCATTGGTGATCGGCGCATTGACAGGGCTGGCGGTCGTCGCCTTCATCGTGCTGACCGCGCGACTGGGCATGCACCCTGCGGGCGTTGCTCCGTGGCGGCGCGTGCTGTTTCCAGTCGTGGGTTCGCTGGGCATCGAGTGACTGCTCTATCGCTATTTTTCTAATGCGCGAGGTAGCGGCGTACCGCAGACTAAGGCAGCGTTGTTCGCGCGCGAAGGCCGCATCACGCTGCCCACCGTGCTCGGCAAATTTTTTTGCACGTCGGCAACGCTCGCCAGCGGAATCCCATTGGGCCGCGAAGGGCCTTCGGTTCAAGTTGGCGCGGGCATTGCTTCGGTGTTTGGGACGGTCTCTCGGCCTAAGCGCCGAGCAAGTAAAGGTTTATGCGGTGCCCGGCGTGGCCGGCGGTCTGGTTTCGGTGGCCTTCACAAAGCTTTTGCTGGGACTGCGGGCGCGCTTCCTGAGGCTCCCGCAGAAGACGGTCTGGTTCCAACCAGTAGCGGGCGGATTGCTGGTCGGACTCATGGGCTGGTTTGTGCCGCAGGTCCTCGGCGTTGGATATAAGTTCGTGGGCGACGCGTTGAACGGAAACATGGCGTTCAAAATGATGTTGCTGCTGGTTATTCTGAAATTTTTTGCGGTCACAACCAGTTACGCTTCTGGCAATGCGGGCGATATTTTTGGCCCAGCTCTCTTTCATTGGCGCCATGCTGGGAGGTACGGTTGGGACCGTCGCACATCATTTGTTGCCGACCTATACCGCGACACCCGGTGCCTACGCACTGGTCGGCATGGGCACCGCCTTCGCGGGGATCGTGCGGGCTCCGATGACTTCAGTGCTCATGATCCTTGAAATGACTCAGGACTACGCGGTGATCGTCCCGCCCATGATTTCAAATCTGGTAAGTCTTTTCATTGCTTCGCGGTTGCAGCACGAGCCGATCTACGAAGCCCTGGCTGTGCAGGATGGTATACGTCTGCCGAGTACAGAATCGCGCCAACGCCGTAGCCGGTGCCAAGTAGTCAGAATCATGCAGAGTGCGAGCCAGTTGCTGCCGGCCGAAATCACCGTTAGGCGATGGAGCAGGTCGCTCAACTGAAATCGAAACGTGGCTCGTGACCGATCAACGAGGCAATGTTGCGCGGCCGGGGCAGGAGTTAGCCGGAGCTGGGGATAAAAAACTGCGTGAGCTAGTGGATCCTCTGGCTTTTCCGCACGTGCACCCCGACCAGGGGTTTGACTTGGCGTTGGAGCGCATGGGAGCGAACCAGATCGAAATTCTGCCGGTGGTCAACCGTGCCGATGTGCACAAGTTGGAAGGAATTGTGACGCTCCACGACTTGCTGGACGCCTGGAAATTGCTCGGCGCCCCGCCCGAATGGAAAGGTGACTGGGAAATTACTGGGTGCCCCGTTCTAGTCGCGTTTTTTGCGACGAGGGCGGGATTTGCGATTCACTACTAACTAGCGCGTCCGCCCGCGATGGACGGCACCAGCAGGACCTCGTCCCCGTCCTGAAACGCGTAGGTCGCGCCGCCGAGAAAACGAATGTCCTCTTCATTCACATAGACGTTCAGAAAGCGGCGAATCTGGCCGGAGTCATCGCGCAGATGAGGCTTTAGGGAGGGAAATTTCTGATCGAGATCAGCGAAGAGTTCGTCCAGGGTCGCCGCCGAGCAAGCTACCTTCGCCGTACCACCGGTGTGACGCCGTAGTGCAGAAGGAATTTGTACGGTGATGTTCATAACTTCGATTACTAAATTGCTTTGTCATCCTGAGCGGAGCTAGATCGTTCGCTAGCGAACGATCCAACGCAGTTGAAGGACCTTGTGTTAATTAAGTTCACCAGCGGCATTGCGGGGAATTCTCACGATGCTGTTGTACTTACGCTCCCATCGCGACCGGTAACTCCTCGCCCTCCAGAAGCTTCTCGAATGCTCCCAGCTTCGCCGGAATCGGCTCTTCAGCTTCATATTCGCCGGTGAGCGCGTCCGTCGTCTTCAACCCATTGCCAGTAATGCATAGCACCGTTGTCTCATCCGGCAAAATCCGATCGCTCTTGTACAGCTTCCTGGCGCAGCCGAGCGTTACGCCGCCGGCAGTCTCGGTGAAAATGCCTTCCGTTTCAGCAAGCGACTGGATCGAATCCACGATCTCGGGATCGGAAACATCCTCCGACCATCCGCCGCTGCCTGTGATGCATTTGATCGCGTAATGTCCGTCTGCAGGATTTCCGATCGCCAGCGAACGCGCAATCGTTCGAGGCTTCTGCGGCTCAATATCGGTATTTCCGAGCTTCACCGCAGTCGAAATGGGAGAGCATCCGGTCGCCTGCGCGCCAAAGAACTTCACCGGCTTCGGCTCAACTAAGCCTAGCTTGATCAACTCGTCAAAAGCCTTCTTGATCTTGATGATCAGCGACCCACCCGCCATCGGGCAGACCACGTTGTCGGGCAAGCGCCAGCCAAGCTGCTCGGCGATCTCGTAGCCAAATGTCTTGGAACCCTCCGAATAGTACGGCCTCAAATTCACATTCACGAATCCCCAATTATGTTCATCGGCAATCTGGGAGCAGAGCCGATTCACCTGATCGTAGCTGCCGGAAATTCGCACCACCTTTGCTCCGAAAACCTGTGTGCCGATCACTTTTGCCTGCTCGAGATCAGCTGGAATAAAAATCCAGCACTTGAATCCATTGCGCGCGGCCTGTGCCGCAGTCGCGTTTGCAAGGTTCCCGGTTGAGGAACACGAAACCGTATCGAAACCGAACGCGCGTGCACTCGCCAAAGCAGTCGCCACCACTCGATCTTTAAAGCTCAGCGTCGGCAGACAAACAGCGTCATTCTTGACGTATAGATTTTTAGCGCCAATCTTCTTCGCCAAACGAGGCGCCTTGATCAGCGGCGTGAACCCAACCGGCAACGTCGGCTCATGGTTTGGGGGGAGGGGGAGGAGGGCTGAATAACGCCAAATGTTGGCAGGGCCTTGCGCAATTTTCTCGCGGGTGAAGTCGCCGCGGACAGAGTCGTAATCAAAAAAAACTTCGAGGGGAGAGAAACACTCTTCGCAGATGTTCTTGGCAACGTTGCCCCAGCTCTTGTGGCACTCCCGACAGCGCAATTCGTATCGCATTGCTCGCTCAATCTGAGCGGCCGCGGTATTTCTCGGCGTATTCTGCGAATTTCTCCGCGTCCTCTGCGGTAAAAGCCTTTGACCGCCGAGTTCGCCGAGGATTCGCAGAGAGCGCAGAGAAAATCTGCCCTAAAAACAAACCCTCTTTCCCCGGAAATAGGGAAAGAGGTTCAGGAGTGCTGGAATAAAATTTGCGCATCCCGAATCTCATGTCCCCCGTGCTTTCCGGGTCGAGAGTTGGCACCTGGCGGCCGCGATAGATGATCCCGGTCCGGTTGCCGTGGCGTCTTAGGGCTCGTCCCTCAGCCACTCTGCATGAAATCCAAGGTCGGCCCCGAAAGGCCGACTGGTGAAGTCAATGATACGAAGGAAGGGCGCGAACGTCAAGACGCGATTTCAGAGTTGGATTCTTACGCCGCCAAGCCAGGGTTTTTGTGCCGCAGCCGAGTCAGAGCGATGAGCGATTCTGCTATCGAACCGATCATTGCATAGGTTGCAGCGTTAATCAGAGGGACCCACCAGAAATGAATTGGGAATTGGCGAGCAGCAAAGATCAGCGGACAGCTTCCATAAGCAAGCGCCTGAACAATCGGCTCTCTCGTGCTTGTGAGGACCTGTTCCGGGGACGCCAAAAACGTATAGAGTACCCAGCCAGACGCCACCATAAAGCCAACGCCTGCCCAAATCGCAATTCGACGTCTCATGCTGGCACTCCTACTGTTAGCTCATTGATTATCTCACCGATTCGGGGCGTGCATGAACACCGGTGACCAGGAGTTTGAACTCTTGACCTGGGGGTTGCTGTGAGTTCCGCAATCCGCCGCAGCCCCGAAAGGGGCGGCATATAAGTAGCTTAGGGCGTAAGCCCTGGGTCGGCAGCAAAATGAGTCAAGCGCGAGGGATCCGAGCGATTAAATGTCGGGACCAGGAATCTCACCGGCTGTACTGGTTCTTCTTCTTTTCCGCGTGCCGCTCCATTCCCAATTCAATCAACCGCTCGATCAGCTCTGGATATCCCACGCCCGATGCCGCCCACAATTTCGGATACATACTGATGGAAGTGAAGCCCGGCATGGTATTGATCTCGTTCAAGTAGATCTTGCGCGACTTGGGATCAATCAGGAAATCCACCCGCGCCAGTCCGGAACAATCGACAGCGCGGAATCCGCCAATCGCCAGCTCCTGAACTTTTTTCGTTTCGGTTTTCGTCAGTTTCGCGGGGATGATGAGCTGCGAGCCCTCATCCAGATACTTTGCTGTGTAGTCGTAGAATTCCGCGCCGGGCACGATCTCTCCCGGCACGGAAGCCAACGGCTTATCGTTGCCCAGGACCGAACATTCGATCTCGCGGGCCTTGTTCTTTTTGCCGCCGACGCCCTCTTCGATCACAATTTTGCGGTCGAATTTCGCGGCCTCGTCAATCGCCGGCCCCAGTTCTTTTCTGTCGCGCGCCTTCGAAATCCCCACTGACGATCCCAGATTGGCCGGCTTCACGAATACCGGATATTTCAATTTGCTTTCAACCAGCTTCTGGACTTTTCTCGGCTGCGACTCCCAATCGCCGCGCAGCACAGTTACGTGCTTCACGATCGGCAGTCCGGCCACGCGAAACAGCGACTTCATGATGTCCTTGTCCATGCCCGCCGCCGAGCCAAGCACGCCCGCGCCCACATATGGAATGTCCGCAAGTTCGAGAAGCCCCTGAATAGTCCCGTCCTCTCCAAACGTCCCATGCAGCACGGGAAAGATAATGTCCACATTGATGGCGCGATCAGATGCCCGCCGTGTTGGCGCATCGGACTGAAATGGTGTCAGCCCGGTCCCAGATTTGTGCGGCTCCGGCGGAACCACAACTGCCTCGCCGTTCTGCAGTACCGCCGCCGCAGCTGTAGCTTCAGGATCTCCGGCGCGAAGCTGTGCCTGCGTGGAGCCGATCTGTGTGGGGCGGGCGCCCTCGCCCGCCTTCCCATGCAGCAACCGCTCGGCATCGGACGAGGTCAACCACTTGCCTTGTTTGGTGATCCCAATCGGCACCACCTCATATTTGCTCTGATCGATCGCCTTGAACACCGAAGCCGCAGAAAGCAGCGAGACCTCATGCTCACCGCTCCGACCGCCAAAAAGAATTCCTACTCGCAATTTTTTCATGAGATTTCAGTGTGGACGTGGGATTGGATTCTCGTCAATCACAGGGATGATTCCCGCGATTGAATAGTGTGGGGACAGCCGCTCGGCAAAGTCGAGCAATTTGTTTTTCGCCGTTAAATCATTGTCTAGCTGCGCTCGACAGGACAGCCGAGGGCGGGCTGTCCCCACACTGATCCGGCTTGGACTCTCCCCTTCTCATCCCGAATTCCGGATGTCTTGAAAAACCAGTTCACCACCGCGTCCCGCCAAACGATTGCATGACCTGCCTGGTATCGCAGTCGCTTCAGAACATCCTCGTATCGTTCATCGTCAATTTGCCCCTTCACCGATTGCCATTGCGTTACCAGTTCCGCCGCCTGCTCCGCGCCGTCGTAGTGCGAATCGTAAATATGCTGGATGACCGTCTTACCAGAATGCAGCACATAGGTGTAAGGCACGTGGTGCATGAAGAGCAGCAATTCATCCGGGCACGCCGCGAGTGTTTCGTACTTCTTCTGTACCTCGGGTGAATATTGTCCGATGAAGCCCGTGCCGGTAGCGACGGTCCGGTCCATGCCCATGCCGTGCTCGTCGGCGCGGTGCCACTGGCCCCATCCATTGCGCTCTGAGGATTCGACTCCCGGTCCGTAATGGTCGCCCAGAATATCGGTGAGCGTTCCGGCGCCAAGTGGCCCGGTATAGCTTTCGTAAATGTGCCAAGAAGAGAGCAGCATCTTCGAGATCGTGAGTACCACCTGCGGATTGTTGCCGAAAGTGAGCCGCGCCCACTCTTCGGAGATCACCTCCGCGCTCAGGTTCGGATTCCACGCGAGGCGTCCATACCCGTACAAGTTCGCCATCGCCAGCGGATGCGCTAGCCAGTTTTCATCCAGCCCAACATTCACCACAGCATTAAATCCGCCAAGAGGTTGATGCCAGACTTTTCCCGAAACGATGTCTTTTACTGGGGTTTTGCCAACGACCGACGACCGACGACCGACGACTGCGGTGCCCACGTGCTCATCAAAATCGAGGATCTCTTTCCACATCGGAGCAAGAAAAACCAGGTGCCGCTGCTGGCCGGTGTATTCCTGTGTCACTTGCAACTCGATTGCCTGGCTGGTGTTCGGCATCGCGCCGAATAGCGGCGACGCCGGTTCGCGCACCTGGAAATCAATGGGCCCGTATTTAATCTGAATCACGACATTGTCTTCGAACTTCCCGTCGAGCGGATGAAAGTAGTCATATGCCGCTCGCGCGCGATCCGCCTTCATATCTCGCCAATCGAGATGATGGTTATAGACGAATGCGCGGTACATCAGAATTCCGTGATGCGGCTTCAGCGCGCGCGCAATGACGTTGGCGGCGTCCGAAGCCGTGCGCCCGTATTGTGAGGGTCCGGAGCGGTCCTCCGAATCTGCTTTGACCACGAATCCGCCGAAGTCAGGAATCTGTTTGTAAATCTCATCCGCTGTTCTTTGCCACCACGCCGCGACCTGCGGATCGAGTGGATCAAACGTCTTCAGCCCACCAACCACCATTGGACTGCTCATGTCCACCGAGACGGCCAGCTTTATTCCCCACGGACGAAATGCGTCGGCAATTCGCGCAAGTTGAGGAATGAACTCCGGAGCCACAATCCGAGGACTGGCATTGACGTTGTTGATCGCGCAGCCGTTGATCTCGATTGAAGCCAGCAGCCGCCCGTATTGCGCCACGCGAGTCAGATCAGTTCGCACCGCCCCATTGTCGAAGAAGATCGAACGTCCCGCGTATCCTCGCTCAATGCTTCCGTCGAGATTGTCCCATTCGCTCACCCAACGAATTGGCGCCGATGGAGTCTGCACATCCTCGAGAGTCGTGACATCTTTCTGCTGCGCAATTCTCGCCAGCAGCGAAAACGTCCCATAGAGTACTCCGCGATCAGTCCTGCCTATGACCAGCCAGTATTTCGCCCCATGAGAACGAACCGTCCTCAACCAGAAGCCATCTCCAGCCGGAAGTCGCGCCGCGGGCAAATCCGGAAACAGAGCAAGGATATCTTTCCATGTGCCGAGGACGAACGCGTCTTTGGCAGGTAGTTGGGCCGCCACGCCTTCGGCCTTGGGTCTATTTCCCAGAGCATGTGCCAGTTCGTTTGCCGCAGTCCGCACAACGTTACTACTGCCCACCGCCGCGACCAATGTCGGTAACGAACCTGTCTTTAGATCGTTATGACGCAGCCAGCCCTCAGCTCCGGTTTCACCCGCGCACATGGGGCAAATCGCCACCAACAGCGCAAGGCAGAGCAGTGCCATCGCGCACTTTGCACTCTTTGCGGTTAAAGGCTGTTTGCCCGGTGCACGAATCATTCCTGGCTGAATGCTGATTGCTGACTGCTGAGTGCCGCTTTTCCCCACATCTGTCACAATACAATAAACCTCCCCATGCAGCGCCCGCCCGGCCCCAAGCCGCGTTTTCCCATTGGCAACATGCCGCTCGCCAGCGACGATCCGCTCGCTGTGTTTAGAAAATGGGCGACCGAGTTCGGTGACATCTTCTATTACCGCGCCGCCTGGCTTCACGTTTACTTCCTCAACCATCCTGACCTGATCGAGGCGGTGCTGGTCCGCAATTATCAGAATTTCTTGAAAGATCGGGTCATCCGCAACAGCCGCTGGTTCTTTGGCGACGGACTGCTCACCAATGAAGGCGAATCCTGGCTGCGGCAGCGCCGTCTGTCGCAACCTGCTTTTCATCGCGAGCGAATTGCTTCCTACGCGCAAATCATGACCGACCACGCGGAACAAATGCTCGCCTCGTGGCGCGACGGCGAAACCCGCGACATCCATCAGGAAATGATGCAGCTCACACTGCGCATCGTCGTGCGTGCGCTCTTCAACGTAGAGGCTGAGGAGATCGGCAAAATTTCTTCCGCCATGAACATCCTAATGCGCAATAGCACCGGCATTCGCATGCTGATCCCGCCGCTGTTTCGCCATTTGCCGACTCCGGCTATGATCAAGTTCCGCCGCGCTATCCGACAGCTCGATGACACTGTGTACCGAATCATCGCCGCCCACCGCGCCAACGAGGGTGACTCCGGCGACCTCCTCTCCATGCTAATGCAGGCCCGCGACGAAGACGGCGGATGCATGAGCGACAAACAACTGCGGGATGAAGTTCTGACTTTTCTTCTGGCAGGCCACGAAACCACGGCGCTGGCGCTTTCCTGGACGTGGCATCTTCTCGGCCAGTATGCGGGTGCCGAAGCCCGGTTGCACGAGGAACTCGACCGCGAACTTGCCGGCCGCGCTCCGGGCTTTGGCGATTTGCGTGACCTCGCCTACGTCGAGCGGGTCATCAAGGAATCTATGCGCCTTTACCCGCCAGCATGGGGAGTGGCGCGAACGGTGGTCAAAGATTTTGAAATTGGCGGCTATCGCATTCCGGCCGGCTCGAACGTTGTGATGAGCCAGTGGGTCATGCACCGAGATCCAAGATATTTCCCCGATCCCGAACAGTTCGATCCCGATCGCTGGCTCTCCGAGTGTTCGCAGAAGCTGCCTCGCTTCGCCTACTTCCCATTCGGTGGCGGTCCCAGGCAATGCATCGGGAATTCCTTCGCAATGATGGAAGCCACCCTACTGCTCGCCAGTATCGCGCAGCGTTTTCAGTTCCGGGCGGTGCCCGAGCATCCGGTTGTACCAGTGCCAAGCTTTACGCTCAGGCCGAAGCACGGTATTCGAATGACATTGCAGGCGCGGCAGGGTTCTCGCTCCAACGCCGGTGCTTTAACGGCAGCGCCGACGTGCTTTTGATTTCTTACACTTGCCACGTGCTTCCCGGATATTATCGTTCCGAGCACGAATGGTCTTCGCTTGGCTTGCTTACCTGCCTCGCGCTGTCTAAAATCTGAAGGTTTGCCTCTGGCCCCATCCCCTTCATCGGCCAGCGACGTTCGTGGTCATAATCGGAGATTCTATGAAGACTGTTTCCCTCGAACAGGAGATCAATCCCTGGGAGGCGCAATCCGCACGTTTCAACTTTGCCGCGCAAAAACTCAACCTGGACGAAGGCCTGTGGAAAGTTCTGCAGTATCCCAACCGCGAGCTAATCGTCCACATCCCGGTTTCTATGGACAACGGCAAGCTCGAAGTCTTCACCGGATTTCGCGTGCAGCATTCCATCGCGCGCGGACCGGCGAAAGGAGGTATTCGCTATGCCCCAGACGTCACCCTCGATGAAGTCCGTGCGCTGGCCAGCTGGATGACCTGGAAATGTGCCATCGTGAATATTCCATTCGGCGGCGCAAAAGGCGGTGTCATTTGCGATCCTCACAAGATGTCCATGGGCGAGCTGGAACGCATGACCCGCCGCTATACCGCGGAACTCATCGAGTTCATCGGTCCCGAAAAAGATGTTCCCGCGCCCGACGTGAATACCAACGAGCAGGTCATGGCATGGATGATGGACACTTACTCCATGCACATGCGCCAGACCGTCACTGCCGTGGTGACTGGCAAACCCATCAACATCGGTGGATCGCGTGGCCGCCGCGAAGCCACTGGACGCGGCATTATGATCGTTTGTGACGAGGCCGTCAAGAAGCTGGGACTGAAGCCCAAAGACACGCGAGTCATCGTTCAAGGCTTCGGAAATGTCGGTTCGAACGCTGCCCGCCTCATGGCGCAGGCAGGATACAAAGTCATCGGCGTCATCGAAGTGGACGGTGCCCTTCACAAGAAGAACGGCATTGACGTGGAAGCGCTCTGGAAGCACCGCGAACGTACTAAAGGAATTGCCGGGTTCACGGAAGCCGATAGCGCTGATGCCGACGAGCTTATGCTCACCGAATGTGAAATCCTGGTTCCGGCCGCGACCGAAAATCAGATCACCAGCCAGAATGCCGATCGCGTCAAGTGCCGGATTCTTGCCGAAGGCGCCAACGGTCCCACCACCGCCACTGCGGACGAAATCCTCGCCCAGAAAGGCGTTTTCGTCATTCCAGACATCCTCTGTAATGCCGGTGGGGTCACAACCTCGTATTTCGAATGGGT
>WNFY01003706.1_pt1 | contig 17740 bp, 14 predicted proteins | sample 5400091 | NCBI WGS metagenome assembly WNFY01 (sample SAMN13153364, study PRJNA577476) | soil metagenome | isolation source: 60 cm soil or saprolite under grassland replicate 1 | place: USA:California | collected 2016-06-15
TCCATTTGCCGTCATCTGTCCATCAGAAACCTCCTTCAGGTTTTTTTGCTTTCTGGTAGTTTGCCAGATCGGGAGCTTTCTTGTCTTCTCTTTCCCCCTTTTGTCCTTAAGTGGAATGGATTGGGCCTTGCGTCTGCCTGCGGGGTCGACCGAGGACCTGGCAGGCCAGCAGGCAGACGCAAGGCCTGCCTCTACGGGTCCATGCGGCGACTTTTGCGAAGGTTGGGAGACAGCAAAAAAGCGCTTGACACTCTATCGTGATATCTGTATAATGTCATTGGTCTAAAGCAAAAGGACCACGTATCTGGACATAATTTTATGTATCTCATAGTATTGCAGTGATATATATTGTAGTTGTGCCGATGTAGCTCAGTGGTAGAGCTCTCGATTTGTAATCGAGTGGTCAAGGGTTCGAATCCCTTCGTCGGCTTTTAGATTGCCTAAAATTTTATTCTCCTCCTCCTTTCTCAGGATTATGGAAGGTGTATCGTTTGCTCGAGTGTAGTGCAGGGGTATTGTGAAATTATGACCATTCGCAAAATTATTACAACGGAAAATCCCATTCTGCGTCAGAAAGCCAAGAAGGTTCATCGCTTCGACCCGTCTTTACAAAAGCTCGTGGATGATATGTTCGAGACTATGCATACGGCTGGTGGTGTTGGCTTAGCTGGACCGCAGATCGCGCAGTCGATTCGTGTATTCGTCGCCGAATACGAAGACCACAAGATTGCGCTTTTCAATCCAGAGATCGTGAAGGCTGAGGGCGAAGAGGTTGGCCCGGAAGGCTGTCTGAGCATCCCTGGCTATGTGGGCGAAAATATTCGCCGTGCCACAAAAGTCCTTGTCAAGGGTCAGGATGTGCGTGGTAAACTAATACGCGTACCTGCTGAGGGATGGTTTGCGCGTATCCTTCAACATGAGATAGATCACCTGGACGGCATCCTCTTTATCGACCGTCTTGATCGACCCGAAGACTTACGCGAAGTCCGTGAGGACGAGATCGCGGAAGAAGCAGCAGGAATAGTAGAGTAATTAAGAACATAGAAAAACTCTGGCACTCCTCATGGAAGCCAGAGTTTTTCTATGTTCTAACCTACAATTTTTGCTGCTGCCTCACCATAAGGAGGGTTTGTCTGCCGAGTGTCTGTTCGCAGTTCTGGCACACATAAAAGCCCTCTTCGTCACGATAAAACAATTCACTTACCTGGAAGTGCAGGTAGCAGATGCCGCAACGAGTAGAATCGGGCTGACTCGCTATCTGACGATCATGCTCAAAAAGTTCATGCAGTGATTCTATCATTTGCTCAAAGTCGAATCCAGCATTTGCGCTTCGTTCAATTCCCGGCGTTTTGATGACTGGAAGAGCTCCCGTTGCATTACTTGCGCGAACTTCACGACGATTGACAAACGAATGACCATTGTTTAACGCTCCACCGCCCGAACCCGGTGTATAATTATTACTCAAAGCAGAAATCTCCGCAGTATCAATCAAAGATTACATTTCCTTCATTATACCTTTGAGTACAGCGTAACGCAAGTGTAAAGGCGCTCCTATCCAGGGCGATTCAAACGTCTCGTAGAGGCATGCCTTGCGTGTGCCGGGTGCGTGAGCTGCTATGCACTGCTCGCCCACGCGACACACGCAGGCCACCCGGCACACGCAAGGCATGCCTCTACGGGGCCACCTGGCGAGGATTCATCCATTTACACCGAGGTGATCGAATGTGGCTCTAGCAGTAGCCAGTAAATCCTGGCCGCGCAGGTTATCGCCAGGCTGATTGCGTTCAAGGTAGAACAGGCCGTATGCTTCCTGTGTGCGAGCAAGTTCTACGGCATCGTTGAGGGCAATCAGCTCGGTCAGCGATTGTTCGAAACAGGGTTGTGCGGCATCAAATTTTTGTTGGGCTTGCAGGATACGACCTTGCAGACGAAGACCAATAGCCGGAAGTTGCCGATACTGTTGTGCCTGTGCCTGCTGCATTCCCTGTTCAAGGTAGGGTTGCGCGTTCTCTATCTTGCCTGCATGAAAGTACGCTTTTGCAGCCTGAATCAACATATATGGATAGACCATCAGACTTTCACCGGTACGCTGTACAATCTGTAATGCTTCGAGGATGAAATGAATAGCTTGCTCCCACTCGTTACGCCAGCCAGAACTGACACTGCGGCTCCAGAGTACACGCGCCTGTAAATCCCCATCGTGCAACATTGTAGCGATCTCCCAGGCTTTCGCGCTGAATTGTTCGGCATTGTCCCATTGCGCCTTCTGGATCGCAAGGAAGGCAAGTACAAGATATGCCCAGCCCGATGCGCCTACGGCATTATGTCGCTGCGCCTTTTCCAGTGTCTCGTAGGCAACCTGTTCTCCCTCAGTTATATGGCCCAACAACATGTGTGCCCAGGCTACCGAGTAGGTCATCATTGGTTCCCAGCCAAATCTGTGGGTAGTGCGACAGACTTCAGCTGCACGCAGCGCGTAGTCAAGCATTTGCCAGGCTGTATCCGTGAGAAAAGCGAGCCAGCTCCGTGCCCATAACGATACAACAGAGATAAATGGATCGTTGTTGCTTATCTGCGCATGCAATTCATCGGCACGTTGTAACTGCATATACGCGATAATTGTATCGCCTGCATTTGTTGCTGCCAGCCCCCATTGAACATACGCTCTGGCTAACAAACGCGTTTCACCCGGCTGCGTTTCCAGACATTCTAACGCTCGCATGACATAGTCCATAGATTCACTCTCGCGCCCCTGCCAGTGAAAGGCAAAGGCCACATTCAGACGTACTTCTGCCTCTTTGACTACATCACCCAGGCTACGCCACAGCGTACATGCAGCGATCCCGGCTTCAATCGCTTTATCCGGTCGCCCGGTATACAAATAAATATCTTCAGCCAGCAGGTGTAATAGCTCGGCACGGCGTGCACGATCTTCGTCGCCGGACAAGAAATCAAGGGCCTTCTCTATAGATGTAGTCGCATCGATAAACGCGTAGACGTTGACCGCATGCTCTGCTGCTTTCTGATAGTAATCAACGGCACGCGTGTAATCTTCGGCCATTTGATAGTGATAAGCCAGGGTACTGTAGTATTTCTGTAGTAAAGCGGAACGTGATATATAGCTCGTCTCGATAGCTTGAGCGGCCTGACGATGCATTGATCTACGCCGCAGAGGATTCAACCATTGATAGAGCACTTCACGAATCTTGTCGTGTGTGAAGATAAGATCAGCGTCCTGTTTATAGGTACCCGGATCGTTGCTATGATCAGTTGGAGTGAGTGGCTGTAGAATGTGTGCACGTATAGCATCATCAACATGTTCCGCAACGACATCTTCAGAAAGATTGCGTGCATGACAAAGCAGAGCAGAACTAAATTGTCGTCCCAGGACGGCTGCCAGAGCCAGAGTGGTGCGGCATTCTGGCGAGAATTGTACGAGGCGACGCTCGATCAGCAAGCGTACGTTTTGTGGCAGGGCCATCTCTTCAAGCTCCACCGTTGCTTGCCAGCGTTCACCCACGCGCTTGATTTTTCCTTCCTGTAGAAGAGAAAGGATGGTTTCGCCGACGAAAAATGGATTGCCCTCGGTATACTTGTAGATTTCATTGCTAAAGGGTTCTCTCACAGAGTGACCAGCCATGTTGATAAGGAGTTGCCGCACACCGTTTTCGTCCAGGCGTTTCAAGTGAACTTCGTCCAGGTTTCCATGACGTGCCAGTGTTGCCAGCAGCCCACGTAATGGATGCGCCTCATGTACCTCGTCGGCCCGGTAGAGCAAGATATAGAAAGGAGTTGCTCCAGTTGCGCTGAATCCGCTCTGTGATGTGAGATAACTGAGCAACTGCATTGTAGAGCTATCGGCCCATTGCAGGTCATCAAGGATAATGATTGTTGGTTGCCCCACGGCCAGAGTAGTAAAGTAACGAGCTACAGCATTGTAGAGATTGCGGCGCTCGACCTCGGCTCCCAGAGGCTCTGGAGGCGGCAGATCGAGCAATCTGGCATGTATCCCAGGCACAATCTTGGCGAGATCAGCAGCGCTATTACCAGCCACGTGTCGTAACTGCTTAACGTCTTGCGTATACACATGAGAATCAATAGCTTCCACAATTGGCTGGTAGGGCAACGAACCACTCATTTCGTAACACCGCCCCCATAGAACAGTCGATCGTTGCTTACTTCTCACTATAGAGGTAAAATCGCGTACAAGACGCGTCTTTCCTATGCCTGCTTCACCGCTGATCACAAAAACGCGTCGCTGCCCGTTACAGGTCTGGAGGTAGGCTTGTTGCAAACGTTGCATCTCTTCATCACGTGCTACCAATGCCACCGTCAACATACGCTCAGGATTTATCTGCCTCTGGATTGGTGGGACCTGTTGCTGTTCATAGTCATGATGCTGTTCCTCTCCAGGCGTAGTGGTCAAACCTTGATAATTCCTGTGCTCGTCAGGCTGCTCCACATGAGTACGGCTGTCACTTTTATATTCTGCCGCACGTAACGGCGATCCACTTTGTAGCAATTCCGCGAGATCGACAGTAATCCGACCACTCTGGATCGCATGATAGAGAGTTATAGTCTCAGGTAAAGGCTTCGTATTGAGTTCTTCATACAGCGCGTCTGACAACACTTGAAACTGGTTTAATGCATCGCTACGGCGTCCCATACGAGCGTATACCAGCATTAATTGGCGATGAGTCTGCTCATCAGAGGGATTGCGTTCTAATAAAGCAAGCAGATATTCACAGGCCCGCAATCCCATGCGTACCGTCACAGCTAGCTCAGCCGCTGTTTCTAATAACCAGCAATAAATACGGCGCAGGCGATCGCGGCGCCTTTGTGCCCAGTCTTCGTAGAGGTCTTCAGGGAGATAATCGCCACCATAGAGGTTCAGCAGTTGGTCAAACTCATCAAGTAAGGGAATGATAGCCTCCCGCTCTAGATCTCTTGCAGAGCGGCTCTTGACCTGTAATTGTTTCACCGCAGTCTCGAAAATATCTGCATCGATCCTCATGCTATTGGGTAGCAACAGAACTGTGTCATGATCGAGAGTGACATAGTTAGAAGCACCGCCTTTGCCTGTCGCCAGGTCCGGCTCAAGTGCTCTACGCAACAAATACAATGTTTTGCCGAAGGAACTTGCAGCCTGTCCACTCGCAGACTCGGGCCAGAGAATCTCCTGCACCTGTTCCCGATGGAGACGATGCCGCTCTGCTGAAACCAGGAGTTTGAAGAGATCACACACTTTACGACGGTTCCAGTTTCCTCCACTAAGCGTATCCTGCTGACGACGAATTTCGAAGCGACCAAGCGTGGTAACTTCAAGCGATGTGGGTGCGTCGATCATTATCGACCTCCTGAAACATGGCCAGAGCGTACAAATTACTTTCGTAGGAGTCAGTAAAAACAGCAATTCATATGGATTTTTTTTGTAATGTTATCTTTTTATTATCCATATTACTTGTTTAATTGTCAATACACTAAGAGATGATTTACGGGCAATTCAAACGTCCCCGTAGAGGCATGCCTTGCGTGTGCCGGGTGACCGCTGAGCCATCCCGTTGAGCGGAAGGCCAGTCCACACCCGCGACCCGGCACACGCAAGGCATGCCTCTACGGGTCCACGCGCGACTGGCAAAAATGAGCGGTAATCCAGCGGTAATGTGGTGGTAATAACTGAGCGGTACACTTACTCTTGAAATGAAATACGGCCCATATGAGGAGGTACTGATGACTACGATAACCGCTTTCACACCCAACAATCTACCAACGTATATAGCAACTCAGACATTGGAGTTGCTAAGCTTACGCGCACCCGAACAATCTTCACAAACAAGTATTAAAGAGAAATTCTCTATAAATACATCAATACAGGCACTCAACGATCAGGCGCTACTGGCCGAGATCTCCCATGGTACGGAGCTGGCAATGGAGGAGTTCTATTTACGTTACTATAAACTTGCCTATGCTCTTGCTTATCGTATTCTACACGACAATACTCTGGCAGAAGATATTATCCAGGATGCCTTCCTCTCGGTATGGCGCAAAGCCGCCTCCTATCAGGAACAACAGGGCAGCGTACGGAGCTGGCTACTAGCTATTGTACATCATAGAGCTATCGATCGCCTGAGAGCGGCTTCCCATCGCGATGCCCAGTGGACATCACTGCAGGCAGACAACCAGCAGGACCTCCCTACTGAAACACCTGAAGTATGGGAAGAAGCCTGGCATAATGAACGTGATGCCCTTGTGCGTAACGTACTGGCACAACTTCCTGCTGAACAGCGGCAGGTTATCGAACTTGGTTACTTCTCCGGCTATACTCATAGTGAGATTGCGGAACGCTGGCATATTCCACTGGGAACCGTCAAAGGACGTATGCGCCTGGGCCTGCAAAAAATGAAACATCTACTACGTGAACATGGATTGGACACCGCCTGGTAACCACGGCGACTTTATCCATGATTCAATGGTCCGTGCTAACCGAAAATATGCAATAGAACTTATTGACACAAATTCGCGCATCTTGATACGTTTTTTATTTGACAGTTATGCCTCTACGGTAGTATGATAACTTTCGATGTAGTTTCACACAAAACTGCAATGAAATTTGGCCATGTAGTGATAAGTATAACGCAGCAGAGAAAGGGAGAGCCCATGGGCTCAGGTGGTGAGCAGTCTCAACCGAAGCGGCGTAGTATCAAAACGAATACTGAGGGAGCAGAACCGATAGTCATTCATCCTAATACTAGCGATGATATGCATCAAGCGGGAAGAACAGATGGTTTCCTCATTGATGACGGAGAGCCGCCACGTCACAATACCAGTGCTATTCGTCTCGACCCACCAGGCTATAGAAATCGTACAACCGGCTCACACCAACCTGCATCTATCATTCCACAACGTCGTCAACCACCGGGGATGACCAAAAACTTGCCTCACCCGTCAGCACGTACGGCACCCGCTCCAAAGGAAAAGCAACCAGGTAAATTCAGCTCTAGAGCGCACTGGCTACTCCCTCTTGGTGTAGCGATGATAGTGCTGGTGGTACTCTGGGTGCTTGGCTCGGCAGCGCTGGCATGGGGGACTCAACGTTTCAACGATCTGCGCTACGGTACTCCTCGCACATTTCAGACAGATGCAGCAGTGGGTCATGGTGATAGCCTGAAGAATCCCAGCCATTTCATCGCGATGAATTTAAATCGCCAGGCGGTGGTGATTGAATTTATGGGCAGCGATCCTTCGAAAGCCATCACTTATATTGCGCCTGTTTTCATAGCAGGAGATAACGGAGAGTTGGCACCAGTCACGGTAGAGTTCCGCGACGTAACTGGCGATGGCAAAGTAGATATGCTTGTTCACATCCACCTATCAGGTCAGGATCAGATCTCAGTGTTTGTGAACGATGGCACAAAGTTCAGGCCATCGAACGGGAATGACAAGATACGCTTATAACAATACATTACTGTAAAGCTGGTAATGTAGAAATAGTAGCCGCAAGGGACCATACCTCCGTGAATTATTTTTTGCCCTTGCGGTAAGCGTTGTTTGTTGAGAAGCCATATTTATACACTAACGAAAGATGTCACCATAGTGCTCCGCGACCAGGTTGGCAGGGAAAACGCGGAGCAGATTCACTACCACCAGGGCAAAAACAGCCCAGTCAAACCCGGCATCAATCGGAATCCCCAGTACTGTTCCTACCAGAGGCAAAACAGCACTCAAGCCCAACTCCCCAAGCGCATCTGGGAAGATGAGGATTGCCAGCAATACAACGATCGTAAGTACGAAGAATGCTTTACGGAATACAGATATACGGCGATCTTTGAATAACGATCCTATCAGTCTTGCTGTTTTAAAACTATGAAAAAAAATGTCCAGACGCTTTGGAAATGCCTGCCCATGCATAGATTGTTGTTGCATCATTATGATAAATGCCTCCTGCTATAACCACACATGTAATACGGACAGGTACGGCCAACAGTTGCAAATCGAGCTCATGGCGGCGTGCTTTACGTCCCCCAACTAACGACGCCCTGGACCCGTAGAGGCGTGCCTTGCGTGCGCCGTGCGTCCCACTGAGTACGAGAACGTCTCTTCTGGAGAACGTCTCTCATGGGGTCACTCGGCGCACGCAAGGCACGCCTCTACGGGTTAAAAGCGAAAGAACAGTGGGAGCAGCAACGTTGTAGCGTATTCGAGGTGCCAGAGGGTCAGGCCAATGGTGAGCAAGGCCAGGCCGACGTGAAATACACGCCAGTAGCGAATGATGTAACGGAAAAATTCTTCACGTTTTAATGCTTGCTGCACATCTTTCAGTGCCAGGATGTGTTCCTGAGCACCGGGAATAAGCGCACCCGGACGGGCAAGTGCGCTCTTTCGATCAGGCACAAAGCGATATTGCGCATCATCGCGGCTCAGTTCCTGTGGTGTCTCCTCCAGCGAGATATACGCGAGGTCCCAGGACGTTTGTAACATGGGCGCACCACCCTTCCCGTTCGTCCCACCAGTTCTCCTGGCACCTTTCGCATTTGCCTTGGATCTCGAAGTGGCAAAAGGTACACCGGAAAGACCAGGAATACCAGGCATACTACGCGCTGAAGCTGCCTCCGCCTCGAAGCCACGTACCTCCTCTCGCGTATTGTGCGTAACAATAGAATGTAAACGCTGCGAGATATTTTCGATACGATCCTCGCCTTGAGCAGTTAATGCCTTGCGCACCTGCGAGCTGATAAGACGCGGCATAAAACGGTCGAGGGCGCGGCCAATAAAGCCGCTGATTGCCAGGGCGATCATCCCATAGAGCGCGTAGGCACCTGTACGCGGATTGAAGTTTCCGAAAGAGTGCAGGAAGAGCAAGACCAGGGCAATCACGCCAAAGCAGACATGCCAGTTCAAAAAAGCATTGAGCCTGCCCACACTACGCTGACCCGAACGACGGTACTTACTGAAACTGATTGCAGCAAGCAGCATAAAGCCAGTACCAGCAATTGCATATGCATAGCCAGCTATACTATCAGGGGAGGCATCGGGACTGAGACGGCTGTATACGATATAAAAGGCTACACTGACGCCAGTAACCAGTATGGTCGCTAGCAGACTCATCACCCAGGCATTGGTCATATCGAAAAAGAGCCATGGATAACCCTTTTCACCATCTGCAGCACGCATAGCTTATTCCTCCTCCGTTTCTGAACGCAACAAACGTACCTTGAGCCACATCATCATCGCATCCCTGTGCAATCCAACCGGACACGGCGAGATACAAGCTCCACATTGATAGCAAGAGCGAGCGAAACGCGCAACCGAAGTTGAGATAGGACCAGAGAGAGTTTCACGATTGAGCCTATCGATTGTGATAGGCTCGGAAACGGCTGGACAGGCCAGCAAGCATTCATTACAGCCAATGCAAGCGCTTATCTCCTGGCTCACCTGTGACCCTGTTTTATGCAAAAGAACAGGTTTAGATTTTGACATCTTGAGTTTTTAGTGTCCTTTCCCTGTTCTCGCTGGCTTCTGTTTACTGCTATATGACCAGAGGCTATGCGAGGGATGACGTGTGGGTAGCTCATCATCTGTAGAAGGCTCCTGATAGCCTTGCTGGTTACGCCGAACAGTATTCCTGGGTGTCTCATCTGCATACGCCCACAGACCACGCGTCTTGTTTGGCTGTCCTTTATCGACAGGCACCTGCACCAGCGTAGCATCGACAACCCTTCCATCCGCTGAATGCCGATTGCCATTCCAGGCATTGCTCTCATCGATATCTCTATCTGTCAATGGCGGTAGATTCCCGCTGAAGGGACTGATCTCCTCGGTAAACGGATCTGCTTCCCCCAGTTGACTGCTAAGAAACGAGGCGGTGTTTCCGCCTGTGCTGGCAGCAGGCATCTTCCCACTCAGTCGGCCAAGCTCTTCGGTCTTCCTATAAGAAATGTCGGGCAGGTTTCCGGTAAAGGAACTGATCTCCTCGGTGAATGGACCCGCTGCCGCATTATCGTCCCAGCCAGGATTCGGAGGAGATGGAAGTTTGCCCGTAAAGGAACTGATCTCCTCATAGAACACTGGTTCGCTGGCACGCGCCGCCGGTTGTTGCATATCGGCCCCTTGCATCGACTCACCAGGATCGCTCGTTATACTTGCCGCTGGCTGCTGGCTTGCCGGAATAGGCGTCAACTGAGTATTCATAGGCAAGATTTGCGGCTGTGGGAGATCCAGAGGCGGCAACTGCCCGGTCAGCATGCCCTGCGCGAAACGGGAACGCTGCTTAGAAAGATAGTGGCGCGCATCAAATTTTCCCTTGAGCAATGACTTGATAACATTGCGTATTGGCAGCCCTTCGTCGATAATGCGCTTGATTGCCAGACTATCTGGCTGCGCACTGCCGAGCGAGAGATAACCGAGCAGCCGATCATCCGCGATTGTCATGCGGCGATAGCCGTTCGCGCTATTATCGGTATGTGTCTCTACCTTATTGTTTTCGATCATAGGATCGCCGACCGTAAGCATAGAGAGGTCGGCCAGGTGAGTGGCATGCCACATGACGCCAAACGGCTGACGAGCAAGTTCATCATGACCGGTCAGCATCGCACCCGCAATACGCCCCTGTGTCACCGCAGCGTACCACTGTGCACGTGGTTCATAAGCTCCCGTCTGCGGATTTTTGAGAGCAGCTACATCACCAGCGGCAAAGATATCTGGTACGCTGGTGCGCAATTGATCGTCAACCATGATGCCCTTCTTGTGACGTATAGGTAAGGTGCAGTGCTCTGCCAGAGACGTTATGGCCTGTGTACCTGTGCAGGACAGGACCATCTGACAGGGAATCATCTCCTGGTGATTGGTAATGACGCCCGCTACAGAGCCGACGCGTCCCATAACCCCCTTCACCTCAGTACCTGTATGTACCGAAACACCCAGGTGGCGAATACGCTCCAGCACCATCTCCGAAGCTGGCTGATCGAGCATACTCCTCATAAACGTATCGCCACGGATCAGCCAGTGCACATGAATACCCCAGTGTAACAGGCCCATCACTGTCTCGATCGCATGCACACCACCGCCAATGACCACTGCGTCACTCACTTCGGGCAGGCGGCGGCGAAAATCTAGATAATCTTGCAAGCGATGCAGTGTCAGCACACCATCGAAATCACGTCCCGGAATGTTTTTAGGCAGACCCATAGGCGAGCTGCCGGTTGCAATCAGAAGAGAATTGTAGCCAAAGCCACGCTTGCCATTTAGTGCCACATACTTGCTCTGCGCATGTATCTCCTCAACGTGCGCCGTCACAACATGAATACGCTCAGAACGCTCAGTGCCCGCCGGATAGGCAAGCAACTGCTCACGAGTCAGCTTTCCGATCGCAAACTGCTTCAAGGCAGGCGTATTGATCGTAGGGTGGATCTGATCGGTAATGATTACGATGCGCTTATCGGGAGCGTGGCGACGAGCCTCAACTGCCGCCGTGAGACCTGCAATGCCATTGCCAATAATCACGATATCCGCACTGTCTAAGTACGGCTTTGCTGATTTCTGCTGTTGTGCGCTACTCATCACAGCCCCTCCCCGGTTGCAATCTGGTCATAATTCTAATCCACATCTATCACTAGCAGGGTATTATTCGGCCCCTGGTTAAAATACACGTCAGTGCTAGCCTTCTCATTGATATGACGCTGCAAATGCCCGGCAGAAGCGCGACACTGATTCCGGCATTGAAACTGGAGTATCTCTCCCTTAGCCGTCTTAAATGTAAAATCCCTATCGGGCCTAACAATCTTCAGAACTTTGCCATTAACGTGTTGCACTTTAGTTCCATGAGCCAGCGTCGGACCAAACGTCATCACTGCAAAGATGGCAGCGATTGACAGCAACCCGATCAGCAACAACACAGCGAGCCCGGCACACGTACGCGGAAAAGCCATTGCGACACCTACCCCACTAGAAACATTGGAAAATCGACTTACGTACATACGTTTAACATATATGTACATGTGCTATTGTATATCACGCTGGGGCCACTTCTCGCGCAATGTTACATGAATTAGCCCGAATGTCTCACCATTTTACGTTTATTATTAACCCGTCTTTACCACGTGAGAGGGCTTCTGATGGGATTTCGCAGGCATAAAAGCTACTGAGGCTATTCTGGATTGTCGTTCATCTGCTGTAAGAGGTCGTTATAGTTGTTTTGGACTGTGAGTGTGTAGGGGTGATCCGGTCCTAAAATCCGCTTGAGAATTGCCAGCGCCCGCTCATACAACGGCTCTGCTTTCCCTAACTTCTCTTGGGCTTCGTAAAGATATGCCAGGTTATTAAGACTGAGAGCTGTATCGGGATGTCTGGCTCCTAATACCTCTTCCCGGATCGTTAACGCCTGCTTCAACAACAGCTCTGCCTCTCCTAACTTCCCTTGAGTCCAATAGCCCACGGATTGCGCAACGAGGTTGTAGGGGCTAGCATCTGAGCAAAAAATATGTCTCCTTAATGAGAGAGTATCAACACATTCTCATCAAGGAGATCGACATGAATAATAGTATTGCCGATGGATCGATCATCGTCCAGTCCTCTTCTCAATCAGTACCCTCAACACCACCCTGGTTTGGAGAAGTTACTCTGATCGTGCAGTATCTTCGCAAGCACCATATCCTTTCGGCTCTCACTGAACAAGTGCGCTTTGCTCGCCGTCGCTTTGGCCACTATGAGGTCATTGACTTTCTCGCGGTGCTCTTCGGATATGCTCTCAGTGGCGAACGGACACTGGAAGCCTTCTACGAGCACCTGTCTCCCTTTGCCTCGGCAGATCACTGGCACTTTTCGGACGAGAGCGTTTGCCTGCACGCTCCACACTCAGTCGCTTTCTCGCGGCTCTGCCTAAAGAGCCCGTCGAAGCCCTACGTTCCCTGTTTCTCTCTGACCTGCTGGCTCGCCCCTTGGTGCCAGAGGGTGAGCCAGCAGGGCTGTGGGATCGCACCGAGAAGCAGTGGCATGTCTTCGATATCGATGGAACCCGTGAGGCTGCCCGCCAACGCGCTTTACCGGCATCGGCCCAGAGCGCGCCTCGCACCCCAGCGCCGCTTACGTCCCTTGTGTGCCCCAGGCTACACCGGGCGTAAGCGAGGAGAAGTTGTCCGCTCCCGAACCACGATCTTGCAGGCTCATACTTACCAATGGCTCGGTTCGTTCGGTGGGTCAGGTAATGGCAAGCCCCGAGAGGAATTACGCCGAGCCGTGGCCCAGATCCAGCAGTACCTGGTGACCCATCAGTTGCCAGTAGCATCCGTGCTGCTGAGGCTCGACGGACTCTATGGGACCGGAGTCACCCTCTCGGACGTTGCTGGACTCGCGGTGGTCATGCGTGGCAAAGACTATCAGGTGCTTTCGCAGGCCCAGATCCAGTTTCGGCTCTCCCTTCCCCCAGATCAGCAGTTCAGCCGTCCGGAAAGTGCATACGTCCGTACCCTCTATGACTGCCCTGATGTCCTGGTGGGTCCAGGCGAGCAGCGCTGTCGGATCGTGGTGGCGACTCATCCCGCAGGACCGAAAAAGCATCGGGTGGGCGTCGAGCGTGATGGGATCGTCTATGAACTGTTCTTGACAACGCTGCCACAAGGAGCCTTCACCGCTGCCGATGTGGTCGCACTCTATTTGCATCGTGGCGCGTTTGAAAATGCACTCTGCGATGAAGATAGCGAGCAAGAGCCCGACCGTTGGTGCAGCCATACCGCCTGGGGTCAGGAGTGTTGGCAAATCGTTGCCCAATGGGTCTGGAACCTCCGACTGGAACTGGGTCACCATCTGCTCCCGGATCCCGTGCGTACCACCGAGTTTGCCCCTGCCCATCTGGCTGAACAGGCTTCAGGGGCCGACTTGGCTTCCCCGGTGCAGGGGTATGGACCAGCCGAAGTCGCTTCTTCCTGGAAAGCGGACCGCTTCTCTGGTCGCGACTTTGCCTTGCAGCCTGATGGCATGTTGCGCTGTCCCGCTGGGCAGAAGCTCTCGGCACATGAGCGGCGTCGAGAAGTCGATGGAAGCTTGCGGGTGGTCTATGCTGCCAGCATTCGTAGTTGTCGCCCCTGCCCGCTGCGCGAGCAGTGCCAATGGCAAGGCAAAACAACGATGAAGCCGCGTCAGGTGAGTGTGCTCCTGCATCCTCTCACAGTCGGGGTGGCTCCTGTGCTGTGGCGGGACTGGAGCCGCAGACGGCATCGCCGGGCCTGCATGCAGCTGCTTCCAGTCGTTTTTGCTCTCTCTTGCGGACTTCTTCCTCCGTTGTACATCACTTTCGCTCATCTAATCAGGATAAGCTCTTCAATTTCTCGTTGCGCACTTCGTGGGTATATCCAGGTCCCCAACCTACGAGAATACTGGAACGTGTAGAGATTGATGATACTACACTAGATCTTATTGTCGTTGACTTAGAGGATCGGCTACCTATTGGCCGCCCAACGCTAATGTACGCAATTGATGCTTACAGTGGCTTCCCTTGTGGTGTATACGTAGGATTTGAGCCACCGAGTTACCTTGCTGTCCAAAATTGTCTTCTTCACTGTATCCTTCCTAAGCAAGATTGCCAGAAAATCTATGGAACAAAGCACTCCTGGCCAGTTTATGGCTTACCTGAAACACTCATTGTAGATAACGGAAAGCACTATATTTGCCGTCACTTAGAGAATTCATGTGGCCAGCCAGGTATTAACGTAGAAGAGATGCCCGTAAAGACACCTTGGTTTAAAGCACGTATCGAGCGTTTTTTCCGTACTAACAATACTGGGCTCATACACAGCTTACCAGGCACAACTTTTTCAAATATTATTGAACGGGGCGATTATGACTCCCAAAAATATGCATGCATTTCCCTTGATGGTTTTATGGAACTACTTCATGTCTTCTTGCTCGATAAATATGCTCAAGAATGGCATGATGGCATAGGGGGATCTGGCGGCATTCCGGCGAAACTTTGGGAAGAGAACTTACAGAGTGGTTTTATTCCCTGTCTGCATGAAGATGCTCGAGGATTACGCTTCATTCTTTACCCAGGAGAATATCGCACTATCCAGAATACTGGTATAGATTTTGAGTCCCTCCGCTATCAACACACGAGCTTAACTCCGATCCGTAGTCGTTTGGAAAAGAAGAAAAAGGTATCCAAAGGGAAAAAAGATGATGAAAAAGAAGAGCAATCAGAAGATAATTTAGTTCATATCAAATATAATCCTGCGGATCTAGGTACTATATATGTCTATGACGATGAAAAGCATACCTGGTTAGATATTCCAGCTATAGATCAAAAATATTCTAAAGGACTATCGATCTGGAAACACCGTATTATTCGGAAATATCTGCTAAAGCGAAAAAAAGTGGTAAATATTTACGAGCTTGCCGCTGCGAAACAGCATATGCAGGAAATTGTAGAACGTGAGTACGCACTTACTCGTAAGAGTCGGGGGCGTAAAAAGGGAGCACGCTTCCTTGGAGTTGATGCATCAATCGTGTCCACCTCTTCAGAATATTCCCAGCCAGTTGCGACAGAGGATAAAGCACCTGAAGACATAAAGGAGAATGATGTGCAAGAAAATACTCCCGATAAGTCGGTGGAAGTTGTGCCTTCTGCCAATGGCTCTACTAATCCTCCTGCCCAAAAAGAAAGTAAAACTCGTAAGAGGAGAAAAAAGAAGAATACTTCTCAAACGGATAATAGTGCTCCAAGCCAAGTAGCATTTCAAGAAAGCTCGAACGAGGAGGGATGGGGAGGAGATTATGGATTACCATTCTAGCGAAATAATGTATGGAGGTGCTTTATGAGCGAATCAGATTCTCAACAAAACAACGATAAGAAGAAATTTTCACACGAGGAAGTATGTAAACTCTCTAAAGCTGAGCGTTTACGTTGGGTAGAGCAAATACGGGTCTTCTATCCACTATGGAAAGAAATTTCTAAGGAGATCCAAAGGTGTCATCAAATGAAAGCGATGGCTGCCGAACCGCAATGTATGCTACTGGTTGGACCTTCAGGAGCGGGAAAAAGCACGATTATTGGCTCTTATGCTCGGCAGTACCCTGCTATTTTTACAGACAAGGTAACATTAAGACCTGTTGTTATGGCTACTATACCTTCCCAAGCCAGTATCAGCAATTTAGAAATAGCACTTCTCAGGGCTTTAGGAGATCCCGCTGCAACAAGAGGCACAATAGGAGCAAGAGAGTATCGTCTATACAGATACTTTAAAGAGATGTGCAATGTAGAACTGCTGATCCTGGATGAGCTTCAACATTTTGTAGACCGAGATAACCAAAAAATATTGCTTGCAGCAAGCAACTGGCTAAAAACTTTTGTGAAAGAAACCAAAGTTTCCTGTGTCCTCGTGGGTCTACAAGATGAGGCGGAAGATGTTGTAGATGCTAACCCACAACTAGCACGCTTATTTGGCGATCCATATGTATTGGCCCCATTTGAATGGGATGAAACCAAGCCGGAAGCCACAAGAGATAAGTTTTGCATTTTTTTGAGCGAACTGGAAAAACTTCTACCACTCAAAGAGCCTTCTTACCTGGTTAACTATGAAATGGCTTTGCGCTGCTTTGCCGCCTGCGACGGCGTCATTAGCTATCTCATGGCGCTTATTCGAAGAGCTACATATCTGGCACTGGAGAAAGAATGCGAACACCTCGATCTTGATTTTTTATCCAAAGCCTTTACTCAAAGACTTGCTGGCGAGAGGCGTGGTATTCCAAATCCCTTTATTGGTGACTTACCAAATCTTGAAGAAATCAGGAAACGTAAGCCTAAGAAACAACAAGAAAAACACAACAAAAGAGGAACTAATCGGCGTAGTAAACCTCGTAACCCTGACGAACCTCCCGAAGAAAGAATGAAAGACATTTTCTGATTCTCTATTCAAGAGATGACATAAAAACTTCTTTAGAAAGAAGTAGGCACGTATGTAACTGCGTGGAGGCGATGGTAGTGAATGATCAAGAAAATACCCTAATAATGCGTACATCGATGATGGCAAATGAATCTTTACCTTCTCTTCTCAGACGTTTAGCAGAGCTGAACTGCTATGATCCATATGGCTTGTTCACTCAATTAATCAAAGAAAGAAGCTGTAACAGAGACAAGATTGAATTTCCACGCCAGGTTGCGACCTATCGAGATATAGCAGAACTTACACACATTCCTATTTCAGAGATACATACATCGTCAGCTCACTATTTTGCGGAGGTATTTACGCCGCCCGATACTAGGTACTTAGGAGTGACAGAAAAGATGATTCTGGATCTCGTTGAGGTAGGCTTACTGGCAGCGGAAAGGAACCCATCGGAAGGATATCCACGCTGGACGTTCAGTAAATTGTCGTTGATTAGCTGTGTGGAACAGTCTTGTAGATCTGATAGCAGCATCTCGGTCACTTTCTGTGGTCGGAATGAATGCCGCATCTGTATTGGCTCGAGTAGCGGAAGGTAATCTGCATGCATATTACCCAGCAAATCGAGATTTGGAGCTGCGATCGTTGCAGTTTAACTATGACGATATCCAACAGTGCGTGAATGCAATCAAATCAGAAAATGAATGGATGAGTAGAGAGGAGTTAGTCCAGCTATTGCAGATCAAGGATTGCACCTTGGCACGATGGGTACATACTGGCCTTATTCCTACTGCTATAACCTTTGGAAATGCCCAATATTTTGATCGAGAGATGGTGAAACGGTTCGTGGCTGATCATATTACTACAGAAGA
>WNFY01002862.1_pt1 | contig 17722 bp, 15 predicted proteins | sample 5400091 | NCBI WGS metagenome assembly WNFY01 (sample SAMN13153364, study PRJNA577476) | soil metagenome | isolation source: 60 cm soil or saprolite under grassland replicate 1 | place: USA:California | collected 2016-06-15
CCGGCGCCCCAGCCAGTTCACCGGCGTCCCCGGCCACAGCCGCGCGACGAGGCCGAAGCCCGGCTCGAGGAGCCACGCCCAGAGCTTCGCGGAGACCGCGGTCGGGATCGCCCACGGGATGAGCACGGCGGCGCGCAGGAGCCCGCGCCCGCGGACCGCGCGGTCGAGCACGAGCGCGAGCGGCAGCGCGAGCAGGAGCTCCGCCCCGACCGCCACCGCGGAGAAGTAGGCGGTGCGCGCGAGCGCGGCGAGGAAGCGATCGTCGGCGAGGAGCGCGCGGTAGTTCGCGAGCCCCACGAAGCGGTGCTCGTGGAAGACGAGCACGACGCGCTCGAGGCCCATGACGAACCCGGCGGCGACCGGGTAGAGGGCCACGCCGCCGAGCAGCACCGCCGCCGGCGCGACCAGGCGCCAGGCGGTGCGCGCGTCCTCGGCGGCGCGCGAGGTCATGGCGGCGCCGCCCCCGCGATGCGGTCCGCCTGCCGCTGCGCCCGCCGCAGCGCCTCCTCGGGCGACCGCAGCCCGGTGAGCGCCGCGGAGAGCTCGCCCTGCAGCGCGTCCGCGACGAGCTGGTAGTACGGGCTCACCGGCCGCGGTCGCGCCCGCTCCACCATCGGGAGCAGCGCCGCGATGCGCGGCGCGCCGGCGCGGAGCCGCGGGTCCTCGTAGAGCGCCCGGCGCGCGGGGTTGCGAGCGTAGTCGAGCGCGAGGACGAGCCCCGCGTCGGGCGAGGTGAGGTGCGCCACGAGCCGCTCCGCCGCCGCGCGCCGCGGAGGCGGCGAGCGCGCCGAGACGGCGAGCTGCCAGCCCCCGAGCGCGCCCGGCCCCGGCGCGCCGCCCTCGCTGGGCAGCGGCGCGATCCCGACGCGGCCTCGCACCGGCGAGCCCTGCGCCTCGAGCTCCCCGAGCGCGTAGGGCCAGTTGCGCATGAAGACCGCCTCGCCCTGCTGGAAGCGCCGGCGCGAGTCCTCCTCGGCGGCGGAGGTGACGGAGGGCGGCGAGACGCCCGACGCGACGAGGTCGCGCAGCCACCCGACCCCCGCGCGCCCCTCCGGCGTGTCCACGACGAGCCGGCCCTCGCGCAGGGTCTCGCCGCCGTGGCCCCAGATCGCCTCGAAGGCGTTGCAGTCGAGCCCTTCGTACTGGCGCCCCTGCCACAGGAAGCCCGCGAGCCCGGGGCTCCGCGCCATCGCGGCGCGCGCGAGGCTTCGGAGCTCGTGGTACGTGCGCGGCGCGCGCGGCACGAGATCGGTGCGCCAGTAGAGGATCCCGACGTCCACGTACCAGGGCACCGCGAAGGTCCGCTCGCCGAGGATGACGGCCTCGGCCGCGCCCGGGAGCAGCTCGGCCCGCAGGCGCGCGGGCGGGAACGCGCCGCTGAGGTCGGCGATCCAGCCGGCGCGCGCGAACTCCGCGACCCAGATCACGTCCACGACGAGGACGTCGAGGTCCGCGGCGCCGCCCTCGAGCGCGGTGACGAAGAGCTGGTGCGCGAGGTCGGAGGCGTTCGGCATCGGCTCCGCCACGAGCTCGACGTCCGGGTTCGCCTGCTGGAAGCGCGCGAGCAGCTCGCGGAACGGCTCCGGTGCGCCCCACAGCGGCCCGTACTTCAGGACGAGACGGACCCGCCCCGCAGCCTCCGGCGCTTGCCTCTCCGAGCAGCCGAGCAGGGCCGCCATCACCGCGAAAGCACTGAGGAGCGCGCGGCGCATCGCCGAAACCTAGTCATCAAATCCGCGGGAGCGGATCGCCCCGGTGGACGTCTCGCCGCACCCGCTGGCGGGAGGTCCCCGTCGCCTCGGGCGGATTCCCGAGGCCGCCTCCGGCGTTTCGACCCGCGCTCCCCGGCGCTCCGGGCGCGCCGGCGCCGGACTCTTTCCATACACGCTGGGTGATCGTCCCAATATCGGGGAACGCGCGAATGCGAGAGATTGGCATCGTCGAGGCGGAACGAAGGCCAACGCAGCACGAGCCGAGGAGAAGGACACCATGACGAGCCTGAACGCCGGAACGAGGGTGAACAAGGGTTACTACTTCAGCACGAAGACCTGGGCGCTCCAGCCGGTGCCGCACGACGGCGAGCCGCTGCCGGGCGTGGCGGGTGAGCGCTACTTCCACATCCCGCTGCTGCTCGCCTTCGTGGTCGCCCCGCTCATGGGCGCCGCGTTCCTGATGTTCCTCCCCTTCATCGGCTTCTACCTCGCCATCCACGCGCTGCTCCGCCCGGTGGCGAACCTCTTCCACCGCTCCGCGACCGAGATCGCGGCGACCCTCCAGCCCGCCTGGCAGCCCGGCGAGGCGCACCTCACCGGTCAGCGCGCGGAGGAGGACGGGGTGGAGGAGAAGGGACCGCCCGCCGCCGAGGACGACCTCGCGAAGCTGGAGCGCGAGATCCAGGCGAAGCGCGGCGAGCGCAGCTGACGGCGACCCTCACACACGCGACGCACGGGAGACGGCCATGACGACCTACGCTGGTGGCACCCTGGTGAAGAGCGGCTACTACATCGACCCGAGCACGTTCACCTTCGCGAACGTCGAGAAGGACGGCGGGAAGCTGCCGGGGGGCGCCCGGGCGAGCTGGATGCGCGTGCCGGTGGTGCTGGTGCTCGCGGCGGCGCCGGTGCTGGGCGGCCTCTTCGTGGTGGCGCTGCCCTTCATCGGCTTCGGCCTCACGGCCTACGCCATCGGCAAGAAGCTCGGCCTCCACGCGAAGGAGGGCGCGAAGGAGCTCGCCGCCACCATGTCGCCTGGCCTCGTGGCCGGCGAGGCGCACCTCACCGGCAAGCCGGCCGAGACCGAGGAGGGCGCGGCCGCGGAGGCCGGCGCGGAGGTCGAGGCGCTGGCCAGGGAGATCGAGACGAAGCGCAACGCGAAGAGCTGACTTTTTAGGCGAGCGAGGGGCGCCGGCGAGGCCTGCCGGCGCCCTTCCCTTTCGTGCTAAGCCCTTTCGTTCCTCGCCCGACGCCGCTCTCCGCGGCACATCGTCCGCTCGACATGCGCTCGCCACCGCCCCGGCTCCGCCTCGCCCTCACGCTCGCCCTCGCCGCCTGCGCCTCCCGCGCCGGCCCGCCCGCGGGCGCCATGCTCCACCGAGACCACCCGCTCGCGGGGCGCACGTTCGACGTGCGCGCGGCGCGCTTCGCGGACCTGCCCGCGCTCGAGGCGGCGCTCCGTCCCGCCGACTTCGTCCTCCTCGGCGAGACGCACGACAACCCCGACCACCACCTCCTGCAGGCGCGGCTCCTCGGCGCGCTGGTGGCCGCCGGGCGGCGGCCGGCGGTCGCCTTCGAGATGCTCGACGTCCAGCAGCAGGCGGCGGTGGACGCGGCGCTGGCTCGCGCGCCGCACGATCCCGACGCGCTCGCCGAGGCGGTGGGGTGGGCGAAGAGCGGCTGGCCGGCGTTCTCGCTCTACCGGCCCGTGTTCGAGGCCGCGCTCGACGCCGGCCTCCCCATCGTCGCGGTGAGCCTCACGCGGAAGCAGGCGCGTGAGGTGGTGTCGCGCGGCAGCGAGGCCCTCACGCCCGCGGTGCGCGCCCTCCTCGAGCGCGAGGGGCCCTTGCCGGAGGAGGTGGCGCGGAAGCTGCGGGCCGAGATGGCCGAGTCGCACTGCAACGAGCTGCCCGGGGCCATGCTCGATCCGATGGTGCTCATGCAGCGCGCCCGCGACGCGACGATGGCGACGCGCCTCGCCGAGGCGGCGCGGCCCGCGGGCGTCCTCGTCCTGGGCGCGGGCCACGCGCGCGTCGACCACGGCGTGCCGGCGCACCTGGCGCTCGTCGCCCCGGGGCGGCGGTCGATCTCGGTGGGATTCCTCGAGGTCGACCCCGCGAAGCGCACGCCGGACGCCTACGCGGAGGAGTTCGGCGCGGGAGGCCTGCCCTTCGACTACGTCGTCTTCACGCCGGCCGCGGCCCGCGCGGACCCGTGCGAGAGCCTGCGCAAGCGCCCGAAGCCGCGGGTAGCGGGGTGACGCGCCTCGCGTGGAGGCCACGCTGCTCCCGCCCGGTCGCGGGGGGAGCGGGCGCTCACCTCGGCGGCTCCGGCTTCACGACGCGCAGGTGCCGCTTCGGGGGCGTGAGCTGCGGCTGGAAGATCTCGAAGCCCGCTTCGCGCCAGGTCCGCTCGTACTCGGCGAGCGACTCGTCCGGGCGCTCGATGACGTGCGTGCCCTCGTCGAGCACGAAGACGCCGTCCTCGGGCCAGTACTCGATGTCCTCGACGAGGAACGTGCACGTCTCGCCGAAGCGCAGCTCGAGCCCGATGAACGGCGCGAACGGGAGGAGCAGCTTCTTGTGCGCACCGAGCACCTCGCTGCCATGCTGGACGAGCGTGTAGAGCTCCACCTCGAACCCGGAGGCGGTCACGGGGGTCCCCCCGCGCCGAGGGCCTGCCCTGCCGACTCCGGTACTCGGCGGGATGGAGTTGTGGCACCATGCCGCCTTCGCGCACACGCGTTGTCATCCTGCCTTGCTGAGGTGCTCATGTCCCGAAGGCCCGTCCTCCTGCTCTCCCTCGTCGTAGGGTGTTCGCTCGCGGCGTGCAAGCGCAGCGAGCAGCCGGCCCCCCCCCCGCCCAGCGTGCCGCCGGCGATGGCCCCGGGAGCTGGCGTCGACTACCAGCAGCGGATCCAGGCCGCGCAGGCGGTGGTCGCGCAGGACCCGAAGAACGTGGCCGCGTGGATCGAGCTCGGGAACGACTACTTCGACACGAAGCAGCGGGAGAAGGCCATCGACGCCTACGCGCGGGCGCTGGACCTCGAGCCCAACAACCCCGACGTCCTCACCGACCAGGGCGTCATGTACCGCGAGATCGGCGAGTACCAGAAGGCGATCGCGAACTTCGAGCGCGCGAACAAGCTCGACCCGAAGCACGTGCAGAGCCTCTTCAACATGGGCGTCGTCTACTCGAAGGACCTGAAGAACCCCGACAAGGGCATCGAGGCGTGGCGCAAGGTCATCGAGCGCGCGCCGACGAGCCCGCAGGCGGCGCAGGCGAAGCAGGCCATCGAGGAGTACAAGCAGAGCGCCGCCTCGCGCCAGTGACCCTGGCGAGCGGGGCGGCCCCCGTGGTCACGCCGCCTGGAAGGGCGGCATCGGGCAGCCCAGCGAGCTCGAGATCGCCCTCAGGACGCCCGCCTCGTCCGACGTGACGCGCGCGTCGGCCACCGCGCACGCGACGCAGCCGCGGAGGACGCGCTGCTTCACGTCCGGCGCCGCCTCGTCGAGCGCGGCCAGCGCCCGGTCGGCCGACGCGGCGCCGAGCCTCGCCGCCGGGAGGAGCGTCCACCGCCCGCGCACGCCCAGCTCCGCCGCGCCCGCCTCGAGCGCCGCCTGCGCCGCCGCCGCGTCGCGGGCGCCTGCCCGCGCGAGGAGCGACAGGATCTCGAGGCACTCCACCTCGACCTGCTCGACGGCGCGATAGCGGACGGCGGTCCGCCCACCCGAGAGCCGCCGCTCGATGCGGCGGACGACGGCGCGCTGGAGCGCCCACTCGAAGACGGTCAGGCGGCCGTGGGCGTCGGCGAGCTCGTGCAGCTCGGCGCGGAGCGCCGCGAGCTGGGGCGCCGAGAGCGCGTCGAGCGCCGGGAGCGCGAGATCGAGGAGGGCGACGCGCCGCTCGCGGCCGACCCGGTCGAGCGCGGGCAGGAGCCGCCGCAGCTCACCGAGCGCCCCGGGCGGGAGCGCGACGCGCCCCAGCTCCGCCTCCCGCTGCGCGGGATCGGGAGCGAGGAGGAGACCGCACACGAGGGCGCGCGCGGCGAACGGCTCGCGGGCGGCCGCGACCAGCTCCGGCGGCAGCTCGGACAGGATCCGGCTCGCGCGCAGGAGCGGCGCCGGGCGGAGGGCGCCCACCCGCGCCACGACCTCGCGCGGCGTCCGCGCGAGAGACGGCGCCGCGGTGGCGGCAGCCACCTGCTCCGCCGCTCCACCCGGCTCGAGGCGGCGGATGCGCTCCTCGAGCGGCGGGTGCGGCGCGAACCAGCGCTCGAGCACCCCCGACACACCGTTGGCGAAGAGGAAGTGGCTCGCCTCGAGAGCCGCCGGCGCGGAGAGCATCGAGCCCTCGCGCGCGACCTTCCGCAGCGCGCCGGCGAGGCCGTCCGGATTCCTCGTGAACTGGACGGCCGCCGCGTCCGCGAGGTACTCGCGCTCGCGCGAGACGGCGAGGCGCACGAGCTGCCCGCCCATCTCGCCCACCCAGCCGGCCACGCTCACGAGGAGCCCGAACACGAAGGCGATGAACCGGGGCTGCTCCGCCTCCCGATCGGTGCGCCCGCCGCGCAGGGCGCCGTCGAGGACGACGCGGCCGATGAGGCTCAGGATCGTGAGCCCGCCGACGAGCCCCATCAGGCGCAGGTTGAGCTTCATGTCGGAGTTCAGGACGTGGGAGAGCTCGTGCGCCACGACGCCCTGAAGCTCGTCGCGCGATAGCTTGTCCAGGGCGCCGCGCGTCACCGCGATGACGGCGCGCCCCGGCGAGAGCCCTGCCGCGAGGGCGTTGATCCCCTGCTCGCGCTCGAGCACGAAGAGGCGTGGCACCGGGAGCCCGGAGGCGATGGCCATCTCCTCGACCACGTTCCACAGCTGCCGCTCCGCTCCCGCGGCGGAGCCCCGGTCGAGCGGCGTGCCGCCCATCATCCGCGCCACCGCCTCGCCCCCGTCCCGCGACAGCGTCACGAGGTGGTAGACGCTGCCGACGCCGGTGAGGGCCGTCACGCCTGCGGCGGCCCCCAGGAGGAGCCCGGGGCTCCACGACCCCGGCGGCGCATGCGAGAGCAGGTTCGCCGGGACGAGCAGCGCCAGGTAGACGAGCGCGACGACGAGGAGGAGCGCCAGCCCGAACGACACGACGAGCAGGGCCGAGCGCCTGCGCGCGGCGTGCTGGCTCGCGAAGAAGTCGATCGTCGCGCGCGAGCTTCCCATGCTCGTGGCGCCGCCGCCGGGCTAGAACGACACCTTGACGGCCTCGCGCTCGGTCGCGGAGGCGGCCTCGTAGGCGGCCGCCTCGCGGAAGCCGAACGGGCCGGCGACGACCGTGCCAGGGAAGGACTCGCGCGCGACGTTGTAGTCCATGACCGCGTCGTTGTAGGCCTGCCGCGCGAACGCGATCCGGTTCTCGGTGGAAGCGAGCTCCTCCATGAGGCGCGCCATCGTCTCGTTCGCCTTCAGGTCCGGGTAGGCCTCCGCCACGGCGACGAGGCGGGACAGCGAGGCGGAGAGCGCGCCCTCGGCGCCCGCGACCGCCCTCATCGCCTGCGCGTCGCCGGGAGCCGTGGCGGCGCGGTGCGCCGCGGCCGAGGCCTCGCCACGCGCGCGGATCACCGCGTCGAGCGTCTGGCGCTCGTGCGCCAGGTAGCCCTTCGCCGTCTCGACGAGGTTCGGGACGAGGTCATGGCGACGCCGGAGCTGGACGTCGATCTGGCTGTATGCGTTGCGGTACGCGTTGCGGCGCGCGACGAGCCCGTTGAAGACCACGACGGCCAGGGCGGCGACGAGCGCCACCACCGCGAGGACGACGAGTGCGACCATGGTCCCTCCTCCCGTGCACGCGGCACGACCGGGCCAGGATGTCACAGGTTGCGGACGGCCCCGAGCGGGATCGACATGGACGGCGCCGGCCGGCGTAGATGTGGGCTCGCGCCCGACGGAGGCTCACCGATGACGACGCCCCGCTTCTCCCGAAGCGCCGCCCTGATGCTCTTGCTCGCGGCGGCGCCGGCCGCCGGCGCGAAGGAGCGCTCCGAGATCCCCGACAAGTACAAGTGGAATCTGACCGACCTGTACCCGTCGGAGCAGGCCTGGTCCCAGGCGAGGGCCGATCTCGCGAAGCGCGTCCCCCAGCTCGCCCGCCACCGCAGTCACCTGGGCGACTCGGCCCAGGCGCTGCAGCGCGGCCTCGACGAGATGTTCGGCATCGACCGGGACCTGTCGCGCCTCGCCGTCTACGCGAGCTCCGTCTCGGACGAGGACACGCGCGCGGCGCGCCCGCGCGAGCTGCGCCAGGCCGCGGAGCAGCTCGCGGTCACGTTCGACGCCACCTCGTCGTACGTCCGGCCCCAGCTCCTGCAGCTCCCGGCGCGCAAGGTGAAGGCGTTCCTGGGCGAGAACCCGAAGCTCGCGCCCTACCGGTTCTTCCTGGAGGACACGCTGCGCTGGAAGCCGCACACGCTCGGGCCGGGCGAGGAGCGCGTCGTCGCCGAGGCGGGCAGCGTCACCGGCACGGGCGGCTCCGTGTACGGCGTGTTCAAGGACGCGGACCTGCCGTACCGGACGGTGAAGCTCTCGACCGGCGAGGAGGTGCGCATCGACCCCTCCGCGTTCATGTTCCACCGCGCCTCGCGCGTGCGCGAGGATCGCGACAAGGCCTTCGACGCCTACTTCGGCGCGCTGCACGAGTACCAGCGGACGATGGGCGCCACGCTCTACGCGAACGTGCAGAGCCACCTCTTCACGAAGAAGGTGCGCGGGTTCCCCTCGGCGCTCGACGCGGCGCTCTTCAAGGACAACATCCCCACCACCGTCTATCGACGGCTCGTCGCCGACGTGCGCCGGAGCCTCCCGACCTTCCACCGCTTCCTCGCGCTGCGCAGGAAGATGCTCGGCGTCGACGTGCTGCGGTACCAGGACCTGTACGTCCCCGTCGTCGCGGCCGTGGACATGCGGTTCGACCCCGACGAGGCGCGCGGCATCACGCTCGACGCGGTGGCGCCCCTCGGCGAGGAGTACGTGGCGGCCCTGAAGAAGGGGTTCGAGAGCGGCTGGACGGACTACCTCCCCTCGACCGGGAAGCGCGCCGGCGCGTATTCCACCGGCGTCTACGGCGTGCACCCGTACCAGCTCCTCAACTTCAACGGCCGGTACGAGGACCTCTCCACGCTGGCGCACGAGTCGGGGCACTCCATCCACACCTGGCTGGCGGCGAACGCCCAGCCCTACCCCACGTCCGACTACGCCATCTTCGTCGCCGAGGTCGCCTCGACGCTCAACGAGAACCTCCTCCTCCACCACATGCTCGAGAAGGCGAAGGACGACCCGACCCGCCTGTCGCTCCTCGGCAACTACCTCGACAGCCTGCGCACGACCATCTTCCGCCAGGTGCAGTTCGCGGAGTTCGAGCTCGCCATCCACGAGATGGCCGAGCGCGGCGAGACGCTGACGGGCGAGAACCTGTCGGCGCTCTATCTGAAGACCGTCCGCGAGTACCACGGGCACGACCAGGGCACGTGCCGCGTGGACGACCTCGCCTCCTCGGAGTGGGCCGGCGTGCCGCACTTCTACCGGAACTTCTACGTCTACCAGTACGCGACGAGCCTGGTCGCCTCCATCTCGCTGTCGAAGGGCATCCGCGACGAGGCGGCGCGCGGCGAGACGAAGCACCGTGACGCTTACCTGCGCATGCTCCGCTCCGGCAGCTCGAAGTACCCGGTGGACCTCCTGCGCGAGGCAGGCGTGGACATGACCACGTCGGCGCCGTTCGAGGCTGCCATGGTCGAGATGAACGCGACGATGGACGAGATGGAGCGCATCCTCGCCCGCCAGCCCCCTCCGGCGAGGTGAGCCGCGCGCCGGACGGCGTGACGGGGCCCTTGACGCGCCCCCGCGGCGAGCGCTCCATGGGCGCCGTGCCACCGCCCCGGACGCTCCCCGATCTGCTCGCCTTCGTCCGCCGCCACACGCGGCCCGCGCCGGTGCCGCTCGCGCCCGAGCTCATGCTCTACCAGGCGACCGAGCTCACCCCGCTCTGGTACGCCACCTCGGAGGGGCTCGAGGATTGGGACCCGGCGCCCTTCTGGGCCTTCCCATGGGCTGGCGGACAGGCCCTGGCGAGGCACCTGCTCGATCACCCCGAGATCGTCCGCGGGCGCACCGTGTTCGACTTCGCCACCGGGAGCGGCCTCGTCGCGATCGCCGCCGCGCGCGCGGGCGCCGCGCACGTCGTCGCGTCCGACCTCGACCCGTTCTGCGAGGCGGCCGTGCGCCTCAATGCGGAGCTGAACCGGGTCGCGGTCGAGTTCCGCGGCGACGATCTGCTGGGCGATCCGCTCGACGGCTTCGACGTGGTGCTCGCGGGCGACGTCTTCTACGAGCGCCAGCTCGCGGAGGAGAGCGTCGCGTGGCTCGCGAAGCTCGCCGCCCGCGGCGCGACGGCGCTCGTGGGCGACCCGGGCCGCAACTACTCGCCGGGGGGCCTCGTGCCCCGCGCCGCGCACGACGTGCCGACGTCGCCCGAGATCGAGCACAGCGACGTCATGCGAGCGCGCGTGCTGGAGGTCATCCCGGCCGTGGCGGTCCGCGCGGGGTGACCGCGCCGTCTCACTATTAGTGCGCCCAGGTGCCCTGGGCGGGCGCTTGTTGCGGCCTCGCCGAGCCGCGCGGGCGCGGCGGCGTCGCCGCGAGGAGGTCGCGCAGCGCCTCGAGCGAGAGCGGCTTCGGGAGCAGCCCCGCCACGCCCGCCCGCTGGGCCTGTTCGGGCGGGATCTCGCGGCTCCAGCCGCTCACGAGGTAGAGCGGCGTGCGCGGGGCGAGCGCGTGCAGCTCGCGCGCGACCTGCCAGCCGTCCGGCGGGGGCATGCCGATGTCGCACAGCACGAGGTCGAACCGCTCTCCCGCCGTGAAGCGCGCGATGGCCTCGGCGCCCGACGCGGCGAGCTCCACGCTCTCGCCGAGATGCTCGAGCGCGAGGCCGGCCGCCTCGAGCACGTCGGGATCGTCGTCCACCACGAGGACGTGGAGGGGCTTGCCGGCGGAGGCGTCCCGGCCCTGGCCGGCGCGGGAGGCGGCCGGCGGCGGCGTGAGCGCGGGCGCGACCGCGGAGCGGCCCGCCGCGTCCTCGAGCCGGCTCACGCGCGCCGCCGCCTCGTCGACCATGCGGGAGAGCGCGCCCAGGCCGTCCTCGGTGGCGCCGCCCAGCATCTGCCCGCGGAGCGAGGCGAGGCGCAGCGCCATGGTGTGCAGGACGTTGTTGATCTCGTGTGCGGTCGCGGACGCGAGGTCGCCGACCGCGCGCAGCCGCTCGCGCTCGGCCGCGTCCGAGCGGGCGCGCTCCTCCTCGCGCTCGGCGCGCACCGCCTCCGTCACGTCGCGCGCCATGGCGAGGAAGAGCGGCACGCCGGGGCGATCGAGCTGCTCCAGGCGGATCTCGATGATCTCGTCGTCCCCGCGGGCGAACCGCACCTCGCGGACGCGCGCGCCGTCGTGCGCCATCGCGCCGGCCTCGCCGATCGCGAGCGCGTGCAGGTGGGGGTAGAGGACGCCCTCGCACCGCCATGGGCCGGCCCGGCGCTCGAGCGCCAGCCAGCGGATGTTCCGGACGAGGAACCCGCCGCTCCGGAGGAGCGCCATCCCGGTGCGGCTCCGGCGGATGGCCGAGAACGCCAGGGAGAGCGCGCCGCGCTCGTGGCCCACGTCGGCGCCGTAACGGTCGACGAGGGCACGGTACTTTTTGCAGAGCGACCGGTATTTCGCGATGAGCACCGAGTGCTCGCTGTGCGGTTGCTCCTTCATCGCGTGGCGGGCGCGTCGCGAGGACGCTCCCTTCAGGTCAGCATGGGGAGCACGCGCCACATGTGCACGGGAACGCCGGGATGTCCCTGGCGGGTGAGCTTCCGGACGCGGAGCAGGCGGGGAGCCGATCGGGAGCGCCGCTACGAGATCTTCTCCCGGCGCGAGCCCGTCCGGCGCTCGCGCTCGCGCTTCTCGGCGGCCTCGCGCAGCCGCTCCTCCGCGAGGAGGACGGCGCGCGTGGTGTCCTCGACGATGATGACCGACCCGAGCGCCCGCTGGTCCTCGACGAGCGGCACCGCCGAGAGCGCCGCGTGCCCGCGTCCACCGCCGGGCCGCTCGTACTGGATGTCCTCGACGCGCAGCGCGAGCTGCTTCAGGAGCTTCTTGCGGATCTCCTTCATGAGCGCCCGCGCCAGGATCGGGACGCGCAGCGTCCAGAGGAGTTGCCCGACCGCCTCCGCCTCGGTCAGCCCGAGGAGCCGTTCGGCGGCGAGGTTCCAGACCGTGATCCGCCCCTGCGGGTCGAGGACGGCCACCGCGGCCGAGAGGCTGCGGATGATGGTGCGCTGGTGGAAGGAGAGAAAATTCAGCTCTTCGGTCCGGTGCGCCAGCTCGCGGTTCGTGGCGTCGAGCTCGGCGTTGGTGGACTGCAGCTCCTCGTTGGTCGTCTCGAGCTCCTCGTTCGCGGACTGCAGCTCCTCGTTCGCCGACTGCAGCTCCTCGTTCGTCGTCTCGAGCTCCTCGTTCGAGGACTGCATCTCCTCCGTCGCGGTCCGGAGGTCCTCGACCGATCGGTCGCGCTCCTCGCGGGCGGCTCGGAGCGTCTCGTCCATGCGGCGCAGCGCCGTGACGTCCTGCCCCACGTAGAGGAGACCGACCACCTCGTTCCCGGCGTCACGCAGCGGCGTCACGTCCACCGACAGCGTGACCGGCTCGCCGTCGCCGCGATCGATCGTGCCCTCCGCGCTGCGGCGGTCGGCCTTGCCTTCGCGCACCTGGGCGGTCTTCTCGACGAGGAGGTCGCCGGCGAGGCCGGGGAGCCCGAGCGCGGTGATGCGCTTCCCGTGCACGTCGGCGGCGGTGCGCTTCCAGAGCCGGGCCGCCGCCGCGTTCCAGAACGAGACGGCGCCGTCGACGGTGGTCGCGAGGACGGGGTACGGGACGGCGTCGAGCAGCTCGCGGTGGAACTGGCCCAGCGCCGACAGGTCGTCGCGCGTCTGCCGCACCGCGCGCGAGACGTCCTCCTGCTCGAGCAGCCCCGCCAGGCGCTCCTCGTCGAGGAGCTCGCGGCCGTTCGTGCTCCCGCGGCGGTAGACACGGCGCTGGAGGTCGATCGGCTCGAAGACGTTGGCGGCGAACGGGATGAGCTCCGACTTGCCGAGGACGAGGACGCCGTCCGGGCGCAGCGCGTAGTGGAAGCGCGAGAGCACGCGCTTCTGGAGCCGCGCGTCGAGGTAGATGAACACGTTCCGGCACAGCAGGAGGTCGAGCCGCGAGATGGGCGCGTCGGAGACGAGGTTGTTCACCCCGAAGACCACCATGCGCCGGATGTCCTTCTTGACCGCCCAGCCCTCCGGCACCTGGGTGAACCAGCGCGCGAGCCGGTCCTTTGGGAGGTCCTCGACCGCGGCCCGGGGATAGATGCCTCGGCGCGCCATGGCCACCGCCGCCTCGTCCACGTCGGTCCCGAACACCTTCACGTTGGCGGTGGCGGCGGCGGGACCGAGCGCCTCGGCGACGAGGATCGCGACGGAGTAGGCCTCCTCCCCGGTCGCGCACCCGACGCTCCAGATCCTGAGCTCCTCGCCGGCCTGCTTCTTCTTGATGAGCGGGGGGAGGACCTTCCTCGCGATGAGATCCCACGTCTCTGCATCGCGGAAGAACGAGGTCACCTTGATGAGCATGCGCGAGACGAGGGCGTCGTACTCCTCCGGCGCCCGGTCGAGCAGCTCGGCATACTCGCTCATGCTGCGGCACCGGCGCTCGCTCATGCGGCGCTCGATCCGCCGCTGCAGGGTCGCGCGCTTGTAGTTGCGGAAGTCGAAGTTGCGGGCGCCCCGGATCTTCTCCAGGATGTCCTCGAGCACGTCGCGGTCTCCTGCCAAACGGACCTCCTCGCGATCAGTCGATGTCAGCGCCGCGGCCACGCTCGACGGCGAGCTGCAGCGCGGCCGGGAGTCGTGCGAGCGGCAACACGTGCTCCGCGCCGCCGGCCATGATGGCCGCGGAGGGCATCCCGCCGAACTCGGCCGTCTCCGGATCCTGGGCGAAGGTGATTCCGCCGTGCTCGCGGACCGCGCGCGTCCCGAGCGCGCCGTCCGTTCCGGTCCCGGAGAGCACGATCGACCCGACCCGCGAACCGAAGGCCTCCGCCGCGGAGGCGAAGAGGACGTCCGCGGCCGGCCGCAGGCGCAGGACCTCCGGCGACTCGGTGAGGCGGGTGTGACGGTGCGTCACGGTGAGGTGCCGGTTCGGCGGCGCGACGTAGACCGTCCCCATGTGGAGCGCACCGCCGTGCACCGCCGCCGCCACCCGGAGCCTGGTCTTGCGCGCCAGGATGTTCGCGACGAGGCTCGGCGTGCGCGGCGAGACGTGCAGCACGACCATCACCGTCGCCGGCAGGCCCGGCGAGAGCGGCGCGAGCAGCTCCTCCAGCGCCATCAGGCCGCCGGCGGACGCCGCGACCACGATGACGTCGATGCGCTTCTCCGCCCAGGCCACCGCGCGCGCGCGGACGCGGGTCTCGAGGTCGTCGAGCGCCGCCAGCGCGCGCGTTCGGCGGCCCTCGTCGAGCTCGCCGGCGAACTGCGCCTCGACGGCGCGCCGCCACACGGCGAACACGAGCCCGACCTCCCGCTCGCTCGCGGCGGCGAAGGCGCCCTCCCGGACGGCCGCGTCCACGGCGCTTCGCAGCCCGCCGTCGCCCTTCACGGCGAGCGCGAGCAGCCGAACGAACTGCGCCGCCTCGTCCGCGAGCCGCTCCGGCGACGAGCGCGCGCGCACGCGGACGAGGCCCGCGGAGATCGCGCTCGTCTCGAGCGCATCCGTCGCGAGCGCCAGGGCGGCGGCCAGATTGCTCGCCTCGGACGCGTCGCGGGCGGAAGCGCGCCTCGGTCGCGTCACTCGCTGGCGCACGCCCACACGATCCTCCTCACGCTGTACCCGGCGTCGTCACATCGATGGCCGGCCGGACGCCGTTCTCGCGCGGCCCGCCGCGCAGCCGCACTCGGCCATCCTGGACGACGAGGTGGTGGTCGGGCGGAGCGACCAGGATGCGGCCCGGCCGCAGGCGATCGCCGTCCCGCGCCTGGGCCGCCTCGAGCGGCCCCTTGCGCGCGAGGATGCCGGCGAGCCCGCTCGCCGCGCCGGGGGCGAGGTGGAGGACGACGAGGACGGGCGCGCCGAGGTCGGCGGGGAGGCGCCCGACCAGGCGGATGAGCGCCTCGATGCCGCCTGCCGACGCGCCGATGCCGATGAGGCGTCCGCTGCCGTTCCACGCGCTCTGACGCTTCGGGCTCATGTCTCGACACTCCGCCGATGAAACCTACGCACGGCCGTCGCGTGTCCGGCGACCCGCTCCCTGCGAGGCCGGAGAACGGACGTGCCAGGAGCGATTCCGGGTACACTCGACGTCCGCCGATGGCTCACCGGCGGTTTCGACACGGGTCGAGCGCGATGCCTCGCTGCAGCCGACAGGGATGTACCGAGGAGGCCGAGTTCAGGCCGGTGCTGCTCCTCGTCATGGCGGGCAGCGTGCTCGGCCACCGCATCCGGCTCGACATCCAGGTGTGCGAGGCGCACCGGCGCGCGCTGCGGCAGAGCTTCTCCGGAGTGCACGGCCAGGTGCTGGTCGAGCAGGCGCTGAAGGACCGCAAGCGCGGCACGCCCGACTGGGCGCGGTCCCGCCTCTACTTCGAGCGCGTCCACTAGGGCCCAGGGGGCAGGCGAGAGAACCCCCGCATCGGCGGTAAGATGGCGGTGTGGAGTTCAGCGAGCGCGACATCGCCGCCATGTACGACGAGCTGCGCCAGCTCGTGCGCGGGACTCGGTTCGGCCGGATGGGGACGCTCTCCGGGACGGCGCTCACGAACGAGGCGCTGGCGCGCCTCTTCCTCCGCGCACGGCCGGACGAGGCGGCGCGCGAGGCGAAGGCGCCGCTCGTCTTCGAGAGCAGGGACCACCTCCTCCGCTCGTTCTTCGCCGCGGTCCGGAGCGCGCGCATCGCGCACCACTGGCGCAACGCGCGCCACAACCCGGTGGACGTCCTGCGCACCAACGTCCTCCTCTACTCGGTGGAGCGCGCGGCGCGCTTCCCCGAGCTGGAGGACGCGCTGGCGGTGGCGGAGATCGCCGTCGTGCACCGGCTGCTCGAGGAGCTGCGCGAGGACGCCAACGTGGCGCCGCGCGAGCGCATCGCGAAGGTCGTCGAGCTGCGGGTCCTGGGCGGCGTGCCGAAGCACGAGGCGGCGCGCATGCTGGGCGTCGCGCGGAGCACCGTCGACGCCGACCACGCCTTCTTCCAGCGCTGGGCGTCGGTGCACGTGGCGCACGACCGCGCCGAGGTGCGCCGCGCGCTGGAGCGCCTGCGCGCGGATCGGAACGTCCGCGAGGCCGAGCTCATCGCGCGCGCCGCCGAGCTCGCGCTGTTCGAGTACCTGCCCGAGGCCCGCCTGGCGGCGAAGCTCGGGCGTCCGGTCGCGGACGTCCGCCGCTGGCTCGCCTTCCTCCGCGGGTACGTCGAGCAGGGCCACGGAGCCGGGGCGCGCTACGAGATCCTCGGGCTCATCGGCGCCGGCAGCCAGGCCGAGGTCTACCAGGCCCGCCGGCTCGACCTCGATCGCCTCTGCGCGCTGAAGGTGTTCCGGAGCGTCGCCGATCCCGCCTTCGTCGAGCGCGTCCGCGCCGAGGCAGGGCTCATGGCGCGCGTCCTCTCGCCCCATGTGGTCACGGTGTTCGACGCGGGCGACCTCGGCGACGGCCGCTTCTTCATCGAGATGGCGCTCTGCGCCGAGCCGGACGTGGAGGGCGCTCCGGGGGCGGTCGCGCTCGGGCGCTCGCTGCGCGCGCACGTCGCCGAGCGCGGCCCCCTCGCGGCCGACGAGGCGGCGCGCCTGCTCCAGCCCATCTGCGCGGCGGTGGCGGCTGCGCACCGGGCCGGCGTCGTGCATTCCGACGTGAAGCCGGAGAACGTCCTCGTGCTGCCGAAGAGCCGCCGGGCCATGCTGGCCGACTTCGGCATCGCGGCGAGCCTCGTCGCGCCGCTCCAGGCACGCGCCGGCGGCGCGCCCCGCCGCGTCGGCACCCTGCCCTTCATGGCTCCCGAGCAGCTCGAGGGCCGCGCGCCCGACACGTCGTCGGACGTCTACGGGCTGGGCGGGACGCTGCTCTTCGCGCTCGGCGGCCGCCCCCCGCACCCGGAGCGGCGCGACGACGGCGCCGATGCGCGCGGCGGAGCACCGGTGGCGACCCCGCCGTCGGTTCCGCGCAGCCTCGCGGAGCTCGTCGCGCGCGCGCTCGCGCCCGACCCGGCGGCGCGCCCGACCGCGGAGGAGCTGGCGAGCGCGCTCGACGCGTTCCTCTCGCGCCGGCCCACGCCCTGGGACCTCGCCCGCCCCGGCCGGCGGCTCGCGCTCTTCTACCAGCGCCACCGCATCCTCGTGAACCTCGCCTTCGCCGGCCTGGTGCTCGCGGCGACGCTCGGGCTCGGGCTCCTGCGCACGGTGGTCGCGAAGAGCGGGCTCGAGGCGCGCGCGACGGCCCTCGCGCGTCACGTCGCCGCGCTCGACGACGACGTGACCCGCCTCACCGGCCAGCGGGGCGGCCTCGAGTCGGAGGTGTCGCGGCTGCGCGCGGACCGGGCGGCCATCGCGGGCGCCGAGGCGAAGGAGCGCGAGGCGCGGCTGCGGGCGGAGGGCCGCGCCGGCGAGGCGGACGCACAGCTCACCGCGCTCGCTGCGCGCGAGCGCGAGGGCGAGGGCAAGCTCGCGGGCGCGCGTGAGCGGCTCGCGGCCCTGGAGGCGCAGCTCGCCGCCGCCGGCGAGCGCGTCCGCGTGCTCGAGCGAGAGGCGGCGACGCGCGACACGGAGCAGCGCGACGCCGCGGTCCAGTGGCGCGCCACGGTGGACGCGCTGCGGCGGCAGTGGGACGGCGAGGCGGCCCAGCTCCGCGGCGAGCTCGGGCGCGAGCGCGATGCCGGGGCCGCGCTCTCGCAGCGGC